>ERZ1292633.640-Hain-H41-02um-R1-640-length-39881-cov-53_pt1 | contig 39881 bp, 32 predicted proteins | sample MGYA00564406_ERZ1292633 | MGnify/ENA primary metagenome ERZ1292633 (study PRJEB36523, sample SAMEA6512639) | groundwater metagenome | collected 2019-01-08 | study: AquaDiva: Metagenomics assemblies of 32 groundwater samples
ACTCTTTCTTTTCCACCATCGTATCCATTCAGTACCCCGCTGTAACTATGTTTTCCTACGCGACCGTGCTGATCAATCTGCCCATCCCTGCTTAGCGCTTGGACGGCTCCCAACGAAACACCCGGTCACCCCGAAAATACCGCATCCAGGCGTCAATGATGGAAAGGTTGACAAGAACAAAAAACGAGGGCAATCGAAGCACATTGCTCTTTGGCATCCAGCTACAACCGGCATAGGCAACTGCAACGGTATAAAACAGGACTTGTCCCAGCAACAGAATCCGGTATGGACCGGGATCTATTGCCAAAACAATATTTGAGCCCAGTATGCCGATCATCGCAAATGGCACTAGCCATCGACACAGCTTGTGGCTGAACAGCTGCCAGGCAAAGATGCCGTACCGAAACGGATTGAGCATGGGGAGGCTGCGCATCAACACAGCAATCCCCCTTAAGACAGTTCTGACTTTGCGCTGATATTCCTTCTTTTCATCTGTCAAGTTCTTATAGTAGCCGACACTCGCCGGATCCGACACACCCCGAAGACCGGCCTTCATTGAATTCAGCAATGTATTAAAGTCACTTTGTAGATCGTCTGCCCAAGGACTACAGACCGTTCTCCTGGCGGCAAAGAATGACCCGCTGAGGCCGACCAACGTATTCACCTGCGTCTCGAACCGACGCAGCAGCATCTCGTACTTGACATACGCGCCTTCCCCACTGAGATTGCCCTGGGCATCTACGAACTGATCCACACTACTGACACAGCCGACCGTGGGATCGTTGAACGACTTCACGATATTGGCAATACCCTGAGGAGGCAAGGTCGTGGCAACATCCGAGAACACCAGTATTTCTCCGTTCGTCTGGCTGACCGCCAGTTTCTGAGCCGCTTCTTTGCCTCTTCGTTCCTGGGCACGCACAAGCCGCACACCCAAAGCCGCATACGATCGTACGATGTCGTCGGTCCGGTCTGACGAGCAATCTGAGGCCACAACAATTTCAAGGCGCTCAAGGGGATACTGCTGCTGAAGACTATTCTCAATCTTGTCTTTGATGCGCGCCTCTTCATTGTAGGCCGTTATTACAAACGAGACTCTCGGCTGAATATCGCCGACCAGAACGGGTCGGTTCCAGAACCAGGACAGGAGGAGCAACGCGAGAGGGTATCCGGCATAGGCATACACAACGAATACCAACGACCCCCAGAATATCCATTCCACAATCCACATCGTCAGCTTCCTACCGTGTTAAGAATCTGCCGTCGCTCAAATCAAAATCACGCAGGCACTTAAATTATCCGAGGCAGCTCAGGCGCATGGCGCTGCCGGGTCGGAATATCCGGCGGAGGAATCGTTGCTGCGCCATCAACCCGCTGAGCCGCTTGAATAACACTGAAAATCCGAACAACATCGGAAGCAGACACCAGTTCATGGGTTGGAAGCGTAATAAGCCGCTCTGCGATCATCGTCGATTGGGGCACATCCTGAGATGAGAGGGTGTCACGGAGTTCAGTGATATGCTGAAGAGATGACGGGTACAGGGGACTGATTCCAAGCCCGTGATCGACAGAGATCCGACACACCGCATCTTTTTCTTGCTTCGACCGCATCAGCACGGGCAATCGCAGATACACTGGCTGCGCTCGTCCTGACGGCTTGATAGTCTGCACCTTCGAGAGAGCCAGCGAGCGGAGGATCTGCTCGGAATGAGCGACTCGACTCGTGGTCGAATTGGCTAGTCGCCGTTTCCAGCGACGCAGCAAGCCGGCGCGTATCGGGTCCAGACGAGTAATTGGGAAATCAGTGTAAAACTTTGTCTCTCCCAGCTTTAGAAACGGAAGTCCAGCCGGCAGCCAATAGAGGGACGGGTTAATCAACACCTTCGTCAGTGCCACCTCGAGCCAATTCCTGAGCATGGCCACCAGCGATACTTCAGAAAGCTGCGCATATTCACGTGCCAAGGCTTCACCGATCCGATCATCATTCGTAAGAATGGCGCCCCCCGAACCGCACGTTATATTCTTCCCTCTCCCAAAACTCAGGAACGAGACATCGCCCATGGCCCCGAACGGCACTCCATTGCATTCACCACCAAACGCCTGCGCCACATCTTCCACGACAAAAATGCCCCGTTGACGACACAGTTCGACGACTCTAGGGACATCAACGCCAATTCCCAGTAGATGAGTGGCCAACACGCACAAGACGTTGGAATCAGCAACTTGGGAAAGTTGCGCAAAGTCGAAATCCAACGACAGCGGATCCACGTCACACAGCGCCACCGACAATCGAGCACGAACAACAGCCGACGGCACAGAAAAACATGTGTATCCTGGAAGAACGACCTTACTGCGCCCAGATAGACTATGCAGTGCCCTAAAGATGAGGCTGAGAGCAGCTTTGCCTGATGACACAAACCAGACATGTTTCACGCCGAAGTGCTGGCGAAATTCTTCCTGCAGCCGTTCCAGCGCCGCGTGCGGGCGCGCAAGGCCCAGTAGTCCCTGCAGGAGGTCTCGCCATTCGATAGGCGCAGCTGACGGAGGAAGCGTTCGCTGAGCTTTCATGGAAGATGCTTCACAATGTGAGGGCCAATAAGATTCGCGACCGACACAGGTAGTTTCTGCCATAAACCAATTGCCAGAGCATATTTTGGATTCTGCGGATTGAGCTGAGGAACCGCACGCCCGTCTTTCATCCAATAGTACCAGTACAGCGGATGAGGCTGAGCTCCCCATTGCTCCTTGAATCGATAGGTTCCGCTGTCGGGACTTGAACGGCCAAAATCAAATACCTGAAAGCCCTGTTGGCAGGCATATTCCAACACCGTGCCATAGAGCAACATATTTGGAGCCAGTTTGTTAAACCGTTTATCCGACGCGGCCCAAGGAATTTCTAAAGAAGATCGGAATCCGTATAGGAAACCTGCGGCAACCGGCGTCTGACCGTGGGAAACAATGCAGATGCTCGATTCCTTTGGAAACACCTCAAGGATCTTTGCAAAAAATCCTTTCCCATACACCGGTGTCCCCAAATCGCGCATGCATCGGGAAAAGACTGTGTAAAACTCATCGAGGCACTCCTTCCCACCCACGCGCGCCGTCACGCCCTCTTTTTGAGCCCGACGAACCTGGCTTCGTAATTTGGAGGGAAATCCTTTTACCAACTGCTCATAGGAACTCGGCAACGGAAGTCGCATGGACACTTTTCGTTCGGTAGCCACCCAAGACGTGTCCATCATCGCCTGGTGTCGAAGCTCGATATGGTCCGCGTTCAGTTCCCGAGCTTGCTCAACAGCACGCGCTTCCAACAAGCGATGTGCTTCCGCTGAACTCGCAACCACCCCGCCGTAATTTACGAACGGCAGGGATACGAGGAAGCGGCCAAACCCCCGACTTGCCAGAAGAACCAGCGGCAGAACGCCCTGCACTACACCACCCTGCCCCTGCACCTCCAGATAGTATGTCGGATGTCCAAAGGCCTCCTCAATCACGCGGCGCCAGCCGGCCTGATGATACCCCGTCGCAATCGAAGAACCTAGCACATAGCTTTCCCATGCGAGGATTTCGGCATCGGTTCGGCCAAGGATTGAGGAAGTCATCATACTCATAACGACAACATTAAGAAGATTCGTTCACCCCAACGGCCACGTCGAGCACAGCCGCCAATTCACCGGTCAACGATCGATAGTCGAACCGGTTCACACTCGTCACGTCAGGCTGAACAAGCTTCCTCACTCCTGTTGCTAACTCGTCGAGGAGCACTTTAATCGCTGCCAGCTGATTTGGACTACTTGCGCCTAGGGCATGCCGAGTGACTAGATTGGCGGTTGCGCCCTCTCCACCGATCAGTAGCAGCGGACGACCAGTCGCAACATATTCATAAATTTTGGCCGGTACTTGCAAAGGAGAGTCCGGCTGAAGCACCAAGAGCACGCTGGATCGTTGCATCTCTCGTAGGCATAGACTGTGTGAAATCGGAGGCTCGCGTCGCAAAAAAGAGTGCTTCTCAAGCTCTGCCGCATAGCGCTCACATTCCTGATCGGTTGAGTCCCACCCGCCTACGAAGCGCAATCGGATCGATTCGGGCTTCAAACGACCCTCTTGAAATAATTCCCACACTGCCTGCAACAGGACCCGCGGAGTCCTCTTCCCATAGACCGTCCCGAAATGACAAAGTTCGTATCCTGTCGAGAGGGACGGGACATTCAACTGCTCAGCAGGGGACTGCCCGAGAGGGAGGACATCCCGATCGAATCCATTGGGAATCCAAGTACAGCGACCTCGAAGTTCGCCATATTCCTCAAGGAGTCGTTGGCGTAGCTCCTCGGTATTAGCAATGACATGACTAGCAGCCTTACAAACTCTCGCCTCAACCGCTTGTGATTTCCTGGTCAACAACCGAGAACTGAAGGAATAATACGGGTTACAATTCCATGGATCGCGATAATCCAGCACCAGTGGGCGATTGAACTGCTTGGCCAAGGTTGAGCCGACCACAAAGCTTGTCCACGGCCCACCCGTCGCGAACACTACATCCGGAATCTGCTTTTCGTCGAATTGCTCAAAATGTTGCACAACCTGCCTCAACCAGCCACATTGCCGATCCGGAAATGCAAATGCCCAATCCAGCAAAAAATCTTTCACCGTTGAACGGCCTGCTTCCGATTGAGGCAGCGAGGGAGGGGCCTGGGTTGTTTGCAGATTCCCTGTCCTATCCTGCCCTACATGTCTTTTCACCATTCCCCGGAGTACGTCACGATAGTACAATATCCGCTGAAGGCGATCGGTATAGGGCACACGAGTCACTCCTACCGTCGCCGGCACACGCACACCAAGCTTCCTATCAGCTTGGTGTGCCGGATACACACACTCCGGAGAGGTTGTGAGCACATAAGGCTGCCACCCAAATGTTGGAAGATTTCGGCAGAAACCAAGCGGGCGCATTGCGCCACTCGCCGCAACCGGCGGGAAATAGTAGGCGATGATGAGGACTCGCTTCACAGCGTCACCATCCATCCCCCAACGATGGCCACGTTTGCTGGATAGACCTTCGGCAACCTGGCGAACACGAGTTTGATCACAGTGGAGATGAACGATACGTTCAAAAACATGGCCATCCCACAATAGGAAAGATACCGACGTCTAACGGCACTCACCAAGAATAAACCGTTAGGCAGCGAGACCTGAATCGTGACGTAGGAGATCTGAAAAAATCTCGAATTCCGCAACATGGAATAGTCTATTGGCGAAGTCTGATTCTCCTCGGTGGTGACGCTCCAAATCCGTTGTCAAAGCACCAATGTTGTAGATACCTCGCTCGCGAACGGCCTGACTCCCCAGGATATCGCGAAGCGGCTCATAGAGATCATGGGCAAACCACTTCTTGCTCGCTGTGGGAAACCCCATCTTATCCACGCGTGATCGCACTGACTCTGGGATCCTCCCCCTCATGCCTTCTCGAAGCACATATTTATTCCAGGGCCCACGTATCTTCCAGTCATCTGAAAGGCCCGACACGAATGAGACCAGGCGATAGTCCAAAAACGGAAGCCGCGCTTCCACCGAGTGGGCCATGGAGTTGCGATCCTCAATCCGTAAGTACAGAGGCAACGGCGCGGAAACAACTGACTGCTTCAATGAGTTCGACAAGGTCGTAGAGGCAGGCGGGACATCTTCATTGATGAAATGCTTGGTGAGGTCCTCACTAAACCACGGATTTTGACGGAGACGTGCCTGGCGCCGAGCCTGTGCCCAACTGCGGTACGCATTGAATTTATACATTTCCCATGAGAGACACCGGGCAGCTGCTGCTGCAAGACGCTGACGTGAATTGCCGCCATGAGCCTCTGTATAGGCAGTCACAGCCTGCCACGCTTCTCGCACTCGCCCCTGTCGAAGAAGTGATACCCAATAGTCTTGGAAATAACTGGAATAGCCCCCAATGGTCTCATCAGCTCCCTGTCCGTTTAATACAACACGGATTCCATGGGACGCGGCTAGACGCATGAGCTGGTAGCCCACTACGGCAGTCATAGTGTGCACCGGCTCGTCTTGAAACCAGAGGAGTTGTCGCAAGTCACTCCATAGCTCTGCGGGACTCGTTTCGAGCTGCCTGAGTTGTGCGCGTGTTTGAGTCAACGTATCGGTAATATATTTCGACTCGTCGAACTCCTTGGCCATATAACAGAACGCCTGGAGAGATTCGGACTGCCCAACAGCCGTCTCACCTCGCTGACGAGCCGCAGCACAAATAATCGCAGTCGAATCAAGCCCCCCGGACAAACATACTCCCACTGGGACATCGCTTCGCATTCGAATTCGAACCGAATCCTCAAACAGATCTGCGAACGTCGCCGCAGGGTCCTCGGATGCACTCGGAGGTAACTCATCGAGAGACCAAAAAGACCATTGATGCCAGGTACCATCTAGCGTCAGTTCAAACCCGCTCCCCGGAGGAATCTGCTCGATACCTTGGTAGAACGTCTCAACCTGGCTGTCCAAGCGACCCTCGAACAAGAACCTGGACGCAGTCCGCCAATTGATCTCATCCGGCTGATAGCCAGATGCTCGCAACGCCTTAATCTCCGAAGCGAATTGCATCACATCGGAGCTACGACTGTAGTACAGCGGCTTGACACCAAATCGATCGCGCGAGCCAAAAATCAGCCGATGTCGACGATCATAGATCACAAACGCCCACATGCCATTGAGTTTGGACAAGCACTCACGACCCCATTCACGATATGCCGCAAGCAGGACCTCGCTGTCCCCGCTGGACCGAAACTGGTACCCCAATTGACGAAGTTCCGATCGCAATTCGACATAATTGAAGATTTCGCCGTTGAAGACCAGCACATACTGCCCATCCTCACTGACCATAGGCTGATGGCCCGCTTCGGACAAATCAAGAATCGAAAGACGACGAAATCCCATTCCCACAGCACCATCCAGATAGATGCCACCGTCATCGGGGCCCCGATGAAGCAAACTTTTGGCCATCCGCTCAACGGCCACTCGCTCGATGGGCCGTCCATTCAGCCCTATAGCAATCGCAATCCCACACATAATAACTATCTGCAGCCCTTCCCTTTCTAGCCTACCGTCATCGAACACCCATTACTTCGCGATAACCTGGCGAAAGTACTCCGTGGCCTTCCTAATACCATCCTCGAGTTCTACTTTTGGTTCCCAGGCTAAGAGACTCTTAGCTCTCGTAATATCCGGCCGACGAACCTTCGGATCATCTGCCGGAAGCGGACGCTCTTCAATGACACTTTTGGAACCGGTAATTTTCAGAATGATCTCGGCAATACCACGAACCGTAAGTTCTCGTGGATTCCCGATATTGACCGGATCATGAATGCTATCCAGGATAGCGTCGGGCTTCTGAGTGAGGAACTTCGTACGATCAGTGCGTTCCGCCACAGACTTGTCTGATTTCACCATCAATAACGCCACGATACCACGAACTAAATCATCGACATAGCAAAAGCTGCGTGTCTGGGAGCCGTCGCCAAAGACCGTCAGCGGTTTTCCCTGAAGGGCCTGCACAATGAAATTCGAGACGACCCGACCATCCTTCGGCCTCATCCTTGGGCCGTAGGTATTGAATATCCGAACGATTCTTGTGTCGACTCCATGATACCGGTGATAGGCCATCGTCATAGCCTCAGCAAATCTCTTCGCCTCATCATAGACCCCACGCGCGCCGATGGGATTCACATTACCCCAGTAGGTTTCCGGCTGAGGATTGAGCAATGGGTCGCCATAGACTTCAGAGGTGCTCGCCAATAGAAACCGCGCCCCTTTGGCTTTCGCCAATCCTAACGCCTTGTGTGTTCCCAAGGCCCCCACCTTCAAAGTCGCAATAGGCATCTCAAGATAATCCTGAGGGCTCGCCGGAGACGCAAAATGCATTACCGCGTCCAATTGCCCATCGACATGCAAATAGTCGCACACGTTGTATTTTACAAAGCTGAATTTCGGATTTCCGATCAGGTGAGAAATATTCTCCGCTCGTCCGGTGATCAAATTATCCAGCGCAATCACATCATGTCCCTGCCCAATCAGCAGATCGGACAAATGACTGCCGAGAAACCCTGCTCCACCCGTAATCAGAATTCGCATGAATCAATTCCTCCTTCGCCTTCACTATCTTACTGGTTAGTCGAGCTCAAACTCTTTCTTCCAATCCGAATCGCCTTCAAGCGGCTTCTGATCGGCCTTCAGCAACACGCAATTCTCCAGCACGAGCACGTCCATTTCCGTTCGCATAAAACATCGATAGGCATCTTCCGGCGTGCTGACAATTGGTTCCCCCCTCACATTGAAGGAAGTATTTACCAACACGGCATGCCCCGTCTTTGCTTCAAAAGCCTTCAGCAACGCATAGTATCGTGGATTTGTGTCCTGATGGACAGTTTGAACCCGCGCTGAGTAGTCAAGGTGAGTCACAGCGGGAATATCAGACCTCGGGATATTCAACAGTTCGATCCCCCACAATCCATCTTGCGCGGAACTCACAGGAAGACGTCGTTTTTCTACGACAGGAGCTACGAGTAGCATATAGGGGCTGTCGGCATCGAGGACGAAATAGTCGGAGACTCGTTCGCGCAAGACCGACGGTGCGAAAGGCCGAAACGATTCCCGATACTTAATTTTAAGGTTCATCACCGACTGCATGTCTCGATTGCGTGCATCCCCTAGGATGCTACGGCCTCCCAATGCCCGAGGTCCAAATTCCATACGCCCCTGTAGCCAACCCACGACCTTCCCTGCAGCAAGTTCTTCGGCTACACGGGCATAGAGTTGATTCTCATCGAGCCTGACATACGGCGCATCACCCTTCTTCAGGTATGCTTCAATTTCCTCGTTGCTATGGGATGGCCCTAAATAGGATCCCTTAATCCCATCTTTTCCTGGAAACACCTTGCGCGGTTGTTGTTCATACTGATGCCAGGCAGTTAATGCAGCACCTAACGCACCTCCGGCATCGCCGGCAGCAGGCTGTATCCAGAGCCCCTTGAAGGGTCCCTCCCGAAGAATACGCCCATTTCCGACACAATTCAGCGCCACACCACCGGCCATGCACATATAGTCGACTCCGGTCTCCCGATGCAGCGTCCGCGACAGACGTAGCATGACCTCTTCTGTCACTTCTTGAACTGAACGAGCTAAATCCATCTCCCGCTGAGTCAGCTTGGACTCAGGCTTGCGAGGTGGTCCCCCAAAAACATCATCAAACTTGCGTCCGGTCATCGTCAGTCCGGTGCAATAATTGAAATAATCCATATTGAGCCGGAACGTTCCATCCGGCTTGATGTCCAGCAAATGTTCGTAAATCGCTTTCACATACTTAGGCTCGCCATAGGGCGCCAAACCCATCACCTTGTACTCACCGGAATTCACCTTGAAACCCGTATAGTACGTGAAGGCGGAGTACAGCAGTCCGATGGAATGAGGGAAAGGAATTTCCCAGAGGGGAGTCAACGTATTCCCCTGCCCAAGCCACGCCGACGTAGTGGCCCACTCCCCGACCCCGTCCATGCACAAAACCACTGCCTTCTCATAAGGCGAGGGGAAAAAAGCCGATGCCGCATGCGATTCATGGTGCTCTGAAAACAAAATCTGTGGCAGGGAAGATGTCGTCAGGTCCGGGGCATGCTGGAGAAATTCCTTCTGCAGTAAACTCTTCAACAGAAGCTTCTCTTTCAGCCACACCGGCATGGCGGCCACGAAAGATTGAACACCCCTAGGCGCAAAAGCAAGATAGGTTTCTAGCAATCGCTCAAACTTCACCAGCGGCTTGTCATAGAAGACGAGGTGCCGCACATCTTTGATCTCTATCTGTCCTTCACGAAGACAGTAGTCGATGGCTCTATGAGGAAACCCGGGATCATGCTTCTTCCTCGTGAAGCGCTCTTCCTGAGCCGCGGCAATGATTTCCCCATCACGCACCAAACATGCGGCACTGTCATGATAGAACGCAGAAATACCAAGAATATTCATCGCTGTTCTCCGCCTCTAGAAGGAATGAGTCTCGGCACTAATCTAGCACCATTTAAGCAATCCCACCGTACTCTGTCTGAGGGGGGCGGCCTCTGCTTCCCCTGAGAGCGTTATCATCAATGAACTCTACTGGTGAGCCTGGCACTCCTCAATGAAGCCAAGGTATCGATGAGCAATCGATTCCCAGTTATATTCTCGACAAGCCCACTCTTTTCCCTGCTTAGCTAGAGTCTCTCGAAAAGTGCTGTCTGAGTATAGCCTGATGAGACCTTCGGCGAGTGCGCCAGAATTCTCAGCTGGCACCAGAATCCCGGTTGTGCCGTCATGAACAATCTCCGGAACACCGTCAACATCGCTTGCAATCACAGCTTTTCCGCAAGCCATCGCCTCGGCAATGACCAGGGGCATACCCTCTGCTCTCGAAGCCAACACGAAGGCAAGACAGGACTTCATGAGACTGAGAACCTGTCTATGGGATTGATTCCCCAAAAACCGAACCTGATCTGACACACTCTGCTCGCGGGACTGGCGTATCAAATTATCTCGTTCTGGTCCGTCACCTGCAACGACGAGCTGCAACACCACACCACGCGCTTTCGCTTCCCGCAATGCGGCGATCACAAGGTCTATTCCCTTCCGCTGAATCAGATGACCCGCGGTCAACAGATAGTTTGGTGGCAGATCAGAAGCCGCCTCACCGGCATCAACCGTTCCGATGAGGTCTAGCGGTGCGCCATTGGGAAGCTGTCGACTACGCTTGAGGTGGACGCCCTGCAAGGCAGATTCAACTTTGGCCAAGAGCGTTCGTGAAACACCCAACACCAGGTCGGCACTCTCCACTAAGAATCGGACCAATCGTTGTTCTCGCCGATCCCATAAGCATAGGTCATGCGCATCGTTTCCCTGATATGTGACGAAAAGAATGCCTCCGAACAGATGCTTCAATATCCCGAAATAGAACATCGCAGGCAGCGGATACTGAATCAACACTGCGTCCAGCCGCTTCCGTCTGGCCAGCCAGATGAGCTGCACCATCGTAAGCGGAAACCACATACAACACATGAGCATGGCACGAAGAGGATACTCGGACGACACAGGTGAACGGAGATACATGCCATAGACCGGGGTTGTACCCAATGCCTCAATTTGACGAAGCCGATTCTCGCGATCAGCGACAAAAATGGTGATATTGTGACCTTTCTTCTGAAATTCCCCCGTCAACCGCGCGACAACGGTACTGATCCCCCCGGTGAGGGAAGGTCTCCAAGGAGTGACAAGCATAATGTTCATAATTTAATTGAACCTGCCACTACACACCGCCTGCCTGTTTCGCTATTGGACCAGAACGGATTCACTGCCGTCATGACACTGACCGACCGACATACGTCTTGGCAAAGTCCACATAGAGCACTAGACTCAGCGGCCACTGTCGAATCAGGTTAGCAAGCCGTTGCCGCGCTGCTGCACCTGAACATTCCCGTCGCTCGAGATACGCCAGTTGCCGCTGAGTTGTGTACAGCTGCGCCTGCACCAGTTGCATGATCTCAGGCCCCTGCGACCGCTCAAGACCATACTCCGTGGAAAGGATTTCGTATATCTTCACAAAATCTCCCAGCAGTCGACGTTGGCTGGACATGAGACTCCCTGCTCTCCAGCGATATTGGCCTAGCGGCTCAGACAGATATCCAACTCCATACCCCTGCAGGCCCACACCAATCCAATGCAAGTAATCCTGAGCAACCGGCAGGCGCGGATCAAATTTTCCCGCATCGTCAAATGCTGTGCGACGCTCTACCACCGTCAACGTCTGGATATGAGACCGCAGCAACAGATCCCTGACACACTGCCCCTGAGGAATAGGTCTTTGGGTGTCCTGATTAAAGCAGGTGTGCAGGACTGTGTCCTGTTCATCGATTACCGACACCTCTGTATGGACAAATCCGCAGGTGGAATGCGCATCAAGAAATTCGACCTGCCGAGACAACTTGTCGGGGTGCCAAAGATCATCGGCATCCAGGTAAGCGATAAATTCTCCGCTCGCTCTCGACAGGGCTGCATTCCGTGCCGCCGAAGCACCCTGATTGGTTTGATAGACGTACCGTACCGACTCCTCGTAGGTCGCTACCAACGCTTGGGTGCCATCCGTCGATCCATCGTCGACGACAATGATTTCGAAATCTCGGTAGGTCTGTCTCAACGCCGAGTCGATAGTCCGCCCAAGAAATTTGGCACAGTTATAAGTCGGAATCACGACGGATACACGAGGCATGTGGGAATCTACCCAGGAAAAGCGACCTAAACAACCTTGTCCGACAGCCGCGGTCGCAAAGCAGTCAGTGTTTTCTCTGTCGCCGTCTCCCAGGAAAACCACTCGGCGGCGAGCTTGACAGCACCAGATCGAAGGCGCTCTCGAAGATCCGCACGTTCCATCACTTCAAGCAGGAGTTTCGTCACGGACGGATGATCTTTTGGGTCGCAGGTAAGAACATTTTCCCCATGGACAAATGCCTTGTCCATCAGAGGGCCCCGTGTGACGATGATGGGAAGCCCATGCGCAACCATCGACGCGAAGGAGCTATTGTTTAGTTGCACCCCCTCCAGAAAAGGCAACACACACACATCTGACGCATGAAGCAATAGCGAGGCGTCCTCCTCTTCTGACTTGAACGCGCCTGTCCATGTTGTGACCCCGTCTATGCGTAACTCCTTCGCAAGCGCCTGCATCTCATCGAAATAGGACGCACCACCTTCGACGTCCAAGCCAACCTTCCCTCCAATGAACAGGAGACGGGCTTCAGGTCGTTGCGCAGATACGGTCGCAAAAGCTCGCAACAGTGTTTCAATGCCTTTAATCGGATAGAGATATCCGAAAAACGTGACAACAAACTCGGATGACGTCATGCCTAACCGTTTCCGGCCACGATCACGTGCCCCGCCCCCTGCATTCGACGCGATGAACAAGTTCGGAGGTGGAGGGATTAGCGCCACCTTCTGGCTGACGGGAGGCCATTCTTCGAGCAACATGGCACGGTGACGTTCGCACAATGCGATGACAGCATCACTATCCCGCAACAATGTCCCCGAGCTATACGCCACATCCTTCCCACCAGCCCATTGAACCATCAGCTTCCTGAACACACGCGAAACAATGCCTATCTTCGACGGATCAGCCCCCACAAACGCACTCTCATACCGGGTTACAAACGGAACGTTTGGAAATAACCCCTTGGAAAGCGTCGGCAGGAAAGTCACCATCGGATGAAATTTGTACATGAGTCCGATGTACATGAGAAACACAGCATCCGGCGAACAGTTTTTGAGAAAAGACCGAACCCTGAGCAACTCAAGCCAGCCCCATGTCTGCATGATAGGATACACGCGAATCCGAGGATCGTCGGTACCAACATTGCCAACCGTCGTGAGCACCTGTACGTCAATGCCTCGCTCAGTCAATTGCCGGCACAAGTGGTAGGTATTGGTAGCCTCCCCTGCATGCATCGGAGGATAGGCTGCTGAAATTACCAGGACCTTCATGGCGTATGTATTTCTTCCAAGGCTGAGTTAGCACGGTTTTTTTAGATCGGCACATTCACCGCAGCGGCCCGCTTCAGCCAGGACTGGTGAATTTCTTCGAAGATGTGCTTCAACGTTTTCGTAATGCCCCAGCCGGGATACTGCATCGTCATCTTTTTCAGGTTACTGATGTAACAAATATGATCACCTTCGCGATTCTTGTCGACATATTCATACAGCATCTTCTTGCCAGAAATAGCTTCGATCATGTCGAACGCCTCATAAATAGAGCAGCTGTTTCCACGTCCGCCTCCGAGGTTGTACACCTCACCGCTTCGTGGGTTCTCGATGAACGCATGGATAAATCGTGCGACATCCAGGGAATGAATATTGTCTCGAACCTGTTTTCCTTTATAGCCGAAGATGCTGTACTTTTTGCCTTCTAAATTGCATTTGACGAGATAACTCAAAAATCCATGCAACTCTACGCCCGAATGATTGGGTCCGGTGAGGCAACCTCCCCGCAAACAACAGGTCTTCATGCCGAAGTAGCGCCCATACTCCTGCACCATGACATCCGCGGCCACTTTCGAGGCACCGAAAAGCGAATGTTTCGACTGATCGATGCGCATGTGCTCCGTGATCCCGTCAAAATCGTTGGGAGACGCATAATCCCAACGTTTATCCTGCTCCACGAGAGGCAATTCATTCGGGGCATCGCCGTACACTTTATTCGTGGACATGTGCACAAACACTGCTCCTGGCGTGTGCAACCTGGTCGCTTCGAGGAGATTCAGCGTACCCACCGCATTCGTATCGAAATCATCGAACGGAATCTTGGCCGCGAGATCATGCGAGGGCTGTGCGGCCGTATGCACAATCACATCAGGCTTGAGCTCTTGAATGAGCGCCAATGCGCCCTTGCGGTCTCGGATGTCGAGTTCATGGTGCCGGAACTGTTTCAGATCAGCCTGCAACCGGCGTTGATTCCAACGCGTGTCGCCTTGCGGTCCAAAAAACGTGGCCCGAGTGTTGTTGTCCACTCCATGGATCGACCATCCTTGACCATGAAAGTACGCGCACACCTCAGACCCGATGAGACCAGAAGACCCGGTAACAAGCATTCGCTTCATGATGTGCTTACTCCCTCCCTATTCTCAACTCACCGTACTCGACATTCATCAAGGGCGGGCCCCAGTTCTCATTTCAGCACGAAAATGACTGGCGATCGCCTCTGCTGCCAATTGATGTCCCCGCTCATTCCAATGACCACCATCCGCAGCGTAGACATCTTCCCCACGATGATGGGCTTCAAGAACCACCGACGCAACATCGTCCCAATAGGCGATACCATGACGGGCCGAGATATCGCGAAACGCTTGATCGTAGGGCTCCGCTCGCACGCAATTGAATGCCACGATCGATCGATTTCCGACTTTCTTCCTGACCCTCCCCATCAACTCATCGGTCACTCCTACCGCACGAAGAAATCCGGGATGCCGCATCCCCTCCGATTCAATAGCGACTTCAACCGTGTCACGAGTCCTCACCGCTCGCAGCCGGTCTATACGGCTCACAATAAAATAGAGGAACCGGCTCCTCCGGTTGATCCACTCCCGAACCTGAAGTAAGGACTCCTTCGGCGACAACAGTTGCACCTGCCCCTTTTGCAAATAGGGCCTGACCCACCCATTGTTATTCACAAGGCTCAATCGCTCAAGCTCATTGTCATTATTGATAAAGTCATTCGCGCAATACTGCCAGAGAATGACGTCTGGTCGAATAATATCGATATACCGATCGAGTATCATGAGTTCCTGCAGTGTCCCGTAACCACCAGCACCGTACGCAAATACTTCAACATCCAGCAGCTGAGCCAATAAGGCATGGTACGTACGATCATCCGAAACTGCCGTGGCATGAGTAAACGAATCGCCAATCACCAGGAGCCGAATTTTCTTAGAGTCCAGATCGCCGAACTGGCGAAATCCGTACTGTTTCTGAGAGCGCCGAACGGAATAGGGCCGACCTGCATTGGTTCTCTCTACCAAGGTCTCCTGGTAATGTTCGGTCGCTTTCCAGCCGAGTTCCTGATCCAGGCTAATCGGTCCAATCCTTCCACCGTCGACACTTTCGAAAAATGGAATTCCGTCTCGCAGCAAATGGATAGACCGAATCGTCAGTTCGCCAAGACCAAGCATGATCGCAGCAGAAACCACCGTGGCGACACCGAACGCCCCGACCATCGCAAAACGTCTTGCCGCTGCCGAGCCCATTCTGTGGCCACATTGACCCTGTCGATCAAGCCGCGTGCGGCGTAATCAGATAGGGTTCCCAAAAAGAGCGATCGTAGCGTGGCCAGGCATGACAACCAAATGGCAACTGACGGTGATTCATGTCGTAGCACAACCGAGGCGCTACCTCGAACGCAAATCGTAGGCCCACCTCAACCGAGGCGACTCTGAACTCAGGCACGTAGTGCTTGGCGCGATCAGACCAAAAATGGTCTTCATTCTTGGTCCCGTCAGGACGGAGGTGCCACCGTGACATCTCAAGACGTGCATTGTTCAGCCAGGATAGCCGCTTCGCAAATCGCCTCGGCAGATTAAGCAGTCGAACATTGGCCGGCATCCCCGCATACCTTTCCCGCCAATATTCTTCCGGCTCCATCCAATAGACATCCGATTGGAATACCTTGAGGAAACTCTCGATCTTCCGCAGCGACAACCCGCCATTTCCCACACGTGCTTCCTTCACCCAGGGGCTGTCCGCACAGTGAATCCATGGCGGGCCGATGTAGTCCAACCCCGTATCGCACCAGGCTTCTAACTGATCCGAAAACACCAACGCGTCAAGATGATAGATCAGAATGTATTGGTACTCACTGAAGGAACGGTAAAAGTTTTCGGACAATAAGAGGCGTGTATTCGCGGCAACACTCCCGAAATATTCATCGCCAAAACGCTTGAGCGAACAACCCGGCAAATCGATGTTGAGTGAGTTCGGCACCACTAGATACTTGTCATACGCATGCAGATAATACGTGAGATGCTGAAAAGAGATCTGCTCATCAGGAGTAAGCTCGCTCCGATTATGCATTGGCACTACGACGGCTACTGTTTTTTGATGTGTATTCACCGTTTCAACTCGTCCATTTCAAAAGCATTCTGTGCTGATCACCCGCGAGAACGCAAAAATCGAAGCCACCGCAAGCCACGAACAGTTATGTAGCAGAACACACTTACCGGCACGGCATTTCGACACACATGATCGGCAGACATCACAGTTTCCCTAGCTGTCTGAGCACCTCTTCGCCGACCACCTTATGCCCGGCTTCATTGTAGTGGGCGTACCGTCGAAACGGAAAGAGCGACAAGGGATCCGGATGGGTGAAAAATACCTCATGCATGTCCATTACATGAAGATTCAACCGCCTGGCGATCCCCAGCACGTTGTCACGGTCCTTGCTGGCCAATTCAGGGAGGCGATATCGTTCCCACGTGGGCAGATAGACGAACACGACACGCCCATCCCACGTCTTTGCCGTTGCCTGGGCCTCGGCCAGAATACGCTCGAACAATTGAAGGTCTTCCGGAGCAGCGAATGCGCCGGAATGACGAAGGAACTCCAGCAACTCAGCCGGAAACCCCTGTTCGGCTGGGCGGCGCTCATGAAATGACTGCACGGCATGACGGAGATGGTGAAGCTTCAGGATGTTCTCAAGAGAGATCGGAGCGGTCGCCTTTGCCATTGCGGCATCAAGATAGTCCTTCAACGAACGATCGATTTCAGGTTGCCGCTCAAATAAGTGCTGAGAAAATGAGGATGACAAATACTTCATCAAGAGCGGAGAATTCTTCTCCCACCCGTCAAGATCTCTGAGATCATTGCCTTCATAATAAAACCACAGGACCAGTTTCGGCTTAAGAACCGGACCGTACTCTTTAAGCGTCGCTAAGCTCGTGAGCGGACCATGGCTATTTACGCCCAAATTCATCGTATTCGGATGATGTCCCCGGACCACGGCCACGAATCCTCTATCTGACGGCACACACACTCCATGGGTATAGGAATCACCCAGCGCAAGAAGTTCGACCGGTCTGTGCTCCCACATGCCACGCGGATTGTGAAAGCCGTGCTCATCGCTTTCGTATACGACATATTCCCCGCTCTCGTTGCAAAATACCGTCGTCGTAGTGGCCATTCCAGCCACGGGCAAGAATTCCTCATGCTGGCTAGTCAGTACGGATTGGATACTGTCACTGGATGACGGTGCAAACAGGACCATTGGAAAGACATCCGGATACGCATTGACGCCACGTGCCCGCATATCCAGGATCACCTCCAAACGCGAACGAGCATCGAACTTCTGGTGAGTCTCCTGCACAGTCTTCATTCGTTCAGCCGCAACCCGTACGTTTGCGTCCTGAGGGAAGCTTAACCACGCTTGAGCCCCCAAGGCGGTAATTGCTGTGCCGGAATAGGCGAGGAGCAATTCAGCCAGATATACCGCGACACATGTGGATACGCCGACAAGCACACTATTGATCCTGAGGGATTCCGGCATTCGTACGCCGAGCGCCAGTATCACTGCAAGCCCCACGAACATCAGATAGCGGAGCGACATGCCATGGCGCCATACCAAGAAAGCGAACAAGCCCGCACAGAGCGCAGCCCCTAACAAAAGCACAAAACTTGCCAATTTGCCTAGCTGGCGCCCAAGCTTAGCCATTCGTCAATGCGCTCCCTACGCCCCACAGAGGCTTGACGGCGAAGACATGATCCTCCGCCTTCCCCGAAGGGAACATCTTTCGGCAGATGCTGCTATCGTCTTCCATGCTTTGCCAAAATCATTTCTATGGTTGCACGATAGGAACGCTCAAATTTCTCCGGCGTGTTATTGTTGTGGGCCGCCTCCCACGCTTTCTTAGCCCTGCGACGCAATTCATCCACAGACATCGCAGCAATCTCGCGCACCTGACGCATGATGGTTTCTATCGAAGCATCCTCCAAGAGAAAACCAAAATTCTCTACATCAATTGACGCTTCATAGGTCACCACCGGGATCACCCCTGCAGCCATGGTCTCTATCACAGCCGCCGCCCCAGCCTCAGAACAAGAGGGAAAAACATGTGCGATGGATTGCTCCAAGACAATTCGAAACTCCTCACTGGACTTATCCAGCCAACCGACATATGCGATATTCGGCGTGTGGAATAATTCTTTCCGATACACATTCACAAACTCTGGCTCATGGCCCACCGGCCCCACAATTGTAAGCTGGCATTCCGGCATTCTCGCGAAAGCCTCCAACACCAAGTCGAGTCCCTTGTGAACCATCCCTCGACTTCCAAACCAAAGAAACCGGTGGCGGGACACATCGAAGTCTTTGTTCTCCGGCCAAGGCCACATCTGCTGGACAACCATGGGTAACCGAAAAATCGGCTTATCCGCATAGGTATATGTGTTCACCGTAAACTCATTGCCGCAGGTCGTGAGGTAATCCGCGTGTTCAACCCCTAAATGCGGTGTTTCCAATCGATTCGGCGGAACCGTGAGCCCCTTCCGCCGTTGAAACGTCAAGATCCTGCCCATTTCAGCCGCGTTTTGGTAGACAATCTGAGCCGTATCACAGTGCAGAATCTTGATGCAGGTAGAAGGCAAGTAAGGTTGCAGTCGCTGCAAATTCAGACGTGTATCAACCATAATATCGTACGGCTTCCAGGGAATGAATCTCTGATTCTCACAGTGAATCACATCTACGTCATAGCCCAAATCGACAAAGGTCTGAGCCATGATGATAGTCTTCAGAAACTGAGGGTGGCTGGTGGGCATGGGTTGCCCTCGCATTTTACAGAGCAACCCATGATTGTCGTAAGAAATCAAAACGTGGCCGTGTGGACTCCCTGCGGCGTGCAAGGAAACAACGCCCCCACGAAACTGAGGCCAGATGCGGCGGACCGCAGCAATCACCTCTCGTCCCCATAGATACAGTTGGTACCGTTGCAAATATCGCCACAACCGTTTCAACACGTCGCCCTCTGCCACCCTTCAGGAATAGGCCACCCAACTTGTCGCCACCCATCCACTGCGGCAATCCATTGATGGGAATCTAGAGGATGGGAATCGATATGATGCATCCCACCTTGGGTCCAAAGCCTCCAGCTCGGGCCGAATAATGGACCACGCGAAGCGGGCTGCTCGCGATAGGTTGAAGGGGTCAGCTCTGCAATCTCGAACGCCCGTACCTGGGTACCATAGATCGGATAACAGTCCTGCGCAAACCTGAAGATGCGATCGCCGACAACCACGACTCGTCCTGCCGGCCTTGCGATATGGGGGTTCTTTTGAATGATCGGAGATCGAGGATGCTCCTGCCAGGGACCTCGAAGATCAGGCGCATGATAGAGGCGAAGCGTATCGTGTGCCAACGTTGGATTGGTTTCACTGAATAACCACCATCGATCGTGATAATAAAAGATTGAACTGTCATTGAAACGATGGCCCCGGAGCAACGTGTCGGTACACTCCCACTTTGTTGGAAACGACCGAGCTTCGTAGAGACGCACACTCTCCGCCTGGTGGGTTTCCGGAATCATATAATATCGGCCGTGCCACTCGAAAACGTAGGGATAGGACAGGTGAAATGATTCCCGTAATACAATTTTCTGATAGGTCCAGGCAAACCCATCCTTGCTGGTAGCCCACGCAATCTCACCACAATCAGCATCAAAATTGTATACCTCGAAAAACATGTGCCACAGATCTCCTACCCGAAGCAGGAACGGATCCGCGACGAACAACGCCCTCACGTCCGAAACATCTTCCCGAGTCAGTACCGGATTGAGTCCCCCTGGCGCGTGGCGAAGGCGTAAAGGCGATGTCCCGGTGACAATCCCTATCGACCAGAGTTGATGAATAGCCCCCTGTTCCCCCAACAATTGGTCCGCAATGCTCGAAGGACAAAGCTCGCGAATTTTTCGCTTGGCATACCACTTCAGGACCTGCTGCATCGCTGCGACGGTCATGCACGACCCATAGCAGCGTGAGTAGTGTACCAAGCAATCGTCCGCCTCAAGCCCTCATCCAGGGAAATCTGCGCACGCCACCTCAACAGTTGGTAGGTTTGCATCGTATCGGCGCTTCGCACCGGTTCCGACGGGCGATCCGGCAACATACCGAATAGCGGTTGCGTCTGCTCGCCCATCAGTAAGAAAATCCTCTCGACCACCGACCGGACTGTCCGGTTCGTTCCCGTTCCCACATCAAAACAGCCCCCCTCAATGTCTGGAACTGCGGCAGCCGCCAGGAACGCCTCCACGAGATCATCAATAAAAATCCAATCCACCTCCCAGAGGCAGGAAGAAAGCCGGGGGGATTCTCGCCTGAGAAGTGAAAGAATGACGGACGGAACAATTTTGCTTCGGTCTTGGCCGGGCCCGAATGTCATGAACGGAGTCAGAACTACGGTCGGCGCCTGATAGAGCAGGTGAAACATTCGCGCATAGGCGCTCGACGTCCATTTTGCCGCCGCATAGGGAGAACTTGGAATCGGTGCGTGCTCGCCCCAAGCCGGTTCGGTAAGTGATCCGGTCATCACAATACGGCCACAACCAGCCTCTGTCCCTGCTACAAGAATGTTAACAGCGCTCACCACAAGTCCTTCGAGGGTAGGCACTACGAGAGCAAGGTCCGGCTTCGCGCCAGCAGACCCAGCCAAATGGTATACCACCATAGGATTCAGGTCCGTCAGCAGTTTCCGCACACTACCGATGTCCGCAAGATCGATTTGCCACCAAATCGGCCCACCCGGCTCCGATGTCCGCTCAACGCGTGAAGTCGCGTGTACCTCCGCCCCCAGCTCGAGCAACCGTCGACATAGATGTGATCCGAGAAACCCGCTGCCGCCCGTTACGAGTATTCGTTGGCCACGCCACCGATTAAGATTTGGCATAGAAGCAATACGTTTACAAAGACGGAGCGGAGACATCCTTCGGCTTGTACTGCAACTCGCCGTCTTCCTGCGCCCCATCATCGTAGAGCGCGACGATCTCGGTAGGGATCTGGGACAAGTCTGTTCCGCGCAGGTAGTCTCGCATGGTCGTTCCTGTGCACTCTTCATCAACATGAGGTGCCCCCCGGCGGGCGGCAGCATCATCCACATTCACCACACGGAAATCGATACTGAATCGGGTCTTGCCAGAGGTATTCGGCACACTCGAATGCAGCTGAGCCGCTGAAAACAGAATAATTCCGCCCGCAGGAACAATGATGCGAATTTGGGGATCGATCTCAATCGTTTCGATAGGCTTGGAAAGCGGTCGTGGATCGGCTTTCAGAAATTGGGAGACATGTCCGCCTCGATGTTGCTTGTTCCACTCGTAGTAATTGTGACTGCGGGAATCATTCTTGACAGCTCGATTCCAGTACTTGGGATGAAACGCCATCGCATTATCCGAACGGATATCGTAAATAGGAATCCACCAATTGATTTGACAAGGCGGGGCTGAATACCAAGTATCACGATGCGGATGCCACGCATACGCTATCCCGGTCGTCAGATAGTTATCGCTGGTCGAACTTCGCATTTTGGGGACATCGAAGTAAGTTTTCTCCGGATCAGCTCCCATCTCCGCCAACAACCCTCTCAGGTGCTTCTTGGAATCCGGGTGATGAATAAAGTGTGGCTTCAGCTTACCGAGTACTTCAGCATATTGCTCAACCGGCAAGTGATATTGTGCGGTCTCAGGATCGAGCGGGGCAAAAGCCTCTTCGATTAACCTGCGCGCATGGGCCACCAACGCTAGGGAATGCTCTCGAGGTGAATACGCTATCAACTGCCCTTCAAAAATCAGTTTTCTTCTCTCGTCATCAGTCAATTGGGCATCATAGTAAATTGTGTTATTCATTCGGTACCTCCTTTGGCGTTACGCGCTTGATGATGCGCGTTCGCAACTGAACCGCGACACTGCGCTCACTCACAAACACCTGCAGATCCGCCAAGAACCATCGCACTGCGGCCAGCATCACTGAGAGTTCTGATTGCTATCTGCGCACGCTCTCGGCACCCAAACCAGCAGGACGCAGTAATCCCTGACCTTCCAACGCATCAGCGGCTAGCTTGATGGTTGAAAAGGGCAACCCCGCTCGCTCAGCTATTTGTAACAAGGTGTGCGCCCCGTCAGACAGGTTCAAGGCCCAGAGAAGAGCCATTTCCGCGCTCCGCCCCGTGACGTTTCCTCCGATTGTGCGATAGAGACCACGTTTGCCTAGCTGCGGTTCGCAATAGGGGGACGTGTTGACGTATCCCCTATTTGACTCCAACACCTCTACGACTGACTGGACCACTTGGAGGGATCGCGACAGCGATGTCGGTTTGACAAAATCAAGATTGTCGGCAGACGTGTGATACTCCGGATACCCTCCATTCGCCCGACGCATGAAACATCCGACGGGAAGGTTAAACCCCGGTGAACCATACTGGCGCTCATCGTATCCATATGGGATAAATTCAGTGACCTCAAACGACTCTCCCGAGTGTCGTAAGACATGGGCAAACGCCGCATCAATGTCGGCATTGCCATCTCGACTTTTCTTGTAAGTGAAGCCCCCCTCATCACCCACGCCGGTCAGGACAAAGCCATGCTTGATGTTGGACACTTTCTGCTGGTTGAGGGCCAGCCAGGTGATCGCCCCGATAGTAACCGGAAGGAAAAGGAAACGATATGAGTATCGACGCGAACAAGTCTGCAATGATTTCGCCAAGAACGTCGCAACCGCAATCCCTGATAGGTTATCATTACACAGGGATGGATGGCAGGCATGACATGAAATGAGCACCTCTTCTGCAGTGTCCCCAGGCAAATAGTATTCGCCATAGGTGAGGTCGCCATCTTTCAAAGACGAGTCAATCACTACGTCATAGTCTTCATCACGGAGGTCAAGATATTGACGATGGCTCAGACAGAATCCCCAGGACTCTTTGTAGTAAGACGTTCTGTAGGGAATCCAATCCGGATGATCGGGCAGCGTGAAGAGGTGTGCCTTGAGCTCGCTCAGCGGCATACGCGCTGCGATCGGGGTGCTGTAACTTACCACATGCAAGTTGGATTGCTTAAAATCAATAACTCGCACTCCCCGCCGATCAGCCACGTATGCATCCCGAATATTCCACTCGCGTGGGACGGTCCAATCAAACACCTGAGTTCCGCTTGGCACGGCAGTTGTCGTCAAGGGAATATGCTGTTGAATTCGCGTGAAGGTTTCACGAATGCCTTGCCCTGTAATACTTCGACAGATCGGATAGAGTTCGGAGATAAATCGATGCATCTCCTCGCCGCAACCGTCCGGAAGGATTGTTTCTGGATCAGAACTCTTCACGTTACCAAGCCCTTCAAAATCCCCGCCCGCTGAGATTCGCTCGGCACACAGCTTCGCTCTATACATCGATCAGGGGCAAATTTGAACTTCTGGAATCGGCACAACAAACTGCCCCCCCCAACTTCGGACGTAGCTCATTTGCTTCATGATTTCTTCTTTGAGATTCCAGGCAAGAATTAACACATAGTCGGGCTTCGTTTCTTTGATGCGTTCAGGGTCATGGATGGGAATATGTACCCCGGGAAGCCAATGTCCTTGCTTGTATGTGCTTCTATCCACCAGATAATCGACAAAGTCCTGGCGTACTCCGCAATAATTGAGGAGCGTACTGGCCTTCGCTGCAGCACCATATGCGACTACTGATTTCCCCTCTCGTTTGGCCCGAATCAGGAACTCCAAGAGCGCGCGTTTCGTCTCTCGGGCTTTCTCCGAAAAGGAAAGATAGTGAGCGAGTGTCGCGAATCCCTGTGCTTCTTCCTTCTTCTTCAGGGCCATCAACCGCTCGGTCACCGGCTTGGAATGATGATCCTCATGACGAGCGTAGATTCGCAACGAGCCACCGTGTGTGGATATTTCATCGACGTCGAAAATGGTCAGCCCATGCTTCGCGAAGACCTGAGTCACGGTGGTCAGTGAAAAATAGGAAAAATGCTCATGATAAATCGTATCGAACTGATTCAGGGCCATGAGATGCATCAAATGAGGAAACTCAATCGTGATAATCCCCTCAGGCGCCAAGAGCGTTTTGAGCCCTCCGACGAAATCATTCAAGTCCGGCACGTGCGCCAAGACATTGTTGCCAATGATCAAGTCAGGGCGCCTTTGCTCTGCCACTAACTCTCGTGCTGTCTGAGTCCCGAAAAACTTCACACAGGACGGAACACCCTTCTTGACGGCCACTTCAGCCACATTCTTGGCCGGTTCGATCCCCAACACGCGAATGCCTCGTGCCACAAAGTTTTGCAGCAGATAGCCGTCATTGCTCGCGATTTCTACGACATAACTTTGGGCACCTAACGAAAATCGTTCCACAGCCATATCGACATAATCTTTGGCATGCTGGAGAAACACGTCGGAGAAGGATGAGAAGTAGGCGTAATCTGAGAAGATGTGAGCAGGGCTCTCAAATTCTTCTAATTGGACTAACAGGCACCGCTCACACACAAATGCCCGTAACGGATAAAATGGCTCCATCTGGTTTAGTTGATTCGACTTTAGATACGAATTGGCCAACGGAGACATGCCCAGATCAAGAAAGACGTGCTGCAGCAGCGTTCCACAAAATCGACATCCGTCACGAGGCATGACCTGTTCTCCTTTGGCTAGAACGACAACGATACGAGCGTGCAGTCAATCGAGAAAGTCTTTCTCTACATAGATTCTGGTGTGTAGCCAACGCCGCGCCATACGACCCCTGCTGCGGCCATCGCCGCAGGCTCGAATACTCCGCGCCCATCAATCACCAGAGAACGGCGCATCAATTTCGAAAAATCAGTCGGCTGAATACTTCGATATTCCGGCCACGCCGTCACGAGACAGCAGGCATCGCTCTTCCTCAACGCGTCGGCCCACTCTTCAGCAAACACGACATCTCGGAATTCCGGTCGTTTCTTCGCTTGAGGCATGGCAATGGGGTCATGGGCGAGCACCTTCGCGCCTTTCCTCCGAAGCTCAGCCACCAAGGGTAACGCCGGTGATTCCCGCAAATCATCCGTTCCAGGCTTGAATGCGAGGCCAAGCACGGCCACCGTCTTGCCTGCTAGGTTCAACTCTTTTTCCAGCAGGGCAACCATTCGGAGAGGCTGGTCGGCATTAATGTCCAACACGGCGTCCAACATCCGAGTCTGCTCGCCCACGGTACGCCCAAAGCTTCGAAGCGCCGCCACATCTTTCGGGAAACAACTGCCCCCAAACCCCAAACCATGCCAAAGATACTCCGTTACTCCTGCCGCCCCACCTACCTGTCCATTGATTGGCGTGAGCCGCCTATCAAGATGAACCCCCTTCCACACCAAACGTGCGTCGACGCCGGGGACTGCGGAACACATATTGCCAATTTCATTCGAGAATGAAATCATCGTGGCAAGCAGGGAATTTGATACATACTTAATCATCTCAGCCGTCCGCGGGGTTGTCACCAATTTAGGGCAGGTGAAATCGGCATAGACCTTTAGAAACACCTCCGCGGTCATGGAGTCTGTGGAACCGACCACAATGCGGTCCGGAACACGAAAGTCCTCGACGGCACGACCTTCCCTCAGAAACTCCGGATTCATGCACAAGCCCCAGCCGTCCCCTACTTTCTTGCCCGAGTGAGACTCAATGGCGGCCTTCACCGGTCCCTCCGTGGTTCCAGGCAAGACCGTACTCTTCACTGCCACAACATGGTATCCACGTTTGCTCGCTAGAGCTGACCCGATTTCCTTTGCGGCAGCCACAATTTGCGACATGTCCATCCGACCATCCACCGTGGGCGTCCCCACACAGATCAGCGTTACATCGGAATCGAGAATGGCAGTCTTTGCATCCGTGGTGGCAGACAACATTCCCTTGTCGTGCGCCGAACGAAGTAAATTATCTAATCCTATTTCATGAATCGGTGGACGTCCGGCATTAATTTCCTGTACCACCTCAGACCTGATATCGATACAGGTCACCTGGTGACCACGCTCTGCCAAGCAGGTCCCTGATACAAGCCCCACGTATCCTGTCCCCATCACTGATATCTTCATGGTCACCCTAATGGTTAGCCGACACGTTCATCTTTCGCCAGCTCTTCCAAGCCAACGAACTGCTTGTACCACTGCAGCATTCTGCTCAGTCCTAACCGGAGATCGACCAGCGGGGTATAGCCGAGAAGCGATCGAGACTTCGCAAGATTCGGGCAGCGGCGGTTGGGATTATCCGTCAGATAGTCGACTTCCTCACTCGGCGTATGGATAACTTTCCGCTTACTACCGGCCACCTCCAGCAACATACGTCCAAGCTCACGCATTGAAATTTCAGGCGAATCACTACCTATGTTGAACGGTTCAGCATGATGCGATGATAACAGGGTCAAGAGATACCCGGTCAGTGCGTCCGAGACATAGCAAAACGTGCGTGTCGGACTCCCATCCGAGCGAAGGACGATATCGCGATCGGCCAGGATATCGCGACAAAAATCAGGTAACACGCGGCCGTCGGCCAGACGCAATCCAGGGCCAAAGTTATTGAACGGTCGGACGATCTTCGCGCGCACACCGTGTTGCTGATAGTACAAGTAGCAGAGCGTCTCGCCCAAACGCTTCGATTCGTCATAACACGCCCGAGGACCGATACAAGACACATTGCCACGATAGGCCTCGTTCGTTGGAATTTCATGAGCCGGCGGATCACCATAAATCTCACTTGAGCTGAAATAGAGGATACTTTCAGCCCGATGACTCTTGGCAAGCTCAAGCATATGCCGCAAGCCGGAGATATTCGTATCCAAAGTTTCCAACGGGTATTGTCGATACACTTTTGGGCTGGCTATGGATGCGCCGTGAATAATGAAATCAAAACGATCGCCCGCCGGTCCTGTCCAGGGCTTGGTAATATCTTGCCGGACCAGCTGTATGTCGGGGCTTGCAGCAACTAACTCAGTCAGCCAACGTGGGCAACCCCGGATGTAATTGTCGGCGGCGACAATGGACAGACGCCCAGTCTTTAAGAGGTTCCGATTGAGATACGAAAAAAAATGGAGGAATCCAAACCCGAGAAACCCCGCTGCCCCCGTAACAAGAATATGCTTCCCGCGAAACGCCTCCAATCGAGGGCCCAGCGTCTTCTCCATTCTCGCCCAATCTTCATCCAACCATGCCTGCGCCTGTGCGAACAAAGATGTATCAGCGGTCATTGACATATGCTCCTCTCTGCCAGTGCACGATGTCGCCAAAAGTCCGCGACATTATGCATTCCAGAATTCGTATATTCAGTACCCATCACCATAACTTCCAGGGAGCCTTGCCAGAATTCCACAACTCCTCCAGGTAACTTTTTTCTTTTAGGGTATCCATGCACGACCAGAATCCGTAGTGTTTATACCCTACCATCTCGCCGGCGTGAGCGAGGCGTTCGACAGGCTCACGCTCCCAAGCCGTATGATCACCATCAATATAGTCCAAGGCTTTTGTGTTGAGGACAAAAAATCCACCGTTGATCCACCCCTCCCCAGACTCAGGCTTCTCAAAAAACTCAGTCACTCTGTCGCCGTCAAACCCAATCCGACCAAATCTCGCTGGGGACCGGACTGAGGTCATGGTTGCAATTTTTCCATGGGAACGATGAAACTCCAACAACTTGCTGATGTTCAGATCTGCCACGCCGTCTCCGTACGTCAACATGAATGTTTCATCGTTTTCTAGCCATTTCTTCAAACGCCTTACCCGTCCACCCGTCTGCGTTGTCTGTCCTGTATCGGTCAGATGAACGGTCCACTTCGGCTGGTTTCCATCATGGATTGTCGTTTTTCCCGTTGAAAGATCCACCGACAAGTCATTGTTAATGGCAAAGAAATTCAGGAAGTACTCTTTGATCATTTCCCCTTTGTAGCCAAGGGCGATGACAAACTCGGTCACCCCATACACCGCATGAATTTGCATGATATGCCAGAGGATTGGCTTGCCACCGATTTCAACCATCGGCTTTGGACGAAGCACGGTTTCCTCGGACAATCGAGTTCCCAATCCCCCAGCTAAAATCACCGCTTTCATGTCCCTACCTCCAGCAATCAATCATTGTCGCCATCCGTACTGACATGGATACCTACGTCAGAGCATCGAGTACACTTCCTTCGCTTTCCCAGCATAAGCCTATCTGTAGCGAGGACAAGGCTTAAATTCCCAGAACATCATCGAAAGCTCATCAATCACCAAACTCATAGTCGTACCCACAGAATTTGCCGCCTCAATCCAATTCTGTTCCCATAAGCACGACAAACTCACCATAGCAGGTAGGGCATTGCCATCAGTCTGTACCATAACATCTTTAAGCTGAAAGACCTCCTCGAATAGCATTCTGCTCGCCAAGAAGGTGCAACTGAGCTTTCCCGTTAAGTCCTCCCATCGTCTCTGCATCATTCACTCATACGGGGATCATCCCCACAGCCCCACGAGTTGTGAAACATAAGCCTTATCTCGATCTCCGGCTTTACACAGACGACTACCCCCTATTCACGCCGAAATCCTGTTCGTGCGCCAACAGGGTTACTCCCACGAACATATTTCCTAGCTTATTAGCCAGTCACAGAAAAACCAACAGTACAACCCTATCGATTGTCATGATGCCATTCTCTCGACCCAGCGAGGAGCAACCATACCAGTACTACCTACTGCTTCCCTCGTTATAGCGAGCTATGCTCTGTTGTCCATCGAAGCAAGGGCCTTACAACCCCCTCCCACCGTCCTGTCACGTCACCCCGTGCCGTATCCCCGGTCCCTGGATCCACAACTCGAAAACCCACAGCGCGCGGCACATCACAATGTTCATGCCAAGGATCTTCCGAAAAAATCCCTCCCCCTACTACCATTGTTCCCTCTGACAGAAAGTTCCCAGGAATCCAGGCGGTACTGACATATCGACCCACTGGACGAGGACGCCTGTACCATACTGGGTCCCGGTCGTTGACGATGAACGCGATCACGTCTTCTTCGGTATTGAAACCAAATTGCGCAACAACCATCTGCCCTGGCTTGAGGATGTCATACTCGATTTCTACTCGCATAGGCTTTCGAATATCGATGACATCCGTAACTTGTCCTGCTTCGGATCTGACCCGCAAGGCACGGAGGCGAGCGACGTCATTGCCCGGGGCCTGGGTTGGATCGGGCCATTCCACTGCGGGCTGGATGTGCCCGGCATGGAGGTAGTGATTCACCACCTCATGCGCCGGCCCTGCCTGCACGATCTCCCCCTTGTTCAGCAGAATCGCGCGGGAACACATCCGCGTGATGGCCGGCATGTCGTGGGAGACAAGGATCACCGTCCGCCCATGCTGCCCCACATCTTCCATCTTCCCCATGCACTTCTTTTGAAACCGGACGTCCCCGACCGCCAACACCTCATCGACGATCAGAATGTCCGGATCCATATGGGCCAGCACGGAGAACCCTAACCGGACATACATGCCGCTGGAATAATGTTTCACCGGCGTGTCGATGAACTGCTCCACTTCGGCAAACGCCACGATCTCGTCGAACTTGCGGGCGATCTCCTGCCGCTTCATGCCGAGAATCGCGCCGCTCATGAAGACGTTATCGCGACCGGTCAGTTCCGGATGAAAGCCCGTGCCCACTTCCAATAAGCCACAAAATCGGCCGTGGATGAGCGCACGGCCTTGGGTGGGTTCCGTCACCCGCGAGAGGATCTTGAGGAGTGTGCTTTTACCCGAGCCGTTGGTGCCGATGACTCCGAAGACTTCGCCTTTTTTGATTTCAAACGACACGTCGCGCAGCGCCCACAGCGTGTCAGGGGTCTGGGAGGACGCCGGCGGCCCACCGATGAGGCGGCGGAGCCCACGCGTCAAGGCGCCGGCCAGGGAGCCGTCTTGAGCATGCGTCGTCCCCAGGCGATAGCGCTTGGAGAGACCGGTGACGCTGACAGCGGTGTTGCTCATCTAAGGAAGGTCTGATTAATTCCCAATTTTGATCAGTCGGCGTCTAAAACACAGGGAATCTAACTCGTCGCTGTCTTGTTCTTCCAATTAATCAGACCTTCCCTAAATCAGATCGGCGAAGGTTCGCTCCACCCTCCGAAAAAACATGACACCCCCGATCAGCAAGAAGCCCACAACGCCCAAACTCACCGCCACCATAGTCCAGTCGGGGGCCGACTTGCCGAGTAGCGCCCACCGAAATCCCTCAATCACACCTGCCATAGGATTTAGACCGTAGTACCACCGGAGCGATTCCGGTACCAGAGATGCTGGGTAGAGTACCGGAGAGGCGAACATCCACAACTGCGTCATCAATGGGACGACCGAGGCCACATCGCGATATTTCACATTGAGAGCCGACAGCCACAGACTTACCGACAATGCCGTGAGCAGCGCGACAACAACGAACAGAGGTAGAAACAGCACCGTCCACTGGGGCAGCACCTGATACCACGTCATCATTCCTATAAGAATCAGCAGACCGACGGTAAAATCAACGAGATTAATGAAGGTGGCAGCGATTGGAATGATCAGCCGTGGAAAGTAGACTTTCTTAATCAGGCCGCCTTCGGTCACCACGCTCAATGTGCTGCGTTCCAGGCTCCTCGCAAACAAGGACCATGGCAGAATGGCAGCGAATGCAAAGAGTGGATAAGGCAGTCCATCCGAAGGCACTTTTGCCAAGTAACTGAATACAAGGGTAAAGATCAGCGTGCTGAGCAAAGGCTGCATGAGGGCCCAGCCAGCCCCAATAGCGGTCTGAGCATAGCGGGTTTTGAGATCCCGCCATGCGAGAAAGTACAACAATTCCCGTGCAGCCCACAATTCACCCCATCCCACCTGGACATAACCTGTGCGAGGTTCTATTACCAGCACGGCCATGCTTTCTTGCTCTACTGTAGATTCCATCGTAATACCTAGCTATTGGATTCCGCCACCCGAGACGAAAATTCCGGCGCAGCTACCTCTCTGCTCATTCTCGAGCAAATGACCGGAATCCACTTCTTTTCGTGGGTCTGCCCAAGCGGAATGTGTCAACGAATGCTGACGGGTCCACACCACAAGAGTAGCACAGCCGGCAGGAAATGATTTCTATCCTAATCAAATGCACTGCTTATGATCGAAGAATAGTGCACACTCAATGGAGGCAAGCAAATACGCTTCTCGAGAGGCGGAGAACCATCCTGTTGAACTACCGGCGCCCGCGCTTATGCATGTGAGAGAAACGACTTCGGACGGGAGCTGCTGATACCACTCTCTCAATGCGCCCCAATAGGCAAGAAGTCGACCCACGATGCGATTACTGAAAGTTAGCACAGTTTGAGTTTTGTCGATATAAGTAGGAACTATCTAATCGCGAGCAACAAAGCGTCCGTGAAGTCTGGGTATTGTCAGTTTCAAAAATTGCCCTGAGAAGGATACCGACTGGGTAATGCCGCTGACGGACTCTTCCGAGAATGCACCTACACTCCCGAAACCTGAGAAACAAGCCGCGCACTGTGCATTTGTTCAATTTGGGGAAAGACTTCTCGAATTGGAGCAAAAGAGAAATCTTGCAAGAGTTCCCGCATTCGGATTTCGGTCTTATCAAGATTCAAGTAGTGTCGCATTCGCGACACCAATGAACCCTCCATTCTTGGCTGATCCGGGTCGAATTCCCACGGATGCATATACATCACTAGTGAAGCCCCCTCGGCTTCCAACTTGCGAAGGAGCGCACGCAATAGTGCATACGGATACAACCGAAAATACCCACCCCCAGCAACGGGTAGCCGGACCCCCAAGCACTTAACCGTTGAGGGGGGCACCTCCCACAGGAGACCTGATGCGGTCAACAGTTGATGCGCCTCCGGGTTTGCAGAGGGCACACCGTAGCGATCATGGAGTACCGGGAAAATACTGGAATCATAGACATAGCCCTCTTCAACCAAAATCTGAGTCGCCCACATCGTATCTTTGGTGATGGAAAAGCTCGGTGCGCGATAGCCAAGCATAGGCTGAGAAAGAATGTTCTCTAAGATACCCTTGGCCTTACGAATATCTTCGCGAAACGTACTAGGAGTTTGGCTTGTTATGAGTTCATGGGCATACCCATGTGAAGCTACTTCGTGTCCGCAGGATGCAATACGTCGAACTAGCGACGGATACCGCTCTGCTACCCACCCCAAAATAAAAAAGGTTGCGCGAACACCTCTATTTTCCAGCAATCCAAGCAGTTTCTCAGTATTGTTTTCGACACGACTCTCGAATTGCCCCCAGTGCCTTCTCCGCATTGGGGTTTCAAATGCCGAAACCTGAAAATGCTCCTCGACGTCAAATGACAAACAATGTCCTGGAATTGCATTAGGCATTTGCGCCCCTATCGCGCCCCCTCGCCCATCAACATTACTTTTACTGTATGAATAACAATTCGTAGATCCAACGCCAGTGACAAATTCTTCACATAGAAGAGATCGTATTGAAGCTTGACGTGCGAGTCTTCCTTCGATGCACCGTACCGAAAACGGGTTTGTGCCCACCCTGTGATTCCTGGACGAACGGTATGCCTCAGATCGTAATACGGTATGGTGTTTCTGAGTTCCTGCACAAACACCGGCCGCTCTGGTCTTGGGCCAACCAAACTCATCTCGCCTCTCATCACATTGATCAGCTGAGGCAGTTCATCCAACCTCCACTTCCGAATCCATCGACCAACTCTGGATACCCTAGGATCTTCACTTGTGGCCCATCTCGCCCCGCTTTGTTCAGCATCCTGCCGCATGGACCTGAACTTCCAGATCATGTAAGGGCGGCCGCGAAGACCCACTCGCATTTGCCGGTAGAAAACAGGACCGGATGAGTCCAACTTGATAAAGATAGAGAGAAGCAATACCAGCGGCACCAGCGCGACTATTCCTACGATTGCCACCAAAACATCCAGGCACCGCTTCAAAAGCATCGTGACTAATCGACGACGGAACCCCGTCGAAAAAATGAGTGCACTCGGCTTGAGATGGTCAATCGAAATGCGGCCCGATTCCTCTTCATACAGATAGTGGCCATCAACAACATCACGCCCCATGGCCTTCATGTCCAATAGCGTTTGAACGGGCAGAACCGCGCGACGATCTTCCAAACACACGGCCACGGTATGAACTTGATATCGCTCCGCAATCTCAAAGAGTTGATCGTAGGTACCGATGATGCTCGGATTTACCAACCGCTCACCAACCCTACTCGCATCCTTATCAAGAAACCCCACTACTTCGGTAAAACCGGTTCGTTTAGACAGAAGGGTCTGACAGAGATCTCGAGCAAGAGGCCCAACGCCTAGAATCAACACTCGCCGCGTGAATTTAGGAAAGCTAACCGACACTGAAACCAGTGGTGGTTGAGTGACCACAGGTTCTAGGCCGATCTCCTGTTCGGACTTACTTGAGCTGTTCATGGTGGGCTTCGCGGTAATACTCCTGCTGCATATAATAGGGAGTGGTATGTGCATCTAAGCCATTCAAGATAATCCCCACATTGGCGGTATCACCGATGACCCTCAATGCCTTTTGTACAACATCGCGACCAGTCATGCTTGCCTTTACCACGTAGGCGAGAAGATCTCCCATGCTTGCCAACACCTGCATGTCAGCAAGTGGCAACACCGGCGGAGCATCAATGATCACATAATCAAATTTTTCTTTCAGTTCAGCAATTAGATCAGCCAACTGATGCATTTTCGATAAGGCCAACGGGTTATCTCCGACCGCCCCTGCGGTAAGAATCCATGGGCCCGCCTCCCCAAGTCTCTGCAAACAATCTTCGACCACCTTGGTGCCATGCAGAACTTCAGCCAGGCCCGGTTGCTGCCAGACTCCTGCATAGATATGTTGCATAGGCCGCTTGAGGTCGCAATCGATCACTATGGTTCTACGATCAAGGTCTTTTGCCAACACGTAGCCCAAATTAAGGGCCGTAGAGGACTTTCCCTCTCCCATGACAGCACTGGTCACAACTATCGCCGTACTCTTTCGATCCCCTGTCATCAACTCAAGCCGGGTGGCCGCAACACGATATTGCTCCGCCACAAATGAAAGCGGTCGCCACATTGAGACCAACTCCAGACCAGGAGTTGGGTCATTTAGTTTCCCATTGGCACCTCTGGACTTGCTAACAGGTGCAACAGGAAGGCCTCCAGAAATCTCCAGACTTTCACCCTGTTTTCCATAACGCGGTAGCAACACCGCAGTATTTCGGCTTTTGCCAGAAAGTGCCCGCACGGTTTGCATTGATCCGCCGAACGCACTTTCGTACAGTGGAATTGATGCAATCACCGGAAGGCCCAAAGTCAGCTCGATCTCTTCCGCAGACCGGAATCCTCGTCCCATAAGCTCAAGACCGACGGCACCGCCAAAACCTAACGCGCAGCCCAGGACAAGTCCCGCCGCCATAATCAACGGAATGTTGGGCACAACAGGAACAACCGGGGTATAGGCCGGATCTACGATGCTAAACTTGGCTCCCTTGCGTCCTTGGGCCAAACTCTTCTGCATACCGGCACTGAGTTTCTTGTCCAGAAGCGATTGATAATTCTTTTGAAGATTTTCATAGTCCCGTTCAAGTGTCTTTAGTTTCTGTTCCCGCTCTGGAGTATGTTCCACCCTCCGTTCATACTGAGAAATTTCACTAGAAATATGCGTCTGGTGGCGTTTTACCGCATCCAACTCAAGCACAATATCCTCACGCTGCTTGAGAAGTTCAGCATGATATGGATCAATGGCCTTGCGTTTAGACTTTTTCCCAACAGCCGGCTCTTCAACGCCCTCGCTATCTGGCAACAAATCGCGATATTGAGCTGATGTCATCTCTCGGAGCTTCTTAATCTCCTCCTTGACTTGTACCAGATCGGGATAGGTCTCTTTATATATTGAGGACAGCTCCACCAGGCGCCGCTCTAACTCCTTAATTCTCCCAAGGCGCGGATCCTTATTACGCTTGCTGGAACCGCCGACCGGCGAATCACTACTGACTTCTCCAGTCTCCTCGTAATCTTTAATTGACTTGTCGATTTGGGCCAATCGATTGGCCAGATTCTGGGCCTGTTCACTTTGCGACCGCATGTCATCCTGAAGTCGATCCAGCTTGCGAAGATTGGCATCTATCTGCTGCGGAAGTTCTCCGAGATGTTGTTGTTTGAACTCTGAAATGATTTTCTCCTTTACCTCAAGCTCAGCTTTCGCATGTTTTAACTCAAGTCCAAGAAAATCTTCCGCCGCCTCAACGCCTCGCTCCCGATCCTTCAACGTCTCCTCAATGAACAGATCACTCAGTCTGGATGTCACATCTCTAGCGATGATCGGATCTTCATTAGAGAATGAAAGAGTGATGAATAGCTTGTCCTTGGTAGGCTCAACCTTAATCGATCCCCGCATGGCTCTGATGGCATTCTCTGATTCTGAAGCATCCGGATGATCCTTTTCGTACCCGAAAAGTCCAAACTCTCCGGCAATTTGCCCAAGAGTTTTTCTACCCATCACAAACTGTCTCACTTCCATAACTCGGTCGTCGAGTGTAGGTGTATATATGCCTCCAGATGGATTAGGGCCACTCACGATCGATTCTTCTATCTTCGCGCCCTCAAACCACATTTTGGTCGCCGACTGATAGATCTTAGGCATAAGCGCGCATACCGCACCAGCGATACTCAGCGAGAGCAAAATCGCAGAAATAACGAGCCACTTTCTGCTGACAACCGCTCGCCAATAATCCTCTGGAGACAATGTTCGCGTGTTCATTTCTTTGTATCCACTCCTCCTGATCCAGATTTGCCAACTCCTGACTCAGCAGACGAGGAAGTGCCGGAAGGACCTTCCCAGAAAGCGCCAGACCTGAAAAAATCTCCACGAGGTGAATACGCGTATGTAAAACCTAACAAAATCATTTGTTTCGCAAATCCGAAATCCCCGGCATTAAAACCACTCGTTTGAGTGTCAAACATCAGCCATTGGTGACTAAGTCTGGCCGTAAACATGGGCGTGATGAGATAGTTGAGAGATACCGTCGTGCCGTAGGTACTGAAGGTCGTACCAATGGCATCCGAAGTAAAACTACTCCGCGCATAATTGAAAAGCGCTTGAGCACTCAGCCTATCAGTAATCCCTGCGGTGCTTGCCAATGAAATTGTGTGCGTATATATGGGCCCCGCAGATTGAACAAAACTTGGAAACACGCCGAGATTATACATGAGGGTGACTCGATAAGATCCGGGAGCTGCGATCCCCCCTGGCATATTCATCCCAGCCAGAAGCGGTAGAAAGCTTCCACTACCCCCTGCGGGCGACGTAGCTTCCCTAATGTCGCTTCCTAGCTTCCTAAGAAAAGATGAACCCGAAGCATAACTTACGCTAAAACCTCCCGTCGGAAACATCGTTGCTGGAATTCTTCGCTGCCCTCCAGCAGCAGAGGTATCTGGAATTGGCTCAATAAGTGTTAGTCCACCATTGACTGAAGAGCTCCACTCCTTGGTCCAACTTCTCCCCCAACCAAGTGTTCCGCCATGCGTCGCATAGTCGCCGAATTGTGCTTGAGACATTTGCGTGAACGTATATTTCACGCTCAAGGTATCGATGGCAGAAATCTGAGATGTCGGTCCTGCGGTAATGGAATGAGTTGTAGTATCGAACACCGTATTTAAAGGTTGTCCCGAAGTTGTCGTAGTCGGCGTGAGTGCACCGCCGAAACTAAGCTGGGAATAGGTGTAGGTAGTTTGAAAATCAGTGGTCGGTGAGAGCGAATAGGAATCCGAAAATCCAGCATTGTACATGGTGGTTCTGATTCGCTGCGTGAGAAGTCCGGAATCAATAGGTCCTCCGATCCCGACCCCTCCGGTCCCGAACCCTCCGCCAAATCCTCCTCCCCCACCAAACCCTCCGCCGAGACTTCCAGCGCCAAAAGCTGGAGCCGAAGGCATGTACTGATAGGTCCCAAACACTCGGAACCCCCGCATTCGCGGCAAAACCCTATTCACGGCTTGCGAGAGATCAATCCCGGCGCTCGCATTAAATCCCACATTATCAAGCTCTGAGTTGTTTATAAACTTTTGAACGACTGCCCCGACTGACAGATTTGTCTTCACAAGCGTATTGCCTTGAATGAAGTTTAGCTGAGGAGTGACTAACGTGATGAGATCATCAACTTTCGTTCCTGCCGGGAGTTGCGACTTCGGGGTGAAAAACACGTTACTGTCGTATTGCTCAGTAATCGAAAGCGATGGCACCACGCGTATTTGTTGCGCAGCAGAGTCGGATATACTCCAACACGACACTAGGGCAAAAACCCCGAAACAGAATCGACCTATCTTCAAGCACTGGTCACGGCACAACAATGACATCACCAGCCTTGAGGAAGAAATTTCCCTCCGAGTTTTTACCTTGAATAATGTCTTCATAGGGGACGGGAATTTGAACCTGCTTCGGCTGCCCTTGACCATTGGGAACAACCCGAAGCACGTGGATTTTATTTCTCGAAGCAAACGTTGTAAAACCTCCAGCCAACGAGATGCCTTGCAAAACCGTCGCATACGACTTTAGCGGCACCTTACCCGGCTTTGATACTTCGCCGAGAACGTACACATAATAACTATTGACCTCTTTGACTTGCACCGACACTGTCGGATTGGACATAAACTCAGCCAACCCATCTGCGATTCTCTTCGCCAAAACATTGGATGTCATTCCTGCGGCCTGAACATCGCCAATTAAAGGCATGGAGATTTTCCCATCAGGACGGATAATGACTTCTCGGGAGAGCTCTTGATTTCGCCAAATATTTACAACAAGAACGTCCTCCGGTCCCAACAAGAACTCATTCGGTGGGATATAGGTGACATTAAAGTCGATTTGTTCATTCCCGATCCAGCACCCTGGGAGAGCCAGAAGCAGGCTGAAAACAATACATACCCCCCCTCGCAACCATCTGCAACCGAAAGTTTTCAATTTCCCCACTCCTTTGGCTCGCTTCAGCGAAATGTCACCCGTAAATTCGACCGACGAGGCTCTACCTTGACGGCAACACCACCATCGTCTCCGAAGGCACGACAATCTGATCTCCGGGCTTTAGCTCTATGTTTTGATCGGATCCATCTCTCAGAACAATATCGTCGTAACTCGCCTTAATCTTGTTCAGCCCCTCGCCGTCTTTCCCGAATCGAAATACCACAATCTTGTTGCGCGCAGCCACTTGTGTAAAACCATGCGCGATCGTTATCGCCTGCAGCAAGGTTGTTTTACTTTTTAAGGGATACTTACCAGGCGCATTCACCTCACCAAGAACATAAATTTGATAACTATTCACCTCTCGAACCAAGATCGAAACTGTCGGGTTTTCCATGTAAGACTTCAGTCGTGCAGAAATCTCTTCGGTCAGCTGAGCCGCAGTTCGTCCCACTGCTGAGACATCGCCAATGAGCGGGAGTGAAATCCTTCCATCAGGCCGAACCTGAACTTGCTTGGAAAGATCAGCATTTTTCCAGACTGTAATCTCTAACACATCTTCTGGACCCATAATATAATCCGGGGTCACCGTAAGGGATGATTTTTCTGCCCCTTCACCTCCGTGACGGACGCCAGATGAACTTGCCCCTGGAGACGACCCCGCTACCAACATTGGCTTGGGCACCTGGTCAAATTGTCCGGCATGCGCCACACCGATCACATTTCCCACAAGGATAATCCCGCTTAGTAAGGCCTTACCATTCATGACTTATTCTCCTGAAGAAATTCCAGCTGGCCACTTGCAACAACTGCCTAGCATCTACCTTCCCGCCGAGAACAAAAACTTCAAACCCACGAAAAAGGATGCCTCACTTCCCGACGCTGAAAAGGGGACTTTTCTAATCCAGCGTACTTCCGCAAGTGTTGGGGTCTCGGCCAGCGAAACAGGGGTCGGAACATGTACCTTTATAACCTGATCAAGCAGCGGCGCCTGAGCCATGAGGATCAACATCCCGCCACTGCTAATGTTTAATGAGAGCGCCCGTCCGTGAAGCACGCTGGTTTCGTTTTGACCACTTTCATGATTCGGTAGGGACATTTCATAAGGAATCGGACGAAGGAGCGCTAGCCGCTCGGCATGCTTTTCACTAGTCGCAATTGTGGGCCAGTCCCACCCGTCCCTGGCTACGGGCCCGTTTTGACTGCTCAGATCACGCATTTCAAGAAACCTCATTGTCAGCACAGAGCATTACAGAACACTTGGCTAAAATACGCCACAGTCTATAGGGCACCTCTATTAACCGCTAATTGAAGCCAGAAAAATCATGTCTCAAAAACGG
>ERZ1292633.422-Hain-H41-02um-R1-422-length-51026-cov-6_pt2 | contig 39831 bp, 34 predicted proteins | sample MGYA00564406_ERZ1292633 | MGnify/ENA primary metagenome ERZ1292633 (study PRJEB36523, sample SAMEA6512639) | groundwater metagenome | collected 2019-01-08 | study: AquaDiva: Metagenomics assemblies of 32 groundwater samples
GCCGCGCCAAGCACGCGCGATGCATCGCGTGCAGCTGCTGCCATATTGGCTATCAATGTTTGTGCGTCATTCATGTCGTGCCGATAACATCACCGCCCAAAAACTGCAAAGCAGGCGCTCCACTTGTGCGCGGCAACCAAGCTGGTATCACCCCGTGCCATGGGTAGCGAAGCGAATGAAGCTGACATGACGCTGAGCGTCGACGCGGCCAGCGCGGCTGATCCGTGCCTGAACTGCGGGGTTGCCCTAGTCGGTCGCTATTGCCACGGCTGCGGGCAAAAGGCGCTGGTTCACCGCTCGGTCACCGCCTTTGGCCACGATCTGGTGCACGGCATATGGCATTTTGATGGAAAATTATGGCGGACGCTGCCGATGCTCATGCTGTGGCCTGGCGAACTGACGCGCGCCTATATCGATGGTCAGCGCGCACGGTTCCTGTCGCCCTTGTCAATGTTCCTGTTCGCGGTATTCCTAACCTTTGCGGTGTTCGGTATTTTCGGCCTTGGGCAATCCGAAAGCCAACCGGGCGACCAGGTGACGGCTCGACCCCCCGCGCGCAGCGCGCAAGGCGCGAATGTCAACATCGACCTGGGCGGCGAGGGCGGCATTGTCCCGCGACTGCGCGGCAATTTCAGCATATTGAACGCGACGAGTGACATCCCGCTCATCAATGACGTGCTTGCCAAGGCTCGCGAAAATCCGTCGCTGATGTTCTATAAACTCCAAAACTCCGCCTATAAATATGCGTGGGCCATGATTCCGCTTTCGGCACTGTTCCTGTGGCTGCTCTATCCGTTCAATCGCCGATTCGGCCTTTACGATCATCTGGTATTCGTTACCTATTCGCTGTGCTTCATGCTGTTGCTGCTGGTCGTGTTGCGCCTTGCTTCAGCGCTCCTCGCCTCTGGGTGGATCGTCGGCGTGATGACGTTAGTGCCGATTGCCCACATCTATCGCCAATTGCGCGGCACCTATGGCGATAGGCGGTTGGCTGCGGCCTTGCGCACGGTGGCGGTGCTGATTGGCGCGCTGATCATCCTCATTGCGTTCATGGCCGCACTGCTGGCGCTTGGCGCGTGGGATTGACGAGAAGGGAAGATTACGATGACGATGACAACTTCTTGGTGCCCCGACCGCCGATTGTTGCTGCGCATGGGGGCGCTTGGGCTTGGCGGACTGGCGACGCCCGGCGCGGCGCAAGTGGTGCTGGGCGCGCGCGGTTTCACCCACGGCGTCGCGAGCGGCGAGCCGGGGCCGACGTCGGTGCTGCTCTGGACCCGCTATGTTGGCAGCGCCGCTGAGACACTCCTGACCCTCGAAGTCTCTGACACCATCACCTTCTCGCGCATCATCAGCGGCGGGCAAGTGACGGCAAAGGCGGCGCGTGATCATATCGTCAAACATGTCGTGGAGGCTCTGGAGCCGGGACACTGGTATTATTACCGCTTCATCGCCGCCGATGGCCACAAATCGTGCACAGGCCGCACCCGCACGCTGCCCGTGGGCCATGTCAGCCTATTCAACTTGGGTGTCTTTTCCTGCGCCAATATGGGCTTCGGCTGGTTCAACGCCTATGCCGATGCGGCGGCGCGCGGCGACATCGACCTCGCCGTCCATGTCGGCGATTATCTGTATGAATATCAGGCGGGCGGCTATCCCGACGCCGCGCATACCGTAGTGGGCCGCGACTTTTTACCGACAAGCGAAGCGATCCACCTGGCCGATTATCGGCTGCGCTACGCCAGTTATCGCGGCGATGCGGCGCTACAGCGATTGCATCAGGTGGTGCCAATGATCGCGATGTGGGACGACCATGAGCTTGCCAATGACGCATGGATGGACGGCGCGCAAAACCATACACCTGCGCGCGAAGGCGACTGGGCAGTGCGCAAAGCGGCGGCGTTGCAAGCCTACCGCGAATGGATGCCGGTGGCGGACAGCGACTATCGCAGTTACGAGATTGGCGACCTTGCCACCATCGCGCTGCCCGAAACGCGGATTACCGGGCGGATGAAACAGTTCGAGCTGGGTGACATCATCGGCGGCGGCGATACGGCGGCGGCGCTAGCGGCGTTCCGCGACGGGCCGTGGCAGGCAGCGGACCGCAGCTTGTTAGGGCCGACCCAAGAACGCTGGCTGAACGGCCTGATCGCAGGGTCGGTCGCAGCGGGCAAAAAATGGCAAGTCATCGCGCAACAGGTCATCATGGGCAGCGTCAACGTCACGCCCGACATCGGGACATGGGTGGCGGACGATGCGCCCGATTATGTCAAACGCCGCTCCGCCACCGCCGCCGCCGCCGCGCAGGCGGGGTTGCCGCTCAACTTCGATGCATGGGATGGCTATCCTGCGGCGCGCGCGCGCCTGCTTGGGGCCGCGCAATCGGCGGGCGCGAATATCGTCACTTTGTCGGGTGATACGCATAATGGCTGGGCGTTTAACCTCATCCACGACGCGCGCCCGGCGGGAGTCGAGTTTGCCGGGCACAGCGTGACCTCGGCGGGATTCGAAGCCTATGTTCCGCGCGCGCCAAACGTCATCGAGGCGATGCTGCGCACCGCCAACCCCGGCCTGCGCTGGGTCGATGCGTCGCGGCGCGGCTATATGACGGTGGCGCTGACCCCGACCCGCGCGACATCGACGTGGCGGATGTGGGACAGCGTCCGCACTGCCGATGCAGGCATGACCGCGCAGACCAGCCAATCCACCGAGCATGGGACCAACAGATTGACATGAATATGTCACGATAGAGTCTTGTCTCTGTCATCAAAGTGACGCCGCAGCGTAACAGCGCGCCCCTATTGGCCCATTCAGGTCAGGGGAAATGCTGCGCAAAACACGCAAGTGATTCTCAGGCCGAAACCCAATTTTCGGATCCGGAGAACCCCAAATGGCCATATTTGTCCCCGCGCGCACTGCATTGTTGATCAGCGTCGCCTCCCTCACGCTTGGTGCATGCGGTGCAGAAAATATCGCCTCGCCGGGCGAGGGCTTCATCGTCTTGCCCGCGCCGACGCCAACCCCGACACCAACGCCAACCCCGACGCCAACCACGGTCACGCCTGCTGCCGCTTGTCCCGCCATCGCCGGCGCTGCGCAATTGAGCGACCTTGGCACGATCAGCGGGCCACAGGGCGCTTGGCGTAACTGCGCCTTCCCCGCGCGCTTTACCGCTTCGACCGCGATCCCCAAGGTCGCTGGCGTGCTCTATTCGCTGCCCGGCCGCGTCGATGTCGGGTCGGATCAGGGCGCGGTCAGCACCAATGTCGATGTGACGCTGACCATCGACCCCGGCGTCACCGTGTTTGGCGCGACCGGCGTATCCTATCTGGTTGTCAATCGCGGTAACCGCATCAACGCCATCGGCACGCCGACCCAGCCGATCGTCTTTACCGGACGCGGTAATGTCGTCGGCACCGCAGATGACCAGACATCACAGCTGTGGGGCGGGGTTGTCCTGCTTGGCCGTGCACCGATTACCGATTGCCTTGCGCCGGGTGCAGCCGAAGGCACAGCGGCGTGCGAACGCGATACCGAAGGGACATCGAACGCGCTTTATGGCGGGGCGCAGCCAGCCGACAATTCGGGCCGGATGAGCTATGTCCAATTCCGCTATTCGGGCTTTGTCCTGTCGGCTGACAAGGAATTACAGAGCCTGACGCCAAGCGGTGTCGGCAGCGGCACCCAGATCGACCATATCCAGTCGCACAACAGTTCCGACGACGGCATCGAAGTTTTCGGCGGTCGGCTGAACATGAAGCATGTGGTCATCACCGGGGCGGAGGATGACAATCTCGACACCGATGTCGGGTATAAGGGCAATATCCAATATGTCATCGCGGTCCAGCGCAGCGGCGGAGCAGTTGGCGATTCGATGATCGAGGCGGATTCGAACGGCAATGAAAATGCGGTGCCGCGCCAGTCGGTCAACCTGACCAACTTCACCTTCATCCAGCGCAACAATGCCGCAACTAATGGCGCGGCGATACTGATCCGTGGCGGTGCCGATTATAATATGTCGAACGGCATTGTCGTCAGCCCCGGCCTGCCCTGTCTGCGCATCAACAGTGTGACAACGACACAGGCCGCCGGCGCGGCGACCGATGAGCTGGGGCCGCCGATTTTCAATTCGGTGCAGATGCAGTGCAGCGGCGCAAGGCAATTTGTCGGCTCGGGCGGCGTAACCGATGCTGCTATTCAGACCATCTTTACCGCTGGGACCAACAGCAGCTTTACCTACACCCCGTCGCTGGTCAGCCTGTTCATCAACGGTGCGACCGAAACGGCGGTCAGTGCGTTCAATGCGGTGCCGATCAGCAGCTTCTTTACCGCCGCCAATTATATCGGTGCGGTCAAGGACGGCAGTGACACTTGGTATGCCAGCTGGACGTGCAACAGCGCGACCGCGAACTTTGGCACTACCAGCGGCGCCTGCACGGTGATCCCGACCACATAAGCTCTCTCTGAACTGAGGGCGGAGTGCACCCAATATGCTCCGCCCATTTTTTCGTAACCTATCTCAATCTGGGGAACACCCATGAAACCGTTACTGTCCACGCTGCTACTCACGTCAGCTCTGGTGTCGCCCGCTGCGTATGCCCAGACGGTCCAGTCGGATACCCCGGATGCCACAGCGGTTCCTGCCGAAGAAAGCGGCGGGAGCGACGCCACCGACGTCTCGATCCCCGGCGCGGATAATGGCGACATCATAGTGCGCGGGCGCTTTTCGCCCAACGCGGTGCGCTCGACACCCGAAGTCGTCTCGGTGCTATCGACCGCCGACATCGCCCGCACCGGCGAAGGCGACATCGCGGGCGCGTTGCAGCGCGTCACCGGGCTCAGCATCGTCGGCAATGGCTATGTCTTTGTTCGTGGGCTTGGCGACCGTTATTCGCTAGCGTTGCTCAATGGTTCGCCGCTGCCCAGCCCCGAACCGCTGCGCCGCGTCGTCCCGCTAGATTTATTCCCGACCAATTTGATCGCCTCGACATTGGTGCAGAAAAGCTATTCCGCCAATTTCCCGGGCGAGTTTGGCGGCGGTGTCGTCAATCTCACGACCCGCGCCATTCCTGACGAGAGCTTCCTGACCATCGGCGGCGGCATTGGTTATGACAGCGAAACCACCGGACAATTGGGCTATACCTATTATGGCAGCCGGACCGACTGGAGCGGCTTTGACGATGGGTCGCGCGCTGTGCCGCCGCTGCTCGCCGCCGCCTTTGCCAGCGGTAATCCTATCCTTGAGGGCGCAGATTTCAGCGCGGCGCAGCTTGGCGCCATCGCCATGCAGTTCGCCAATGCATCGACCAGCCTGCTGCAAGGCAACACGGGGCTCCCCGTTAATTTTTCGGGCAATGTCACGGGCGGCGCGTCGTTCGACATCGGCGACTCCCGCGTCGGCCTCATCGCCACGGCGGGTCTTTCGAACAAATGGCGCACCCGCGACACGCTCCAGCAAAGTTCGGTCAACGACGATCTGTCGGGCGATCCGCAAAGCAGTTTCCAGCGCGTCATCACCGACAATCGCGTCGTCGCCAACGCCATGCTGGGGGTGGGCGCAGAGTTTGGCGAACACCGCCTGCGCTGGACCAGCCTGTTCATCCGCGACACACTCAAACAAGCGCGTCTCGGCCTTGGCACCGACCAGAATGCATCGGGCCGCGACATCCTGCGCCAAGACACCGCTTGGTATGAACGGCAACTTATCAACACACAGCTGGTTGGCGAGTTCGACTTTGGCCTGCTCGACCTCGACTTTCGCGGCAGCTATGCCAATTCGCAGCGCGAAGCCCCCTATGAACGCGGCTTCACCTATGTGCGCACCAATTTGCCAACCACCCAAGACCCCACTGGCGATCGCTTCGTCAATGATCTTGGCGGGAACAAGGGCGATGCCACCATCGCCTTTTCCGATTTGAACGAAGATTTGTGGTCGCTCGGCGTTGACGCCTCCTATGAACTGGCCCCGCACATTACGGGCACCATCGGCTATGCCTATGTTGGCACATCGCGCACATCGGTGCGCCGCGCATTCCAGTTCCGCGCATCAAACCTGCCCGTCGCCGTAACGCAATTGCGCCCGGACTATCTGTTGTCTGATGCGACGATCCAGCTGTTCCACATCACTTTGCTCGAAACATCGGCGCAGGACGGCACCGCCGCCTTTGCTGCCGACCTGACCACCCATGCTGGCTATGCACAGCTACAGGCGCAACTGGTCGAAGGCGTCACGCTCAACGCGGGTGTGCGATACGAGGACGCGCTTCAGACCGTTGTTCCGATCGACCTGTTCGGCACGGGCGCAGGCGCGATTGCCGCGACCAACCTCGACAACAATTATTGGCTGCCCGCGCTGACTCTGACATGGGAAGCCGCACCCGACATGCAAATCCGGATCAACGGATCGCGCACCATCGCCCGCCCGCAATTCCGCGAACTGGTGGCGCAAGTCTATCAAGACCCCGAATCAAACCGCCTTTTCCGTGGCAACCCGTCGCTGAGGGACAGCATGTTGTGGAACGGGGAGGCCCGCTTTGAGTGGTATTTCGCGCGCGATCAGCGCTTCACCCTCGCCGGATTTTACAAACGGATCGATAACCCCATCGAAACCTTCACCTCTATTTCGGACTCGAGCGTCAATAGCAGCTTCGCCAACGCGCCCAGTGCGGACCTTTACGGCGCAGAGATCGAACTACAGAAATATATAGGCACCGATGGCTGGGACGGCGCATTTTGGGCCAATCGCCGATTTGTGCTGGTTGCCAACTACACCTACACCCATTCGCAGATCAAAGTGGCGGCGGGCGACGTGACCGTCATCAATGGGCAAAATCTGGTCGCCAGCGATTTCTTTTTGGACGGCGCGCCGCTGACGGGGCAATCGGACCACCTCGTCAACCTGCAATTGGGGCTGGAGGATACAGAAACAGGGTCACAGCAGACCTTGCTCGTCACCTATGCTAGCCCGCGCGTTACCAGCCGTGGCCCATCCGGTCAGCCCGACGTCGAGGAGCACCCCGGATTTTCGCTCGATTTCGTTGCACGGCAAAATATACAATTGTTCGGGCGCGAACTGGGCCTGAAGCTGGAGGCACGCAACCTCACCGGACGGCAATATCAGGAATTGCAACAATCGGGCGGCAACCGCATTTACCTCAACCGCTATGACCTCGGCACCACCGTGACTTTGGGAGCGACACTGACATTTTAGGGCATATTGCCTAAATCCGTTCGAGCTGAGCCCGTGCGCCCCATCCCCGTTCGTCCTGAGGAGGTAATGAAGCTGCAGGCTGAAACACCGTCTCGAAGGAGAGCGTGCTTCGAGACGGGCCCTCAATCTTTGATTTTGGCTCCTCCTCAGCACGAACGGATTTCTGTCAATGCCATGTCATACCTCACTAAGAGACCGACTTCATATGCCTCTGCACTTGCGCCAATGGTGCCAAAACGCCAGACGAAGGCCATGAGTAGCGCGTCACTTGCCGAGTCGATCTATGGGCTGCCACGCCGCGCGTGGAACGCATTGCGTCAACATGGGCTGGCGGGCATCCTGCTGTCGCTGCTCGCGGGGGCGCTCATCATCCAAATCGTGCGTCTGGCCTATGTCATACTGACCCCCGTTGGCACTGTCGGCAATTGGGCACCGACGCAGCCCACGCGCCTGTCAGCCGAGGAACGCGCAGCGCTGTTTGCGCGTGTCGACCCCTTTTACCGCAGCCTTGCCAGCGCGGATGCGGGGCCGGGCAATGTTACTGGGCTGCCGCTGCAACTGTTCGGCATCCGGATTAACGAGGGCGCGGGGACTGGCTCTGCGATTATCGCGGGTGAGGACGGGTTACAAAACAGCATTGGCGTCGGCGAGGAAATCCAGACCGGGGTTCGCCTTGCGGCGGTCCATTTCGACCATGTCGAGATTGACAATGGCGGGCGGCGCGAATTGCTTTACCTTGATCAATCTCAGGGGACGGGCGCCGCCCCAACTGCGTCGGCGCAGGCCCACACACCCGCCACCGCGTCCCCGCCATTGGTGGCCACCACGAACATCAGCCCCGCCATACCGTTAAGCCCCGCCAGCCTGCGCGCCGGCATTGGCTTTACCCCGCGCACCGAGGGAAACCGTGTCACCGGCATCATCGTGCGCGAAACCGGCGACGGCAGCGCTTTTCAGGCCGCCGGATTTCGCAGCGGCGACATCATCCGCAGCATCAATGGCCGGGCGATAGCTTCGCCGTCGGATCTTTCGGCGCTATCCAGTCAATTAACCCCCGGCGCGCGGCTCAGCCTGTCGGTTGAACGCGGCGCGGGGACCATCCCCATCGCCATCACAATTCCGCAATCCACTCCATGAGAACAACACCCCATGACATCCCTTAACCCTCTACGCGCTGCGATATTGGCCGTGACGGCAATCGTTGCTTATGCTGGGCCTGCGATGGCGCAGCATGTGCTCAATGTCCGCGACGCCGACATTCGCGCCTTCATCGCCGATGCCGCGCGGGTGACGGGGCGGACATTTGTCGTTGATGGCCGGGTCCAGGGCCGCGTGACGGTTGTCACCGAACGCCCATTATCACGCGCAGAATATTTCGAGATTTTCCTCTCCACGCTGCGCGCCAATGGCCTGATCGCCATCCCGTTGCAGAACGGCAGTTACCGCATCCAACCTGTCGAGGGTGCAGCGACCCAGCCCAGCCCCATCGGGTCGCGAGGCGTCGCCAATAACCAGCTCGTCACCGAAGTCGTCCGCTTGCGCTATATTGATGCGGCGCAGGCGGTCGAAACATTGCGCCCGCTGGTCAGCGCACAGGGATCCGTCACCGCCAACCGCAACGCCAACAGCTTGGTCGTCGTCGATTTCGCCGACAATGTCCGTCGCGTGCGCGCGTTGGTGCAATCAATCGACCGCGACGCCACCGCCACCCGCCTCATCCATCTGCGCAACGCGGGCGCACGCGAAATGGCGGCCTCGCTCCAGCAATTGGGTGCCAGCGCCGCCGCCGCCAATGGCGCGCCTGCCGCTGGCGGGGTTAGCGTCGCGGCGTTTGACGCATCGAACAGCATCGCCATTCGCGGCGATGCCGGGTCGGTTGAGCGTTTTGCCGCGATCGCGACCGAACTTGATGCGCGCGCCGCCTCTGCCGCCGAAATCCGGGTCTATTGGCTCGACCATGCCGATGCAGCGCGGCTGCTGCCCACGCTGCAACAGCTTGTCGGCGGCGGCAGCGATCCGGTGATCGCCGATGCCGCTACGCCCCGCGCGGCGAGCGCCGCAGGCGACGGCGCAGACCGCACAGCGCCCGTTGCCTCTGCAACCACAACAAGTGGCGGTGGCCAAGGTAGCATTGTCAATCGCGGCCCCGCCATCGTCACGCGGTACGAGGGGGCCAATGCGATCATCGTCGCCGCCAATGCCGATGTGCAGCGGATGCTGGGCGAATTGATCCGCCAGCTTGATGTCCGCCGCAGGCAGGTGCTGGTCGAGGCGGTGATTGTCGAGATTAGCGACAATGCCGCGCGGCAATTGGGCGTGCAATTCCTGCTTGGCGGCGAAAATGTGCCGTTCGCGGGCACCAATTATTCCAACGCCAACCCCAATATTTTCACGATCGGCGCAGCCGCAGCGGGCTATGAATTGTCACGCCAAACGACGACGATCAACGGCAATATCGTTACCACCACCAACAGCAACCCGTTCGGCAGTGCGATACAGGACGCAGCAGCGGCTTCGGTCATCGGTGCAACCGGGGGCTTTGCGGGCTTTGCGGGCGACATTGGCCGCAACACCATATTCGGTGCGATCATCAATGCGGTGCAGTCCGATACCGACAGCAACCTGCTCGCGACCCCGCACATCGTCACCCTCGACAATAGCGAAGCGCGCTTTCTGGTCGGCCAAGAAGTGCCGATTACCACGGGCGAAGCGCTGGGTGACAATTTCGACCGCGCGTTCCGCACCGTCCAGCGCGAAGAGGTCGGCATCAAGCTGACCGTGACACCGCAGATAAATGCCAGCGGCGAGATTAAGCTCTATCTTAGCCAAGAGGTGTCGAGCGTGGCAGGGCCGGTCAACAGCCGCTCCAGCGACCTCATCATCAACAAACGGCTGTTCGAAACGGTGCTGACCGCCGACAATGGGCAAATCCTCGCCATCGGCGGACTGCTCAATGATGATGAGCGCGAGACGATCGAGCGCATCCCCTTGCTGTCCGACATTCCGATCCTCGGCGAACTGTTTCGCTCGCGCTCGCGCAGCCGCGCGCGGACTAATTTGATGGTGTTCATCCGCCCGACCATCCTCGCCGATGCGTCGGACAATGCCGCGATGACCGCGCAGCGCTATAATTTCATCCGTGGCGAACAATTGCGCCGCAACCCCGAAGCCGAACCGGAGATTGACTTGTTGGTCCGCGACTATCTGGGCATCACCCCGCCCAATGCCGCGCCGCAAGCCGACGATGTGGTGATTGGCGCGGCTGATCTTCCCGCACTGCGCGCGCCCGATGGCAGCGTGGACAGCGCCGTCATCCCGCCGAGCACTGCGGCTCCGCCGCCACAGGGCTGATGACCATCATGGCCGTGGCCGACATCCCTTATGCTTTTGCCAGACGCCACGGTGTGTTGCTATCCTATGACAGCGATGCGCCAAAGGTGACGCTGCGCGACGGGGCCGACCCTGCGATACTCATCGACCTGCGCCGATATATTGGGCGCGAAATGCGTGCGGTGCGCATTGAACCTAGCGCCTTCGACGCGCTGCTCGCCGAACGTTACGCGATGGATTCGAGCGCCGTGATGGCTGGCGCGATAGCCGTCGGCGAAGACAGCCTTGATATATTGGCGAGCGATCTGCCAACGGCCGAAGACTTGCTGGGCAGCGCCGATGACGCCCCCGCGATCCGCCTGATTAATGGCATTATCGCCGACGCCGCGCGCCAAGGCGTGTCGGACATCCACATCGAACCCTATGAAAGCGCTCTCGTTGTGCGGATGCGGATTGATGGCGTGCTCAGCGAAGTGTTGCGGATGCCACCGCATGTCGCCCCCGTTCTGGTCAGCCGGATAAAGGTTATGGCGCGGCTCGACATCGCCGAGCGCCGCGTGCCACAGGACGGCCGTATATCGTTGACACTGGGTGGGCGGATGATCGACGCGCGCGTCTCCACTTTGCCCGCGCGCGGCGGCGAACGCGTGGTGCTGCGCCTACTCGACAGCGAAAATGCGGGGATTTCGTTCGACGAACTGGGCCTGACCGGTGATGCCGATACGGTGCTGCGCGCCGCACTGGCGCAGCCTAACGGTATCATCCTGGTCACTGGGCCAACGGGGTCTGGCAAGACAACTACGCTCTATGCCGCGCTCAAAACATTGAATGATGGCAGCCGCAACATCCTGACCGTCGAAGATCCGGTCGAATATGCGGTCGATGGCGTCGGGCAGACACAGGTCAATCCCAAAGTCGGCTTGACATTCGCGGCGGGCCTGCGCGCGATCTTGCGCCAAGACCCCGACGTCGTGCTGGTCGGTGAAATCCGCGACCGCGAAACCGCCGACATTGCGGTGCAGGCGTCGCTGACCGGGCACCTGGTGCTTTCGACCGTCCACACCAATGACGCGATTGGCGCGATCACACGGTTGCGCGATATGAAGGTCGAGCCGTTCCTGATCGCATCAAGCCTGCGCGCGGTTGTTGCGCAGCGGCTGGTCCGCCGCTTGTGTCCCGATTGCCGAGAGGCCGTTCCAGCCGACGCCGCTCTGGCCCGCGCATTGGGCGTGGCGGCGGGCACAACAACATGGCGCGCAGCCGGGTGCACGGCATGCAAGGGCAGCGGTTATGACGGGCGCATCGGCGTGTTCGAAGCGATCCGTATCGATGATGTGTTGCGCGCGATGATTAACGATGGTGCCGACGAAGCGGCGATAGCGGCGCATGCCTTTGCTGCAACACCGACTCTCGGCGAGCGGTCGCGCGCGATGGTCCTCGCCGGCGAAACCACGGCAGAAGAGGCGATCCGCATCGCGCGGCATGATGATGCGGAGGTGAACCTTGGCTGAGTTTCGCTATCTCGCCATTGATGCTGAGGGGCGTGAAAAGCGAGGGGCAATTATCGCCGATGATCGCGTCGCTGCTGAAACCAAGTTGGCGGGGCGCAAGCTCTATGTCGTCGAATGTGCTCATGGTGGCCCAGCGCAAACCAAGGCTCCGCTGCTTCGCCTGACGCGGACCAAGTTTAGCCCGCGCGAGCTTGCGCTGTTTACGCGGCAATTGGCGACGCTGAGCGAGGTTAGCCCGCTGGAGGAGGCGCTGCGCACCACCGCGCGCCAATCCGAAGCGGATCATGTTCGCACTATCATCACTGCCGTCCATGGCGGCGTGGTCGAGGGACGCCGCTTGGCCGACGCGATGGCGCGCGAGCCCAAATCTTTCCCGCCACTCTATCGTGCGATGGTCGCTGCGGGTGAGAGTTCTGGGACGCTGGCCACCATATTGGAAAGGCTATCCGCATTGCTCGAACGACAGGCGGAGGTACGCGGCAAGCTCATAGCCACACTCGCCTACCCCGTCGTTCTGGCGTTCGTTGCGCTCGCGGTCATTGCCGCACTGATGATCTGGGTGGTGCCAAAGGTGGTCGAGCAATTCGACACGGTGGGGCAACAGTTGCCGTTGCTCACCCGCATCATCATCGCGCTATCGGGCTTTGCCGCAAATTGGTGGTGGGCGGCGCTGATGGGCATCAGTTTAGTTGGTGTGGCCACCACATGGCTGCTGCGCCGTCCCGGACCGCGACTCGTCTTTGATGGCTGGTTGCTCCGCCTGCCGCTCATCGGGCGGTTGATCCGCAACCTTCATGCCGCGCGCTTTGCCCGTACATTAGGCACCATGGTCGCCAGCCGGTTGCCACTGGTCGAGGGGCTGAGCCTGACCATCCCGACCATTCGCAATAGCGTGCTGGCGGGCGCGACCGCCAATGTCCGCGACAATGTGCGCAGCGGCGGCAGCCTGTCCGCCGCGATGCGCAGCGCCGCTCTATTCCCCCCCCTGCTCATCTATCTGACCGCCAGTGGCGAAAGCAGCGGGCGGCTCGACACCATGCTCGAACGCGCTGCGGATTATCTGGAAAGCGAATTCGACCGATTCACCAGCACAGCGATGGCTTTGCTCGAACCGCTCATCATTGTCGTGATGGGGGCCATCGTCGCGCTTATCATCCTCGCTATATTGTTGCCGATACTGCAACTCCAGCAACTGACCGGAGCCTGATATGAAACGTAGCCGCCACCCCAGCGCCCATGAAGCGGGCTTCACTTCCTCCGTGCGTTCCGCCGAACACGGCTTCACTTCCCCAAGGCGTTCCGCCGAACACGGCTTCACGCTGACCGAATTGATGGTCGTGCTGTTCATCATCGGGCTGCTTTCAACCATCGTTCTCATCAATGTGCTACCCAGCCAAGACCATGCCATGGTGACCAAGGCACGCGCCGACATTGCGACAATGGAATCGGCGATGGAGCAATATCGCCTCGACAATTTGGCCTATCCGTCGGGCGGTGACGGGTTGGAGGCTTTGCGCACGCCTCCTGCCGGCCTTACCGACCCCAGCCGCTATCGCCGGGGCGGCTATATTCGCCGCCTACCCGAAGATCCGTGGGGCCGACCCTATCAACTCGTCGCGCCCGCCCCTGACGGAGCACCCTTTGCTATCTATTCGCTGGGGGCCGATGGCGCACCCGGAGGTAATGATGAGAATGCGGACATTTATGGCGGAGAGAACTGAGCGCGGCTTCACGTCCCCACGGCGTTCCGCCGAACACGGCTTCACGCTTGTGGAAATGATGGTGGTGCTCGCTATCCTTGCGCTCGCGGCGACGGCGGTTATCCTCACCATAGGCCCCGGCGGTGCCAATGCTGATCACCAAGCCTCACGCTTTGCCGCACGCGTAGCGGCATTGCGCGACCGTTCGGTAATCGAAGGGCGCGGGCTGGGCCTGTGGGTCACGGCGTCGGGTTTCGGTTTCGAACAGCGCCGCGATGGGCAATGGCAACCTTTGGATGAAGGACGACTGGCCCCGCGCGATTGGGATGTGGGCACCGCCGTCTCGGTCAATGGTGGGGCCCAAGCGCGCCTATCCTTCAACCGCATCGGCCTTCCTGACCGCGCGCTACGTGTTGATCTAACGGCGGGCGATGACAGCGCCAGTGTCCACGTGGACGCTGCTGGCGATGTGGTGGTCGAATGACAATGACGCGGCAAAACGGCTTCACGTCCTCATGGCGTTTCGCCGAACACGGCTTCACGCTCCTAGAAATGCTGGTCGCATTGTCGGTGTTGGCAATAGCCGCGCTGGCCCTAGTTCGGCTCGACGCCTTTACCTCGCGTTCGACCGCCGCACTAACCAGCAATGCGGTTGCACAAATTGTCGCCAATAATGTCGCCGCGACTTTGCTGAGCGACCCCGCACCGCCGACCATCGGCACGAGCAGCATCAGCGTCACTAACGGCGGGTTGGCTTGGCGCGTTGATACGCGAATCGCGGCCACCGCTGACCCTAGCTTGCTGCGCATTGACATAGGCGTCAGTGGAGCAGGAGAAGGGCGTGCCATGCTGACCACAATCAGGCCCGCCGGATGACGTGCGCATCATGCCCAGAATACGGCTTCGCGTCCTCCTTGCGTTCCGCCAAAAACGGCTTCATGCCTTCTTGGCGAACCGCCGAAAACGGCTTCTCGCTCGTCGAAATGATAGTCGCGCTAAGCATCTTTGCGATTGTTTCGACCGCAGGGGTGATGCTGCTCCGCTCCAGCATCGACACGCAAATGGCCGTTTCTCATCAATTGACCGACGCCAGCGGGATTACTCGCCTGCGCGCGCTGCTCGCATCCGAACTGCTCGCCGCCCAGCCGCGCCCGACCCGCGCGCCCGATGGCAGTTTGCGCCCCGCACTGTCGGGCAGCGCCGCCATGATGAGCGTCGTTTCAGCCAGCGAAGGCACTGGCAGCGAAGCCGGAGTTATGCGTGCAACCTATCGCTTGGACGGCAACAATCTGGTCCGCGATGGCGAGGGTCGCATCGACGGTGAAACGAGCGGCGAACCCGCTATCATCGTCCGCAGTGTTGCATCGCTTGGTTGGCGGTATCGCAGTGCGGAAGGCGGCTGGAGCGAAGTCTGGGCCCCCGACCGTCCCGATCGCTTGCCGCGCGCGGTGGAGCTTAGCATAACCCGCACAGGGCAAGCGCCGTTGACGATACTATTTCTTGTCGCCCCAGATGGCCTGCCACCAGCATGACCCCGCGCATCCTCCGATGCCACGAACGCGGCGCGGCCTTGCTCACGGTCCTGTTGATCGTAGCGGTGATGGCAGTGGTTTCTGCGGGCGCTATCGAGCGGCTAACGCTGGCAACGCGGTTGGCGCAAAGCAGCAACGCGATGGACCAGGCGCGGCAATTTCAACTGGCGGCAGAGGCGCTGGCGCTGCGGCGCATCGATACGCTGATTGCAGGGTCGCGCAGCCAAGTGACGTTGGAGGGCAATTGGCTTGATCGCCCCTATACGCTCCCCCTACCCAACGGTGGGAGTGCCGAATTGCGGCTGAGCGACAGCGGTAATTGCTTCAACCTCAACAGCCTCGTTGCCGATTCTACCGTTGGCGGATCGTCCCAGCGCCCACTCGCCATTGAACAGTTCATGACGCTGATGCTGGCTCTTGGCCTCCCGCGTGAAGGGGCTGCGCGTATCGCCGGGTCTGCGGGGGACTGGATCGACGCCGACCAAAATGCAGCGAGCGGCGGTGCGGAGGACGCGGCCTATGCCAGTGCCAGACCTTCCTATCGCACAGGGAACCGCCCGCTGACCGATGTATCGGAGATACGTGTGATGGCGGGGGTCACGCCGTCGCACTGGTCACGGCTCGCACCATGGCTGTGCGCGCTGCCGACCAGCGATTTATCGCCAATCAACGCCAACACCTTGCAGCCCGAACAGGCACCATTGGTGCAAATGTTGCTTCCCGGAAAAATAGATCCTGCCCGTGCGCGCGCGCATATCGCATCGCGCCCCGCAAATGGTTATGGCCGGATTGAGCGATTCTGGCAGGGAGCAACAAACGACGGCACCCCGCCGACGGGCGATGCCGCGTCACAGGTTAAATTAACGACGCGCTGGTTTCGGCTACGCACTCGCATTACCGTTGATAATGTTACATTGAGCGTAAGCAGTCTGATTGACGCTGGTGACGCGAATCAGCCCGCGCGCATTGTGCGGCGTGCGTGGGGGCCGGAAGCATGAGGATGAAGCTCAAGTGAAATCGGACAATGCCATTGCGATTGCGCTTCCTCCAACAGGAGCGGTTGACGACGGCTGTGCATTTTGGTGGCGGATTATCGGTGGCCAAGTCGTGGAGGCGGGTAGCCGCATAGATTGGCTGAATCCGAGCCGGGGGGGCGCTGCGCCCAGCCGCGCGGCCCATTTGATCGCCATTGCGCCAACTAGCGCGATTGGGCTGCATCGGCTCGATCTCCCCGCGTTAGGGCCAAAGCAAGCCACCGCCGTGGCTCGGCGGACCATCGCTGCCGATGGGTTGTTCGTCGCCGATGCGCTTCATGTTGTAATGGCGAGCGATGGTAATTTCGTCAGCGTTACCAATGGTGCGATGCAGGAGTGGCGAGGCTGGGCGGCGGCGCATGGCCTTGCCTTTGACAGCATTGTTCCGGCTCCGCTTTTGATTGAGGGTGGAAAAAACGAAGCCAGACGCGCCGCCATCGGCCCCGAAAGCCTCGTCCGCACCAGCCGCAACGCCTTTGTCGCTGAACCTGCGTTAGTGACAGCAATGGTAGGTGATGCAATCATCACCGATGTCCCACCCGACACTATAGAACGTGCCATTGTGGCGGCGTGCGATGAACCTCCAGCCGAATTGCTAACTAGCCAATGGGCACGGCGCACTGGGCCGCTGTTCGACACAAGTCGCCTTGCTCTCATGGCTAAACTCGTCGCCGCCATCCTGCTCATATCGTTGGCGATACCGCTGGTGCAATGGGTCAAACTTTACAGCGACACCACGGCTTTGAACGAGCAATCGCTCAGCGTAGCGGGCCGTATTTTGTCCCCGACCCCGGCGATTGAGCAGGTCAACAATGCGCTCGATACGAAACTTGCGGCGCTGGGCGGCGGCGGGGCGCTGCTTTCCACCCCACTCGCTGCATTGACCAAGGCGATGGAGCGCGCACCCACTGTCGCCATCGACGCGCTGGCTTGGCGCGGTGACAATGTTTTGAGCGTAACATTGGGTGCGCCGCGTAATGAGGACATCAACCCCGTGTTGATTGCTCTACAGTCCGCTGGTTATCGCATTACGGCACAGCCCCGTGCAGGCAGCGACGGCCGGTCGTTAGCCGATGTCACCATAAGGAGCGCGCCATGATGAGCCGCATCACCAACTGGTGGTCAGAACATTCACCCCGCGACCGCCTCATCATCAGCATTCTGGGGTTGGCGGCGGTAATGGTCATCGGCTGGCTTGGGGTATGGCGGCCCTTGGTCGGAGCAGTGGACTCCATACGCGAAAGCCATGCGCTCGCGGTTGAACGTCACGCGGGCATTGCGGCGCGTGTAGATGAATATCAGGCGCTGCAAGCGCGCGGGGCACAGGTTGCTGCGTCATCTTCAACGCGCCTTGACCTAATCCTATCGCAATCGGCGGCGGAACAGGGCTTCATCCTCTCACGCAACGATGCGGCGGGGGACAATCAGGCGAGTATCGCGATCGCCAGCGCGACCGCCACGGCGCTGTTCGTCTGGCTTGGTGCCTTGGAGGCGCAAGGCATCATCGCCGCCGATCTTGCCATCCGCCCCAATGCCAATGGCACCGTCGCCCTGACCGCGACACTAGGGAGGACGCGATGAGCCGCATGAATTGGGCTTTGTTGACCCTAGCGATCATCGCTGTGCTGATCGTCTTTTTTCCGTTGCGACTGGCTTTGGCGATGGTGGGCACGGAAGGCATTTCAGCGCGCAACATCAGCGGTACCATTTGGGGCGGGCGCGCAGAGGCAGCGCGCATCGGTGCGTTAGGCCTCGGCTCGCTCGATATTGGGTTAGACCCACTGGCCTTATTGGCGGGGCGGGCACGCCTGTCCTTTCACCGCAGCGAAGGCGCGGGAGAGCCGCTTTCCGGGGCTGTCTCGGTGGGGTTTGGTGGGCGCTCTCTCGACCATCTGAGCGGCGTCGTGCATGGATTTTCACCGCCAGTCGAGGCTATGCGTTTCGACGATTTCTCCGTTCGCTTTGCCAATGGCCAGTGCCATGAAGCCAGCGGCCGGGTGCAGGTCAACCTTGCGCTCAATATTGCTGGATTTGATCTGCGCCATGGCCTTTCTGGCGATGCAACATGCCGGGGCAGCGCATTGTTCGTGCCGCTGGTTGGTCAGTCGGGGATGGAACGGATCAATCTGTCGGTGAACGAGGACGGCAGCTACACCGCACAGCTTAGCATCCGCAGCCCCGACCCCATTCTCGCCGCCGCACTTGTTGCCGCTGGATTGACCGCGACCAATGATGGCTTTGGTATGACGATGCGGGGGCGGTTCTGAGCCTCGCATCGCTCACTCTGTCGCCCTATCTCGCTGCTGGCTTGGGAGTGGTGGCTGGCGCTATCTTTGGCAGTTTCATCGCAACTCTGGCGCTGCGATGGCCACAGGGGCGCAGCATGGTGCATGGCCGTTCGGCCTGTGATGGCTGTGGACGAACCCTCGCCGTGATTGATCTCGTGCCGCTGGTCAGCTGGTTGGTCTTACGTGGGCGCTGCCGAACATGCGGCGCGGAGATTGCGGGGGCACATATCGTTATCGAATTGGTGGCGGCAACCATTGGCGGCGTTGCGCTGGGTTTCATTCCCAACTTGGGAGGCGCGGCACTGGCGCTTTTCGGTTGGCAATTGCTGCTTCTTGGCTGGCTCGATGCGCGGCACTGGTGGTTGCCACATGCATTGAGCGCCATTCTTGCGGTGAGCGGCCTCATGTTCGGCGGTGTTGCCATGGCGGCTTTAGGGCTGGATGCAACGCTCATCGACCGCGTGATCGGGATGGTGGGTGGTTTTGCGGCGCTGGCGCTCATCGCGCTCGTCTATCGTGCGCTGCGTGGACGCGAGGGCCTTGGCGGCGGCGATGCGCCGTTGCTTGGCGCGATTGGCGCATGGGTCGGCTGGGCGGTATTGCCGCTCGTGCTGCTGCTCGCGGCGTTGGCGGGGATTGCGGTGGCATTGATGCACTTCGCGCGCAAGCCCGTGGGCGATGCTGGCGAGCCTATTGGCCAAATGCGCCTGCCGCTTGGCACGTTGATGGCCATGGCAACGCCATTTGCTGTGATAGCGATACGGGTACTGGCGCTGGATTAGCCGAAACTGGTGCGCCCGGCAGGATTCGAACCTGCAACCGCCGGAGTAGAAGTCCGATGCTCTATCCAGTTGAGCTACGGACGCACATGCTCTGCCCTCTAGCGATATTTGCGCCGCCCGCAAACAAGGATAGAAGGGCATATGACCACATCGCATGATACCACACCCGCACACACCAGCGCCAAAGCCATCGCCGGACGGCCCTTGCGCTATTATGACATCGTCATGGCCGCATTCGTCGCGGTGTTGCTGCTGTCCAACGTCATTGGCGCGGCAAAGTTGAGCCAGATAAACGGCTATGTGTTCGGGGCCGGAATCCTGTTTTTCCCGGTCAGTTACGTGCTTGGCGATGTGTTGACCGAAGTTTATGGCTATGCCCGCGCGCGCCGCACTATCTGGGTCGGCTTTGGCGCGATGCTGTTCATGGCCTTCATGAGCTGGGCTGTGGTGGCGATGCCGCCCGCGCCGGGCTGGAGCGGTCAGGGCGCTTATGAGGCCGTATTTGGGCAAGTGCCGCGCATCGTCATTGCCTCGATCACCGCATTTTGGGCGGGAGAGTTCGTCAACAGCTATATTTTGGCACGGATGAAAATATGGACAGGCGGGCGGATGTTATGGAGCCGCACCATCGGTTCGACTATATTCGGCCAAGGCGTCGATAGCCTGTTATTCTATCCCATAGCCTTCTGGGGTGTCTGGTCAGATAAACAGTTGTTGATGGTGATGGCAACCAATTGGGCATTGAAAGTGGCTTGGGAAACGGCGCTGACCCCCGTTACCTATGTCGTCGTCGGCGCGCTAAAACGCCGCGAAGGAATAGACCTCTATGACGAAGGGACCGATTTTTCCCCGTTTAAGGCTAAGGTCTAGCGCGACCGATTTACGCTAAAACCGCCAGCAGCCCCTCGAACAGCCTAAGTCCATCACGGCCCCCATGCGCATCCTCTACCGCGCGTTCTGGGTGCGGCATCATGCCCAGCACATTGCCCGCATCGTTCAACACACCCGCAATCTGGCGGGCCGAGCCGTTGACACTATCGAGGTAACGCAGCGCGACGCGCCCTTCGTCCTCAAGTCGGTCGAGCGTGGCATCATCGGCAAAAAAACAGCCGTCATGATGTGCGACGGGCATGCTGATTTCTTCGTAAGCAGCATAGCGGCTGGTGAACAGGCTTTGGCTGTTTTCTACCGCGAGCGGCACGTCGCGGCAGACAAAGTTCAGCCCCGCGTTGCGCATCAATGCACCGGGCAACAGCCCCGCCTCGGTCAGCACCTGAAACCCGTTGCATATGCCAAGCACGGGCACGCCGCGCGCAGCGGCAGCAACCACAGCCGCCATGATCGGGCTGCGCGCCGCCATCGCACCGGAGCGCAGATAGTCGCCGTAGGAAAAGCCGCCGGGTAGCGCGACAAAGTCGGTCCCTGCCGGTAAATCCGCGTCGCCATGCCACACCATATTTGGCGCACGGCCACTAACCAGTTCGATCGCGCGCGCCATGTCGCGGTCGCAATTTGACCCGGGAAAGACAATGACGGCGGCGGTCATGGTCAATCGAACCCGGTGATGCGGTAATTTTCGATGACGGTGTTGGCGAGCAGTTTGTCGCACATCGCGCGGACATCAGCCTCGCTCACGCCCGCCGCCAGTTCCAGCTCTATGAACCGTCCGGCGCGAACATCCGCAACCCCCGCAAAGCCAAGCCCGCCTAAGGCATGCTGGATCGCGCGGCCCTGTGGGTCGAGCACGCCCGGTTTCAACGTTACGAATATTTGCACTTTCATCATTTCATCCTGCATATTGCCTGTCCGGTTCGCTAGCCTTTGCGCCGGGATAATGGAACCCGCAATCCGCCCGATAAGCAATTTCTTTACTATGATGCGCTATTGTCGGCGGCATGGGTATGATTGCGCTCGCCATGTTCATCGGCCTGTGGGGCTGGGGCCACCAGATGTTCGGCTGGTCCGACCCCGATGGTCAGATTCAGCTCGCGCTGTTTGCGTCCTTCATCTTTGGCATCATCTGCGGTTACCGCGTCAAGGACTAGGGGTGGTCGCAACCGCTGTAACTTTTCAATCATCGCGCATATCGCGTTTCGTCCGAGGCGCGTGTGTGAAGATGCGCCCTGGGGTTCTGGTTGATGCGCCGCGCACGGGGAAACAACGGCCGTCTGCGGGTTACAGAGCTGTGGTATCAACTTAATACAGTTCGTTCTTTATTGTTCCCCTGCGAAGGCAGGGTCCAGCTGATAAGGCCGGAGATAGACCCCTGCCTTCGCAGGGGAACAGGAAAGATATTTCACGCCAAGACGCGAAGACGCCAAGAGCCGCGAAGAAGAGAATATCCCCCTCCCCCCTTGTGGGCGTTCGACAATGTCATAAGCATGTTCTGAGCGAAGTCGAAGGGAGCCGGAGTCGTGAAACAGAGCGCATCATACCATGGCGCAATGCCTGTAGGAAAGCGCGGCGCGGAGAGGGAGGCGTGGCAAAACGAAGTGCAGGGGGCCGCAATTCAAAACAACCTATTGACTTTTACCCTAGAAAAGCCGATAATCATCGTAGTCACTGGATAGTGACTGAAACATTGATCCGCAATGATCATGGTTATAGAAGAAATAGAACGGCACAGTTTTGCGCTGCTGTATACACCCTAAAATCATGTCTTCATTGCCTTTTTTGAAAGGCAGTTAAATGACAAATACCTTAAATAATGTAATCCGCTTTGAAGAAGTTGCTTCGCAAACGACTGGCGATATCACACGCGTAATTGGATTTGTTCCAAGCCGCCATGTCTTTGCGCTATTCGATAACCCTGCAATTGATGCCAATCCGCGTCGACCAAAGGTTAACAAGGTGACTGCGGATATCTTAAATACCCTGAACGCATCGCCAGATTTGTTCCACTTTAAGTCAAAAGGTGTCTTACTCGGCACTTCATCATATGAGGCGTTACAACGTAATCGCTACCAGTTGAATTTTTCCGATCCCACGTCCGAAGGCATTTTAGACGGCGGTCACAATATGTTGTCGATTGGGTTATTTTTCCTTTCCAAAGTGATGGATGAAAAAAACTGGAAAAAAATTAAAGAGTGGGATGAAATGCTTGAAGCTTGGAATGATAACCGCTCCGAGCTGAATAATATTCGAGACACCGAAAATTTCTTGATCCCGGTCGAGCTGCTGATCCCATCAAAGTCTGAGGACGATACGGTTGCAAGGTTCAAAATTGCGATCATTGATATTTGCGCTTCCAGAAACAACAACGCGCAACTTGCGCAGGAGGCCAAGGCAAACCAACGCGGTCTTTATGACGAGATCAAGCTCCGGTTTGAGCATGCAGAGGATGACTTGGCAAATAGAGTAGAGTGGAAAACTAATGAGTGGGATGCTGATACAAAGCGGTCCATCAAAGTTCGGGACTTGGTCGCCTTGGCATGGCTACCACTAAACGTGCTTGCCGAAGATGGCTTTTTGGATGGCCAGCATAGGGTGAATCCGGTTCAGATATACAGCGGGAAAGGGGCTTGTTCAGTCGCCTATGAAAGGTTGTATGAAGACGAACGGGTTTCAATGCGCACGACTGTTGGAAAGTACGAGCTGAAAAGCACTGCAATTGGCAGTGCTCTCGATATTTTGGTTGATCTGCCTTGGCTTTTTGACTGGATTGTTGAATCCTTACCCGAGGCATATAATAAAAATAATGGGAAATTCGGTCGGATCGATGCTGTCAAAATGGGGAGTTTTTTGACGCCATTTTACGAAAATGAAGTGGAATACAAAGTTCCCGACGGGTTTGCGGTGCCCTTGTTTTACGGGCTTACCGCTTTGATGAAAGTGAACAACAAAAGCGTAACATGGATAACTGATCCCGAAGCCTTTCTAGACAAGCACTTCAAAGACATTGTCGGCGGCTATAAAATGGCGCTGGAAATGGCTCAGTTTGACCCTCAAAAAGTAGCGAAAAGTGAGCACACATATAATTTGGCTGTTTCGCAATTTAAGTTTGCGATGATGAGTGACGGCTTGTTGAAAGCATAACCTTATGTTGAGCGCCGCCTGTCATCGCAGGTGGCGCTCAAAGATTGCAGAATTACGGTGGCCGTCCAAACATACCAGTTTACTTAATTCGCTCCTCACAGAGTTGTTATCTTACAGCTAATTGCTTGGCGAATTTTTGTTGGGCCCCCACCCCAACCCTCCCCACAAGGGGGAGGGGTATAGTCTGCTCCACCCTTCGCGCGCCCCCGCTTATTTGCCCTTTTTCTTGCGGTGGCTATCGAGGTCGAGCACTTCGGATTCGGCGTCTTCGGGCATCAGGCCCAGTCGCCGTGCAACCTGTTGATAGGCCTCTGCCTCGCCGCCCAAATCCTGACGGAAACGGTCTTTATCGAGCTTTTCGTTGGTCACCATATCCCACAGACGGCAACCATCGGGGCTGATTTCATCGGCAAGGATGATCCGCGACCATTCGCCGTCCCACAGGCGGCCAAACTCGATCTTAAAATCGACAAGGCGAATGCCGACGCCGCCAAACATGCCGCATAAAAAGTCATTCACGCGGATCGCCAGATCCTGCATATCGTGCAATTCTTCCTGGCTGCACCAACCGAAACAGGCGATATGTTCCTCGCTGATCAACGGGTCGCCGAGCGCATCATCCTTGTAATAATATTCGATAAGGGTGCGCGGCAATTGTGTGCCTTCTTCGACACCCAGCCGTTTGACGATGCTGCCCGCCGCGACGTTGCGCACGACCACCTCGATCGGCACAATTTCGACCTGCCGGATCAATTGTTCGCGCATATTCAGGCGCTTGATGAAATGCGTTGGCACGCCGATATGGCCAAGCAGCGTGAAAATATGCTCGCTGATGCGGTTATTGAGCACGCCTTTGCCGCTGATCGTGCCGCGTTTCTGCGCGTTGAACGCGGTCGCATCATCCTTGAAATACTGGATGATCGTCCCGGGTTCCGGCCCCTCATAGAGGATTTTGGCCTTGCCTTCATAAATCTGACGGCGACGAGCCATATCCTGTCCCCTGTTCGATGGTGAGGCTGGCGCATAGCGTAACGCTATCCCGAACGCCACACCCTATAGTTCGCTATTGCTCGGCGGCGCACACTTGAATAGCGTCAGGTTCGGGGCGAGTGCGGTTGCGGGCAAAGCGCACCAGATAGCCGCCCGCATTGGGTTTTTCGATAAACTCGACGGGGCGATAGCCAACCGCCTGAAACTCGCAAATCAATTGCGGCAATGGTGTGCCGTGCTGCGCTATCGGGCGGTTGCCATCGACAACGATGACCTGACCGTCCGCCCGCAGCGCGGGCCATAACCGCCACAGGAACGCATAGGGTTCCTCGATCTCGTGATACATATGGACCATCAATACGCGATCAAAACTGCCTGCTGGCAAGCGCGGGTCATCCGCTGCGCCAAGGCGGATAGAGACATTTTCCAGATGTTCCCGCGCGATGCGGTCGCCCAAACGTTCGATGACCTGCGGCAAGATGTCCTGTGCCAGTACGCGTCCCTCCGCGCCGACGCGTTGCGACAGGCGCACCGTATAATAGCCATCGCCCGCGCCAATATCCGCCACAGTCATACCGGGGCGAATATCCGACTGGTCCATCACATCCTCGCTCTCGCCCAAACGGTCGCGGACATCTTCGTCAGCCCAGCGTGTCGCCACCGTTGGTGCGACGGGGCGATTGGCGCGCGGGAAATCCGCTGCGCTATCGGGCCGACTGACGAGGTCGCAACCGCTCAAAGCACAATATGCCAAGAGTGAAAGGCCGACCGCGCGTATTCTCAATCGACATCCTCCACCGATACCGCCTCACCCGTAACACGTTGCGCCAGCGCAGCGGCAATGAAAATATCCAAATCGCCGTCGAGCACATTTGCGGGTGCGCTGGACGTTGTGCCGGTGCGCAAATCCTTGACCATCTGATAGGGCTGGAGGACATAGGATCGTATCTGATGGCCCCAGCCGATTTCGGTCTTGGCCTGATATTCGCCCGAAGCCGCTTCTTCGCGCTTGCGCATTTCCGCCTCATACATCCGCGCTTTCAGCATCGACATCGCGGTTGCGCGGTTCTTGTGTTGCGAGCGATCATTTTGGCACGCGACGATGATGCCCGTCGGCACATGGGTGATGCGAATGGCGCTGTCGGTGGTGTTGACATGTTGCCCGCCCGCACCGGACGCACGGTAGGTGTCGATTTTAAGGTCGCTCTCGTTAATCTCGATCTCGACATTATCGTCGATCACCGGATAGACCCAGACGCTCGAAAAACTGGTGTGCCGCCGCGCCGATGAGTCATAGGGCGATATACGCACCAAGCGGTGGACACCGCTTTCGGTCTTGGCATAGCCATAGGCGTTTTCGCCCTTGACCAGCAATGTGGCCGATTTGATGCCTGCGGTTTCGCCCGGCTGTTGCTCGACCAGATCAACCTTATAGCCATGGCTCTCCGCCCAGCGGCTATACATGCGTTGCAGCATTTCGGCCCAGTCCTGGCTTTCGGTGCCGCCCGCACCCGCGTGGATTTCGATATAGGTGTCGTTGGCGTCGGCTTCGCCCGCGAGCAGCGCTTGGACCTTGTCACGGTCAGCGCGGTCTGCGAGCGCGGAGAGGCTCAACGCCGCTTCGTCGGCCAGCGCTTCGTCGCCCTCCAACTCGGCCAGTTCGACAAGTTCGACCGTGCCGCATTTTTCGGCGTCAATTTCGCGCACCGTGCTGACCGCCGCATCGAGCCGCCGCCGCTCGCGCATCACTTCTTCGGCGGCCTTGGGGCTGTCCCACAATTTGGGGTCTTCCACTCGCGCGTTGAGCTCATCAAGGCGGCGCAGCGCTTGATCCCAGCCAAGCGCCTGCTTGACCAGCGCCAACGCCGCATCAATGCGTGTCACAAAGGCTATGGCATCGGCGCGCATTGACTAAAAACTCCTTGGGTGTCGTTAAAGTGGGTCGCGCGTCCGATACGGCGGCGCTATCCGCTTGTCGAGCGGGCCGACCCTAATATATGCCGCCGCCACCCTGCCGATCAAGGAACTCTTCGTCACGGTTGCGGGTTTCGGTGCGTGCTGGCCCAGCGGCGCTTGGTGCTGCCCTTGCCGCCGCTGGCAATTCGTCGCTGCGGATCGTGCGGCTCGGCTCGGTCTCGGGCTTGAACGCTTCCCATATCACGGCTGATTGCGGGTCATTGCCCGGCCATGCCCCATAGACGCGCTGTCCCGAACGCCGCTCTATCCGCACCATCCGCACCCCTTCGGGCGCGACGAACGGCAAGGCAGGCTGGCCGCGCGAGGCGACTATCGCAAACTGGCGGAAAATCGGTGCGGCCATCGTCCCGCCAAACGCCCCGCCACCCAGATTGCGCGGCTGGTCATAGCCCAGATATACCCCCGCCACCCATTGCGGGGTGCCGCCGACGAACCACACATCGGTCGGGCCGCTCGTCGTTCCGGTTTTGCCAAACATCGGTCGGTTCAAATCGCGCAGCATCGTCGCGGTTCCGCGCTGGATAACGCCTTCGAGCATATGGACAGTCTGATAGGCGGTAATAGGGTTCATCAATTGGCGGCCAGACGGCGCAAAACGCGGCATTGCCCGCCCGTCCCAGTCATTGGCGTTGCAGCCGCTACATGGGCGCCAGTTCGCAGGAAAAATCACCCGCCCGCGCCGGTCTTGCACATAATCAATCATATGCGGAGTCAGCGAACGACCATGGTTGGCGAGCATCGCATAAGCGTTTGTCAGACGAGACACCGTGGTTTCACCCGCGCCCAGCGCAAAGGCCAGATAGGGGCGGTATTCGCCGATACCCATGGTGCGAAACGTTTGAACAACATGCTCCATCCCCACCGTGCTTGCGGTGCGCACCGTCATCAAATTACGCGATTGCTCAAGCCCCCAGCGCATCGTCTGCGGCCCCGACGCGCCGCCACCGGAATTGCGGAAACATTTGCGTCCCAGCGCCGCCGATTGATCGACGCAAAAGGGGCCATCAACGATGATCGTGGCCGGGGTCATCCCATAATCAAGCGCGGTCGCATAAACGAACGGCTTGATCGTCGAGCCGGGCTGTCGGCTGGCCTGTGTTGCGCGGTTAAAGCTCGACAGTCGCGAGTCAAACCCACCCTGCATCGCAAAGACGCGGCCCGACGTCGGGCTTTGCGCGACGAAACCACCCGAAATGCCGGGCACGGTTTTCAGCGTATAGACGCTTCCCCCAAGCGATTTTACCAATATGATGTCGCCAGCGCTCATGGCGTTAAACGCCGTCCCGCCGCCGGGGGCCGCCATGACGGCGTTGCCCGCAGGCAAGCGGCCGATCTCGCCGTCCGGAAGGCCGATGCGCGCGCCGCCCGCTTCCTTGTCTAGCACGACCGCAACGCGCCATTCATCGAAATTGATCCCGATAAAAGTCGATTGCAGGCGGTTTTGCCACTGAGCATCAACCTCGATCGTGCCAAGCGGCCCTGCCCAGCCGCGATTACCATGGTAGCGCAACATGGCGCTACGCATCCCCGATTCGGCGGCCGCCTGTAGCCGCCCGTCATAGGCGGTGCGTACCCACAGCCCGCCGCCATAGACGCTGTAGGGACCATCGGCTGGATTCTCGCCAAAGCGACCAATCAATTCGCGCCGGACCTCCTCCATATAATAGCCGCCGACTGCCTCGAACTGTGCGCCGCGCTGCGCAACTAGCCCCAAAGGCATCGCCGCCGCTGCTGCGCGTTGCGGATCGGTAATCCAGCCGTTGCGCAGCATTTCACCCAAAACAAAATTACGTCGGGTGATCGCTGCCCGTTCTTGCCCGCGCCTTCCGTAACGCTCTGGAGCTTTGGGAAGCACCGCAAGGAACGCCATTTCATGCAGCGCAAGGTCGGCCACATCTTTGTCGAAATAGGCGCGCGATGCGGCCTGAACGCCAAAAGATTGTCGGCCAAGCGGAATTTCGTTGAGGTACAGTTCGAGTATCTGTTCCTTGCTCAGCACGCTTTCGATGCGGTATGCGACCAATATCTCGCGCAATTTGCGAGTGATCGAATATTCATTGCCGAGCAGGATATTCTTGGCCACCTGCTGGGTGATGGTCGATCCACCGACCGCGCGTTCGCCCGAACCCATTTTGGAAATATAATCAAACACAGCCCCGACAAAACCTGGATAATCAACGCCGCCATGTTCAAAAAAGGTGCGGTCCTCCGCCGCCAGATAGGCGCGGACCAATAGCGGGGGATATTCGTCATATTCGAGCTGCACCCGCCGTTCGCGAGCAAAACTGTGCGTCGGCAGGCCGTTCACGTCGCGCACAATGGTCGGCAAGGGGGGCTGGTAATTCACTAATTGCTGTGTGTCGGGCAGGTCGCGCGCCACCAGCACCCATAGCGCAATAAACAGGGCGAAACCCGTCGCCGCCGCGTAGGTCAGCCAGCGAAACCAGCGGCGCGGCCAATGGCGGACAAAAAATGCGGAAATGATCGCAGCAACCTGTTTCGCGGTTTGCCACAGGCCCGCGCCAACCCCCTGCGCCTCGCGCGTCAAACGCAAACGTAACGAGGTGACAGCGGCGCTGTTATCAGTTGCGGGGGCGGTATCGTCGGTCATTGCCGACGGGCTTTAGCATGAATTGGCTATGGTGCCAGCCGCTTTGGACAATTATCAGCGTGCAGCGTTAACCGGTGCTATCGTCCTGTTGCCATTGGCAATCCGCCGCGCAAAATGCGTCAGCACCGCTTGGCGAACGCCGCGCGCTATCGCCGCTTGGCCATCGGCGCTGGCTATGCGCTGGGCATCCGTTGGATTGGTAATAAATCCTGTTTCCAGCAAAACCGATGGCATATCGGGTGCCTTTAGCACAACAAAGCCCGCAAAATGGTGCGAAGCGTTGCGAAAGGGAATATCAGCGCCGCCCGTGCGTTGCAGCGTGCGCGCAAAATCGGACGACAGGTTCATCGTTTCGCGCTGGGTCAGGTCAATCAGGATAGACCGCACATCATCGGTCTGTCCGCCCATATCAATGCCGTTGAGGATGTTGGAACGGTTTTCGCGCGCCGCAAGTCGTCCAGCCTCCCTGTCGGATGCCGTTTCGGACAATGTATAGATGGATGCGCCCGTCGCCCCTTCATTTTCTGCGGCATCGGCATGGATCGACATAAAAAGGTCAGCATTCAGACGGCGCGCCAATCCGTAGCGCTCCTCCAGAACCAGATAGCGGTCGGAATCGCGGGTTAATGCCACCCGCACGCGCCCCGACGCCACCAGCGCGTCGCGCACCCGGCGGGCAATCGCCAACGTCACATCCTCTTCACGCAGCCGTCCATCGGCAGATAATGCGCCCGGGTCATGTCCGCCATGCCCTGCATCAATAACCACTAGCGGCAATGCAGGATCGTTGGGTCCAGCAATTTGTGGCAAGGCCAACCCATCCCGCGCGCGGCCAATCGGCACCGACACCTGATAACGGCGCTGGGGTGCGCGGGCCATCGCCAGCGTCGGCATGCCGCCAATCGGCGAAGTGACAGAGCGATTGCCGGCACGGACAGCCTCGGCAAAGGCGTTGGCCGTTGCGGACCCAAGCGTGACCGTCAACGTTCGGCCATCGGGTGAATAGCGTAGGCTGCTCACCACCGTCGGCTGCGCCAAGTCAACCACAAGCCGCAAACCAAGCCCTGCTAATCGCCCTTGTCTGACTCTCAGCACAGTATCGTTCGACACCATGAGCGGCGCGCCGGGTTCCTGGCCCGCGACATCAACGGCAATCCGGCGCGGTCCATCGAGGACAAACCCTGCGGCTTCACCACCGGGGCCGGAAAATTGCAAAACCAACTCATTGCCGGCGACATCGACACGCTCCAGCGTGCCAGCTGTGGCGGGCCCATAGCCAGCAAGAGCGAATAAAATGAGCAACAGTTCAATCACGCGGGTCTTATTGCGCGATTTACCCTGTCTGGTCCAGTATGACATTGCCGCCTTCATCCACCCCGACTCTTCGTGACAGCGGTGGATTCCGCACGCCATTAGTCAAGGTGAACAAGGGATTAGCCAGCGACCTGCAAATCCCCGCTCAAGATAATCAGTTAACGCACCATAAGCCTTGATCGCAAACCATGATCCTATCACGAATGCACCCCGTGTGGGTTGCCCCTGTGCGATGGCAGTGCTAGCATGGCGCTATCCCCGAATTGGAGCGGCTTCGCTGTGCCATCACGGGTGACAAGAATTGCGACCCAGTGCTACGCGTTTTCGCGCGAACATGGTGGTCCAGACCAGGTTGAAGCTTAATGCAAAGCATATCCCCTTTTCGCGATCGCCCTACTGGGGTCGGTGCGATTGGGCTTTGTGCGCGCCTTATTGGCCTAAACTCTTTCGAAGCGGGTGACGGGGAAACCTCGGCTACCACCATCCATCCAACCCAACGGGCCGATGTGCGCGCATGCTCTATGCCGCCATCATCGCCCTTTATAATATCTGCGGCCGTGCATGCGAACAGCGAGCGCCGCCGCTTGTGGAGAATATATAATGACTACGCGCATGTTGATCGATGCGCGGCACCGGGAAGAAACCCGGGTCGCGGTCATCAAGGGAAACCGTATTGAAGAGCTTGATTTCGAATCGGCTGAACATAAACAGATAAAAGGCAATATCTATCTCGCCAAAGTTATCAGGGTAGAACCCTCGCTTCAGGCGGCGTTTGTCGAATATGGCGGCAATCGCCATGGGTTTTTGGCGTTCAGCGAAATCCACCCCGACTATTACCAGATCCCCAAGGAAGACCGCGACGCATTGCTGCGCGAGGAAGCCGAATATTCTGCTGCCGAAGCCGCCATGCGCGCTGAGGAGGAGATTGAGTCGCTCGAAGGCGAAGTCGAGGATATTAGGCCTCCCGCGCCCATGGACGACGATAGCGATTTTTATACGTCGAACGACGCCGACACTGATGGCGTGGATGATCGTGACGAAGGCGAGGATGAAGGCGGAACCGAAAGCCCGCCCGAAGCGGATGACGAGAGCGATGGCGACAATCGCGAACGCGGTCGTGGCCGCCGTCGTGGCCGAAGCGGGCAATCGCGCGGACAAGACCGCAGCGAGCGCGACGAAGCGCGCGATTTCCGCAGGTCGCTCCATCGACGCTACAAAATACAAGACGTCATCCGTCGCCGTCAGGTGTTGCTTGTCCAAGTGGTCAAGGAAGAACGGGGCGGCAAGGGTGCAGCGCTGACATCCTATCTGAGCCTGGCGGGCCGCTATTGCGTGCTCATGCCTAATTCGAGCCATGGCGGCGGCATCAGTCGCAAAATAGCCAATGGCGCAGATCGCAAACGGTTAAAGAGCGTCATCGACGACCTTGGCCTGCCGTCAACCATGGGCTGTATTGTCCGCACGGCTGGGCTGGAGCGCACCAAGACCGAGATTAAGCGTGATTTCGATTATCTGGCGCGTTTGTGGGATGAGATTCGTGAGCAAACGCTGAAAAGTGAGGCGCCCGCGCTCATCCACAGCGACAGCGATCTCATCAAACGCGCGATCCGCGACATTTATAATAATGAGATAGAGGAAGTCGCGGTTGAGGGCGATGAAGGGTATCGCGCCGCCAAAGACTTCATGAAATTGCTCATGCCCAGCCACGCGCGCAAGGTGAAGCAATATGCTGATGTCGTGCCATTGTTCCAACGCTATGGTGTCGAGGACCAGCTTGGCGCGATGTATCAACCGCTCGTCACGTTGAAATCGGGGGGCTATCTGGTCATCAATCCAACCGAAGCGTTGGTGTCGATCGACATCAACTCCGGTCGGTCAACGCGCGAACATAGTATCGAACAAACCGCGTTTAACACCAATATCGAAGCCGCCTATGAAATCGCACGCCAACTGCGCCTGCGCGATATGGCGGGGCTGGTCGTCATCGACTTCATCGACCTGGATCAGGGCAATCATATCCGCAAGGTTGAACGCGCGATGCGCGATGCGCTCAAAAACGATCGTGCACGTATTCAGGTCGGGCGTATTTCCGGTTTTGGCCTGATGGAAATGAGCCGTCAGCGTCTGCGCACTGGCGTGCTGGAGGCGTCCACGCGCGCCTGTCCACATTGCGAGGGCACGGGCCTAGTTCGCACCGCCTCATCCGCTGGCTTGTCAGCGCTGCGGCTATTGGAAGAAGAGGCGGCACGCGGTCGCGGCAGCCGCCTTGTTCTGCGCGCCAGCCAGGAGGCGACCATCTATGTCCTGAACAACAAGCGTTCTGAGCTGAGCGATATCGAATCGCGTTATGGCGTGGTCATCGAAGTACAGCCCGACGGGCATACCGAAGGTGCCCGAATGACGGTCGAAGCCGCTGGGCCGCCACCGGCTAACATGCCGCGCTTCGAGCCTATTATCGAGCCAGAAGATGAGCCGGAAGACGCTATTCCTGCTTATGATGATGACGATGAAGCCGAACAGGAGGAGCGCCCCCGCCGCGACCGGGCACGCCGTGATGAAGGCGACGAAGGTCAAGCGCGACGTCGCGGACGCCGCCGTCGTGGCGGGCGTGACCGCAACCGCGAAGAGCAGACTGGCGAAGTCGGCGAAGATGCAAATGCCCAGCAGGGCGAAGCTAAAGCGGACGATGCCAGCGCAGGCGCAGGCGAGCGTGGCAGTGGTGATCGCGCCGGCGAAGAGGGCGGCGACGCGGCTCGTCGCCGTCGCCGTGGCCGCCGTGGTGGTCGTGGCCGCCGCACTATCGAGGGTAGCGAAGCGCGTTTGGACGAAGCGGGCGAGCAAAGCGCACCCGATACGGTCAGCGATGATGGTGCAACAGAGCGAAGCGACGAAGGTGCGGCAACTGCTGACAAGCCCAAACGTGCCAGCCGTGGACGCAAGGCGACCGAATCGGTTGTGGAGGAGTCGCCAATCGCCGCCCCCGTTGCCGAAGAAGCACCCGCCAAGCCAAAGCGTCCAAGTCGTGCGCGTAAGGCTGTGGAGCCTGTTGAGGCTGTAGTGCCAGCAGTGGCGGTTGCCGCCGAAGACGTTGCTGCAAAACCTAAACGCGTCAGTCGCGCACGCAAGCCAGCCGATGCGGCCACAGCCGGTGCCGACCCTGCGCCATCACAAGCGGACGACACCGAAGTTGAGGGCGACGGTGGCACACGCCGCCGTGGCTGGTGGCAGTCAACGTTCGGCCCTAAATAGAGACAAGCGGCGGCGCGGGGGGCGCTTGCTTCGCACGCCGCCGCTTAACGAGAGGTTCAGCCGAGAGGGCGCTTAGGAGAGAGCAATGATTGCCTTCGCTTCCCCATTCCGCCGTAGAGCGTCAATTGTAACGCACGCGGCTTTGCTGATCATGGTGACGCTGGTGATGGCGTCAACGCCCGTGCAAGCGCAGCAAATATTGCGCGACGCCGAGACCGAAGCCCTGCTGAACGCCATGTCAGAACCGCTGGTCCGCGCGGCTGGTCTTCGCCCCGCAGACGTGCACATCGTCATGATCAACGACCGCAGCATCAATGCTTTCGTTGCGGGTGGACAAGTCGTCTATATCCACAGTGGGCTGATCGAACAGGCCGACAACGCTAATCAAGTGCAAGGCGTCATCGCGCACGAACTAGGGCATATCGCGGGCGGGCATGTCATTCGCACCGATGGGCAGACGCGCGCCACAGGGATTTCGCTGATAAGTTTACTGCTTGGTGCTGTGGCGATTGCCGCTGGGGCTGGCGAGGCAGGCGCTGGCATCATGGCCGCAGGGCAACAAGCGGCAATAGGCAGTTACCTAGCCTACTCACGGACACAAGAAGCGACGGCGGATGCGGCTGGCGCGCGCTATCTCTCCGCCGCTGGGATTAGTGGACGGGGCAGTGTTGATTTTTTCATGAAGCTGCAAAATCTTGAAATGCGATATTATGTGCCGCAGGATGACGATCAGGCCTATGGTCGGACGCACCCGCTGTCTGGGGACCGCGTGCAATATCTGCGCGACACTTATTCCGCCGATCAGGCTTGGGATCATCGGACTGATCCAGAATTAGAGGCGTGGTTCCAGCGCGTTCGTGCCAAGCTGATCGGTTTCATCAGCGAACCTGGGCAGGTGTTACTGCGCTACCCCCAAAGCGACCAGTCGACCCCAGCACGTTATGCACGTGCCTATGCCTGGCATCATAGCGCGCATCCAGACCGCGCGCTGGCGGAAGCAGCGGCGCTGGTCAGCGCATCACCCGACAACCCCTATTTCCTTGAATTAGAGGGGCAGATATTGCTGGAATCAGGACGTCCTGCCGAAGCTCTTTCGGCGCTACGTCGGGCTACAGATTTATCGAACGGTCAGCCCTTGATAGCCGCCCTGTTTGGACATGCCCTGATTGCGACAGAAGATGAGCAGAATTATGCCGAGGCCGAGAGCGTCCTGCGCGCTGCTGTTGCCCGCGATAATGAAAACCCCTTCGCTTGGTATCAGCTGGGCGTGGTTTATGCGCATAATGGCGACGAACCGCGCGCCAATTTGGCGACCGCAGAGCGATATTTACTTACGGGGCAGGTTGGTTTGGCCCTGCCAAGCGCTGAATCAGCCATGCTTTCCCTGCCCCCCAGCACACCCGATTGGTTGCGAGCCCAGGATATTGCACTGGTTGCACGTGCGCGCTTGGATGAAGCGCGAAGGCGCGGTAGAGGTGGTGGAGACAGAAGCTAATCGCACCTAGGCCAATAGGGCCGAGTTCAGCGATTGCAGTTGAGGGACGCATGCCAGAATCCAAAGGCCCAACTGAGGGCGATGCCCATTACCAGCCGTGGCTTCGTAATCAATCAGCGGGCAAACCAATGGCAAGGCCAGAGCCACTGCCCACACGCGGCCCGCCAGGACTGACGCCTGCTCAACCCGCGCGTGTCGCCAGCGGATTGAGCGCCGATGAGCTGCTAGCGCGGCCAATTCCCAGACCAGAAACGACAACAGGGCACGAAGCGACAACGGCGGCGCGGCTGCGTGCTGGAGCAGGGCAATTGACCGGACGGGCAAGCCAGTTGATCGAACGAGCGGACATAGCAGGGCGTGTTGAAAAACTGGAGCTGGGCCGCCGTGTCCGCGCTGCGGCGGTCATAGCCAAGCGCTTGATTGCACAGGGTGCCGACGCCACCGCCAATGCATCGCGTGTGGCCGTCCGAACGAGCATGAATACCGCAAAGCACGCCATTGGAGCCGCATCACCGCGCATCCGTGACGCCAGCGAACAAGTGAAGCAAGCTGTGTCGGGTAATAGTGCAAAGGCCGTCTCTGCCATTGCAGCTGGCACCCGTAGCGCTGGAGCTAAGGCTCGAAAATTGGCCGAATCATCTCCTGCGGCTGCTCTCATCCCTGCAAAGCCCACCATGCCCGCATCACAGCTTGATGTTCTGATGGAAGCAGAAGGCCAGCATATGCCACATTCCGGTTCGGGCTTGCCGCTATTTGCGTCTGCACAGCCGCAAACGAACGCCGAAACGCCGCCAGTCCCTATCGCACCGCATATTATCGCCGCATCTTCGTCGCCTAGTTATGCCGGGCGCAGCGACGGCGGGGGAGGGGGCGAAGGTTCGGATCATTCGGCATCCGACCCATGGCACCGCCACCCCGCAAGCTGGATAGTCGGGGGTATAGCACTTGCGATGAGCGGTTTTATCGGCGGCATGGTGTGGAGCGGCGGTATCAGCCAGCGCGCCGTTACCGAACGCATAGTCCATGATTATGTGCTCAATCACCCCGAAATCATCCCGCAAGCGATGGAGCGGTTACAGGCCACGCGTGTTGCCGAAACGATTGGCCGTCAGCGCGCGGCCATCGAACGGCCATTTTCCGGCGCTTGGGCGGGGGCGGCAGACGGCGATGTCACCTTGGTTGTGTTTACCGACTATGCCTGCACATTTTGCCGCGCCAGCGAAGCCGATATCGAACGCCTGTTGCGCGAGGACAGGCGCGTGAAAATCGTGTTCCGCGAATTGCCAATCCTGAGCCGGGAAAGCGAGGCTGCAGCACGACTGGCGCTGACCGCTGCACGCAGTGGGCGCTATATGGATGTTCACCGCGCATTATTCGCCAGTGGCAATCCCGATGCTGCCGCGCGTAGCGCGGTTGCACAGCGTTTCGTCGTCGCCACAGATGCGGCGGCTCTCAGCAACCCTGCCATTACCGGTGAGCTGCGTGCCAATGTCGCGCTGGCCCGCGAACTAGGTTTCGATGGAACGCCAAGCTGGGTTATCGGCGACAAAGTGCTGACCGGCGCGGTTGGTTATGACGCGCTCAAGGCCGCTATTGCCGAGGCGCGGGGGTAATAACTTTACCTAGGCTTCAACCCTTGCGCGACCACAAATAATTCTGGGCTACCCTTGCGGCTGGATGGCGGTTTGGCATGTTTCACACTGGTGAATGCCTGCTTGAGCCGCGTCAACAGGCCCTGATTGGTGCCGCCTTGAAACACCTTGGTCACAAATGTGCCGCCAGGAGCCAGCGTTTCAATCGCGAACTCCGCCGCAGCCTCCGCCAGCGCAATCGTCCGCAGATGATCGGTCTGTTGATGACCAACGGTGTTCGCTGCCATGTCTGACATCACCAGATCGGGGGCACGGCCCAAATGCTGTATCAACAGATCGGGCGCAGCATCATCCATAAAATCCATCTGCAAGATATGGACGCCCTCAATGGCATCGACTGGCAACAGGTCGATGCCGACAATCGCCGCATTGGGGCGCAGGCGGCGCACCACCTGGCTCCACCCGCCCGGTGCAATCCCCAAATCAACCACTGCTGAAACCCCACGCAAAAAGGCAAATTTTTCGTCGAGTTCGATCAATTTATACGCGGCGCGTGACCGATAGCCCTCCGCCATAGCGCGTTTAACATAGGGGTCGTTCAACTGGCGCGACAACCAGCGTGTTGATGATGCGGTGCGCCTGCGCGCGGTTTTGACGCGGGTATGCCCGCCGACGCTGCGGCCCGTCATCCTCGTGCGTTCCGCTTTGGTCGAACAGAATGTGCGCGCATCATCTGGCGCAAAACGCCCTCCCTTATGCCGCGATCCGCCACGTCTATGCTGTGCGCTGGCCAAATATCACATATCTCCTCCAGCGCTGCGCAGCCTGCGACGACAAGGTCGGCACGATCACGCCCGATACAGGCCAGCTGTGTCAGGTCCGATAAAGACATGCCGGCCAATCGCGCGCATTGATAACGCATGTCCGATGCGGCGATATTCTGCCCGTCAACCTGCGAACGATCATAGGAAGCAAGGCCCAGATAGAGGCTGGCGAGCGTCGTTACGGTGCCGCTGGTCCCCAATAAACGGATGTCGCCATCATTGCGATTGGGGCAGTGGTGATCGATCCGTGCTGAAAAATCAGCCAGAGCGAAGCGAACCCGCGCGCGCATCGCGGCATAGGCTGCGGCGCGGCTGTCGGCGTTATCGCTGTCATGGCGCTCGGCTTCGGATAATGTCACCACCCCCCACGGGATGCTTTGCCAGTCGAGAATTTCGGGTTGGTCGCCGCTGTCGTCGAGCAGAACAACTTCTGTTGACCCGCCGCCAATATCAAACAGTAGCGCGGGGCCTTCGCCTTTGCTCAAAGATTGATAACAGCCAAGCACCGCCAGGCGGGCTTCTTCTTCGGCTGAAATGACGTCAAGTGCGATGCCCGTCTCGTGGCGCACACGGTCCCAAAACTCCCGCCCGTTCGCAGCCCGTCTGCATGCCTCGGTCGCCACTGCCCGTGATAAAATGACCCGCCTGCGGCGCAATTTGTCGGCACAGACGCTGAGCGCATCGAGTGCCCTGTCCATAGCCGCCTCGCTCATCCGGCCACTCGCCGTCATCCCTTCGCCCAAGCGTACGATCCGAGAATAGGCATCCACGATGATAAAATCATCGCCGCTGGGGCGTGCGATCAACAAACGGCAATTATTGGTGCCAAGGTCGAGCGCGCCAAATGTTGGACAATTTTGGAACTGGCCGCACAGTTCAGTGGCTTGTGGTGTCGGGCGACATTCTAAGGCGACACTTGGTGTCGATGGAAGCGCAGAAACAGGTGGTGCTCCACGCCGCATAATATCAACAGCACGGCCGTCCGTCCGCGTTCTACCCTTGCCCCTCATGGACAGGCCCTTGCAATTCTATTCTCTAGCCACAGAAGCTTCCGAGCCAGTACTTGGTGCCCCTGCTAGTGCGCGGCGGCCGACAACACAAGGGGGCCATTGATAAGGCTAATGACAAGGGGGACATTTGCCCCCCTTGTCATTATACATAGCCGAAAATTACCTGTGCGTTTCTGAGCATTTAGCGGCGGCACCGATCATCGCTGCGATCAATAGCGCGTCCTGCCAAGGCACCCGAAGCGCCGCCAATGATCGCGCCAGCCGTGCGATCGCCACGGCGACCGACAACGGCACGGCCAGCTAAAGCACCAACGACGCCGCCAATAATCAATCCAGTGGTGCCGTCACCACAACGTCGATTGTCGCGGCGATCATCATAGCGGCGATCATCGCGCTGGTCGTCATAACGACTATCATAACGACGATGATCGTGCCGATTATAACGGCGGTCGTGGCGACGGTCATCGCGCCGATCGTAACGGCGATCATAACCCCGATGGTCGCGGTCATCATCATTGTCATAGCGCGAATCATGATCGTAACGATATTGGTCATGGTTGGCATATTGGGCCGCAGCGGGGACCGACGCGAAACTGGTCAGGGCGGTTGCGGCGGCGGCGATGGCCAGTATGAATTTGCGCATCTTGTCTCTCCTCACTTTGCCCTCGGGAATGCTGGGCGTTGTAGAGGGTTAAGCGCGCTGTCATGATTGCTTGCTGAACGCGATTGTTGCGTGACGTTCATCAAAACACAAAAAAGGCGGCTCTCTCAAGCCACCTCTTTGGTGCATTAGTTCTGATGTATCGAGCTTAGGCCGCTATGGCGAGCTTCTTGACAATGTCACGCTTCAGGCGCCGCGCGCGCAAGGACAGTAGCTCATCCTTGGTCTTGACCAACCAATTGTCGAGCCCGCCATTATGTTCAACCGAACGCAGGCCATGCGTCGAAACCCGCAAACGATAGCTTTGCCCCATCGCTTCGGACATCAACGTCACATTGTGCAAGTTCGGCAAGAAAGTGCGCTTGGTCTTGTTGTTGGCGTGGGAAACATTGTGTCCCACCTGACGGCTCTTGCCGGTCAGCTCGCAAATCCGCGACATGTTTGAAAACCCTTGAAAGCAATTGATGCTGGAAAGCATGCGCGACTAACCGCCCTTGGGGGATTCGTCAAGCGCGACAAGCGACTTTGCTTCAGTTAGGGTCAGGACTCACTAATAGCGCGAACTGAGATGCAAGCGATTTCGTTCAGTGCAAGGAGGAAGATGAAGTGAATAGTATTGCTATTTCAAAGATTTCCGACGCAGCAATGCCTGTCCTGAGCGCCTGCAAGGCAGTCGAAGGGGACGA
>ERZ1292633.643-Hain-H41-02um-R1-643-length-39752-cov-7_pt1 | contig 39752 bp, 38 predicted proteins | sample MGYA00564406_ERZ1292633 | MGnify/ENA primary metagenome ERZ1292633 (study PRJEB36523, sample SAMEA6512639) | groundwater metagenome | collected 2019-01-08 | study: AquaDiva: Metagenomics assemblies of 32 groundwater samples
GCCGTAATGCGGTATTGACCTTTGTTCCGTCTTCGCGCTGACGAAATGAATCCTTACTGGCTTCATTTCGCTCATCGCTAGCCGTAATAAAGAACATCGGCACCCTCGTTCGTGAATTTGCTTAACGGCGCGTGAAAATAAAAAATGCCCGATTAAAATAACGCAGAAATAACAGATGAACGGTTTATCACAAGATAATTTTAAAAAGATTTTTGCCGGCATGCTGGCACTTGTATTTATCGTACAATTTTTTGCATTTACTCCTCTCGCGTTCGCGCAAGATCCAAATGCGCCAGGAGACGAAAATGCAACACGCAAACATGCCTGCGCGCCTACATCCACTATCATTGGCGATATCCCTGATTTTACATGCGGAATGCTTGATATTGCGGATGCTTTCGTAAACGCTATTCTTGAATATATTTTAGGAGGAGTTGAGTCAGTTGCGGCCACTTTAATTAAAGTAAACACCTATGATCTCACGACCTCGCCAGTTGTTCTGGTGGGATGGACGCAAACGCGAAACATCGCAAACATATTTTTTGTTTTTATTCTTCTGTGGATCGCTCTTGCCACAATCTTTGATATACCAGAATACTCGGCAAAACGGCTTCTCCCGCGATTCATTATTGCCGCCCTCCTCATTAATTTTAGTTTACCGATCGGACAAACTGTCGTTAGTCTGGGAAATAATTTTGCCGCTATTTTTTATAAAGAGAAAAGTATTTCGGGGGCGCTTGGGACCATAGGTAGTGGTGCCTATAAAACCGTATATCTTGATAAGGTTACACTCACCCCTGAACCAGCATCAAAATTGCCACAAGATGTAGTAGATACGATTGAAAGGCAAACGGTCCGGTTATACACGATAGAGGGCGCGACCCGCACCGTTACATATAGCGAGTGTAAAGCCCTAAAGCTAACGCCCGGTGGAGCTACTCCACGAACAAAAGAAGATGCCACAAGGGATATCGCGTGTTCACAGATGGAGGGTGTCGCAAAAGCGTTGCAGGATAAATACACCCTAAATCCAGCTGATACAAGCGCGCGGTTTTACAAAACATACGGTTCGCAAATTGTTGCAAAACTGTTTATTGGGATTCTTGCCATCTTTGTCATGTCCGCACTCTGTGTAATGCTGGTTATTAGATATATAACCTTAATTTTTGTCCTGATACTTGGTCCTTTTGCGTTTCTCGGAATGATTTTACCAAAAACTCAATCCTGGTGGGATGATTGGTGGAGGGCGCTTATTAAATGGACTTTTTTCTTTCCTGCGTTCGCGATTTTTTTAGATCTAACTATAAAAACGGTGACTGCGCTCAATGCTCAATACATAACGCCAGAACAAAACGCAAACGCCGGATTCTTTACGATGCTCTTCCAACAGCTACTGGCGGGATCAATGCTCATCGGCTCTCTTATGGCGGCGCAAAAAATGGGGATTGAAACCGCGAACACCGCGATGACACTTGGAAAGAGGAGCTTGGTAAATATGAAAGATTATGCGAAACAGCGCGGTCAATCATATGGCACGCGCGGTCTTGGAGTGCTTGGTTCGGGCGCGCTTGCTGTTGGGGCAGGGAGAATTCCATTGGTGCGCGGTATGGCAGCAAGAATGGCGGCGGCAGGCACAAAAGAAAGCGAACGCGAAACCCAGAAAAAAACAGGATGGCAAAAAAATCTTACCGCGAAAGATCGAGCAAATTATATGGCAAATTTGAGTGGGGAAAACGAAGCTAGTACGCTTGAAAAAATGGACAAAAAGACCCGCGAGGGAACCCTTAGCGCCATGAGCTATAAAGACAAGATGAGAATACTCCCAAAGCTCCGTACAGCGAACGCTGAACATTTCCTTGCTCAAGACAGCGACCCGCGCGTTGTTGCTCATGCGTTAAATCCAAACCTTGATGAAAATAAAGACTCAAATGGATTCCAAGTTGAATTGAATAATATTATTAATACCAAATTCTCGGGTAAAAACGCAAAAAACCTCTCCTCTCACTTTATTGAAAGTGAACGGGGTAAAATATGGGCAAAAGAAGGAATGACACCGGATCAAATGTCTGCGATCACTAATACTTCAACAGATCGTCTCAAATCCCTTCAGACCGCGCTTACAGAAGAAATAGACGGGGTTACGGGTGAGTTAAAAAAGGTCAAAATAGATCCATCCCAATTCAAGGGAGTGGGTATGACTGAATTTTTGCAAAGCACAGCAGCCCGTGCATTCGTTGAGCGGGGTCAACAAATCCCCGCAGGATATACATCCGCAAAAGAAAAAGAAGTGGCAATAGCAAAAATACAAACAGCAACCGCCAAAGCGATTGAAGACGCTCGGCTAACAGCTGAAGAAAAATCGTTTAAATCAAAATACGAAAAGGAGTTATCTCGTCTTGAAAAAGGCGAACCACTCCCTTCTCCAAAAAGTGTTTACGAAAAAGCAAAAGGAATTGCAAAAGAACACTCCTATAAGGTCGGCGAAGAAACGGCGGAAAAAACAAGTGTAAAACTTGAAGCGGTAATGAAAAATAAAATCAAAGACATCAATAGACCGAGCGAAACACAAGAAGAAAAAGAAGATATTAAAAAGATTATAGAAGACGCGCTTAGAAAAGAAAAAGAAAATACATAGTATATGAATAACGACTACACGCTCCTTTTTAACGGAGAAAAACTTCTTGAGATGTACGCAACACTTCCTGACGATATCAAGCGGGCAATTTTTAGTGTTGACACCGCAAAACAGATAATGAGAATTGGGAAAAAATACAGCCTTTCCATAGACCAGATAGGGGGATTAGGAACACATACTGGAATGGTAATGGTCGGCGCGCTTCATCCGCGTGGCTTTATTCAGGAACTTGAAAAAAGTTTCCGTATTGACCGCACAAAAGCAACTGAAATTGGAAAAGAAATAAATCATGAGATATTTTTTCCAATTCGCGAGGAATTAAAAAGGATCCACAGCATGGAAGACGCGGGCGAAATTTTAAGCGAAAAAGAAGTTGGGAAGGGCGACGCTCTTAAAAATATAAGCGATCGGAGAATAATCGGAAAAATTCCGGAAGAATCTGCGCTGAAAAAAGAAATTCCGCCCCCCGCCTCTTCCGCGCCAATAACCCCTCCACCACGCCCCGCTGAATCGTTGCCATCACCAAAACCGAAGCTGTTTGTACCACAAATTCAAAAACAGCAAACCCCACAAATTCCCATACCGCCCAATCCCAACACTTCAACCAATTATCAAAGTCAAACTTCACTATATTCCGAGCAAAACGCACAAAAAGAAAGCGCCGTTCCACAACAGCAACAGACAAAACCGCTCGTTCCCGAAACTCTGCCACAAAAAGAAAGCGCCCCACAAAACATCCCTCAACAGCGCCCATTAGGTTCTGGCTCTCGTTCACTTGAAGAAAAATTTAGCATTGGAAAATCAATATCACAAGAACCCTCAATTCGTCCTATGCCAGAATGGGCAACCAAAAAGGCCCCCGAGTATGGTCAAGAAACGCAATCAAAGCCCCAGACATCACAATACGAAAGTTCAACCCCAATAAACCCACTTCATCAGCAATCCGCAATGACTCGCGTAGAAACACCTACACAAAGCGCGCCGATCCAGCAACAAAAACAACCGCCGATACAAACGCGAAACAACGAAGGCGATCAATATCGGGAGCCAATTGAATAGCGTTTGAGGAATAGTGTTCAGCGTTCAGTAAAAACATGAAACTCAACTCGTATAAAGATTTAATAGTGTGGCAAAAGGGCATTGTTCTTGTAAAAGAGATTTATGCGCAAACCAAGAAACTGCCCCGCACAGAAATATATTGGCTCACATCTCAAATGCAACGGTCTGCCGTTTCAATTCCCGCGAATATTGCTGAAGGGTACAGTCGCAACCATCGCGCTGAATTTGTACAATTTCTTTCCATCGCAAATGGTTCTGCCGGAGAACTGGAAACACATCTTATTATTGCTAAAGATATATATCCGCATATTGAGTGGACACAAGCCGAATGACTCACAATTGAAATTAAAAAGATGCTCTATGCGCTCATCTCTAAAATGAGCCGTAAACGCTAGACGCTAATAAAATGCAACAATATCAAGTCCCTCAATTTATTGACATTGAAGACAAAATTATCGGCCCATTAACGCTGAAGCAGTTTTTATATCTTTTGGGGGGCGTTGGAATCGCCGGAATCGCCTACATCATTTTTATTCCAATCCTTTTCATTATTGTCGGACTTTTTGCGCTTGTCTTCAGCACGGCGCTCGCTTTTTACAAAGTAAACGGAATTCCTCTGCCAAATGTTTTTCGTAGCGCGTTCTTATACTTTACAAAACCGCGCCTCTACATCTGGAAACAAGATGAAACGAAAAAAACAGCGCAACAATCTTTAGAAAATACAATTCTCCCATTGAAAGTTCCGAACACCGCGGAATCAAAACTGGAAGACCTTGCGTGGAGTTTGGATATTAAAGAAAAAACACGAGAAAGACGATAAATTGAATACGCCACACATCAGAGATTCAAAAACCCTGAACTGAGAAGATAAAAATAAATAAAAACACCATTCCAAAAAACTACGAATTAAAATCCAACATCTCAACACTTAAACGAAGCTCCTATGACAAACGCAAAATCATCGGCAATTTCATCACAAAACTTTGTCGCGATTGATTCAATCCGCGATGGAATTGTTATTCTCAAAAAAGGCGGGATCCGTGCAGTTCTTATGGTTTCTTCGGTTAACTTTGATCTCAAATCAACGACGGAGCAAGACGCGACAATTTTTCAATATCAAAACACAATTAATTCTTTTGATTTTTCAGTTCAATTCATTATTCAATCACGAAAACTGAACATTGAGCCATATCTGAATATCTTGCTTGAACAATATAAAAAAGAACAAAATGAGCTTGTAAAAATTCAAATAAACGAATACACCGACTTTATAAAATCCCTGGTAGAGATATCAAATATCGTTTCAAAAACATTCTTTGTCGTCGTGCCATATTACGCCACGGACAATATAGAAAAAAGCGCTGGAGGAGTTTTTTCTTCTATTTTCGGCGGAAATAAAACAAATGCTGAAAAAACCGAAAAAGCGGAAAAAGGATTTGAGGAAGAAAAAAATCAGATTCTTCAGCGCGTTGACACTGTGACACTTGGACTTCAGCGACTCGGGGTTAGAAGCGTGCAATTAAATACCGAGGAATTGATTGAACTATACTATGGATTATATAACCCAACAGAAACCAGTAAAACAACTGGAATAAAAGTCCAAATGGAGTAAATTGGATAACAAAAATTATGTTTTCGCTATTTCAAAAAAAAGAAACGGGTAAAAAATCGGATGAAGAAATTCTTTCTATTTTTCCTGAAGATGTTTATAAAACGGGTCAGGTAAATTTACGGGACTTTATCGCTCCTTCCGCGCTTGAGGTTAACCCAAATTTCCTCCGTATTGGCGAACGAGTTGCGCGAACTATTTTTGTCTTTTCGTATCCTCGCTATCTCCACACGAGCTGGTTTTCTCCAATTATCAATATGGACAGTGTTTTTGATATTTCCATCTATATACATCCCGTTGATACCTCGCTCATCCTTGGGAAATTACGAAAAAAGGTTGCGCAGGTGCAATCACAGATTTCAACACGGGAAGAAAAGGGCTTTATTCGGGATCCAGTTCTAGATACCGCACACCATGACCTTGAGAATCTTCGCGATCAACTCCAGCAAGGATCAGAAAAGCTTTTCACTATCGGAATCTACATAACGATCTACGCCACCACAGAAGAAGAGCTTAATAAAACCGAAAGCGGGATCCGTTCAATGCTTGAAGCAAAACTTATTTACACCAAGCCCGCGCTCTTTCGTCAGGAAGAAGGATTTCAGTCAACGCTCCCCATCAATACCGACATCCTTCAAAACCACAGTTTCTTAAATTCAGGATCGGCGTCATCAACCTTTCCGTTCGTTTCCGCCGACCTAACCTCAAACAAGGGAATTCTCTATGGCATCAACCGCCACAATAATAGCCTCATTCTTTTTGATCGCTTCAGTTTAGGAAACGCAAATTCCATCACATTTGCCGTTTCTGGAGCTGGAAAATCGTATATCTCAAAACTTGAGATTCTTCGCTCGCTTATGTTTGATATTGATATTATCGTTATTGATCCTGAAAATGAGTATGAGCATCTTGCGCAAAGCATCGGTGGCAAGTTTTTTCGTATTTCGCTTACATCTCCCCATCACTTAAACCCCTTTGATCTGCCAACGCCAAGAGAAGACGAATCACCATCAGATATTTTCCGCTCAAATGTTATCAACTTAATAGGTTTGTTTCGTATTATGCTCGGTGGCTTAACGCCCGAAGAAGACTCTATTTTAGACACCGCAATCATTGAGACATACGCATCGCACGACATAACCGTTGATTCAGATTTTTCAAAAATAATCCCCCCAACGCTAAACGATTTAGCTCTCGTGCTCGCGGGCACCGAAGGCGGGGAAGTCCTCGCCGTCAAACTAAAAAAGTTTACCCAGGGAACATGGTCCGGATTTTTGAATCAACAAACAAACATTGATATCAATGCTCGTCTTGTCGTTTTTTCAATCCGCGATATGGAAGACGAACTTCGTCCAGTGGCGATGTATATTGTACTACACTTTATTTGGAATATCGTGCGTTCAAAGCTAAAAAAACGCCTGCTCGTTGTTGATGAGGCGTGGATATTGATGCGTCACGACGATGGGGCATCGTTTCTCTATGGAATCGCAAAACGCGGACGCAAATACTACCTGGGACTTTCAACCATCTCCCAAGATGTTTCAGATGTTTTGAATTCGCCCTATGGCAAAGCGCTCGTCACAAACTCCTCATTGCAAATAATTCTCAAACAAAGTTCTGCGACCATTGATATGATGGTGGATGTCTTCAACCTTACCGATGAAGAAAAGTTCTTGCTTTTAGAATCAGAAAAAGGGGAGGGCATATTTTTTGCGGGATTAAAACATGTCGCTCTTAAAGTAATTGCGTCATACACGGAAGATCAGATTATTACTTCGGATCCGGCACAGCTTCTGGCGATTAAAAAGGCAAAAGAAGAATTCGCTCTGACAAATTAAAGAATGTAAAACGCACCATTGATACCTATGGGGAAAAAACCAAAAGAAATATCACTCGTTGAGCTTATTGTCGTTCTTATCTTTTTTGGATTTGGTTCGTGGCTTTTGAGTTTTATATGGCTCGGATGGATTGGAAACGGTGCCGTCACACTATGGGCAAAATTCAAAGGAATTAGATTAAAATCATACGGACAAGACATGCTCTTGCATACACTTTCTCCACTTGTCGGCATAATCCCGGGTGTGCCGGGAGCGGCAGGACAAATCGCCGTTCTGTATATAGCTCAAAAGATAGAAAAAATCGCTCCAAATACCATTGGAATGCTCGGAGTCGCACAAAAAAAGTAAACACGATATACTATACTTACATATTGCTACTGATAACTAATAAGCTGAAACCGTAGAAAAATGACTCTTCCGCGTCATTCTGGACGCATTCGCTTCGCTCAGCGTAAACACATAGCGCAAACCTTACGAAGAATCTCGTGCATCAATAATAAAGGCAAGCTAAAAACCAATGAACAAGCGATCAAATAAAAAAATACCCGCGCCGTTGCTGATTCCGATTTTTATAGCGGTACTGTTTTTTATCTTCACATATTCTCCTGTTCACGCGCAAGGAACACAGACAAATAATCCGCCGTTGCCACAAAGCCCTTACCTAACAGAGTACGAAAACTTTATTGTCGCAATTAATCCTTTCTCCCCAGATCCAGACACGGTATTTGAAGCGTACATCGTGGCGGATTTCCCAATCACCAAACACAGTCAGGTTTTGTGGTTTTTTAATGGCGTTCAAATGCTGGCATCAACAAGCACGCCACCTGGAAAGATTTATTTAGCGGCTCCGAATGAAACATCGCAAAAGATTCTTATTCAAGCGCAAATGAATATCGGTGGCAAAGCCATTACGAAAAGAGCTGAAACATACACATCTTCGGGGTCTTTACTGTCTGACGCAAAAAAAATAGAAGAACAGCTCAAAACCAAACTTGAAGAGACAATCCTTCAGGCAAAAAAACAGGAAGAACAAATCTATGGCAAAAGAAAAAGAAACCAGATTTTTTCTATTGTCGCGGACAACAAAAATCCCGGACCGTATGAGCCAGTCAACCTGACCATAGAATCTGGCTCGCTGGATACCAACCGCGTATTTGTTTATTGGTCGGTTAATGGAACGAAAACAAAAGAAGGAACGGGTGAAAAGGTTTTGAGCGTAAAAACAGATGGAATTGGAAGTCAAAAAACAATCCGCGCTAGTATTACGGACTCCGATGGCGCTGTCTATTCCGATGAAATAATAATCTCTCCATTTAAGATAAATCTCTATTGGTGGGCAAACACAATAGTTCCTCACTGGTATAAAGGTAAAGCGCTTCCGTCAGTTGGAAGCTCCGTGCGTGTAAGCGCGTTTGTTCCAACTGGAGTGGCACAGCCTCAAAATTTTATATATCGCTGGCTCCTCAATGACACGCCCAAATACAACGCGTCTGGGATGAACCGCCAAACATTTTCTTTTATACCAACACTTGAGTCCTACGGTGATCTAGTAACACTTCGCGTAGAAAGTGGAGACAAGACTATATCAGCCGAAGTCCCTCTTACTCTATTTACTGTCAATCCGGAACTTTTTTTCTGCATTGTTGATATACTCGCCGGATGCGTGAAAGGAGCGCGCGAAACAATAGCAAAGAGTCAAAGCGAACTTGAAGTGCGTGCAATTCCTTTTTTCTTTTGGAAAGACGATGCTCGTTTAATCAACTATCAGTGGAGATTAAACGGACGCGCCGTACCCCCATCAAAACCAGACCCCAGTCCATGGATTCTCTCGCTTAAAAATATTCCGCCAGCATTGAAGGGTAAAATTAACATAACCGCGGATGCTAAAAGCACCATAAGCAAAAAATCCGCTTATGGTTCATTTGTCATTAATGTACAATAACACCACACCTATGCGCGCATTTTTTTTCATCATACTAGCTGTGTTTATTTCAACTCTGCTCGCGGGAGTTTTTGCGCCGTCTACTCGTGCAGCCGAAATAAACTGGAATGATCCGTCATTTACCGATTCGCTTAGAAATCCGGATGGAACTATTTTTATATTTGGTCAAGGCAGTTCAGGCGACCCATTTTATGAAACTGTCGGCACGCCGGAACCTCAAAAAGTTACTGGATTTTTAGGCAGACTTTTTGTTTTCTTAATCGGACTTGTCGGCGTTTCAGCGTTTTTTATGATTGTATGGGGTGGATTCCAGTATGCGACATCTTCGGCAAATCCCGCGTCAATGAGCGCGGCAAAAGAAAAAATCTGGGGAGCGCTACTTGGCTTAGCGCTTGCAGCGGGATCAGTTATCATCTTACAAACAATCAATCCCGATCTCATTGAATTTAATACAGGCGCGACAGGTCCTCGCAATACAAACTCAATTATTTCAGCTCTATCGCAACAAAATATCTTATATTAGTATGTCAAAAAAACTTTTTATTGCCGTTGGTCTTGCTGTTATTTTCCTCATCGCGGGAGTGTATGTGTATTTTGTATACTTTTATGGAAAAGAAACCATAAAAACACCACAATTTCCAATCCGCGAATTCCCGACACAGATCAATCTTACAGATCAAAAACCGCCCGAACAAAAAGAGCCTGCTGTCGCACAAGAAGAAAAAGGAGTTCTCCGTGTTTTAACGGAAGAACCGATAATCGGCGGAACGCTCTCTCGTGAAGGAAACTCCGTTCTCTATATAGCGCGCGAAAATGGCAACATCTACCGCACAAGCTTCAGCGGAGATGACCGGGCGCGCGTTTCCAATCAAACTCTTATTGGGCTTTATTACGCGCACTGGTCGCCAGATAAAACAAAAGTTTTTCTCGCGCATGAACGAAACGACGAAATAAAAAAAATAATTCTTGATCTCACGGGAGAAAACCCGACATCCTCAATCATTCCGTCAACCGTCCGTTCGGGAACATGGTCATCTGATGGAAAAATATTTTATTCGTTGGAAGAAATTACGGACGGCGTACGCCTTGTGTCTGCTGATGGAAACAATAAAAACGGCAAAGAACGGCTCAAAATTCCATTGGGCGACCTAAACATTCTTCCATACCCAAACTTATCAATTCTCTTTACTTCGGCGCCATCAGGGATAGTAAATGGCCCACTCTTTAAATTCAATATAAAAAATGGAGCATTTGAAGAACTTTCAAGCGGGTTTGGTATGATCGCCGTTCCTTCGCCTAAAAATACAAAGTTGCTTGTAAGCAAGACGACTTCTTCGGGAACTCTCCAGGGACTTCGTATTGTGAATACTGAAAACGGACAGGAGGAATTTGTTGCGGTGATTACGCTCGCGGAAAAATGCGCATGGGTAGACGAATATGTTTTTTTCTGCGGAGTGCCAAAAGAAAAACTGTCTAAGGTTGTGCTTCCAGATGAATACTACAAAGGACTTTTTGAAACCAATGACCTCCTCATCCGCGTTGACACGCGTGACGCGAGTATTACGAATTATAGCGCTGAAGGATTTGACCGCGGTATTGATATTCAGGATATGTTTACTGACACAGAAGGAGCGAATGTTTTTTTCCGAGATCAAAAAACAAATCTTCTGTACCGCTTCATACTCCCATAAATTACCGAGGATACACATACCATCAAATATAAAAAATCCCGCATACGCGGGATTTTTTATATTTAGTAATGCGTTTTAAAAGCTAAAAAATTCGCGCGTACTATTGATACAGTCTAATTACAATCCGCCGCTCTGGATCAATCCCAATACTCTCGGTGATAATATCAGGATATTCGGAAAGTACCGTATGAATAATACGCCGTTCAAAACTTGACATAGGATGCAGTACGACCTCCTTCCGATACAAACGAACTTGTTTAGCAAAATTTTTTGCATCTTCCATTAAAAGCTCTCGTTTTCGTTGGCGATAGTCATTAATATCTAAAAAAAACCGCGGGGCATCAGGAAATTTTTTTTGCACTATTTTTTTTACAAGCGCAATAATAGAAGTAATCGTTTCACCGCCAAAACCAATAAGAAGTCCTCCATCATTAGTATGAATGGAAATTTTAAACCCCTCCTTTGAATCTTCGGAAACTAAAACTTCAGAGGGAAATGTCATTTTTTCAAGAAAGTTTTCAACTTCCTTTTTAATTTCATCCATACCGCGTACCAATTAATTTCTCGCTGCTAATTTTTGTTGTACTATACCAAAAACATTCAAAACCGTCCAATACAGAGCCATACTAGCGGATAGTTGTAATGAAATAAAAAAAATAAGTACAGGAAAAAAATACTTCATCTGAAATGAAAGTATTTTCCCCATATCTGGCGCGTTGGGATTTGACTGTTGTAATTTTGGCGGTTCTGGCATCGTTACCGCCTGAAAATATTGAGAAACCCCAGCAAAAAAAGCCATAAAAATATTTGGCAACGCAAGATTCAAAATGCCAAAAGCGATAGGATTCAAGATTTCAGGACGGGCAATAAACGGATACAGAAGCTCAAGTTGTGCAGAATCAAAAAGTTTTATAAAAACATTATACAGCGTTATAAAAACGGGCAACTGGACAAGAATCGGCAAACAACCGGAAAAAGGATTTGCTCCTTTATTTTTATATAATTCCATAAGCCGTCGCGCCTGTTCTTCTTTATTGTCTTTACACTCATCTTGAATTTTTTTAATTTCTGGTTGAATTTCCGTCATTTTTTTCTGGGCCATAAGCGCTCGCTGAAAAAGCGGAACAAGAAGAGCCCGAACTCCGATTGTAAGAAAGATAATCGCAATTCCTAAATCCTGAAATGTAAGTGAATAGAGAAAAATAAGTGCGTTAAAAATAGGACGAAATAAAATTTCCTGATAGATTGTATACATAGAAAACTAAAATTTATAACACAGCACGCACCAAAAATTTAATACGCCGATTATGTTCGTGGCGGAACAGGATCGTATCCTCCCTCCGTAAACGGATGACACCGCGCAATTCTTTTTAATGAAACAATAATTCCATTAAAAAGTCCATGTTGACGAATTGCTGTGTCAGCATACTCTGAACACGATGGGACATATCGGCATCCAAAATATATACTTCGCATGCCAATACGATTATGATCGGGCGAAAAAATATATTGATACGCCCTAAGAAAGAAAAGCGAAGTTTTTTTCAAAATCTGCATACAGTTCTTTTCGAGTTAATTGCCCCGCATGGGGTGTAAAAATACACACGATATCAAAAGAGGGGGTTAGGAGTTTTGGGTTTTTTTGAATCCAGCCAGTTACCAATCTGCGCAAACGATTGCGATCAACAGATTTTTTAAGGTTTTTTTTTGAAATTACAAAAGCATATCGCGCGCGCGCCTCTCTGTTTGGATAAAAAAAAAGACGAAACGCGATTCCTCCCCGTCGTCTACCGCTTTTCAGCGCCATTTCTACCTCTTTTTTCTTTTTTAAACGATATATACAGGAAAGCGCCATAATAAAAAGACCTCAAACAGAAAGTCGCTTTCTTCCTTTATCACGACGCGCCTTTAAAACGCGCCGTCCAGTGGACGATTTCATTCGCTTTCTAAATCCGTGTGACGCTTTTCGTTTTTTCTTTTTTGGACGATATGTAAATGACATAAAATATCAATAATATGATTAAAATAATACTAGCACCATATGAACACTTCTACAAGGATATAAAAATTCTAAAATATAGTTTCCTAAATTTCCACTAAATTAGTTATACTCATCTTTTCAACAGTCTATTCGCATTACATTCTTTTGTATCTTTTTTAAAAAAGATTAGTATTAAGAATCACTTACTATGGTAGCCAGGATTTAGAAACGAGTATGGGTGCGATTGGGAAGCAAAGATGCGATTGAGAAGTGAAGACGACGAAATACTGAGCATACCAACGCGAATGTGCCGAACGAGAGCGGGGAAGCGCTAAGGCTCGTAATCCAAATACGCAGAACGAATGTGCGCTGGGAACAAAAATTAATGTCGTTTGCCCCTGACATACGATTGATCATTCACGACAAAGTTCCGAAAATACCTTGGAACTTTGTCGTGAGAAGTTTTATTCTTTTTTTGAAAATCATTTTTTTATGGCTCACGAAGAACTTTGGAAGGTTATTTTAAGCGATATAGAATTGCAGACATCAAGGGCTAATTTTGTTACATGGTTTAAACAAACTTCTATTGTTGATTTTAAAGAACGAGAGGGGGAAGTCTCTATTGCCGTCCCAAATGGCTTTGTAAAAGAATGGCTTCAAAACAAATATAACAAAGCCCTCGTAAACGCATTCCGAAGCGCTTCTCACAATATAAAACACATCCAGTATGTCATCGCAAAAACATCAGATGTTTTTACAGCGCCAAATTCCAGCACTATAACAAAAAAGAAAAAGGAAACGCCCACTGATAATGACATAAAAAAAGAAATCCAGCCTGAAATAAAAGAATTTTCCGTTGATTCAGAGACGAATCTAAATCCTCGATATACATTTTCTAATTTTATTATTGGCAGTTTCAATGAGTTGGCACATGCGGCAATCCAATCCGCCCTTCATAATCTAGGAAGGGTTTATAATCCTATTTTTATCTATGGAGGAGTAGGTCTTGGAAAAACACACCTTATCCAGGCCCTTGGAAATGAGGCCTGCGTGCGCTATCCGGACATCAAGGTACGGTATATTACATCTGAAAGGTTTATGAATGAACTCCTTGAAGCGTACCAACAACCAAATAGAATGGATTTTTTTAAAGAACGCTATCGCTCCGCAGATCTTTTTATTGTTGATGACATTCAGTTTATAGCAAAAACGGAAAAGATGCAGGAAGACTTTTTCCATACATTCAATGCTCTTTTTGAAAAAAACAAACAGCTTATTCTTGCTTCTGATCGCCCTCCAAAAGCCCTTGCCACACTTGAAGAACGATCAAAATCACGCCTTGAAGGCGGATTAGTTGTTGATGTTGGATTTCCTGATTACGAAACCCGAATTTTAATTTTAAAAATGAAAATGCGTGAAAAGAGATTTGCTCTAACAGATGATGTCGTTGAATACATAGCGAATAGCGTTAAAACAAACATCCGCGAGCTTGAAGGCGCTTTAAATCGCCTGATCATAAGCTCTAAAATTTCAAATACCCCTCTTACGCTTGATGAAGTAAAAAAAATTCTTCTAAACTCAACACAGCCAATTAGAAAATTTACAACTCCTAAAAAAATAATTAAAGCGATTGCAAGCTTTTATGATGTAAAGGAACAAGAACTTATGAATCAGAACAGAAAACAACATTTTGTAAAACCGCGTCAAGTTATAATGTACCTTTTGAGAAATGAATTATCTTTATCATATCCTTCAATTGGAGAATATCTAGGAGGTCGTGATCACAGCACAGTTATTCATGCGTGCACAAAAATTGAAAAGGATCTTAAAAATAACTTAAGTTTTGAAGAAGAAATTAAAAGCATTAAAGAAAAAATTTACAAATTATAATAGCGTGTATATAAAGTGTTGAAAAAAAGATTATATTCTATGAAAAAAATGCTCATAAAAATATGACTCTACCCATACTAAAAAAATAATTTATATTTTAGCTAAATTAGTCCAAAGATTATCCACATACTAAAATATATTTTTAAATAAAATTTTATTATCTTTACTACATTTTTATGATTTTCAACAAAATATTCAACTATAATTATAATAATAAAATATTTATAAAATATTTATAAAATTAAATTCTAAACTATGAAATGTATACTTCTTTTACATTCACTAAAGAAAAAAATTTCTTTAGCTGAAAGATTTACAGGAAAAAATATTACATTACCAATTCTTTCAAATATTTTATTTTGTGTTAAAAATCAAATACTTCATATTCGAGCTACAAATCTTGAAATTGCTTGTGATTTAGTTTTACATTGTAAAGAAGAAAAAGATGGAATTGTAGCTGTTCAAGCTAATTCATTATCTTCATATATTCAATCACTTCCTTCGGAAAATAAAATTATTCTTGAGGAAAAAGAAGGATCACTTATTATTAAAACAGAAACAGCACAATCAAAAGTTCTATTAGCACAATCAAGTGATTTTCCGCTTATTCCAAAAATAGAAAGTAAAAATTTTTTTACATTTTCAGTGAGTGAATTTAAAAATGCGTTAAAAAATGTAATTTCAGCAGTCTCTACTACTCAATTAAAACCTGAATTAAATGGTATATTTATATCATTTAATGTAGAAGAAAATTCTCTTGTATGTGTGGCTACGGATACATTCCGACTTGCTGAAAAGAAAATAAAATTAAATAAAATAAAGAGCAATTCTTTTTCATTTATTTTACCACTTCGTTTTTCTCAAGAACTTATTCGTTTTGAAACTGACGAGGAAGGAGGAGAATGTGTGTATGGAGAAGCACAAGTACTTTTTAGGTTTGGAGAAGACGAATTAATTTCAAATATTGTGCAAGGAAAATTTCCTCACTATCAAAGTATTATTCCAAAAAAATTTGATACACATATAGAAATTGATTCACAAAAAATTATTGAGGCAATAAAATCAACAAGTTTTTTTAGTAGTAAATTACAAGATGTATGTATTCGTTGCGAAGAAAAAAATGTGATTATAATTCATTCAGAAAATAGTGAAATTGGAGAAACGACAGTTTCTTTAGAAGCAATCACTGAAGGAAAATCATTTCAAATTTCTTTTAATTATAAATTTTTTCTTGACGGAATTTCTGCGCTTTCAGGAGGAAAAGCAAAGATTTTTTTAAATAATGAATCATCACCAGTTCTTGTGCGTGATGGAAATGATCCGTCTTTTATATACCTTATTATGCCAATTAAAGCTGTATAAATAGCGTATAATTTTTCTTTTAAAAGTTTAAAAGTATGTATCTATTTTTTGTTTGTGTATATTTGAAGTAGTATTCCGTATCTAATTTTTTAGAGATATAAAATATAGAGTATAAAAAATGTTTAAAAAAATAGGAGATCTTTTAAAAAAAAAAGAAGCTCTTTTTCAGACGAAAGAGCCTCTTTTTTATGATGTTCTATTTTTTTTAAAAGAGAATGCGCCTCATCTTGAAAAAAATATTATTCCGATATCATATTATCATGGAGTTTTGAATCTTCGGGTTACGGCACCATCCGTTCATCATGAATTTTATTTTCTAAAAGAAAAATTGTATAAATTTCTTACGCGCGACCGTGGGCATTCAATTCGGGAAATTACTGTTCGCGTATGCTGATTTCTTTTTCAATTGTTTGACGGTTTCCATAGGTATCAATTGCAGATATGCTAAGCGTGTTAATACCAACAGCGACATCAGAAGGGAAGTACAGTATAAATTGTGTAGCATTTGTTTTTAGAACGCGCGCGCTTTCCGAATTGAATTCGGCTGTTATTGTTTGAATAGGAAATGGCGATAGAATTGAAACGGAAATGAATTTTTCTGTCGGAGAGAAGTCGGTTTTAAGAATACTTATTTGTGGTAGATTCTTTTCCGTATGAACATCGTCAACGCCTGGAATGATGAGCGGTTGGGGTACGAAGCGTCCTGATGTTTGAAACCACTTTTGGATCGCAATTTCCCAATTATTGAATTGGGAGTCATTTTCTGGGTTTGACGGAGCGGGCCCTAATGGATCATTTTTATTTATTGAGTACAAAATAGAATGAGGTTGTCCCGATGCAACTTCAAGAATATATTCTTTTGGAGTAAATTCTGTCGCCAGCTTTCTAGAAATTTTGTCAATCTTAATAATTTCGCTTCCTTGCCAAAGTCCTTTTAAGATCGGTTTTTCAATTTTTGCAGGGGTCGGGGGAGTGATTACTTCGGGGGTTTTTTCCGAGTTTGTATTGCATGAATTTTTTCCACAGTGGAGCCGCGACAAGCGCGCCAGCGGTATTTTTTTTCATTTCGCTGTTATCATTGTTTCCAACCCAAACACCGGCGACAAGCGAAGGCGTATACCCTATCGTCCATGCATCCCAATTATTTTGAGTGGTTCCTGTTTTTGCAGCTACTATTCTATCGGAGAAGTATAATGAATTTTCTCGGACAAATACGGGAACGCGCGCTTCATTATCGGTCAAAACGGAATTTAATGTTCGTACCGCTTCTTCGTTAAGAACTGTTAAGGGATTCGGTTTAAATTCATTAATAGAAAAGCCCTGAGAATCGGTGATTTTAAGAATCGGAGTTTTTGGATTCAGTATTCCATCTGTTGCAAATGCGCCATATGCGCTTACCAATTCCAAAAGTTTTACTTCTCCCGCTCCAAGCACGAGCGAAAGTCCAAAGCGACTCCGATCTTTTAATGAAGTAATTCCGAGCCGTTCCGCTGTCTGTATCGTGTCCTCAATTCCTGCCAGATATAAGACCTGAACCGAGGGAATATTAAGCGATTGTTGGAGTGATTGTCGTAGTGTTACGGGACCGCGAAATGCATTATCATAATTTTTTGGATGATAGCAATCTTTTTGAGAAACGCGCGGGGAAGATGGGGCAAAGTCTGGCGTGCACAGAGGATTGAATTCAGTCGGAACATCAAAGAGTATTGTTTCCGGAGTATATCCTTTTTGGAATGCGGTAACATACGCAATCGGTTTAAACGCGGAACCCGGCTGACGGAGCCGTGTCGTGACATTTACATTTCCGTCGTTTTTTGTTTCCCAATAGTCGCGAGAACCCACCATTGCGAGGATTTGTCCGGTTTTTGGATCAATTGCTGTAAGCGCGGCATTTTTTGCACCAAGATTTTTTTCGTTATTTGGGGCGGCATCTTTGATAATTTGTTCCGCTTTTTGTTGAAGATCCCAGTCAAGCGTTGTGACAATCTGTAAACCGCCATTTTCAATTGTTGATTCATCGTACAGATCTGATATATATTCTCGCACATACATTACGAAATGCGGAGCTAAAATATTTTTTGTAGGATTTGAAAAAACAAGTATTTCTTTTTGCGCTTGTTCTACATCTTTTTCTGAAATAAAACCAAGATTTTTCATACGCAGAAGGAGTGCATCTTTTCTCTCAAAAAGCTCTTTTTTTTGTGTGCCATAGGGCGAGTAGAACGAGGGCGCTTTTGGGAGAGATGCTATAAGAGCTGATTGTGCGAGAGTTAGGGATTTTGCTTGTTTTCCAAAAAATGTTTTTGCCGCAGCTTCAATGCCATAGGCGTTTGAACCATACGGAATCTGATTGAGATATAGATTTAAAATTTCATTTTTTGAAGAACGAGTTTCAAGAAGAATCGCAAGGAGCGCTTCCCGGACCTTGCGTAGGAGCGTTTGTTCTTTTCCGACAAGCGTATTTTTTACGAGTTGTTGCGTGATTGTTGATCCGCCTTGGGAGAAGTTTCGGGTTTTGATATCTATATATAACGCGCGAAAAATCCCGCGAATATCAATTCCTTTATGGGTATAAAAATTAGAATCTTCGCCGGCGATTGTTGCAAATTTTACAAAATCCGGAATTTCTGTGAATGGAATAAGCGTTCGTTTTTCTTCGCCATGGATTTCATAGAGAATGACGGTTCCCGTGCGGTCAAAAATTTTTGTTGATTCTGGAATTGGGCGTTCTGAAATTCGCGTTGGATCAGGAAGATCAATAATGACCATTAAAAAAAGAGCAGAAGCCCCTATAATTCCTACGCCTACTGACAAAAGCCCGAATCTAAGAATTGTTTTCAATGGGTGGTGTTTCATTTTAAAAATTATACCATCAACAATGAAGGTGTGAACAAAAGCCGAAGAAAATTATACGCGAAGCGAAGAAGAAAAAAGCGAGATATATCAAGAGATACATTGAGATTTTTTCTTCAAGCCGCAGCCATAATTTTCAAGGCTTGGTGTTCAGAAATTCATTGGAGATGGTATTATACATACTTTTGGCGCATTATTCAAGGAATTTGCGTTAATACTTTGATCTTCGTTGATTGAAAAAAAAGCCGAAGAGATTTCTCTCTTCGGTGTCTAGTTATATAACCGAGATTTTACTTGCCGTATGCCATCACAACGATCATTCCGGCGTGAGCCTTAGTGATGTCGTGTGAGTCGGGGACGGTTCCCATTACATGCATAAGATTATGACAATGGAACAGCCATGTTCCGTCTTTTGCGTCGGCTGTAAACTCCATATCATAAGTTTGCCCCGGAGCCACATCGAGCGTCGTCATGTCAATCGGCGATCGCATTGGGCGACCGTCCTTCGTGATCTGGGTCCATGTGTGCCCATGGAAATGCATCGGATGATTTTCCATCGGGCTGATGTTTGCTACCCTGACGAGGTAGCGGCCGTTTGGTTTTACCGTCCATGAATCGGTATCTGGAAATGACTTCCCGTTTACCATGTAGTGGCTGCCACCAAATGGCCCAGAAAGCATAAGCAAGAACTCGCCGTCATATTTTTTTTCATTGTGCGCTGATTCCACAATAAACATTCCATACATGCCGCGCATTACCTGTGTCGCAGTATCGAAATGCGAGTGGTACATAAATGTTCCCGGCTTGTTGATTATTGTGAACTCATACGCGAAAGAACTTCCCGGTTTAATCGGCTCTTGTGTTACATGCGCAACGCCGTCCATGCCGTTGGGCACATCAACGCTATGCCAATGCACAGAGGTACCTTCGGGTAGCCGATTGTGCACCACAAGGCGAACTTTGTCGCCTTCAGTGACTCGAATTACTGGCCCGGGGACTGTGCCGTTAAATGTCCACGCTTCAAGCGTGGGCTTGTCTTTTCGCGCAGTCCACATACCAACACTCGCCGTCAGTTGAAAAACTTTTACGCCATCCTGCATAACAAAGGGCAACGGCTGATTTCCGCGCTGTTCTAGCTTTGCTTGAGCTGGAGCCGCTACTGCGGCATTGGATAGAAACAATGCAAACAAGCATGCTATTAGCACGACGATTTTGAACTTCATATCGAACGCCTCCTTAATTGTTAAAAAAATATATTGAAGCAAACGGCACTTCGCTCGAACGCCTCCTTTCTCTTTGTTAGATTATTAAAAAACCAAATCACAACAATATGTAGCAAATTGCTCGTGCGCGTGTCAAGTGTTTTGTACAGATTCGTTTCTTTTGATACAGTAATGGTAATCGCAGGTATAGAGAGCAATTCAAGCATAAAAAATTAGTACAAATGGAATCTTCGGAAAAAGAAATCATTCAGCGCAATGTTGTAGCGATATTTGAGGCGCGACACCTTGAACAGCGATTTAAAAACTCGGATAAACTTCGGGTTAAGTTTGGCATTGATCCGACCGCGCCGGATATTCACCTCGGGCATACCGTCGCACTGCGGAAACTAAGACTGTTTCAAGAACAGGGCCATCAGATCGTTTTTATTATTGGAGACATTACCGCAATGATCGGAGATCCTTCTGGGAGGAGCGAAACTCGCAAGCCGTTGACGCGCGAAGAGGTGGAAAAAAACCTTTCGGCCTATCTTAATCAGGTGAGTATTTTTCTTGATATTTCAAAAGTAGAGGTTCATAGAAACAGCGAATGGTATGAAAAAAACGGACTCCCGTTGCTCGTTGATCTTCTTTCGCGTGTAAGCGTACAGCAGGATCTTGAGCGCGACGATTTTCAAAAACGAATAAAAGACGGGCATACGCTTAGCATGCTTGAGGCAGTGTATCCAATCCTTCAAGGGTATGACTCGGTGGAAATAAAATCCGATGTTGAAGTCGGGGGAACAGATCAGACATTCAATATGCTTATGGGAAGGCGACTTCAACGGACATTCAATGTGCCAGAACAAGATGTCATCACGCTTGAAATTATTGAGGGTTTGGACGGTGTTCGAAAAATGAGCAAAAGCTATGGAAATTATATTGCTCTTTCCGATACTCCTGAAGATATGTTTGGTAAAATAATGTCTATTTCGGATACTCTTATCGGAAAGTATTTTAAGGCATTTACGAGTGTTCCGTTTTTAGAGATTGAGGCGAATATAAGCACGATGCACTCTCGCGATGCAAAAATGCTTTTAGCGCGTACGATTATTTCCGATATATACACCAAAGAAAAAGCACTGGTGGCAGAACAGCGCTTTAGCGATGTATTTCAGAAAAAAGATGGGGACGAAGTCGCGGAAGATGTTTTTGTCGCGGACGGAATAATAATGATTGAATTTTTAAAAAAGCATCACGGTATAAAATCAAATTCTGAAGCCCGACGGCTTCTTGACGGTGGTGGCGTTCATTGTGGCGAGAAAATATTCTCATTTAATGACTCCATTACAAAAAAAAATGATGGAGATATTATAAAAATCGGAAAACGACATTTTTATCGTATCAGTATTATTTAATTAGAAAGTCTCGTATAAAAAAGGCGAGCACGCGCTCGCCATCAAAAAAAATTAAGAAGTGAAAGAACAATGACACAGGCCCAGAACATAACAACAGCAACAAAAAAGACATTGTCAGCGCAAAACAGTCTATTCATTGTGAAACCTCCTGTTGCGTGGGCTATGCTTTGTGCAATTTATATATAGCATATACCTTTGAAATGTCAATGGCGTGTTAGTGAATTAGCACTCTAATTGCACGAACATTTGACGGATTGATTAGTTGATAATTATTGCCACGATTTTTGAATTGCAATAGAAAAATAATTAAGTAGCGCATCTATCGTAAAAACCGTTTTGCTAAACAGCGAAACGGTTTTTTAATGAGTTCTAAAATTTTGAAAAATTATTCCTCTTCTTCTTCTTCGTAAATTTCCAAGCCCTCTCCTTCTTTATCCTCACCAGCCTCATCTTCATCGCCGGATTCAGTGGGTAATTCTTCCTCGGTTTTTTCCCCGTCATTTTCTGGTAGATCATCCGCGGATAAATACGCGGAATTGAGTTCCATAATGCTCATAGGTAATTTATAATTAATTTTGATTATTTATTTTCTCCTCGACTGTGGAGAAGCTAAGCGATTGGCCTAACATTTCTTCTATCATACGCCGCAGTAATCGCGAGGGCGATTGCGTCAGTTGTGTCATCAATGAAATTCTCAGTTGTTCCAAGTGTTAGCGCTACCATTTTTTGCATCGCCTTTTTATCTGCTTTTCCATTTCCTGTAATAGCGCATTTTACTTCAGGAGGCGTATATTCGTATACTGTAAGTCCGGCAATGCCTGCTGTCAAGAGGGCAACGCCACGCGCTTGCGCGACGGGGATGACAGTCTTTTGATTTTTTGTAAAAAAGAGCCGTTCAATTGAGAGTATAATCGGTTTGTGCGCGCGAATAAGCGCGGTAAGTTCATTGTAGATTTTACAGAGCCGTTCGTGGTGCGGAAGAGATGGATCGGTTTCAATAAGTCCGGCACGTAGAAGATGAAGTTTTCCTTCGGTTTTTTCTATAATCCCAACTCCCATACGGCCAAACCCAGGATCAATTCCTAAAATAATCATATGAGTAGCGTACCGTGTTTGGCGTTCAGCGTACAGAGCATCTGGTGATATGGTAATCGGCGTAGAGCGTTTTCCGCCGAAGGCGGATCCGCCTTCGGCGGAAAACGCTCTACGCTAAACATTGATATTGGTATACACATTTTGAACATCGTTGCCGTCCTCAAGAGCATCAATGAGTTTTGCAATGGATTCCTCCGCTTTCTGTGAGACTTTAATTGCGTGGAGAGGAGTGTATGCGTTTGATATTTCTCCGATCATAACATTCTTTGTTTTAAAAAGCGTTTTTGCGGATTCAGCATTGGATATTTTTGTCCACACAATAAGAGAGCCTTCATCCGATTCAATTGATTCGGCTCCTGAATCAATTGCGATAAGCTCTATTTCGTCGCGCGAAAGCGTTTGCACGCTTAATGGAATCTCAAGTACTGCGCGTTTTTCAAATAGCCACTGAACAGTTCCGGGATTTGCGAGCTTCCCACCATGTTCTAAAAGAAGGTGTTTTATTTCCTGTGTTGAGCGATTTTTATTGTCAGTAACACCTTCAATAATAAGCGCTACCCCCTCGGCTCCATATGCTTCATACAAAAACTCCTCAAGTGTTTTTTCGTCTGTCCCCGCTGCTTTTACAAGCGCACGATCAATGACATCTCTAGGCATGTTCACGGAATTTGCGTATTCAATCGCTGTTTGAAGTTTTGGGTTGAAGCTTGGATTGCGATCTCCCGCGCGCGCCGCAATAATAATCGTTCGTGCGATTTTAGAAAAAAGTTTACCGCGTTTTACATCGGTAATGCCTTTTTTTCTTTTAATTTGAGCCCATTTTGAATGGCCGGACATTTGTAAACTTAAAAGTTAAAAATGAAAAGTGAAAAAATCTTTAAGATAACTTTAAACTTTTATACAAGTCGTTGCTGATTTTCAGGCGCAGTAAGTCCAAGGTGTTTGTATGCGAGAGCCGTTGCTACGCGTCCTTTTTGCGTTCGTTCAAGAAATCCAAGCTGAAGAAGATACGGTTCGTACACTTCTTCAATCGTGTCTTCTTCTTCGGCTGACGCGGCCGCAAGCGAACGAACGCCAACTGGTCCGCCAGAAAATTTTTTAATGATTGTTTCTAAGAGCCTTCGATCTCCTGGTTCTAAGCCCTTAGGATCCACCTCTAACAGGTTAAGGGTTTTTTCAGCGGTTTCTTTTGTAATGACTCCGGTTCCGTGAACCTCCGCATAATCGCGCGCGCGTTTTAAAAGACGGTTTGCGATGCGCGGAGTGAAGCGACTTGATGTGGCAAGCGTTTGTAGTCCAGCATGCTCCGCTGAAATATTCAAAAGCCTCGCGGATCGCGATATAATCTCTTCAATTTCTTTTTCGGTATAAAAAGTAAGTCTAAATGTCGCTCCAAAACGACTTCGAAGCGGAGAAGATAAAAGTCCAATACGCGTGGTTGCGGCAATAAGCGTAAAGGGGGGGAGTTCAAGCTGAAGTGTGCGGGCGGAAGGTCCTTTGCCGATGACGATATCTAGCGTCCGTGATTCCATGGCAGGGTAAAGAATCTCTTCAATCATCTTATTGAGGCGATGAGCTTCGTCAATAAAAAGAATGTCGCCAGGAATAAGATTTGTGAGGATTGATGCGAGGTCTCCTACTCGTTCAATCGCAGGTCCCGAAGTAATACGGATATTCGTATTCATTTCGCGGGCAATAAGATGCGCAAGTGTGGTCTTCCCAAGACCCGGAGGTCCGTATAAAAGGATGTGTTCAATGGGTTCTTTACGCTTTTTTGCCGCAGAGAGAAGAATATGAAGATTTTTCTTGATGTGTTCTTGTCCGACATAGTGATCCCATTGCTGGGGACGGAGGGTTTTATCAAGATGCGCGTCTTCGGGTTTTTTTGTTTTAATCTCTGGATTACTTGACATATTATTATTTATCTGCTAGAATAAGTGTATTAATTGCTGATATTCTGTTGCGCGGTATAATCAATGCTTGTTTTGATGCTAAAATTGCCGTTCGTTCTTTTTCCGCCAGAGGCGGATCCGCCTCTGGCGGAAAAAATCACTCATAATCTCTAGGCAAATAAGGTATTTTTATATCCTTAATGGGGATTTTATTTTGTCGGGCGTTTTGGTTTCGGCTGTGGCGCACCGCATGAAAATCCTGAACCTCGCGTCCCTGAGCCGAGGAATTGCCTAGAGGTTATGGGTGATTTTTTTATTTTCTCATTTAGATATATGTTTTATGTTTTGCGCTGTTCGTTGCTACTATGCTATCCGAATACTCGTTTCAATTCAGAAATATCCGTAATTCCCTCAAGTATTCGCAAAACAGCGTCTTGCTTCATGGTAATTTGTCCTTGTGCGAATATGGCTTTTCTCATATCGCTTTCAGATGTGGTGTTATTAAGGACCAGTTTTTCAAACGTTTCATCAAATAAAACAATTTCAAAAACTCCGACTCGTCCATTGTAGCCCGTTCCATCACACTGTTCGCATACCCCGGGTCTGTAAATCAAAACGCTTTTTAGTTCAATGTTTGGTTTTTCAATTCGCGGTTTTTTTGGAAATGAATCCAGTTCTTTTTTAATCATTTCAATCTCGTGGTCATTAAATGCGTCAGGTTTTTTACAATGAATGCATAATTTTCGCATGAGCCGTTGTGAGATCGCCATATTAATAGCGGGAACGATAATTTGTGGTTTTATTCCCATATCAACAAGACGCAGAATGGTGCCAGCGGTATCGTTTGTGTGGAGTGTTGAAAAAACGAGATGTCCGGTGAGTGCTGCGTGTATTGCCGTTTCGGCCGTTTCAAAATCGCGGATTTCACCGACAAGAATTACATCTGGATCCTGACGGAGAATAGAATTAAGACCCAAAGCGAATGTATAATCTTTTGAAGGGTTTACCTGTGTTTGTTCAATGCCGGGAAGGTGGTATTCAATAGGATCTTCAATGGTGATAATTTTAATTTCGGCGGTGTGGAGTATTTTTAAAAATGTATAGAGGGTGGTTGTTTTCCCAGAACCAGTCGGACCTATCGCAAGGATCATACCGCTTGGCCGTTCAAGTTGCCGTGCGATTTCTTCACTCGTTTCGGGCCGAATTCCTAAATCTACAAGACTAAGATTAATTTTTTCCGGGTCTAAAACGCGCAATACGAAGTTTTCACCGTATGATCCCGGGAGAACTGAAACGCGAACTTCAATTTCAGATGTAGGAAGTTTGATCGTAAAACGACCATCTTGCGTGCGTTCAACGACATTGAGTTTAAGACCAGAAATAAGTTTTATTCGTCCTATTAGAAACTTAAATGCTTTATGTTCAATGGAAATAATATCCTGTAGAACGCCGTTTAAACGATAACGAATTCGAACATTCGCTTCCTCTGGTTCAATATGAATGTCTGACGCATCTATTTTTAACGCTCCTGCGATTATGATTTCTAGAATTTCTGAGATGCTCTTTTGGAGTGTTTCCACAAGAAGATTTCGGATGTCGCTGACATTGTGAATCCTCGCTTTGTACCGTTCAAGCGCCTCTTCGGCGATAGTGATTTGCCCCGCACTAACGCCGACCAGCGTTTTGAGCGTTTTATAGAGTTTCAATACCTGTTCCAATCCGCGATGAGATGCTATGAAGAGTTGGTAGGTGTAATTCATACGACTGATTTTTTCCAACACTTGTTTTGTCTCTGCTTTTTCTGGATTTTTAACGATGATTTGGAGTTTTCTCCCTATTTTTTGGATAACGGCAAGTTCTCCGTTGCGCGCATCTTCTTCATTTAAAATTCGAATGAAGTCAGAATTAATCGGCATATGAAAGACATCAAGATACGGAATGCCGTATTTTTCCGAGATGATTTTTGTAAGCGCTTCTTCCTCTTCCGCTTTAATTTGATACAGTTTTAGATTTTGGCGGTCTTCGTTAAATTGCGACATAGAATAGAATTGAGCGCGCATTTCGGTTTTCTTAGAAATGCGCGGATGTGACTGTTATAATTATATATTACGCGAGATGTATGAGCAATTTTTCAAGCCCCTCTTCTGCTTCTAAAAACGATGAATACGCAGTATGTATTTCTAAAGACGGATTGTGTTTTTTTCCTTCAATTATGATTTCGTGGCGAATAAGCCGTGTCGTGATATCTTGCCATAAAAAAACGGCAACGCGTGGCATAGAGAAAAGCCCGTGCATTTCTTTTATTACATAGGGCATAACAGCTGGTGTCGTATTTGTTTTTAAAAAATCCTCGGCGGTAATAAATGACCAAAAAATGGATTTTTCATTGTCCGCTTTTGATCGGACGCATGCCCGTCCCAGAAGTTGAATGTGCGGTAGTGGAATTGCGCATGCCAAACTTTCAATAACTCGGGCGTGTTCAGCTCCTTCACGCACAAGTTCTGTTCCAAGTGCGATAGCCTCTTTTGAGGTTCCTTGTTTTTTAAGGCATTCGGTTTCTGCAAAAAGTGAAAAAAGAAGAGCGGTTGTTATTGCGGGGGTATAGGGCGTTTGCCGTGTATCTTGAATTTGATGCGTAGAAAGTTCGCGGATAAGTTCGGTTGTTTTTTCCGCCAATGTTGCGCTTCCGTCAGATGAATCAAGCGCTATAACCGGTTTCTCATAAAATAATTCGGGGTATTTTTTCCAGATTGATCCCACGGAAGAGATGTTTTTAGCGGCTATTGTTATGACGGAATCAGGGGGAATAATTTTTTCTTCAATAGCGATGTCTTTGGCAGTTATTGGATGCCGTTCCGGAATAACGATAATTTCTACAAAAGCTGTATTAGGGATATTTTCATAGCGAATTTCGCGGATCGGTGTTTTTTCTCGGTCAATCGCGATAATAGTGCACAGAGATTGTCCCATGAATGCACGGGAGAGTGGGAATGTGTTTAGGCATTTCCATTGTTCCGGAATTTTAATCTCTGAAAAAACAGCCACTTCATTTTTTTGTTTTTGAAAAAAAAGAAAAAGCGCTAATGCCACCCCGACGGACCCATCCGTAAGTATTTTGGGGAGTACAAGCGCTATGCGTTTTGCGTTTACAAGAGATTTTTTATTTTTTTCAGATTCCATTGTATAAATATGCGCGTAAAACATTCTAAAAAACGCATACAATTTAAAGAGTATTCTATTCGTAGCAGAACGGAGCAAGAGGGGTCAATATAAAAAACTCCGAAATTGTGGATAACTTATTTTTTTATAAAAAACTCTTTGTAACTATTTCGGTAGACGGCTAAGGTATTTTAAAAATTATCAGGAGAATTATTAAGGGCCCTATAAAAACAAGGCTTGAAAATATTGACTTTTAATAATTTTAGATATACAATATATACATAAAATTAATGGTTTTTGAACATTAACAATAAAAGAATAACGAAAGAATAATAGTTTTTATCAGCTCAAACACGGATAGGAGGATTCTATGAAACGAGTAGAGGTGGTTTTTATGGTCGGATTGCTTATGGCTTCTATGAGTGGATGTATTATCGCAACTCAGTATATGTATGAGGCGCCGAATGGAGATGTGTGTCTTTCCGAGCCGAAAAACGGAACATATCTCGCTCCTCCGATAACACGCTTGACGAACGGCACTATGATGCCGGGGCTCATGTCTACAGATGAGGGTCCTGTGAGGTTTTACAGTCTGAATTGTAAGCGGGTTATCAGGTTTATTGAGCCCGGCGGAAGGGTTTCAATTGGAAACGCCGTTCCGGCAACGGCATCTTTTACGATTGGGGACATGGCCTCTAATCCTCCCGCGCGACTTAGTCACTTCAGAGGAAGTGGTTTTCAGCAGGCTGTTTTACCATACGCAAGTGGTTCTGGGCCATATGGGCTTGTCGCCGAGCATATCTTTCTTGAATCAGATTTTTCAATATACGGCGATCGGTGGAAAGAGGCGAAATCGGCGTATTTGAAAAAACAAAATGCTGTTGCTGAAAAACCCCTTGAAAGAAGGTTTGATGCGAGTGTAGGAGTTGAGGAGGCTATTATGAAGCAGTTGAAAGAGATTTTAGAACGGCTTAGTCGGCTTGAAAAGCAGAAATCCGAGCATCAAAAAGAAGGTTTTTCTCTTTAGTTTTGATTTGGTGCCAGCGCGATTACTATCGCGCTGGCAAAGCCCCACACGATCTGTGGGGCTTTTTTTTTTGCGTTTATTTGTTATCGTTAAATGAAATGACCCGCTCTATTTCAAAACGAACCGCGGAAACAAAGGCAATCGCCGCACGGCTCGCGCGAAAGATTTTTTTTTCCGCCGGAGGCGGATCCGCCTCCGGCGGAAAAAAACCGTCAGAAAATGCCGTTGTGATAGTATTGAAAGGTGATTTAGGTGCCGGAAAAACGACATTTGCGCGTGGGTTTATCGGCGCATGTATCACAAGAAAAAAAGTTCAAAGTCCGACATTCGTGCTAATGAAAAGATTTCCAATTTCTAAAAAGCACTCAGGCGTATTTCGGAATATTTTTCATATTGACGCGTATCGCTTAAAAAATGAAAAAGAAGCGACATCTTTGCGGCTCTACGAATTGTTTTCCGATCCAACCGCGCTTATTCTTATTGAGTGGCCAGAACGAATTTTTTCAATTATTCCAAAAAAACATACGCGCGTACTTTTTTCTCACAAAACTCCGCGAGAGCGAATAATCAACATTCACGAGGCACACGCATAGGCCCAATCCCGACACCATGAAGTATTCGGGTGGAATAAATTTTTTTATTTATATTTATTAAAACGCATCCATTAAAAGTATTTTTATGAAACGGATCATACTTCTTGATTCAAACGCAATTATTCATAGGGCCTTTCACGCGCTTCCTGCGTTGACTTCTCCCGACGGCGCGCCGACAAACGCGGTGTATGGGTTTGCGTCAATATTGCTAAAAATTATCAACGAATTAAAGCCAGACTATCTTTTGGCGACTTTTGATTTGGTCGCTCCAACATTTAGGCACATTGCATATGAACGGTATAAGGCGACGCGCGTGAAGGCGCCCCACGAATTATATGTGCAGTTTCCTCGCATCAAAGAAATGCTTAAGATTCTTGATATTCCGATATACGAAAAGGAGGGGTATGAGGCTGATGACATCATTGGAACTGCGGCGCGGTTTTTTGAAAAAAATTTTCCGAAAGATGAGGTTATTATTGTAACAGGAGATTTGGACACGCTTCAGCTTGTTTCTTCGCGCGTGAAGGTCTTTACCATGAAGAAGGGAATTACGGAGACCATTCTTTACGATGAAAAAGCCGTTGTGGAGCGATTCGGTTTTTTGCCAAAATTCGTCATTGATTACAAGGGTCTTCGCGGAGATCCGTCTGACAATATTCCTGGCGTAAAAGGAGTCGGAGAAAAAACCGCGTGTGAGCTTATTATGGCATATGGAACGATTGAAGATATTTATAAAAACTTAAAAAAAATAAAAAAGGAATCTTTGCGGAAAAAACTTGAAGAACAAAAAGAAGAGGCATTGTTTAGCAGGGAGCTTGCAACGATCAATACCGCCGTTCCCATTGAGTTTGACGCCGAAGTGGCCCGATGGAACAGCAAGCCAGCGCTTAAAGAAAATAAAAAATTGTGCGATTTTTTTCTCTCACTTGGTTTTCAGAGTTTGGTGAGGCGGTTGGAATTTGGACCTCGTATAATTTCACCGCCACTGGAACCTCAAAAAAAAGAGAAAACTTTTGAAAGCGAGATGTTTGAACCGATCACAACGCAGGAGGGGTCAGATGCTGTCGCTTCCCTCTGTGTTGCTGAAAAGCAATGTGCTATTGCCGTTTTCCCGATTGCCGGAATTCTTACAGGAACCATTGAGCGAATGGCGGTTTTTTTCTCGTTTCCATCTGGAAAGAGTTTTTGTGTTGAAGAGGTCGCTCTTCAGGGCACTTCACTTAAAGCTGTTATTGAGAATGAACACATTGAAAAAATATCGTTTGACGGAAAAACGCTTGCACGATTTTTTCGTCAAAAAGATATTTTTATTCGTGGTATTGTTTTTGATGTTATTCTCGCGCGGTATCTTTTGCGTGCGCATGAAAAAAATTATGATCCGAAAGAAGTTGTTCGCGAGGAGCTTGAACGCACACTTGCGGAACCTAAAGAAATTACCACGCTTCTTTTTTTGCTGAAAAATAAAATTTCGGAGAAGCTTTCTAGCGCGGGACTCTCTGAAATTCTTATAAATATTGAGATTCCCCTTATTTCGTATCTTGTGGAGATGGAGCATCGTGGGATTTTAATTGATCTTGAATATGTAAAAATATTTTCAGCTGATATTGCGAAGAAATTGGCGGTTTTGGAGGGGGAAATTTATTCTATTGCGGGCGGGGAATTTAATATCAATTCTCCTTCGCAGGTTGCCGGTATTTTATTTGAGAAGTTGGCGCTTCACACGAAGGGATTGCGCAAGACAAAGACAGGAGCGCAATCAACCGACGCTTCGGAACTCGCAAAGCTTATCGATGTTCATCCGATTGTGGCAAAAATCCTTCAGCATCGGGAACTTCAAAAATTAAAGACAACATATATTGATGTTTTGTCGGAACTCGCGGACGAACACGGCGCTATACACACGACATTTCGTCAGACGGGAACGGTGACTGGACGGCTTTCTTCTGCCGATCCGAATCTTCAAAACATCCCCATTCGAAGTGAAATTGGAAAAAAAATACGAAACGCGTTTCGTGCGCGAAGCGGATATGCGTTTTGTGCGTTTGATTATTCGCAAATTGAGCTCCGTATCGCCGCGCATATGTCGGGTGATCCAACAATGATTAAGGCGTTTAAAGATGGGATTGATATTCATCGCATCACCGCGGCAACGGTTAAGAATATTCCTATAGATAATGTATCATCGGAATTGCGCCGTGAAGCAAAGGCGCTTAATTTCGGAATTCTGTATGGAATGGGTGCACGCGCGTTTGCCGAATCGGCTGGTGTATCTCTTGATGAGGCGAAGAGTTTTATTGAAAAGTATTTTGAGAATTTTTCTCGTCTGAAAGCATTTATGGATTCATTGCGTGTGTCCGCGCAAAAAACCGGTTTTGTTGAAACGCTGTTTCATCGCCGGCGATATATTCCGGAATTGCAGTCGCCGTACATTCGCGTACGGATGGAAGGCGAGCGAATGGCAATCAACATGCCGATTCAGGGGACTGCAGCCGATATCATGAAGATGGCGATGAATAAAATTTATACGGAGATTTTATCGGGCGCGCCAGTTGGAGACATCTACCCCATTCTTCAGGTGCATGACGAACTTATTTTTGAAGTAAAGAGCGAACGAGTTAAAAAATATCGCGAGGTGATTCGCCATACGATGGAATCTGTTGCCGTTCTCAATGTGCCTATTATTGTTGATGTTTCAGAGGGAAGTACCTGGGGAGATTTATAATTTGCCCCTATACTATGAATGGCGTACAATGAGCGTATCTATGGCAGAATTTCAACCATCTGAAAAAGGAATAAAATTTTCAGTACTCGTTGTTGAAGACGACCCTTTTTTAGGGGATCTTATTGTGCGAAAATTAGTAAAAAACGGTTTTGAAACGCCTCGTGCGGGCGACGGGGAAGAGGCGATTGAGTATTTAAAACACAATACTCCGCATTTAGTTCTTTTAGACATTCGGCTTCCCAAAAAAGACGGATTTGAAGTTTTGGAATGGATGCAGAGCGACCCGATGAAGGCAAAGATTCCTGTTATTATACTCTCAAACATTAATCAGTCCGAAGATACCGAGCGGGCAATGAAATTGGGCGCAAAGGACTATCTTGTGAAAGTAAATTATACGCCCGATGATGTCGTTGAAAGAATCTTAAGAGTTCTTCATGGAACCTACTTCTGAAAGAAGTTTAAAATGAAAAATGCAAAGTTAAAAATTGCATTACAAAAACTTTTCACTTTTTACTTTTAATTTTAAACTTATTTGTGTATACATTTATTTCCGGTGAAGATACTTTTCGTTCCCGTCGCGCATTAAAAGAACTTATTGCCAAACTTCAGTCATCTGCGCGACCGAGCGAAGAGCGAGGAAGTACTGAGGCGAGCAAGCCGAATGTAGAAATTTTTTATTTTGACGCGTCCGTTGATGATTCTGCGGATGATTTTTTTTTGTACACGAAAAGCAATTCGCTTTTTGGCGGAACGAGTATTGGTGTTGTGTATTATCCGTTATCAGGAAAACCACAGAATGCAGAAGCTTTTCTTAGGCACGCGCCGGAGCTTGCGATAGCGTCCGGCGAATATATTTTTTGGGAAGGCGCGCTTGATAGCGGAGTTGGAAAAAAGTCCGCCAGAGGCGGATCTCCATCCTCCGTAGCAGAGCTACTGCGGAGGACGGGCGCTTCTAGCAGAAAAAAACCAGCAATCACGGGCGATATATTGAAAAAAAACGCAAAACGGGCATTTGATTTTCCGTTGCTTAAAAACTCCGAGCTTAAAAAATATATTCAGCTACTACGAGAAGAAATTGGAGCCGTTTTTTCTTTTGGAGATGTTGAAATGCTTGCGGAAAGTTTCGGGGGGGATTTATGGGCAATTACGAACGAACTAGAAAAGGCAAAGCTTGCGGGAGAGTTTCAATTTAAAAAATCTCGCGCGGTTGAGGAAAAGGCTTTTGCTTTTACCGACGCATTGTCTCTTGGCGAGAAGGGTGAAGCGTATCGACTCTACGAGGGTATGCGCGCAGACGGCATAGACGAATTCTACCTTTTAGGCGCTGTAGCGGGGGCATTAAGAATTATGATTAAAATTAAATCAATTCTTTCAACGAATCCAGATTATCGTGCGTATGAAGCTTTTGGGCTTCATCCATTTGTTCTAAAAAAAACGCTTTCGCATATACGGCGATTTCGGCTTTCTGATTTGAAGCGACTCTATGGCGTTGTGCTTGAAACGGATTTGCGATTTAAAACAAGCGCTCTTGAACCAGAAACAATTTTTGCGAGATTAATTTCAGAATTTTAATTTGTTCGTGATTCGCATTTTTTGTATGTTGTACGGCGTCCTTCTGGCGCATCTCATAGACGCATTATTATATTAGACTCGCTGATTAAAGATATATCCTGTTAAAACTCAATAATTTCGGCTACGACTTTATGAAAATTTCTCACCAGATACGCTGTATATGCATCAAAATTTCCACCTCGTCTCGCTCGAAATTATTGAGTTTTACCGACGGAAAATCTTTAATCAGCGAGTCTATTGAAAGAATGCATATCATAAAACAATCCCCGCTTTATAGAGCGGGGATTGTTTTATGAGTTGTTGTGTCAAAAGATTTGACATTGTTATGCGACAAGTTTTGTGAGACGCGATTTTTTTCGGGACGCTGTATTTTTTTTGAGAATTTCAGTCTTTACCGCTTTATCAAAAAGTTTATATGCGCGTGCGATAAGTTTTTTCGCATCGGCTTTTTTACCGCTCAGTACAAGCTGTTTTATTTCTTTCTCAATAGAATGTAGCACCTCTTCTTTTGCACGATTATGCGATGCGAGGCGGATTGATTTTCGCAACGCTTTTTTAGCTGATGATGTATTTGGCATAGAACGCAATGGTAAGAAAAATAAAGCTTTTTGTCAATTTTTTGTATTTCGCGTGTCGTACGCTATGCGTCGTATCCCCTGCGCGCTGTTGATAACGCATTTCTTGCAAATCTATAATTTGTGATAGTATGATGTATCTAGATTTTATAAAAATTAAAAACATTTTATGGATAATAAATATAGTCTTATCGTCAGTCTTATCGTCAGTTTTGTTGTCGGGGGCGTGGTTGGTTTTGTTGTCGGGGGGTATTATTCTGGCGATGGCGTGCTTACAAACGGCGAAAGGATCGCGGAACTGGAAGCGAAGATTGAGAAGGCAAAAAAGCTTTTTCCTTCAATTTCCGATATTCGTTCTGTTTCAGGAACAATAGAAGAGATTAATGGGAATAGTATCGTCATAAAATCATTCCAGGGGATAAGTCCATTTGAAGATTTGCCGGAAAAATTTGAGATTCTTGTAACGAATGCTACAAAAATCATACGAATGATTCAAAAAGATCCACAAGCGTTTCAAAAAGAGATTGAAGCTATTCAAAAGGGGCAGAGCGGTGGAAATGTATCGGAAATTTCCTCATCAGCCTCTTTCCCTAATCCATTTATAGAAAAAGAAATTACAGCGAAGGATTTAAAAGTCGGTGGTCAGGTTTCTGTTGAAGCCGGAGAGAACATAAAGGGAAAAACTCGCTTTGATGCGACGCGCGTTATTATTCAAGAAAGTTTTAATTAATTTTTTTCAAGCGAACGCAGTGTTTCGTTTCTGACGCACATACTACTGTTGCGCGATTTGTCCCATAATCAAACGAGTGTAGCAAGTCCCAATATTGGTATGGATACATCGGTAGCTTTTTCGTGGGGAGTTTTTTTCAGCTTGTATTTTTTTTGTTTTTAAGGATACTATAGGTGTGTGGTTGGGTGGGTTTAATTTAAAAGTTAAGAAATAAACACAAATAATTATGTCTGTTTTAGCAAATGTTAGATTTATAGTAGTTGGTGTTGTTATTGGGGTTGGTATTATGGGAGCGGTGTTTTGGAAGAGCGCTTTTTTTGTTGATCGTTATGCTGTCGTTTCCTTCTCTTCAAACAGCCTCACATCTTCCAGTAATCTTATGTTTGGGAAAATACATAGATTTCCTCGCCTGACTCTTACAGATGCGTTTGTTGTCATTAAGGATAAAGATGGTAGGGAGCAGTTGGTTCCTCTTAAAATTGCCCCATGGGCTCCAAAAGACGGTATTGTATATTTAAACAATGATATCGTTACTCATTGGTCATACCTTGATCCTGCCAGCGAAATTGTTCAGCAAATGAAATCTTCGCTGTCTCAAAAATCTCAACAGCCAAACCAGTCGCCTCAAGCACAGCCTCAAGCACAGCCTCAAGTTCCGCAATCAGTAAACGCCCCCTTGCCGTCACCTCCAAAACCCGTCGTCCGCTAAGGAAAAACATAAAATTAAAATCCCCGCCAATGTATGAGCGGGATTTTAATTTTAGCAAGCGTGATGCGTTGGAAGCTGTTGTATTTTTAATTCGCGCATAGGGGTGGGTCGGGTGAACAACGCCCGTTATCGCGTTAATGCTCCTTGGGGTATTTTTTTGCGTCCGCAGTTTTTCCGCCAAAGGCGAATCCATCTTTGGTTGATAATTTCTCAACCCTATCGCGTATCTTTGCGGCTAATTCAAAGTTCATTTCTTTTGACGCGCGTTTTATTTCCAGTTCAAGCGCTGAGATAATTTTTTTAATGTCGCTATTTTTTGAATCAACGACATCCCCCTCTTTATTTTTTTGAACAGCCTCTGACTCGCTAAGAATGGATTTTCTGATTCCTTTTACGATTTGGCGTGGGACGATTCCGTGGAGCATATTATGCTCATGTTGGATTTTTCTTCTCTCTTCCGTTGTATCAATAGCCACACGCATTGATTTTGTTATTGTGTCTCCGTAGAGAATCACTTTTCCGTGCAAGTGTCGCGCAGCACGGCCAATCATTTGTAAAAGTGTTGTTTTATTTCGTAAAAAACCTTCTTTGTCGGCGTCTAGAATCGCGATAAAAGAAACCTCCGGCAGATCAAGCCCCTCTCGGAGAAGATTGATGCCGACGAGAGCGTCAAAGTTTCCCATGCGAAGATTTTTTAAAATTTCGGGGCGTTCAAGTGTTTTAATATCGGAATGAAGGTATTCGGTTTTAATTCCATTTTCTTTTAGAAAATCAGTAATATCTTCGGCGAGCCTTTTTGTGAGTGTGAGTACGAGTGATCGCTCGCCCGCGCTTGACCGTTTTTTTATTTCTTCAATGACATCGCGGATTTGATTTTTTGTTTCACGCACTTCAATTTCAGGATCTAAAAGACCCGTTGGCCTGATGATTTGCTCGGCTATGTATGGTCCGCTTTTTTTAAGTTCATACTCCGCTGGCGTTGCTGAAACATAGAGTATTGGGCCGATTTTTCTTGTACATTCGTCAAAAGTGAGTGGGCGGTTATCAAGCGCCGAAGGAAGGCGGAAGCCATACGCAATAAGGGTTTCTTTGCGCGATTTATCGCCAGCATACATACCGCGAATTTGAGGAATGCTTGCATGCGATTCGTCAATAACGGTTAAAAAATCATGATGTGTTTTTTTAAAATAATCAATGAGCGTGTAGGGCGGTTCTCCGGGCTCGCGAAAATCAAGGTGTCGCGAATAGTTTTCAATGCCAGGTGCGTATCCCATTTCTTTTATCATTTCAAGATCGTAGCGCGTGCGCTCTTCAAGTCGTTGAGCTTCAAGGAGTTTCCCCTCTTTTTTTAAATATACAAGCCGTTCGCGAAGTTCTGTGCGGATATTTTTAATCGCTTGAGCAAGTTTTTTTTGTGGTGGGACAAAATGTTTTGCGGGAAAAATACGAGCAGTATGCAACGGATAGAACGGCGCGTGTATGTCGGGGCGACGGATTGAAATCGCCATGATCGCGGTTTTTTCTTTATCTGTGGCGGAAAACTCAATCCGAATTATTTCTTCATTTGAAGGGGTTGTTATTTCTATTGCGTCTCCGCGTACACGAAACTCGCCCCGTTTTGGATCAATAGAATTTCTTTTGTATTGAAGGGTTGTGAGTTTTTTTGTGAGTTCTTGTGGCGACATGAGCTGATTGCATTGTATTTCAATGGACGCTTTTTTATATTCTTCAGGATTTCCGAGGCCGTATATGCAGGATACCGATGCGACGATAATCGTGTCTTGCCGTGAAAGGATTGAGGCGGTCGCCGCGTGGCGCAGAGAATCAATGAGGTCATTGATTTTCGCGTCTTTTTCAATGTAGGTGTTTGTTTGAGGAATGTATGCTTCGGGCTGATAATAGTCGTAGTATGAAACAAAATAATGGACGGAGTTTTTAGGAAAAAATTCTTTTAATTCCTGGTACAGCTGTGCGGCAAGCGTTTTATTATGCGATATGACAAGCGTCGGTCGTTGGATATTTTTAATAACATTGGCAACGGTAAATGTTTTTCCTGAACCGGTAACACCAAGAAGTAGCGCGTGTTCCGCGTCATGATTTAAAAAATCGGTGAGCTGTGTTATGGCTTTTGGTTGGTCGCCTTCCGGCTTTAAAGAAGATATAAGTTTAAATTTCATGAGTGTATGATATAGTAAGAATAGCGTACAGTGTTTAGCGGATAGTATACAGGGCGCAGAAGAATCTAAATGATCATCCGTATGCGCTTACGCTACCCAATACATGATTAATCATATTAGAGGCGCAATTGAATTTCAGGCGGAAAAGTTTGTCATTGTTGATGTTGGTGGTGTCGGGTATAAGATATTCGTTGGTGGAGATACGATTGCCAAAATGCCAAAAAGAGGCGATGTCGTCAAGCTATGGACGCACACAGAAGTACGGGAAAACGCCCTTGATCTCTATGGATTTTTGCATTACAACGAACTTGATTTGTTTGAAATGCTCATCAGCATCTCGGGCGTTGGCCCAAAGACAGCGCTTGGCGTGATGGCACTGGCCCCCGCTGATACGCTCAGAAAGGCAATCGCATCTGGAGATACATCGTACTTAACTAAAGTGTCTGGTATTGGACGGAAAACCGCTGAAAAAATCATCCTTGAGCTTCGCGAAAAAATGGCAGGAAAGGGAATTACCGTGGAAGCAGGCGCGCTTAAGGAGGAGGGCGATGTTTTGGAAGCGTTGATCTCTCTTGGGTATACGCAGGCAGAAGCTCGTGAAGCTCTTAACGGAGTTCCGCTTACAGTAGGGGGAGTGGAAAGAAGGATCAAGGAAGCGTTGAAAAAACTTTCAAAAACACGATAAATGTATGGGCTCATTTCTTCAGTCCCGCGGGTGGGAAGAGTTTCAAAAATCTCTTGGACGGAAAACATGGCGCATACATGATGCTCTTTTTATTTTGCATGAGCTCCCCGGAGGATTTTCATATCTCTATGCTCCGCGACCAATTATTGATTCAGAGTATTTTTCTTTAATCATCGCGGAAGCTCAAAAGATTGCGCGCCACCATAATTCGATTTTTGTAAGAATTGAGCCAGAAATTGCGTTGCCGGAACTTCCGCATGAGTACACGGCGATTGTTTCAGATGGTATCCAGCCCAAAGAATCGCTTATTTTGAATATTCAAAAATCAGAACAGGAACTCATTTCCGGTATGCATCCAAAAACTCGTTACAACATTAAACTCGCCGAAAAACATGGCGTTTCTGTTAAAATTTTTTGGGATGGCGGCGGTGGGGAAGAATTATTTGAATCTTTTTGGCGGTTGCTTTCTGAAACGGTACAGCGAAATGGTTTTCAAACTCATTCCAAGCGCCATTATCAAAAACTCGTTTCTCTTCACGCCTCTGATCTGAAGATCGCGCTTGCGGTCGCGACAGTGCGGGGAAGGTCGCTTGCTACGGCTCTTATTGCGCTGTATGAAGATCGTGCAATATATCTCCATGGAGCGTCATCAAGTCACGAGCGAAATGTCATGGCTCCGTATTTTTTGCATTGGTCAATCATTTGTGAATTAAAAAAACAGGGAGTATATGAGTATGATTGGTGGGGAATTGATGGCGCGCGTTGGCCCGGCGTGACTCGGTTTAAAAAAGGATTCGGCGGGCGTGAGGTGTTGTATTCCGAAGGCATCGATATCGTGTTCCGGCCGTTTTGGTACAGAGTATATCGTATACGCTCAATAATAAAGGGTTTTTTCTAATATTGACTTTTTATTTAAAAGGTATACAATATGCGTACAAAGTTCATTGTCAGCAGTTGCAATGTCGCAACGCCCTTAACCCTCGGGTAGAGGGAAACTTTCTGACTATCAGTCGGAAGAGGAGGAGTAATGGGTAAGTATGATGAATTGACGCGCGGGCAAACGGAAGCGATCGTAAACAAGCTTGGCGGGATGGACGGCGTACGCCGTTTTCTCCGCGACGAACTCTCGGTTTCCGAACCGACTCGTTCGTGGCCCGAGGAAGACGGCATCACCTACTTCAGCGTCACCTCCGACGGCACGACCGGCGAGGACTGGATCAAGCGTCTAGGAGGCAAGGGTTTCCGCGTCGGAGACTATGCCAAACAGGTGCTCCGAACGCCTTCCTTCAAGCCGACCAACGGCGTGACGACCGAAGTCGCCGTTCTCAAGGGCATGCTC
>ERZ1292633.644-Hain-H41-02um-R1-644-length-39678-cov-5_pt1 | contig 39678 bp, 32 predicted proteins | sample MGYA00564406_ERZ1292633 | MGnify/ENA primary metagenome ERZ1292633 (study PRJEB36523, sample SAMEA6512639) | groundwater metagenome | collected 2019-01-08 | study: AquaDiva: Metagenomics assemblies of 32 groundwater samples
GAAAAAGCTGTAAAGCCATTACTAAAAGCCTTAGGACTAATCTCAGAGCAACAGAAATGCTTTTAAATGCACTCGTATCGCTCGGACTCTTGAGAAAAGTTAAGGAGGTCTACAAGAATACGGCAATGTCCAGTCGTTATCTGGTAAAAAACCGTCCTTTGTATCAGGGAGACAGGATTCACCATTTTCACAACATGTGGGATTACTGGTCAAGATTAAGTGATGCTGTCAGGACCGGCAAGCCTACCGCATTTGATAATGCAGAAAAAGAGGTAGATGAACAAAGATTGAGAGTATTCATCAAAGCCATGCACAATATCGGTACAATACAGGCTGAAGAAGTATGCAGGAAATTACATCTAAAGAAATACCGTAGCCTTCTGGACCTGGCCGGAGGGCAGGGTACGTATGCAGTAAGATTTGTAGAAAAGAACCCGGAAATGAGGGCTGTAGTCTTTGATCTTCCTGATGTTATTAAGATTGCCAAAGAGCATATCAAGAAATCAGGAATGAGAGGGAAAGTTACAACAAAGGCAGGAGATTGCCTTAAGGTTAGTTTTGGTAAAGAATTGTATGATTTTGTTTTTGTATCAAATTTGTTGCACAGCTATGAGCCGGATGAAAATCGGAAAATATTAAAAAAGTGCTGGGATTCCTTAATAGAAACTGGTATAGTTGCTATTCAAGAGTTTGTCCTGAATAGAGCAAAAACACAGCCTATTTTTGGCACACTCTTCAGCCTGAATATGTTGATGGGAACACATAAAGGTTCCTCATATTCTGAGGTTGAAATGAAGGAGTGGCTCAGGGATGCCGGATTTAAAAACATAAAAAGATATAATCCGGGCCTGGAATCAGGCTTAATCATTGGATACAAATTGTAAAAATAAAAGGAGATGAATGAATGTGTAAGAGGATTGTAATACCAGTTATATTACTATTGTTTGTTTTGCAAACTAGTTGTTTACTGTTGGTAAATGAAAATTCAGAAGCAAATACAGTAGAGAGTACAGAGGCCGCGGCTGAAGCGGATGTCGTTGCCACGGTCAATGGTGAAAAGGTTTTTCGTAAAGACTTCGACAGGAGGATGAATGTCATTAGGCGCATGAATCAGGAGGTTACACGTTCTACTGAAATAATGGTAGTGAACCAATTGGCGATGAAGGTATTACTTAAGCAGTTTGTTAAAGAGCAGAATATAGACGTAAGTGATAACGAGGTGCAGGGAGAGGTGGAAAAGATCAAATATTTTTTAAAATCCAACCAGAATAATAGTGAAAAACCATTGGAGGAAATATTGAAAGCTCAGGGGTCCAGTATCTCAGAATTGGAAGATGAAGTAAGAAGGACTCTGGCTTTAAGCAAATATTTGGATACAGTAGTTAGTGATGACGAAAAAAGAAGTTATTTTGATGCGAATAAGAGCGCTTTTAATGGTGAAAAGGTAAAAGCAAGCCATGTCTTAATTGATACGACAAAATTAGAAACAGACGCTGAACTTGAAAAGGCAAGAGAGAAGATTGCAGAGATAAAGAAGGAAATAGATAATGGTGCAGATTTTGCGGAAATGGCGAGGAAATACTCAACGTGCCCTTCTGCAGAAAATGGAGGCGACATTGGCTTCTTTCAAAGAAAAGGTTCTATAGTAGAAGAGTTTGCTATAGTTGCTTTTTCAATGGAAGTTGGAGCAATAAGCGAACCTGTAGAAACACAATTCGGTTATCACATAATAAAGGTTACTGATAAAGAAGAAGGAAAAGATATTAATTATGAAGATGTGGCAGACATGGTTGACTTTGTATATATACAAATAAAAACCGAAACCCTCCTGAAAGACTTGTTTGATAAGGCAGAGATTGAAATTACACTGTAAGGTTTATACAGAAGAGTTTTGTATGCATTATTTTGGGAATACTCCCATCATTTTCGCCAGATATCTCGTTACCAGGCATATCCTGGCAGTGAGGGGGCTGGACAATTACGAGTCTTTTATTTTTTTGTAAATGTCAGGGAGTTTTCTTATTAATACCTGGATTCTTTTCTCAAGAGTAATAGGTTTGGCCGGAGATCCCCAGACTACGGAACCTGCCTTTAAACTCTTATAAACATTAGATGCAGCGCCTACCACACAATTATCATCAATTTTTACATGATCAGTAACGCCTACATCTTCGGCTATCATAACATTTTTGCCTATTCTTACGCCTCCGGCAAGTTTCGCATAGGCGATTAACATAGTGTCCTCTCCTATAAAGACGTTATGGGATATATGGGAATGGTTGTCTATTTTGACGCCGGAGCTTATGACGGTTTTGTCAAGCGCAGCACGTGCAACGGTTACGTTTGAGCCAATTGCTACATCATCACCAATTTCAATAGTTCCTACCTGAGGGATCTTTACGTGTTTACCTTTTATTTGAAGAAATCCAAAGCCGTCATCGCCAATGGATGCGCCGGATTGGATTATTACGCGTTTACCTATTGTGACTTCTTCTCTGATTGTAACATTTGGATATATTATTGAGTCATCACCTATTTTGCAGTTTGCACCTATAAAAGTATTGGGGTAGATGGTTACATTATTGCCTATTTGTGTGTTTCCCTCAATTACGACATTTGCCCCTATAGATATGTTGTTACCAATTGTAGAGTCTTTTGAAATTGTTGCTGATGGATGAATAATGCGTGGCCGTTGCTGTTTTTGGTCTGAAATAACCTTAAGTAGTTTAGTAAATGCCAGGAATGGATTATCGACGATGATTAATGTCTTTTCTGTTTCTTCTATCGGTCTGTGTGATACAATTGCGGAGGCATTTGTTTCTAATACTTTATTTACAAATTTTTCATTCTTGATAAAGCTTATATCGCCTTCATCTGAATTTTCAATGCTGGACACACCCGTAATAAGTAGGTTACAATCTCCCAGTACTTTACCGCCAATAATTTCGTTAATTTGCTTTATGGTAAATTTCATATAAATTAAGTTAATTTATCAAATCTTGATTATACTAAAATGTTTCCTTACTATTGTTTTGCGAAGCAAACCACTTTAAATTTGCGAACGGAATGAGTTGATTTATATCACACGAATATAGGCGATGTCAAACTGAACTTTCGTGTTGACATTCAATCAAGATAAAAATAGTATCTTAAAATATTAGTAAAGAAAGTATTGACATGGATAAAGATAGAATAAAAGAGTTGTGCGACGAGACTGTTAAATTGGGCGCAACCTTTTCCAGATTAATTTCCACAAAGAGTATTATAGTAGAGCCCTGGGTTCAATTGAAATGCCGCTTTGGCTGTTCGAAATTTGGCAAATATAAAACCTGTCCACCATATACGCCAACGTATAAAGAAACTCAGGAATTGATGAATTGCTATGAAAATGCCATTTTGATAGAAGGACAGCCCCCCGCAAAACAATTTGAAGAAATGTTGCTCCGCATTGAACATAAGGCAAATTTTGCAGGATTTTATAAGGCCTTTGCTTTAAATGCAGGGCCGTGTCCGCTTTGTGCTGAATGTGATGTAGATGGCTCTTGTGTGATGCCGAAGGATGCAAGACCGTCAATGGAGGCCTGTGGTATAGACGTTTTTAAGACGGTTCGTAATAATGGCTTTGAAATAAAATTTCTCGAACATAAGAATGAATATGTTAAGTACTTTGGTTTACTTTTACTTGAATAGTAAAGGAAATCTGTGTCCTAATTAATGTGAGGTCTTAAAATATGTGTGGAATTGTGGGTTATATTGGCGAGAAAATAGCCAGGCCGATACTCATTAATGGAATAAGAAGGCTTGAGTACAGGGGGTATGATTCTGCCGGGATATCCATTATCCGGGATAACGAAATAATCTGTGAAAAATCTGTAGGGCGTATATGTGAATTGGAGAAAAAGATAAATGGCAAATTTAATGAGGGCACTTTAGGCATAGTGCATACCCGATGGGCGACACATGGAGCGCCGACAATTGAAAATGCCCACCCCCATCTTGATTGTTCAGGAAGGATCGCAATTGTTCACAATGGCATTATTGAAAATTATAACTACCTGAAGGCAAAGCTCGAAAAGGCAGGTCATAATTTCAAAAGTGAAACAGATTCTGAGGTAATTGCCCATCTTATTGAAAGTTATTTTGAAGGAGTACTTGAAGATGCCGTAAGGAGAGCGTTGAATGAAGTTGATGGAGCTTATGGCCTGGCCATTATCAGCCTGGACGATCCGGGCAAGTTGATTGCTGCAAGGCGTGGAAGCCCATTGATAGTTGGTATAGGCAAAGGAGAGCATTTTGTAACTTCAGATGTTGCCGCTATCTTAGAACATACCAAAGAAGTTGTTTATCTGGATGATAATGAGATTGCTGTTTTGACCAGGAACGATATGAAAACTACTGATGTTGACAATGTTCAGGTATCAAAAAGTATTGATGAGGTGCTATGGAACCTTGATAAAATAGAAAAGGGTGGATACAAGCACTTTATGCTTAAGGAAATACATGAGCAGCCTCAATCCCTGCGTGATGCAATGCTGGGAAGATTTGAGAAGGATAGCAATCTTGTGCACCTTGGAGGCTTAAAGGATAAGGAAAATGAGATTCGTAATATCAGACGTATTATAATAGTGGCCTGCGGCACCTCCTGGCATGCCGGTCTTATAGGAGAGTACATGATTGAGGAATATTTGAAGATACCTGTTGAGGTTGAATATGCTTCAGAGTTCAGGTATAGAAACCCGGTCATTGAAGAGGATACAATGGTAATAGCCATAAGCCAGTCTGGTGAGACTGCAGATACGCTTGCCGCAATTGATGAGGCCAGTACTAAAGGCGCAATTATTCTGTCAATATGTAATGTGGTTGGCAGCAGTATCGCAAGGAAGGCAGACTGCGGCATTTTCCTTCATGCCGGTCCTGAAATCGGTGTTGCATCGACAAAGGCATTTACTTCTCAACTTGCTGTCCTGTCTTTACTGACTCTCTTTTTGGCTCGGATCAGAGGAAAGGATGAAGTATTAAGTATTGGTCTGGCGGGTAAATTGAGAGAGATTCCAAAACAAGTTCAGGAAATTCTTGATAGAAAAGATCAAGTAACTAAAATTGCGCAACTTTATAGCGATAGTAATAATTTTCTTTATTTAGGGAGAGGTTATAACTATCCTGTGGCCCTGGAAGGAGCGCTTAAGTTAAAGGAGATATCTTACATACATGCTGAAGGTTATCCTGCGGCAGAGATGAAACACGGTCCTATAGCGCTTATAGACAAAGATATGCCGGTTGTTTTTATCGCTACCACGGATAAAGTATATACCAAGATATTGAGCAATATTGAGGAAGTTCGTGCGCGAGGCGGCAGGGTAATCGCTATAGCGAGTGAGAATAATGACGAAATATCAAGACTTGTGGATCATGTTTTTTACATTCCAGAGACAATAGACGCATTAATACCAATTTTGTCCGTAATCCCACTCCAGTTATTAGCGTATCAAATTGCCGTAATGCGAGGGTGCGACGTTGATAAGCCTCGTAACCTGGCGAAGAGTGTTACTGTGGAATAAATGAAAAATACGGGCATATATCTATAACCTTTTGATTAATCAACTATCGTGTAGCTTTCTTTCCGTCTCAGTTAAAGCGAAAATAGTCTTGAATACTTTCTCTCCGTTACGTGTCATTTTCTTATTACGCCTTGCCATCATTCGTTTGGCTACCTGCAATTCTCTTTTTAGGTCATAGGCCCTTGTAACGTTGTCAGAATACCATGAGAAGGATGGTATGAATTTAGGAGGCGTGCGTGTCATGAGTATGTTACAGGCAAAACCTATAATGCTGCCGGTCATAAACCTTGTGTTTATGGCTGTCTTTGTATGGTCTCCCATTATCATTCCAAGAAAAGTTTGTCCGGTATCAATTATTTTATCGAACATTTGTACCTTAACCGTTCCGTATGTATTTGTAAGATTACTGTTTACGGTACCTGCCCCCAGGTTAACCCATGAACCTATATAAGAATCGCCAAGGAAGCCATCATGTTGTTTATTGGAATAGTCTTGAATAATCGTATTCATAATTTCCCCGCCTATTTTGCAAACTCTTCCTATGTTTGACCCTGCCCGGATTCTTGAAAGGGGCTGAATGACGACATTGTCTCCAATGAATGCAGGGCCTTCTATTACAGAATTCGAAGATATTTTAACATTATGGCCTATGTATATTGGGCCATTTTCTGAGTCGAGGACACATCCTGGTTTTATTACTGTATTCTTTCCAGTAAATATTTGAGAATCATTAATCAGGTGCACCCCCTTATATTTGTTTTCTCGTATGGATTCGACTTTAATGTATGACGTGAAGTCAGATGTAATCTGCTCTTTATTGATGTGAATCAAATCCCATGGATATTGTACCAGCCTTGCATTAACTCTTTTAACCTTAATTTTCTTTTTTATTTCATTTATGAAGCCCGGATCCAGAAATTTCTTGGGAGTAATTGAAAGACAATTTTTCCTGAGTAACCTTGCGTATACGATTGAATTATCCTTAACTCCGATCTCTTCTTCTCCTGAAACAGAAATTGGTGAAGAGATTAAGAGCCTGCCGTTTATGAATAAACAGCCATTGTTATTACTTTTTATCTTATTTACGTTATAAGAATAGTTTTCGCTGATTAAATTTTTAAGATATTCTCTGCAAAATAAATTAATCTCTGTATCGGGATACTGGAGGATAATTCTTTCAAGAAAGGTGTAAATACCACAACGCAGTTCATAAACAGGCCTATCATAGGACAGGGGGAGGAAATTTTGATATGCCATATCTTCGAAAACACATATGCTTTTCATTAGTCACAGGATACTTTATGGAGTTTTGATTGTCAAGGTGAATGAAGTTATATTTTCCTTGTAATAAATATATGGCATTTCTATAATAAATTTGCGACGAAGAGACAGTTAAAAGGAGCTAATTTATGAGTTATAAGGCCTGGTTTCAATGTTCTTCAGGTTGTGACGAACGTTATGAATTAAATGAGATAATATACAATTGTAAAAAGTGTGGCGATCTACTGGAGGTGCGTCATGATATTGAAAAGTTGAAACATCGTAGCCCTGAATCGTGGATGAGGCTTTTTGATGAACGCAATAGAAGGACTAAATGGCCTTTCGGAAGCTCTGTTTGGGGAAAGAAGGAAATGGTTTGCCCAAATGTGGAGAACCATAACGTGGTATCACTTTATGAGGGCGGGAGCAATCTGTTTTGGGCTGAACGCCTTGGCAAAATTATAGGCATAGAAGACTTATGGATTAAACAATGTGGTAACTCACATACAGGTTCGTTTAAGGACCTGGGTATGACCGTGTTGGTATCCATGGTTAAACAGATGATCTCAGAGGGGAAGGATATCATGGGTGTTGCATGTGCTTCTACGGGTGATACATCCGCCGCTCTATCTGCGTATTGTGCCGCTGCAGGGATTCCTGCAATAGTGTTTTTGCCAAAGGATAAAGTTTCAACCGCACAATTAATCCAGCCGATAGCCAACGGAGCGTTGACACTTTCACTCGATACTGATTTTGACGGATGTATGGAGATAGTACGGAGAGTTTGCAGCGAGAACAATATTTATCTTGCTAATTCGATGAACTCTTTGAGGATTGAAGGGCAAAAAACCGTAAGCATTGAATTGGTTCAGCAGCTTGACTGGGAAGTGCCTGACGTAGTTATAATTCCCGGTGGTAATTTGGGAAATGTCAGCGCTTTAGGTAAAGGTTTTCTTTTGATGAAAGGGCTGGGCATGATTGACAGACTTCCAAGAATTGTATGCGTACAGGCTGCGAAGGCGAATCCGCTATATCAAAGTTACTTGAAAGGTTTTGAAGAATTTAAACCAATTCGGGCTCAAAAAACACTGGCAAGCGCAATTCAGATAGGAAATCCAGTTAGTTTTAACAAAGCAGTTAAGATATTAAAGATGTTTAACGGCATTGTGGAACAGGCAACAGAGGATGAACTTGCTAATGCTGCTGCATTGGCTGACAGGACCGGTCTTTTTAATTGTCCTCACACAGGGGTTGCTTTGGCAGCACTATTTAAACTCGTCAAAAGAAATGAAATTAAGAAGGATGAAAGAATTGTGGTGATTTCAACTGCGCTCGGTTTAAAATTTACAGATTTTAAAGTAAAATATCATGAGAATAAATTGGATGAAGTTGAACCAAAATATGCTAATTCACCAGTAGAACTTCCCCCTGATTACAATTTAGTGAAAAGAGCCATTGTTGATAAATTAGCTCACTTTAATTAGTTGTTTCAAGGAATTTCAAATAATTAGGCCCATCTACATGCTTTCTGCTCATCCCTTTCCTTTCATTCCCTGGTGGTGTTCTTCTGTATTGTGTTCCCTCGCCTCCTCCTTTCTTAGTTTTTTTGAATCTTTTTGAGAGTGCTTTTCTAAATCTTCTAAATATTTGCGATATAGCTCTTGATCGTTATAACTGGAACACTTTGAATGGTGCCATTTATCATGTGGCTCTTCGTATATTGCGCATCGTTCTCCAATATTTAATATGCAGCCATGACATTTTCGTACGGGTTTGCCTTTCCTATTCATTTCTGCTCCTTATCTTCTTTGTTGGTTTTACCAAATTTAAATGTACTGTCCATTGAGACAATAAACCCAAAAACTGAAAAGATAGAGTTAAAGCATAAAACACAAAAAACAACTTCTTGCCTTATGCAGTGTTTACGAGTTTCATGTGGGTTATCTTTTTCTAAGAGTCATTTTAACTAATAATTTGTTTTAAATCAAGATAGTAAATAATTGGGGTTTTGGAGTTGCCGCATTAAATTTAATATAAACACAATAAAATGTACAAGCTTAATGAGTTGTTCCTGAAAAAGTCTCTTTTTCAGGGACAACTAAGTATAGTCAGCATCCAAAATTTGCTATGTTATTATGTTTAAGAATAAGCATTTCTGTAGTTATTTATATCGTTATTCAGGCAGTGAGAATTTGTCACAAATTAGGGTGATATAATTTCTGATTGTTGTAAGAGTCAAAAAACAAAGGGGTTAACAAAGCTTATAATTTCTGAATTTTATTACTGCAATATGGCTGGAAATGTGCCCTATGTGTCCGAATACATAAGGCTTATGACTATTCTAAGTAAACTATATATTAAGTTATAACAATGTGACTGAACTATATCCTGCAAATTCTAATGTACTTGACAAAGAACAGCATTTTCGTATAATTTTGTACTAGAGACGAGAAGTAAAATGATAAAAATCTTGAAAACAACCCTGCAATTGAGATTGTGAAAGGGAGAATTTTTAAAGCACCTCTTTTTTCTTCGAGTCTTATTTTTGACAATGATTTCCAGCTAAAAGGAGGAATTATTAAATGATTAATTATAACTGTGATATGTGTGGAAAGTCACTGGTTCCTGAAGAAGACGATAGGTATGTAGTAAAAATTGAAATTTATGCTGCATGTGACTCTATGGATGATGATGAGGAATTGATAACCGATCTTGATGAAGAAGATGAAGACGACGACGATGAAGTGGACAGCCTCGACCCGGATGAGATCGATAGTATTGAATATAAGACTTTTCGTTATGATTTATGTAGTAAATGTCATAGTATGTATTTACAAGACCCTCTCTCGATTAAGTCGATAAGGAGAGGCCGTTTCTCTGAAAATTAAATACTTCGGGAAATTTAATAGCCTTTTGTCATTAAGCATAAGGAGGGGGCTCTTAAAGTTTGAGTCTTTTGCCTCTTACATTGGATGATGGAGCGGTGGAATAATTGAGTAATGGTTTTTGTAAGGGGGTTGCTTGTTTTTCACTCTGTTAGCTGGTGTTAGAAACAAGTATCATCGTTACAATTTATATACAATCTATCATAAAAGTGAGCTTCGTATCTAGGTAGGCATAATTACCACATTCATAACATCCACAACTCCTCAACCCAATAGCATAGTGCACTTTTTGACGTTAAGCGCATAATTTAATGTACAGGAATTTCAAAGTTTAAACTATTATGGGAATGACAATTACTGAGAAGATTATCTCCGCACACTCTGGTCTTCAGGAGATACGTGCCGGTCAGTTCGTTTATGCAGATGTAGACATATGTCTTGGGAATGATATAACAGCCCCAATTGCGATTGAACAATTTGAAAGGCTTGGAATAGACAAAATATTTAATCCTGACGGCGTTGTTTTGGTTCCAGATCACTTTACCCCGAACAAGGATCTTAAATCAGCCCAGAATGCTAAACTTCTCAGGGAATTTGCACAAAAACATAGAATAAAGAATTATTTTGAAGTCGGCAGGGTGGGGATTGAACATGCCTTACTACCTGAAAAAGGAATAGTTGTTCCTGGTGATTTGGTTATTGGAGCAGATTCGCATACATGCACTTACGGTGCCATGGGTATCTTTTCTACTGGCGTTGGAAGCACAGATTTAGCGGCATGTTATGCGACAGGGAAAGTATGGCTGAAGGTGCCGGAGACCATAAAATTTGTTTTCAATGGTAAGCTGAATAAATGGGTATCCGGTAAAGATTTAATTCTTTACGTTATAGGCGATATTGGTGTTGATGGCGCCGGATACAAGGCGATGGAATTTTCTGGGCCCGTTATTACAGATTTATCAATGGATGACCGTCTTGCAATGTGTAATATGGCAATAGAGGCTGGAGCAAAGAATGGGATAATCGAGCCGGATGATTGTACTGAAAAATATATAAAAGACAGGGCTCAAAGGGAATATAAATTTTACTACAGTGATGCTGATTGTGAATATCTTGGTATTCATGAGTACGATGTGAGCACCCTTTCCCCCCAGGTTGCCTTACCTAATCTACCTGAGAATATACGTCCGGTGGAAGACTTGTCTGATATAAAGATTGACCAGGTTGTAATTGGCTCATGTACTAATGGAAGGATTTCTGACTTGAGAATAGCCGCTAAAATTCTTAAAAATAAGAAAATTGATCCTTCTGTACGTTTAATTGTAATACCAGCCACACAGGGCGTATACTTAGAGGCGTTGAAGGAAGGCTTGATCGAGATCTTTATAAATGCCGAATGTGTTGTCTCAACACCAACCTGCGGCCCTTGTCTTGGAGGGCATATGGGTATTCTGGCAGAGGGGGAACGTGCGCTGTCCACTACTAATAGAAACTTTGCAGGTAGAATGGGCCATCCAAAATCCGAAATATACCTTTGCAACCCTGCAGTAGCTGCGGCTTCTGCAATTACCGGGAAAATTACTCACCCGGAATATATTGATTAATACCTAAATTGAGCGATTACTTAAAAACTATTAGTATTGTATATTAAGCCCTTGAAGTAATGATGCAAAAGGAGACAGAATCGATGATAAGAAGTTTAGAGAAAGAGTCACAAAAGGTTCAGAAAAAATATATAGGAATAGATATAGGCTCTGTGAGTGTAAAAACAGTGTTAATGAACGAAGACAAAGAGGTTCTGGAGAACCACTATGTGAGGTCACATGGCCAGCCGATAGAGACGGTGCTGATTGTTTTGAAGGACATCATCAACCGGGTTTCAATTGATGATATAGGTGGTATGGCAGTTACAGGGTCAGGGGGTAAGCTATTAGCGGAGATAATAGGCATAAGCTTTATTAACGAGGTTGTGGCGCAGAGCACGGCAACATCTGAACTTCATCCTGAAGTAAGGACCGTAATCGAAATTGGAGGCGAAGACTCAAAGCTGATAATGCTTGAACCTGATGAGGCAGGTGGAAAAAAGTTGAAGGTGTCCGATTTTTCAATGAACACGATGTGTGCGGCAGGTACCGGCTCATTTCTGGATCAGCAGGCAACAAGAATAGGCGTTTCTATAGAAGATGAATTTGGCAAAATGGCCTTGAAATCAAAAAACCCTCCGAGGATAGCGGGCAGGTGCAGTGTATTTGCCAAATCAGACATGATACATCTCCAGCAGGTGGGAACTCAGATTCATGAAATAGTGGCAGGGTTATGTTACGCCCTTACTAGAAATTTTAAGAGTAACATAGGAAAAGGTAAAGAATTCGTAAAACCCATAGCCTTTCAAGGTGGTGTTGCCGCAAATACAGGGATAGTCAAGGCATTCGAGGATATACTGGAATTGCGTGAGGGAGAACTCATTATCCCCGAGTACTTTAATACTATGGGGGCAATAGGGTGTGCGTTGACATTGATAGATAAGGGTATTAATTCCCCCTTTAAGGGGTTTAAGGCAATTGATGCCTATCTAAAGAACCGTAAGGGGAAGGATACCAATCTTAAGAAACTGGCTTGCAACAACTACGCAATAAATGTTAAACCATTTAAATTTAGCTCCAGAAAGAAAGTGGATGCGTATGTAGGTGTAGATGTTGGATCAATAAGTACAAATGTTGTCGTTATGGACAAGGATAAGAATGTATTGTCCAGGCGTTATCTGATGACGGCAGGCAAGCCTCTGGAGGCTGTAAGACAGGGGTTACTAGAAGTAGGGGAAGAGGTTGGTAAAAAGGTAATTGTAAAGGGAGTGGGTGTGACGGGATCAGGGAGGTATCTGACAGGAGAATTTATCGGCGCAGACATAGTAAAGAATGAGATAACGGCTCATGCAACAGCCGCCGCCTGGGTTGACAAAAATGTGGATACAATCTTTGAGATAGGGGGACAGGATTCTAAATATATAAGTTTGGAGAACGGGGCAATAGTTGATTTTACAATGAATAAAGTGTGTGCTGCAGGGACGGGATCATTTCTTGAAGAACAATCTGAGAAGCTGGATGTTAATATTAAGAATGAATTTGGTAAACGTGCGCTGAATTCATGCTGTCCATCGCAACTTGGGGAGAGATGTACCGTGTTTATGGAATCCGACCTCAACCATCACCAACAACTGGGAGTGCCAAAGGACGATTTGCTGGCAGGGCTGAGTTATTCCATAGTATTAAATTATATAAATCGTGTTGTGGAAAAAAGAAAGATCGGTGATACCATTTTCCTGCAAGGTGGAGTAGCCGCTAATCGAGGGGTTAAGGCCGCTTTTGAAAAGGTAACCGGCAGGGAAATTATAGTGCCGCCGCATCATGACGTTATGGGTGCAATAGGTTCGGCAATAATATCCATGGAGGAGCAAACATGGAGTGAATCGAGGTTTAAGGGCTTTGATTTAACGGACAGGAAGTATGAAACAACGTCATTTGTGTGCAGGGATTGTTCAAACATATGTGAAATTAGGAAAGTAACGATAACCGGAGAATCGCCTCTTCATTACGGGAGCCGCTGTGGTAAGTTTGATGATGAGAAAAAGGTGAAAAAATCAAATAATTTACCAAGATTATTTAACGAAAGAAACAGGCTATTATATGGCCCATATTATACTGACAGGAAAACTAAAGCAGTGCAAATTAAGCATGACAATGGCAGCAAATCTTACGGTCGGATTGGTATCCCGCAGGCGTCTACTTTCTTTGAATTGTTTCCCATGTGGAGGACGTTTTTCACAGAATTGGGCTTGGAGATAGTTATCTCAAAGAATACTAATCGTAGCATAATTAATAAAGGGGTAGAATATGTCAATGCTGAAACGTGCTTTCCTATAAAGGTTGCACACGGACACGTGGTAGATATGCTTGACAAGGATATAGATTATTTATTTCTGCCCAGTGTGATCAATATGACGCATGCTTCTTCAGGACTGACCCATTCTTATGCATGTCCTTACATACAATGCCTTCCGTACATAGTTAGCTCGGCTGTTGATCTTGATTCACAGAATTTTAAGGTATTACAGCCTATAATTCACTTTGAGTATGGAGAGTCATTTGTAGATAAGACATTCCGTCAGATTGCCAGAGATGTTGGCAGTAGAGGCAAAAAGGTAGATAATGCCATTAAAAAGGCCAGGGAATCACAAAAGAACTTCTATAAACACCTTGAGGAGAGGGGTAAAGAGGTGTTAGATAATTTAGGCGAGGACGAGATTGCATTAGTAATTATCAGCCGTCCCTACAACGGCTGTGACTCTGGTGTTAACATGGATCTTCCTGAAAAGCTCAGGGATTTGGGGATACTGGCAATACCAATGGATTGCATACCTATGGACTTAGAAGATATCTCCAGGGATTACCCAAACATGTATTGGAAATATGGGCAAAAGATACTCGCTGCTGCGAGGTTTATAGCACGCGATAAGAGGTTATATGCCCTTTATATAACAAACTTTGGGTGCGGGCCTGATTCTTTTATTTCCAAGTTCTTCCCTAAAGAGGTTGGCGGCAAACCGTATTTGATGATTGACATAGATGAGCATAGCGCTGATGCCGGGGTAATGACACGTTGCGAGGCATTCCTGGATAGTTTGAAAAATGCGAGAATCAAAAAATATAAGGAAGAGATAGAGTTGGAATGTAAGTATGTATCTAAAAAGAAGAGGACTATGTACATTCCTTATATGAATGATTGCGGGTATATTGCTGCCGCTGCGATGAGGGTCAATGGCGTTGACGCTGAAGCCCTGCCAATGCCGGATAAATTGAGTCTGGAATTGGGGAGAAAATATACGTCAGGAAAAGAATGTTACCCCGCAATCCTGACAACAGGGGATATCGTAAAGAAAGCGATTAGTCCAGATTTTGATCCTGACAGAAGTGTTTTCTTTATGGCAACTGCATCAGGTCCTTGCAGATTTGGCCAGTATAATAAGATGCACAGAATGGTTCTGGATGGCATTGGTTTCCCTCATGTGCCAATATATACTTTAGATCAGGGAGACGATTACCAGGAAGATACGAAAAATTTAGGGTCAAGTTTCCGTAAACTAACGTGGAACGGAATTGTATTTGTTGACTTTATGCAAAAACTACTGCATGAAATAAGACCGTATGAAATACATAAAGGTGACGCAGACACCGTATACAAACAACATATCAGGAAAGCAGTGCACGCAATAGAATATGGACACGACCTTTTACAGGTTGCGAGAGAAGCATGTGATGCTTTAAATAGGGTTGAAGTGGACAAGAGCGTGAGGAAGCCTGCAATAGGCATCATCGGTGAAACTTATGTGCGCGGCAATGAGTTTTCCAATAATTTTATCATCAGAAAGATCGAAAAACTTGGCGGGAAAGCAGTGATACCGCCTTTTGGTGAATGGATGGAATATATTGCTCACGTCCGAAAGGAAGATTGCATAAGAGAAAAAAACTTTAACGCTTTTGCAATAGAGATAATTACCGAGGTGATCCAGAAGTTTCATGCAATCAAGATGTCGCGTCCTTTTAGAAAAAGCGGAACAAACCTTTTTAAAGAAAACTCTATAAAGGGATTGATTTCGAAGGGAAGACCATATATCCACGATTCATATAAAGGCGACCCGGTGCTCAGTATGGGAAGGGCGGTGGAATACATAGAGGAAGATTTTGATGGCATTATAAACGTTATTCCTTTTCATTGTATGCCGGGAACCGCCGTTAATGCCGTATTAGAGAAATTCCAGAGAGAACATGACGGGATCCCATGTCTAAAACTGACATTTGACGGCCAGGAAGAGACAAATGAGGAAACTCGTATAGAAGCATTCATGCATCAGGCACAACAAAGAATGGAAAGCAAGCTGAGTGATAGAAAAGATTATGCCACGGTGAATTAGGTTGATTGTAAATAATTGTGGTTGTTCAAATATTTACAGTAAAAACAAAGGAAGCGGAAGGTCATGCCAGAGGCAGATCTGCCTTCGGCACGACTTTAGCCTTCCACTTGTGAATCAACAGGAAAAGGTTAATTTATGAATGGTAAGTGTTGGAAATACGGGGATAATGTCAACACGGATGGGATCATTCCCGCAAGATACCTGAATACGACTGACGTAAAAGAGCTGGCATCTCACTGCATGGAGGACATTGATCCGGAGTTTGTTAAAAAAGCAGGGGAAGGCGACATAATCGTAGCGGGTGACAACTTTGGCTGCGGGTCATCCAGGGAACATGCGCCAATATCTATCAAGGCATTTGGAATCTCCTGCGTGATAGCAAAGAGTTTTGCAAGGATATTCTTCAGGAACGCTATCAATATCGGTTTGCCAATTTTTGAGAGTGAAGATGCAGGCGCAGAGATAAGTGATGGCGACGAGGTTAAAGTAGATATAAATTCGAGCAAGATAACAAATCTGACAACTAACAAAGAGTACTCATTTACACCCTTTGCCGATGAAATGAAGGACATTATCCAGGCAGGGGGATTAATGGAATACATAAAAGCGAACTACTGAATTTCCGTCCTGACAACATTCCTCTCTTTCGAGAGGAATTCAACACTGGAATCCTCTCGAAAGAGAGGAGCATACCCTTGAAGCCATGCGCATTAATACTTTCTGAAAAGCCCGACGACAACCCCCAAGATTTTGACGTCCCCTGACTTTACTTTAATCGGTTCCATCAAAGAGTTTGAAGACCTGAACTCAACTCCATCCTCTGTTTTACAAAACCTTTTCAATGTCGCTTCATTATCTATTAAAACAGCCACCATCTCATTATTTTCTGAGGAATCATCTTGTAGGAATACTGTTTTTACACTTGACTATTATCTCTATAGGTGACCCTTGGTTTTCATTGGGAGGAGAAATAAATGTTAATCAATAAAGCAATAGAAGAAATAAGAAAGTTCCGTCATGAAATTTCTGCAGAATATCGTCATAACACAAAAGAGTTATTGATGCATTATAAACAACTAGAAAGTAAATATTCAGACAGGATTTATACTAAAGCAAGGGCTAACAATTTAATTCAGGTGACGCCAAAAGAAGGTGCACCTGATTAATACATTCGCCGACGCCGTACCATTCCTTAACAGCAGCGTAAAGTTCGTCTTTACTCCTTGCAGCTATTAGATCCGCCTGAACTTTTTTGCGCTGTGGATGATGCCTGCTGTATCCAACTGCGAATTTGCGGAAATATCTTACGCTTCTTAACATCGGGCGCATTTCTGCTACCAACTCATAGTGTTTCAGTAACACTTCTCCCTGTTCGGTCAGGCCGGGGCCTTCCGGTTTTGGCTTACCTTCCCACAACGCACGTGCTTCTTTAAATATCCATGGATTACCTATAGCGCCTCTTGCTATGATCACTCCATCAAGGCAGCTGGTCTTCAGACGTTCAACAACGGTTTCAGCGTCCATCAGATCGCCGCTGCCAATGATAGTTGCCTGTGGAAACTCACGTTTTACCTCTGATATTATTTCCCAGTCACTCCTGTCACGGTACAGATTCTTTACGGGTCTGCCGTGGATGATTATCGCATCAACTCCTTCTGCAACTGCTCCCTGGCATATCCGCCAGAATTTATCCAGTGACTCCTGACTGTTGTCAAACCCGTTCCGAAGCTTGATAGTGACAGGGCATGAAACTGATTTCCTCACATACTGAAGAATCTTGATAGCCTTCTCAGGCTCTTTTAGCAGATATCCGCCGCTGTGACGCCTGAGTACTTTCGGGGCAGGGCAGGCAAAGTTCAGGTCTATCAGGTCGAATCCAATATTAACAAATGATTCAGCCGCTACTGCCATCGTTTCAGGATTTGAACCGAGGATCTGGGCGCCGACAGGGCCTTCATCCGCCCCAGGGCGGGAATACAGCCTGTCAAAGGCTTTCCTGTGCAGAGCGATCTTATCGAGCATGACGCCTGTATACGTAAGCGGCGCACCATACTTGCGGGCAAGCACGCGCATAGCCCTGTCCGTATATCCGCTTAAGGGCGCCTGGAAGAACGGTAGATCAAGGCTGATATCACCCAATTTTAACATTATTTGATCCGACTCTTAATTATGAAATTAATAAAAGTTTCCATTCTAAAATAAATATGACTTTGATGCAATAGAGCAATGGGATAAAAATGCATCCGGAAGCAAGAGATAAAGCCAATATCGCAAACCAAGGGTCACCTTGACAGGTTGTCCGAGAATACAAAAGCAGAAAATTCTGGTGTTGATATCAAAGGGTTTATGACTAGTAAATCTGTTAAAATACCTATTCTTGGATATCTCAAGGCGACCCCTGATCCTCTATCTCTGGACTTCCGTCAAATATGTTTTGATAGATTTCAACAGTTCAAGTTTTATGAGGATCATGAGAAAGAAACTAAAGATTACAAATAATTGTTATACATTAGCATCAGGAATGGCGGTTTCATCAATTCTTCAACCAGTTTCCAACCAAGCCTGAATGTGGAAAGCGCGACAACGAAGACCATCATAATAATAAGAGCACTGATAATAGCTTTCTCAAAAGTCTTAAGTTTTTTGATCATGTTAAAACTCATCGTATTCTGCTAAATTTTTCTTGCTCTAAATAGGATTTAATATATAACATAAAATGCAAATTTCAGCTTTAACAAGAATAATAACATTACAGGGAAGAGTCGAGGAATTTTCAGCTATACTTTAAAGGCTTACAAATTGTGATTTATCAAATGAATCGTGTTCCCGCATGCAGCCGGTGTCGTGGAAACCTGCCCGCCAAACAAACCGTCGGGTAAAAAGGTCTCCGCTACAGTGATGATGTATAACTTTAACAATCACAATTTATGAGCCACTTAAGTATAACTACCTTTTCTCAAGGTTTCTCTGGTTATGTTCGTTCAAAGAAACCGTAGGTTAACATACAATCTTACGATACGAACAATTTATCTGCACATACGTGTACAATTTTTTGGAGATTAACTGAAAAATGATAATTAAAAAACCCAAATCTAAAACTAGCAAACCACGAAGCGCGGGACTATTACAATCAATAGGTCCTATTGAGAATCTTGAAAGCTATGTCAAGGCAGATTGGTGGAGAGAGATTTTTAATGCCAATTATTTAAGAACCGATGCCGATGTTGTAGAAGATCAAACCATTACCAAGACAGAAATCGATCTGTTCCTGAATATATTGTCCCCGTCAAAAGAGAGTGTGATTTTGGATTTATGCTGTGGACAGGGCCGCCACTCCCTGGAACTGGCGAGAAGCGGGTTCAAAAACATCTTTGGTCTTGACCGTTCCCATTATCTGGTTAATAGAGCAAGATCAATCAATCGAAAAGAAGGATATAACGTCACCTACAAGGAGGGAGATGCAAGAAAATTGCCATTTCTTCCTGATACCTTCGACTATGTGCTTGTAGCAGGTAATAGTTTTGGTTATTTTGAAACAATTGAGGACGATATAGCCATTCTTCGAGAGGCGATGCGGGTTCTCAAGCCATTCGGGAAATTGCTTATAGATATTACAGACGGTTGCTATATGAAAGACAACTTTCAGCCCCGGAGCTGGGAATGGATCAATAAGAACTATTTTGTGTGCAGGGAGCGTTCTCTTTCAGAAGATAGTGAACGACTAATATCAAGAGAAGTGATCAGTCATGTAAGAAAAGGGGTAATTGCAGATCAGTTCTACGCTGAAAGGCTTTACACAAGAGAAAGCGTAAGTGATCTGCTGAAAAGGTCAGGATTTGTAGACATAGATTTCCATGCTGAACTGTCTACTGATTCGCAAAGAAAACAGGATCTGGGGATGATGGAAAGACGTGTTATCATTACTTCCGTGGTCAGGAAGGAATGGACTCCTGTAAAAAAGCGGCAAATAGTCGCGAAGACAATTGCCGTAACGATGGGTGACCACCGAAAACTTGACAGAGTAAAACCCAGCGGGAGCTTTGATGAAGATGACTTTTTCACAATCAATGAATTGAAAAAGACGTTAGCAGGATTAATGGAATATAATTTTGTCTACTTCGATAAACATGATACGCTGATTAATGATATCAGTAAGAATACGAACAAATTTGATTTTGCCTTCAATCTGTGTGATGAAGGCTTCAACAATGACGCCACAAAAGAACTGCATGTTCCTTCCTTACTGGAAATCCTCAATATTAAATATACGGGTGGAACCCCACAATGCCTTGCGTATTGTTACGATAAATCACTTGTCAGAGGGATTGCCAAAGAGATGGGCCTTCCCATTCCTCGTGCCTTTATTGTCAATCCTGAGGACACGAATTTTATTGAATTGCAAATAGACTTTCCGGTAATTGTGAAACCGAATTTCGGAGATTCCAGCATTGGAATCAATCAATATAGCGTGTGCAACAATTTCGAAGAATTGGAAAATGCCCTTTTACATGTGCGTAAGAATATGGGCTATGACAAACCTATTATTGTAGAAGAATTTCTTGAAGGAGAAGATATCAGCGTCGGCATTATAGGCAATCCTCCTGACTCATATATAGCGCTTCCAATTATTAAGGAAGACTATTCAACATTACTTCCTGATCTGCCAAAAATTTGCGGTTATGAGGCTAAATGGGAACCTGATTCTCCATACGGCATGATAACCTCTGTTCCAGCGAATTTACCTGAAGATACAGATAGGTTCCTGATTGCAAGCTGTGTTAAACTTTTTGAAAGACTTGAATGTCGTGACTATGCCAGGTTTGACTGGCGATTGGATGCAAATGGAACGCCAAGACTGCTTGAAGCAAATCCGAATCCGGGCTGGTGTTGGGATGGTCACCTGGCAAAAATGGCTAAATTTGCCGGGCTTTCTTATGCCGAAATGTTAGACAGTATTTTGAAAGCAAGTGAGGTGCGTTTTAACAAAGCAGACAAAAATATATAATCCTTTTCAGATATAATAACTCCCAATTATCAGGGGAAGTGCCAGTTTTACTTAAAAACTAATTACTCCAATATTCCGTTTCTCTATCTATTCTTCTTGCCAGTTCACTGGTATATTGTCTGCCGAGTGATTCGGCATGTTTTTCTATCCAATCCGTAAGCCTTGTTTTGCCAATAATCTTGTCAATTGTTTGAACGAGTTCCCGCATGAAATCGATGTAGCGGAAACTTTAAGCTTGCTACAGTAATGATATGTACATAATTACAATATGTCAGCAACTTGAGCATAATCACGGGTTACATGTTTGACATGGTATTGCCCCGTCTTGTATAGCATGTTCCCTGGACAGAAATTCTATTATATCTTCAGATTTATCAGTTAGCTCTACACAATTGCGGCGATGAAATGAACGCAAATGCTTTGAGGCGTAGACGCGTCCGCTGTGTGGTTTTTCTGCCTGTGTGGCAGGTAAGGAATTTGATTCCGGCTTCAGTGCGCTGTCCCATGTAGACATTAACCGTTCATGATAGTACCTGGCCTCGGAGTGTTTACCCTGAGTATTGTAAAGTACCACAAGATTATTCAGCAATGTGGCCATATCGGGATGGCCAGGCTTCAGGACTTTTTCATTTATAACTAACGCCCGTTTATAGAGTTGCTCCGCCTCGGCATATCTGCCCTGAGAGAAGTAAAGAGTTGCCATGTTGCTCAGGGATGCAGCTACATCGGAATGATCCGGTCCCAGGGTCCTTTCCCTTATTACCAGCGCCTGTTTATAAAATTGCAATGACCTGGCGTATTTGCCTAACGCTTTGTATATCCCTGCCAGGTTATTAAGGGAAGTAGCATATTCAGGATGGAATAGTCCATGGGTTTTTTCACTTATTGCAAGCGCCGTTTTAAGAAGTGGTTCGGCTTCAGTGTATTTACCTTGAGCGTGATAGGTTAGGGCAAGAATATTTAGAGTTGCCACTACACTATCCTGGTCTGTTTCCGGTGTTTTTTCCTGTATTGCCAGTGTTCGTTTGAATAGTGGTATTGCTTCCTCATACATGCCCTGGGAGTAATAAAGTGATCCCAGTCTGTTCCTTGATGTTATAACTATGAGTTTGTTGAGGCCAAAGGCCTTTTCCCTGATCTCCAGTATTCGCTTGTACAGAGGTATACACTCTGTATGTTTGCCCTGGGCCTGGTAAAGTAACGCCAGATTGTCAAGATCAGTTGCAACATCAGGATGATCGTTGCCAAGCGCCTTTTCATCTATTTTCAGTGCTTGCATGTAAATAGACTCTGCATCTGAATATTTGCCCTGAGAAAAATAAATCAACCCCAGAATGCTCATAGATTTTGCCAATCTGGGATGATCTGAACCAAATGCCTCCTCGGCAACTTTTAATGATTCTTTAGCTGTGTTCACTGCCTCCGAATATTGCCCTTGTTTATTAAGCACAAGAGCCTTTGTCTCCATATCGGTTAACAAATCTTCCCGGGCATATGCAGGTAAAGTAAATAATACGACCAGCGTTATCAATAAGGCAACCTTTGTCGTGTGAATTACCAGAAGTATTACGTGGTTTCCAAATGTTGTAATGGGTTTAATCATTGATGTAATTGAATCCGTATCTGGAGGAAATTCCTGAATTCCTAAATCTCTCAATATTTATAATAATGACTCGTTCTGGTTATGTTAATATATAAATAATTTGATAATTGTTAATCAGAATATTAAGATGTAAATCTAGAAAATACATGTAACAAATCGTATGCATTTTATCAAGCATGAAACAGCCGGCATTACCGAAGGGAGCAAGTTTATAATGTTAAGAAACGCACATGTAAATGACATAGAAGAGATGAATAAATTAGTAAATCATTTTGCTAAAAAAGACCTGATGCTGCCAAGGTCATTGAGTGAGCTATATGAGAATGTTCGCGATTACTATGTATGCGTTGAGAATGGCAGCATAATCGGGTGTGCGGCATTACATGTTTTCTGGAAAGATCTGGCAGAGATCAAGTCAGTTGCTGTTAAAGAAAACTATCAAAGAAAAGGAATCGGCAGGCAGCTTATACAAAAGTGCCTTGAAGAAGGGAAGGCGCTTGGCATAAACAGGCTGTTTGCCCTGACTTACATCCCGGAGTTTTTTGAGCGTATGGGTTTTAAGCGTGTGGACAAAGAGCTTCTACCTCATAAAATTTGGTCGGAATGTGTAAAGTGTTACAAATTTCCCGACTGTAATGAAGTTCCACTAATGATTGAAATCTAGGTAGTTGTAATTTCTCGCAAAGGCGCAAATTGATTAATTATTGTTTGAAGATTGTTGCTTAGCGAGAAACCATTTGGACTATTCCTGTCCCAGATTTGATCTTATATCTTCCAGTATCTTGTATCCGCCTCTTCCCAATAGCTTATTTGCAAGCTCAATTCCCATAGTAGAGAAATCATCTACCTTACCATTAACAGTATCTCTAATGACGGTAGTTCCATCTAGTGAGCAAACAACCGCTTCCATCTTCAGATTGGATGGGTATATGACTTCTGCGTGAGCGCCTATTGGAATCTGGCATCCTCCCTGGAGTCTTGCAAGAAGGGCTCTTTCCGCCTTTATTTCAAACATAGAATTATAGTCAATTAAGCTTCTTATTAAATTTTTGACCTTTTCATCTATTTCCCGGATTTCTATGCACAGCGCTCCCTGGCCTACGGCAGGAAGCATTATATCATACGGTATTATTTCACTTGCCTTATCGGCAAGGCCAAGCCTAATCAGACCCGCCCTGGCTACAAGTATCGCATCAAGCTCGTCCGAATCTAATTTCTTTAATCTGGTATCCAGATTGCCTCTCAAATCAACTATTTCAAGGTCTGGCCTGACGGCAAGAACTTGTGATCTGCGTCTTAGGCTGCTTGTTCCAAGCTTTGCGTTTTTAGGAAGGTCTTTTAACGATACGTTACCTCTGCTGATTAGAACGTCGTGCGGGTCTTCACGTTTTGTCACCGCACCGATTTCCAGACAGTCCGGAATCTCTGTGGGCACGTCTTTCGCGCTGTGTACAACCAGATCAACTTTTTTATCAAGAAGGGCATTTTCCAGCTCCTTTGTGAACAATCCTATGTTTCCAATCTTTGAAAGGGGGACGTCAGTTATCTTGTCACCCGTTGTCTTTATTATTTCGATAATAAATTCTATTTTCTTATTAGCCTCTTCCAGTTGTGATTTTACCCAGTTAGCCTGGATTAAGGCCAATTTGCTCCCTCTAGAACCAATAACTATTTTATTTCTATTTTCCAACTATCCGCTCCCATCTGTTTTAAATAAATGAATATTACGGTTTAAAATTTCACTCGTACTATTTGTCTCATAAATCAATTTTCTTGTCAATACTTTTTAGTGTTAGAATGTCGAGAGATGCACAGATACATCTGAGTAAGTCGGTGTCCTTATTATGTTGCCGGGTGCATTTGTACTTGATGAAAAGCTAATGTCAGTCTATAATCCCCTTGGTGAGAGGACAATTATAAAATGATAGAAATAAAACCTGTTGATAAAGTAAATGCTACGGTCAGGGTGCCAGGGTCGAAAAGCTATACGAACCGTGCATTAATAGCAGCCTCGCTTGCTTCAGGCGAGTCAGTAATAAAGAACGCCCTGTTAAGCGAAGATACACGGGTTATGATTTCGTGTCTTAATGAAATTGGTGTATACGTCAAGAGCGTTCCAGGAGAAAATGCCTTAATCGTAAAAGGGTGTGAGGGAACGATACCAGTGGAGAGGGCAAGGTTATTTGCAGGTAATGCAGGGACTGTCGTGCGCTTTATGACGGCAGTCTTGACTCTTGGTAACGGGCAATACGAGATAGACGGTATCGAACGAATGAGAAAGAGACCCATACAGCAATTGATTGATGCTTTAAACCGGCTTGGCGCCGATGTGGTTTCAAAGGAAGGTACAGGCTGCCCTCCTGTTCTAATAAATGCCGGCGGATTAATGGGTGGAAGAGTCGAGATACCGGGTAATGTCAGCAGTCAGTATATCAGCGCTATCCTTTTGAGTGCGCCTTATGCAGACAATGATGTTCGTATTATAATTACCGACTACCTTGTATCAAAGAATTACGTTGATATGACTATAGATGTTATGAGTAAGTTTGGGGTAGGAGTGGAAAGGGATTCGTATAGAGAATTTTGTGTTAAGTCAGGCCAGAATTATAAAGGTTGTAAATATATTGTAGAACCTGACGCATCAGGCGCCTCATATTTCTTTGCTGCTGCCGCTATAACTGGCGGCAGGGTTAAGGTTGAAGGTTTAGGTGAAGATTCACTGCAAGGTGACGCAAAATTTATTGATATCCTGAGAGATATGGGGTGCAGTGTAAGAAAGGCATCGGACTGGCTGGAAGTTGAGGGGGGAAAATTAAGGGGAGTAGATGTGGACATGAATGACACTCCGGATGTCGTACAGACCCTGGCGTCTGTTGCAGTCTTTGCAGAAGGGAAAACGCGCATAAGAAACGTTAGAAATCTTCGTTACAAAGAGACAGATCGCATTACGGCTATTGTTAACGAACTCAAGAAAGTCGGCGTAGAAGTAAGGGAGTTTGAGGACGGCCTGGAGATTAATCCATCACCTCCACATTCCGCTGAAATATCAACATATAATGACCATCGCATGGCGATGAGCTTTGCCCTTATAGGCTTACGAACAGAAGGGATAAAAATAAAGAATCCAGAGTGTGTTGAAAAAACATTCCCTGATTTCTTTGAAAGACTGGGGAAATTATATTACTGAGCGTATATGTGATTTGCCTTTGATACGATAGGAGTTATTTATCAGAAATTTCTATACTATTTTCATATTTACTATTGTCCTGTCTGTTGCTGCTGTCAGGCCGGTAAATGCGCTGCTGCCCGAGGATCTTGTGGTTGTGTACAATCAAAACATGCCGGAGAGTAAAGACGTTGCTCAATATTATGCCTTAAAGAGGGGAGTGCCAATCTCTAATCTTGTCGGAGTTGATGTGCCTGAATCTGAAGATATCCTCAGGGTTGACTATGAAGCAAATATGATCCCTCCAATCCGCAGTGTTATTAAAAAGCGAATGCTTATAGGACACAACCCTGCCATTCTCCTTGTGTATGGAATTCCTCTTCGTATAGAAGGTATAAGTAAACCAGAATTATACAAACAATATGAGGAATTAACAGATGATAAGGTAGGGGAGTATAAGCGACTGGTTCAGCAACAAGGGAGACAGCTTGAAAAGTTGATTAATAAAGGACAGGTAACAACAATAATCTACGAAAAACAGAATATAGAATCCATATCAACACTGGAAATTATTAAGAGTGTTAATAAAACCACCCTGAAAGCATCCGAATATCTTAATAAGTATGTTCCGGCATCGGAAATGGATGCCTATTCGAATGTAGTTTCGCTCCTGTTCAGGATGACCGGAATGTCTCCTATTGTTAATAATGTTAAAAATCAGATTTCTTTAATGGAAGACAAAGACAGGATTATATTTTTACGCAATAATAATCTATTAAAATTTAATGCGATCCTTAACAGCCAACTTACAGAGATACAATTCAGAGGTTTTACTCCTGAAAAGGCCATTGAAGCGTCTACCATTGTACGCATGGTCAATGGCGTGGTTGGCGAATTATTGTTTTGGGAAGCCCAGCGTACAATGAAGAATGCAGAGACGACGTCTGCCTCAGTGGATAGTGAATTAACATTGGTTCTTGCCACAGACTTTCAACTTTCCAACTGGTTGTTAAATCCATTTCTGGAAAAGTGTGACAACTTCCCGGGAATTGAATTGTTAAGGAGAAAGACAATTATGGTAGGCCGTCTGGATGCTTCCTCACCTGATGTAGCCAAACGCATGGTTGATGATGCCATGGAAACAGAGAAAGCCGGGCTTGCGGGAACTGTATATATAGATGCCCGCGGTCCTGATGACGTTAACAATAAAGACAGCTACGGACGTTACGATGAACATCTGCGTAGGCTGCATAGTATTGTCAAGTCTAAGAGTTCTATGCCTGTTGTACTGGATAACAGTCCGGAGCTATTTCCGGAAAAGTCATGTCCGGATGCCGCCTTGTATGCCGGCTGGTATTCACTTGCTAAATATGCAGATTCATTTGAGTGGAAGAAAGGGGCTGTGGGTTTCCATATAGCCAGCTCCGAGGCGAGTACACTGAAACAACCGAATAGTCAGGTGTGGTGTAAGAGGATGGTAGAAGAAGGTGTGGCGGCAACCCTCGGACCTGTTAGTGAACCATACTTGTCTGCATTTCCATTGCCGGACGTTTTCTTCCCTTTACTTATGACCGGTAAACTTACACTATTAGAGACTTATTTTAGAAGTATCCCGCATATTTCATGGCGCATAATCATTATAGGTGATCCTTTGTACACACCATTTAAGAATAATCCTGCTATAGACCTTGATTCTCTGGAACAAATTGTAGATAATGACACCTGACCTGGACTACTTTGTGCCGGGAATTATTCTTGATGAAATGAATATATAAAATCGAACATGATTGGTTAATGGTTGTGGTTGCGAAACATTATGTCACGTATATCTGGTACTATTCAAAAGGCATGGTTTCCGAGGGTCTTTCCCTTTCTACTCTTTATAGCCTTCATTGCCCTGGAGAGTCTTATAGACTTTCTCTCCAAATACTGTGATCACCTTGTAAATGTTGCCGGGTATGACAGCTATATCTTTTATCCTGTTAAAACAGTGCTTGTTGCAGTTGTCTTGGTGCTTTTGTGGAATAGATATACTGAGATTGACATGAAGAAGGGTTTTTCGGTGAAGAACCTTTTAATTGGGTTTGTGGCAGGAGTTGCTGTCTTTGTGCTATGGATTAACATGGATATGAAGTTTGCCGTCATGTCAGAACCTGAAGAGTATAATCCATTCATTTTTGATAATTCAATACTCTTTTATCTGATCATATCCTTCAGGCTATTTGGGTCTTCTGTGGTAGTTCCCGTGTTCGAGGAGATATTCTGGAGGTCTTTCGTTATAAGATACATTATCAACCCCAGGTTTGAGGAAGTGCCGATAGGGAAATTTACATGGCTATCTTTTGTTATCTCATCTATCCTCTTTGGTCTGGAGCACAACCTCTGGCTGGCAGGTATTATGGCGGGTGTATCCTATAGCTTGATCCTGTACTACACAAGAAGTCTGGTCATCGCTATATTCTCCCACGGAATAACCAACCTTCTCCTTGGCATCTATGTGCTCACAACAGGTAACTGGCAATTCTGGTAAGAACCTAACGAATAAGGCATTGCCTAGTATCTCATGATACCCGTGAACGGTTACGAAAAAATTTAGTATCTTACTTGTTATCAAGTATTTACAAATTTAACAAACAGTGCGTCCGTGTCAGTACATCCCGAATCATAAAAACATCATGTTGTCATAGGGAAATTTCCATTGACTTTAATTTTTAATCTAACTAAAATGAATTTCACTACTACTATGGCAACAATCTCCTGTTTTGTCATTTCATACAGAAATATACTCTATCATTTGATGGATTTATTTTCATAAATTTATAAGTGTAATGTAACAGTCACTATACTCAACAGGGCTATAAACTGTGATTTTTTGATTGCTTTAACATGTAAGGAAATAAAAAGCTAAAGCCATCCTTATTTCAATCGATCTGGCAAATCCGGGAGATGGATTGCTAACAAGGGACACAGAAACAGGGTTTGAATGGTTAGACCTTACAGACACGCAAGGTCATGTTACGACGGGTGGTTTCATTGATTACTCTTTTGTTAACCCTAGTCTGGGTCCGGGACATACGGGTCATTACTTTGTTAGGGAACTGCAACAATAACCTATACCCGAACCCACAACCATTGCACTCCTTGGAATTGGGTAGGCCGGACTTGCAGGAATAGCAGTAAGACAAAAACTTAAAAAGCAAAACAGTTTTGTGGAGGTAATTATGTGTAGATTCATTCATACAGGATTAGGTGTGATATTGATAATGGTTCTTTTTCCAGAGTTTTCAGAAGCAGTCACGATAGATGCTGTCCGCATCACGACTGGTTTGGAAAAACCCGTCTATGCAACAGCCCCTGAAGGCGATGGCAGTCGATTATTCATTGTTGAACAGACAGGTACTATTCAAATTCTTGATTTGACTACTGGCCAACTCAATTCGACGCCGTATCTTACCATAACGGACATAGACACAGAGGTCGGTAACGGCTTGTTAGGACTTACGTTTCATCCGGCGTATGCGAATAATGGTAGTTTCTACGTGCACGTTAAGGATGGAAGTGGTGCAACGACGGTCAAGGAGTATCAAGTTTCTGGGAATCCGGATATTGCTGATCCATCGAGTGAGAAGACAATTCTTAAGTTCACCACACCAGGAGCGGATCATAATGGAGGATGGTTAGGTTTCAGTCCCGTGGATTCTCTGCTTTACATCACGACTGGTGACGGAGGTGGCTCTTATCCGGATGGTCAGAACGACAAAGGTCCCGGTCATACGGAACCGGGGGGTAACGCGCAAGATACGACGAGTAATCTTATGGGGAAAATTCTACGCATTGATCCCAATGTAGATGATTTTCCCAATGACCCCGATCGGAACTATGGTATTCCGTCTACAAATCCATTTGTTGGAACGCCCGACGATGATGAGATATGGGCGTATGGATTGAGGAATCCCTGGCGGGCCAGCTTTGATCCCATAGGTAATATGTACATTGCTGATGTGGGACAGGATGTTCGTGAAGAAATTGATTTTCTGCCAGTTTCAAGTGGAGGAATCAATTTTGGTTGGCGTCTTCGTGAAGGGACGATTGAGACGCCGACCGGAGGAGTTGGTGGTCCCAAACCACTTGGTGCCCTTGATCCGATCTATGATTATGCGCATGGTAGTGGGTCTACAGAGGGGCGTTCAGTTACTGGTGGTTTTGTCTATCAGGGTCCCGTCACATCCCTGCAGGGTCAATATTTTTTCGGTGATTTTGTGAATCCGAGAATATGGTCTTTCAGCTATGACGGTTCCGATTCGTCTCAGTTCAATGGTTCGAACATCACTAATTTTACAGATTGGACTGATCAAATGACGTTTGATGCGGGAAGTCTTGATAGTCTTTCTTCTTTTGGACAGGATGCGTCAGGGAATCTCTATGTGATTGATTATACGGATGGTGAACTGTATTTTCTCCAGGTTACAGATCCCACGATAGTCCCCGAACCCGCAACCATTGCGCTACTCGGTATTGGGTTAGCTGGACTTGCGGGGACAGCAGTAAGGCGGAAATTTAAAAAGAAAATGATTAGCAAACAGTAGGAATGGGGCTACCAATAATGTTTCATTAACCAGACGCCTGCACTCTTCATAAACAGAGGAATGTAGGCGTTTTTTTATCAAATCTCTTTCCACCAAATTACCCCAACTACCAACTCTATTTGCCAAAGACTTTAAACCTCTACCTTGCTTTGCTCCATGAATACCATTGAATTTTATACACTTCCCTGCTACTCTTTATAAAAGTTGAAATTAGGTTTGTAGGGGCAATGTCATTGAATTAATTCAGCACATTCCCACGCGGGAGCGTGGGACGAGTTAATGATGTGTAACGTCCACCCAGGCGGGCGGCTACAGCAATATGAAATCGTTCAATTTATATATTGAAAAATGGAATTAATACAGATTTCATTAGATAATATTGATTTGTCATCTGAAGGTTATGACAGGTATTTGTTTCGTTATGGACGTGATTCGGATGTTGTAAAGGAATCTATTAGAAATGTGGGATTAATCAATCCTGTGATATTGAAGAGAAACCAGGATGCCGATGGAGGATATACTATTGTATGCGGTTATCAACGGATCATGGCATGTCAAGAATTAGGACAGGTAGGTATTGAGGCAAAGGTTATAGATGGGCTTAATGACGAAGAGATACTGTTGTTAGTTTTGCATGATAATTTATCTTCAAGAGGGTTTAATGAAATAGAAAATGGAATCGTTATAAAAAAATTTCTAGATATAGGTTACTCTTACGATAGATTGATGTCTGAAATAACTCCACTTCTTGGTGTCCCGTCAAATAAGAACATGATAGATAAATATATTTCCCTTTTAAGGCTTGGCAGTAAAATAAAAAAAGCTGTAGCCAAATGTGAAATAGAACTGGAAAAAGCATTTTTGCTGATGCAGCTTGATGATGTTGAGAGAGATATTGTGTGGAGAGTTCTCTTTAGAGAATCAAGCACTAACATAAATGAGACAAAGGAAACAATTAGAAACCTGCTCGACCTTAAGCAGATAAAGCAAATGGGAATGGTTGAATTGCTATCTTCAAAAGAAATCAGCCTCATTATCTCAGACAGTAAATCCAACAAGAGGCAAAGAGGTGAAAGAATCTATATATTGATAAAGTACATGCGTTATCCAGTTATTAGTAAAAAGGAGGATGAGTTTGATAAATCATGCAGTGAACTTGGCCTGGATAATGATGTTCGCATCAACCACTCCAGATATTTTGAAGGAGATGAAATCAGGATAACCATAAAGGTCTCTAACGAAGAAAAGTTGAGGGCTAACATAGAGAAACTCCTTTCAAATATAGGGAATGGAATGTTTAAGAAAATCTTTTCTATATTTAAATGATTTTGATTTTTGGACGCAGATATTCGCAGATAAACGCAGATAATTATACGGAGAAGGAATATTGATAGTTTTAGGAGTTGATATTAGGGGTGCTTTTACAGACTTTGTTATGTTTGACGGAAAAAAATTAAAGATTATTAAAATAATATCCACACCGCACAATCCTGCCGAGGCTGTTTTTAATGGGATCGGATCCCTTAAAATGCCGGAGCGCTGTCTGCATTGGGTATGACAATTATGTAAATTTGATTATAGAAAAGATATAAAAATATGCAGGAAGATAATATAGCAATCGAAGTTAAAGACTTAAAGAAAGAATTCAAAGTAAGTTCGTCTGGCAAAGGCATTTTAGGGAAACTGCAAGCGCTTTTCCACAGAAGACATAAAGTCATTACGGCTGTGGATGCTATTAATTTTAAAATAAAGCGTGGGGAATTTGTAGGCTATGTGGGTGAGAATGGAGCCGGTAAATCGACTACCATAAAAATGCTGACGGGTATACTTGTACCAACCTCTGGATCCGCAGAGGTAAATGGAATTGTTCCTTACAAGAACAGAAAGAAGAATGCCGCAAAGATTGGTGTGGTATTTGGCCAAAGAACACAGCTCTGGTGGGATCTTCCTGTTTGTGAGTCATTTGATTTGCTGAGAGTAATATTCCGTGTATCCAGATTTGACTTTAATCGTCAAATGGAAAAACTGGAAAAAGCGCTTGGCCTTAAACCCCTTCTGGAAATGCCGGTGAGAAAGCTGTCATTAGGCCAGAGGATGAGGTGTGATTTAGCCGCTTCTCTCATTCACAACCCACCCGTACTCTTTCTGGACGAGCCGACAATCGGCCTGGATGTGCTGGCAAAGGAGAATATAAGGAATTTCCTCTCAGAAATTAACAGGGAAGAAGGGACGACCATTATCCTCACTACACATGACATGAACGATATCGAGCAGCTTTGCAAACGGCTTATCATACTTGAAGAAGGAAGGATTATGTTTGACGGTGAAACCGAGTTTCTAAAACAAAAGTTTGTCCATGAAAAAGTAATAGAGGTAGAATTTCACGAAGTTGGTTGTGTCATACAGGGAATACCCGGGGTCACTGTTGTGCGCGAGCAGGGGTGCAAGAAATGGTTGACTTTAGATAACGACAATTCCGGCATAGGAGAAGTTATAGGCACCATTGCCTCTCAATATAAGATAAAAGATATATCCGTAAAAGAGCCATCCGTGGAAAGCATAATCAGGAACATTTATGACAATCGTATAAGATTGTCGACGCCTTAGAGCAAATCTTTTACTGAATGAAATGAATCCAAAACTTTTTCTTAAATTCGTATCTATATCTTTCCAGAAGCAGGTCACGTATAGATTTGATTGCTTCGTTGGTATTGTGAATGGTTTTCTATATGTCTTTATATTTACCTCATTATGGAAGGCATTGTATTCTCAGTTCGATACCACGGTGCATAATGGTTTTACATTAACGGCTATTATAACTTATGCTGTTCTGGTTATGGCGGTCAAGATATCCTTTACGATGGACGATTCTATTATCTATGGGAAGGTTATGGATGGTTCAATTGCAATGGAGCTTATAAGGCCGACGTCAATTTTCTTTATGAACCTTGCCGAGAACGTTGGTCACTCTCTATTTCATATTATGGCAAGAACAGTCCCTATCGTCATAATATCCATTTTTATTTTTGAAATCTCTATTCCGTTTGAACCGGTAAGACTTTTAGCATTTCTTTTTTCATTCCTGGCAGGATACGTTTTGATTTCTATGCTTAACTTTACCGCGGGATTGCTTGCTTTCTGGTTTGTAGAAATATTTCCGTTCATGCTCTTTAAATATGCTTTATTTACATTCTTTGCCGGAGGAATAGTACCTATTGATTTCTTTCCGGAATTCTTAAAGCCACTGGTTAATATTCTTCCGTTTCAATACATGCTTTACTTTCCGACCGTTATCCTTACAGGACGGATTCCGTTGACGGAAGTCCATTCAATAATAATCGCACAATTAATGTGGATATTGATAATGGGCGTTATTTGTAGTCTTATGTGGAGCGCCGGTAAGAAAAAACTGGTTATCCAGGGAGGATAAATGGAGGCAATCAAGATTTACCTTACACTGTTTGCAACATCCATAAAGGCAAGGATGGAGTATAAGGCGAGTTTCCTGTTCTATATATTTGCCATACTGTCTTTTTATATAGGTCAGATTGGTTTGTTATTTGTGCTCCTGAACCGCTTCCACCAGATAAAGGGCTGGACGATGGGTGAAATGGTTTTCCTGTACTCCCTTCATGCCTTTGCCTACGGGTTTACAAATCTGATTTTCTCTCAACTTATTAATTTCGACAAGATGGTTGTGGACGGTGAGTTTGACAGAGTATTGGTAAGGCCGTTAAGCCCTTTAGGACAGGTTATGTTTTCCAAATTTGAAGTGTCGACAGCGGCGCATCTCATAATCGGGTCTACGGCACTTTACTTCGGTTCACACCTTGCCGGTATAGTATGGACACTTAATAAGGCTCTGTTGTTTCCAGTAATTGTGGGCGGGGGAGTCTTAATTACCGGCGGTATACGCCTGATTGTAACGGCCGTCGCATTTTGGACATTAAGAAACCAGTCTCTGGTTCATACGGTTATATTTTCAAGCAAGGAGTTTATTAACTATCCTGTAAACATTTATAATAATGGGATGCAGTTCTTTTTGACATTTATATTTCCGATAGCGTTTATCAATTTTTATCCGGCGCATTTCTTTTTAGACCGTTCGGGAGAAGGCCTCCTGCATCCTGCATTAGAAATGGGGACACCAATTGCAGGCATTATTGTGTTTACTATTTCAATCTTCACATGGAGGGTTGGCGTTAACCATTACCAGAGTACGGGTTCATGATAACTCCGGGTTGTTCGGAAATCAATTGACAAGAGAATTACAAAGAGTAGAATAATAGACATAAAATATATTAAGTGGTTGTCATGAATTTAGAAAGGGGAAAAGATGGCTAGAGCCAAAGCGAGACATATTCTGGTATCCAGTCAGGAAGAATGTGACAGGTTAAAAGAACAAATCTAAAATGGGACAGACTTTGCAGAAGTAGCAAAGGAGCACTCCCAATGTCCATCGGGTCAGCAGGGAGGAGATTTAGGGGAGTTCAGCCCGGGACAAATGGTAAGAGAATTTGATCAAGTAGTTTTCAGTGATGAAGTTGGGGAAGTCCATGGTCCGGTAAAGACCGACTTTGGATATCACCTTATCGAAATCACAAATCGTACGGAGTAAGCACTTACACCTTTGGGTTACCGGTAGACGGGTTCAAACTTCAGGTGTCTAAAACACAAAAAATCAGCCGTTTACGGGCCGTTATCGTATAATACGTGTGTTGGTTATTCGGTAATGTTTATTTGATCAATACACAATAGATTAGAGGAGTAAAGATGAGTATATATATTGGAAACCTTTCTTATGAGATTACGGAAGATGAAGTTCGGGATATTTTCTCAGCACATGGAGAAGTATCAAGTGTATCAATCATAAAGGACAAATATTCAGGGCAATCAAAAGGGTTTGGTTTTGTAGAAATGCCGAATCAAGCTGAGGCAGAAGAAGCCATAAAGGCCTTGAATGAAAGTGACTTAAAAGGTAGAAATATTAAAGTCAATCAAGCACGTCCCAAAGAAGAGCGTCCACAACGCAGGGCGAGATATTAATACCCAATCAGAAGGCGACATAGTGTCGTAGGAGTACGGCACTATGCCAGGCCAAGCATAAATTTTTAATCACCAATGCTAACTGTTTCCGCCCTTACCCTCAATATCTTAGCCGTATTCGTCTGGTATGTTGGTGGTGCCGTACTGCTCATAAAGGGATGCAGTCTATTGTTAGAAGCACATTCGCTGAGGCCTGGAATGTACTGGATCTGGATTGTCATTGCTGCCGGTTTGTGTTTTGGCGGTTTAAAAGGAAAATTCATTTTCAGTAAAATCTGCCGGAAAAATCTAGCCAGAATACGTTCCCTTGATCAGCCAAAGGTCTGGCAAATCTTCAGGCCCTGGTTCTTTGTGTTCTTAGCCGCCATGATTACGACTGGCGCAACATTATCCAGGCTGGCACACGACAACTACTACTTCCTGATCGGCGTGGCTATATTGGATTTTAGTATTGCTATCGCTCTGCTATGGAGTGGTCATGTCTTCTGGAAGCTGAAGGCATTTGCAAAATAACAACCCTGTTTCAGCTTAAAGATAAATCAAAGCCAACATCTATCTCGTTTTTTATCTTCAAAGTGCCCATCATAGCCTTGAAAGGTTTTATTCCGTAGTCTTTCTGGAGTATGGTAAACCTTCCTTTTAAACCGCCGCCGCTGGTATGTATATCAAAATCTACAGATTTAGTAACACCGTGCAGACTTAATTCTCCATTTACGTGATAACCGCCTTCTTTTTCCTGAATAGCCTTAGAACTGAAATTGACAGTAGGATATTCGACCGGGTGTAATACCTTCTTGGCCATATCCGCTTCAATATCTGCTATATCCTTTTCTTTTAACGCATCCGGTTGGCGTTTTCCATCTTTCATAGCACAATCTACTTTTAGAGAATTTGCCTGTATCTCCAGCCCCAGGCTTCCAGAAGAAAAACCGGCTTCAGGCACATCTAAATCAACCTTGAAATCAGTCACATCAATTAGTAAATCATGCGCCAGTTTACTAAGCAAACCCTCCTTAAAAGTATAAACAGACACCTTTCCAGAATTACTATTCAAACTATACGTACCAGCTTTTAAAGACATATTTTCTCCTCCTTAATTTCTTCCTCTTTTTCATAACAAGCTTTCAACCTAACGGATTTATAAAATCAATATAAAAAGAATGTATGTTTGTAATAATGCAAAACCAATCTTTTCGCTAGATAATACTTTTCAATAAACCACCATCATACAAATGAGATTTCATATTTGAGCAACTATAATGCCAAAATTCTAAAGGCATGAAAAACATCTTCCTGTATTTCGTAAGTGTAATTAAACAAAATAGATATTAACAATATTAATTATTTATTTATTTGTAGCTTCGCCCTGGTCATATTTGCATTTGACAAAATGTCAATTGTAATATTATCACTCAAAAATATTGAGGACACAATGTCACAAGGCATTTGTGAAATAATGTTCCTGTTTGTAATGGTTAGCCATATTGAAGGAAGTAGCGAATTATGTTAGTATGATGCAGTCACATGGAAATATCAGGTTATTATTTTAAGTTTTGAGAGTTAAATGCTAAGGACATCCATTGATTTAGGAACGAATACTTGCCTTATGCTTTTGGCGGAGGTTGAGTCGGGGCAGGTTAAAAAGGTATTAGGTGATTATGCCAGAATCATTCGTTTGGGAGAAGGTGTGGATCTAACCAGAAGTCTTCAGCCTAAGGCAATAGAGCGAACACTTGCGTGTTTAGCCGAATATAAAAGTATAATCTCTGATGCTGAAGTTGTACCAGGTGATGTTGTGTGCGTGGCTACCAGTCATGCAAGGGATGCCGCAAATGGGGAAGCATTTTTTGCCAGGGTTGAGACAGAGTATGGCTTCAGATTCAGGGTTCTTTCGGGGAGAGATGAAGCACGTCTGAGCTTTATGGGTTCTTTTCTTCCGGGCATGGATCCGTCTGACTATGCTGTGGTGGATATAGGAGGCGGAAGTACCGAGTTTGTGACGGCAAAAGAGGTTCGAAGCGTGGATTTAGGATCTGTGCGTTTTACGGAAAGATATCTGAGTTCCGATCCCGTAACTGATGAAGAGTTTCGCCACTGTCTTGATAGAGTAGATAATAAGTTAGAAGAGCTTATAGACTGGCGTAGTATGATTCCGGCGGAAATGCAAATGCTTGCCGTAGCCGGTACAGCGACTACACTTGCTTCATGGTATCTGGGACAAGCGGAATTTAACGCTGATGAGGTGGAGGGAATTCAATTAACGAAAGACAATTTACATCGAATGGTTGAAGTCCTGAAATGTAAAACCATCGCAGAAAGACGCGATCAGATAGGTATCGAACCGGGACGCGCGGACGTCTTGCTGGCAGGGGCGATGATTATGTGGAGGGCTATGGAAAGATTGAATTTTCCAATCTGCAGTGTAAGCTCAAGGGGTTTGAGGTATGGGGTGTTGATGGATTCGTGATTTAAGGATTTAGGAATTCAGGAATCGTGTAATACCTTAATTTCTTCTAGCAGTATTTTCTCTCCATCTAAAACAAATCTGTCGTAAACAATATTTCAACCGCATTATTGGCTGAGCGTTTTTCATTTTCATTCAGAACAATAAGTTCTTCCCTGCAAAGTTTCATTTGATTACGGAGAAGGTGATTGCCAGGTCTATGGACGAGGCTTTTCTCAAGGTTATGTCAATGTTTTAAGAGACCTTGAAACCTGCCCGACTTCTTCGTTCAGGCGGGCGAATTCAGGATGACAATATAGTGTTTCTGCAACAGATACTAAGCAGTTTCATCATAGGTGCGTAATGCCACTCGGTTTGATTTCTCATAGCTAAATCTTTGATCATTGTATAATATTTGTTATAAATATCCTGATACTTTTCTTTGTAATCAGGATTGCAGAAGAACACCCGGCATCCAAGTGTTCTGTATTCTCTAATTGTGCATTTATTGTTTATGAGAAAGGGGCATGTTCCCTGGTCAGGATCAAAAGGCGGCACGTCTACGTTTTCCAGAATATAGTCTGTTTCAATGGTCGAAGCATACAATACGTGGTCAAATGTATCGAAATGACAGCATGTGCCGCAGGCATCACAGCCGGGATTGATACTTGCAAGCTCTGCTTCGAGTTCTTTGTAGATTTTAGTAATATCCGAGTTGTTTTCAGAACGACATTTCATTATGTATTATTCTAATATAAAATGTTTGTAAAATACAAATAGAAAAAGATTCTTCACCTAATCTGGTGTGACAGAGCTAAGCTCAGCTTTGCTAAAAAAGACTATGCCGTGTAAAGCGAAAAAACTTTTACTTGTGCGAATGACAGATTATGACTATTGGCCTTCTGGCTCGCCCGGATGAATCCCTGCCCGACTAATGGCAGGCGGGCGTTCGGACTGGCCTTTCGCCTCCTTTTGCCTTGTGGTAAACCTGAAATGTTGTGAACTTTCACTTCCATTCTCTCCCTAATATTTAGCTACGGCTTTTTACTTGTTTCATAATTATACACATTTGACTCAAATATAGAAATTGATGAATAAATCGGCACTGGTTAAAGTAAAGCATCGAAAGTGTTTTTTGGGGAATGTGTCAGCTAAAATGTAATAACTCAATAAGAAAACATTTGTAAGTCATGTTATTATGGCACTTTGCAGATTTAGTTTAAATGAGATAGCATTTCTAGAAAGACATTAAAAGCAATAAGTTTAGAAATGGTACGAAAGTTGCGAATTTCCTTATGGGAGTGTGATCAAGATTACTTTCTTTAAACTCATAGATTGCAAATTTTAGGTTAGGAGATGAGAGGGGCTACGCCAGTTTTACAGAACTAAACAGGGTAGTCAGCATGAAGAAACAGACTCTACCCTCGTCAAATTACATAGATAAAAGTTTTAAAAACATTAATCGGTTGTATATAGCTGTGGAAACTGGTCTCTTTACTTTAGTTCAAGGATAAACCAATGCCTGTCAAAAGCAGAAATTATTTAAGGAAATATAAAAAGGGATCTTTTAAAAGAAGGTTTTTGGCAGAACTAGGAATTAGTCGTTCAACAAAAGGCATGACCATAGCTTACGTATGTATCTTTCTTTTTCTAGTTGTTATTTATAAACTCATTATGAGTTTTTCTTCTTCATATTTGTTCTAGTCCCTGCGTATTCTGATATTTATATTATCTTTTCTGTTTTTAATTAATCATCAACGGTTATATCACCTTTATTAAACATCTTCAATCAATCAACTTACTTTTCCTCTGCCTGCAAATTAACTGCTTGATTTTAATAATTGATTTTATTACCTTTTGTTTAAATGTATAGCGTGAATCAATATCTGTAATATAAAAGATTCTAGTTAGACTTTCATGCCACCGGGTGGTATCACGAATTGTGAAAATTTAATTAATGGTATAAGCATCTTGCCGTACGGCGGTGAACAGATTCCAGTTTTGAAAATCCATTTTTGGGCAAAAGAATCGTGATTGAGAATAAGAGTTATGCTGATAATTTTTGTACACCGCATTATCGCGAGCTTGTCAGGCGTTATTGCGGCGTTAAAGAAGATGGAGTCCTTGAGTATGGTGCAGAAGGAAAGAAGATTAAGGA
>ERZ1292633.645-Hain-H41-02um-R1-645-length-39655-cov-14_pt1 | contig 39655 bp, 52 predicted proteins | sample MGYA00564406_ERZ1292633 | MGnify/ENA primary metagenome ERZ1292633 (study PRJEB36523, sample SAMEA6512639) | groundwater metagenome | collected 2019-01-08 | study: AquaDiva: Metagenomics assemblies of 32 groundwater samples
CTTTTGACGGTCAATTAGATGAGATAAGAATATCCAGTACGGCCCGTTCATCAACTTGGCTTTCCACTCAATACAACAACCAAAATTCACCCAGTACCTTTTTTAGCAGTTTTGGGACAGAGACCACGTCCGGTCCAACAAACGAGCAGTTGATGCGGCATGGGAATTGGTTTTCGACTGATGGGGTAGAACAATCATTTACATTTTAATGCTCTCAGCATAAGATTGTGAATAATATGAAAAAGATAATAATATGTATTTCGTTTGTTTTTGTGCTGGTAATCGTCGCTGTATCAGCATATTATTTTTATACGAAATACAAAGAATCACAGGTTAAACCGCAAGAGCAGCTACAGCAGAAGCCAATGAACGAAATAGAGAGCTTGCTAAAAAAAGTCGGGAAACACATAGTACTTCCTACAGACGAAAACCCAACCATTTTTACAGTGACGGATAAAGAAAAATTATCTGGCCAACAATTTTTTATGCATGCAAACAACGGCGATAAAGTGCTCATATATGAAAAAAATAAAAAAGCCTTTTTATACGACGTCGTCTCTGATAAAATCATTGAGGTGGGTCCGGTGACATTTGAAACGCCTGCCGTGTCACCATTGGTCACTCCATCTGTGCGTATGCCAACGAAAGAGGCATCTGCGGCTGCAGGGTTTTAAATATTTTTGTCACGATAAAACGATGTATACTACACTAGCATGGAAAAAAAATCTGTAATCATTTCCTTTGTTATATTAGGTCTTTTGGCTGTGGGCGGAGGTATTTCCGGTGTCTATTATTACGCGAAATATCAGCAAGAAATACTCCGATTAAAAGATCCGCAACGTGATGTGAAGGCGCTTCTTACACAAGTCGGGAAACTTATAGAATTGCCGACAGGCGAAGAACCGACCGTTGCCACCGTGACGAATGCGGATCAGATTATCGCTCAACCATTTTTTGCGAAAGCCAAAAATGGCGATCGAGTTATCATTTATACCAATGCTCGTCTCGCAATCCTTTTTGATATGATTTCTGGGAAAATTATGAACGTTGGGATACTCAATGTTGGAACACCATCAGCGACACAAGGCACTCCTGCTCCCAGTTTCAATCAGCAGTAGCCTCCTTGGAATTTGGGCATAAGTCGAGTACAATAGACGATATATGAATAATTTTCACGATCAAAAGCTTTGGCAAGATGCATTCGTCATTCTTATGGATATCCATACGACGTTTGAAGGCATGCGTGGAGGCGACAATGAAGAAGTCGTAGAAGACTGTATCGAAAGTGCAACAGAGGTGGCTGCAAAAATAGCTGATGGACTCTCTCGTCAAGATAAACGATTTGGTCGCCAAGTACTTCTGGATGCTATTGGATTGGTCGCAGTGGTACGGACACATTTGGCAGTCGCGTGGGGACGAGGCATGGTGACTGATGACGTTTTTAAAGCAACCGATGACAAATACCAATCACTGACCGAGAGTCTCCAAAATACGAGATAATGTTTGAAGTTATCCCTAATATCACTGATATCTCTGTTGATGCACTCACAAGGAAAGCCCTTACAGCTGGACAGTTTGTCTCATGGGTGCATATCGATGTGTCTGATGAGTCGCTCATCCCCAATGTCACAGGTGTTGATATGCATGGGTTAAAGAGCGCTCTGGATGCTGTTCCACGATTATTTGTAGAAGCACATCTTGTGGTGGTCAACCCCGACAGGTACGTATCACAACTGGTTAACGCGGGGGTCAAGCGTATCATCGTGCAGCTGGAGAGTAATGATCCTCGCCACTTTCTCGAGCTGGCTAACTATGAGGAAATAGAAGTCATTATGGCTATAGATGCGCCGACTGCCATTGAGGAGATAGAGCCGTTTCTTGAAGAAGTCGTCGGCGTGCATGTGTTGACAAGCGAGGTAGGTGGTGAGCATCCGCCATTTTTGCCAGAGATGGTAGAAAAGATCATAAAAATTCATCAGAATTATCCAGATCTCGTGGTAAGTGCTGAAGGCGGTATTCGTAAAGAGGAGATCCGAACGCTCAAAGAAGCAGGTGTCACGCGAATCGTCACATCGAAATCACTTTTTACCGATATGGGATCTGTGGGAGATGCGATAGGCGAACTTGATGCTAGCTAATTCTTACTATTTATTCTCCTGAAGTTTTATTGTTTGGTTTTGCGGCTTCGTTGACTATCTCTATAGCATGGGAAGTTCCCAGACGAGTAACTCCTGCCTCGATAAATTTCTCTGCAACTTCTTTGGTTGTGATACCACCGGCGACTTTAATTTTCATAGAATCACCGACGGCTTCTTTGACGATGAGGAAGTCTTCAAGTGTCGGGTTTCTCGGTCCCATCCCTGAGCCAATCTTTACATAGTCAGCGCCTGAGGCTTTGATAAGCTCGGCCACTCTCTGCATTTTTTCTTTTTTGTCTTCCATGCCATCAAAGAATGCAGGCTCGAGGATAAATTTGATGACGACGGGTTTGCCAACCATGCGCGCGGCATCAACGATTGCTGTCATCTCATGCAAGAATCCATCTTCATTGCCTGCGATAAACATGCCGATGTTGGGGACGACATCAAGCTCGTCAGCGCCAAGCGTTGCCGCGTTGTTGGCTGCGGCAACTTTGGCTGTCGTCGTGTCTTGTCCTAAAGGGAATGAGACGACCGTGCCGACGACTGGTCTTGCTTTGCCTGTCTCGCCGGCAGGCGGGCCTGCCAATGCTTTTTTGGCAGTGATAATATACGTGGCGTTTACAAACGCGGCGTGGAAGCCGTAGGTGAGCACATCTTTACAAAGCTTTTCGATATCTCTGGGAGTCGCGTTTGCGCGATGATTGGCAAAGTCGAGGTAAGGGGCAAGAGAAGTCATACAGAGAGTATAGCAGGAAGATGTGCACAGGCGGCAGGAAGATCTTCCGTTCTATAAAATATTCCGTTGATTATCGCTCCATCATCCGTTGGAGTGATAGCTGGGTCTTTTGGTAGACGAAATTCATGTTTTGGAATACGCCGTTTTGGGCGAATTGATATATTTGATTCCTTCGTTGGTGTTTTAAACACTGGATCACCCTCTGGTGTAAAATCTATAATTTTACGCATACTGTATGTATTATAATACGACTATGCAATTTAAAAAAGTCTGTGTTGCGGGGACGTTTGACCATCTTCATGCAGGGCATGAGGCGCTTCTTCATAAGGCATTTGAAGTGGGGAATCATGTCGTCGTTGGAATAACGTCTGATGCGTTCGTCACCGAATATAAAAATGCTCCTGTACGACTGTGTGATGCTCGCAGAGAGGATTTAATTTTGTGGTTGGGGAAGAGTGGGTTTGATGGTCGATATGACCTCGTAGTAATCGATGACCCGTATGAGCCCGCTCTTTCAAGTAAGAGCTTTGAAGTACTTGTGGTGTCAGAGGAATCAAGCGTTCGCGCGCACGCATTGAATGCCATGCGTGTGAAAAACGGTTTGACGCCGCTTATACTAGTCACCGTGCCGATTCATATAGCAAAAGATGGCAAGCCAATATCGTCATCGCGTATACGAGAAGGGGATATCGATACGAAAGGTAATTTATGTATGCCTAATTCCATGCGGGAAGCATTATCAATCCCTTTGGGGATTATTGTAGATATACCACGCTATACTGATGTGTTTGCTTCAGTCGGTGACATGACGACAAAAATACTTTTGGAAAAAGGCATAGTACCTCGTCTTATTATTGTGGACAATAAAGTACATCGAAACGTCTATCACGATCTTATACCACTCCTTCAAAATCTTACAGTGCCCATGGTTCATATACGAAGTGGTCCTGGATATATTGCAAAAGAAGCCATTGCACTTCTTTTTGCAAAATATCATGGCATTATAGATGTGGAAGGGGAAGAGGATTTGTTGGTGTTGCCCGTGGTAGTCTATGCGCCGATAGGGAGCATTGTGTATTATGGCCAACCTGACGTAGGGATGGTGGAAGTGGTGGTAACGCAAGAAAAAAAGGAAGAAGCAATTGCATTGCTCACAAAATTTAGCGTACAGTAAATGTATGGCAATGTATGTTCCTGATGTAAAAACGCAACGATGGGTGATTGTGGCACCGAACCGCAAATCTCGTCCCGATGATGAGGGTGATCCTAAACCCAAAGGATGCCCGTTTTGTGTGGGGAATGAAAAAGCAACACCTCCTGAGGTGTATAGAATAGGGACGGGTGAGACGAATACGCCAGGCTGGCAAGTGCGCGTGGTTCCCAATTTATATCCTATTACTGACACCCACGAGGTCATTATCCACAGTCCAGACGATACAAAAGATATAGAAGATTTACCGGTCGAGCAGGTGACGCGCATTCTTACGGCATATCGCGATCGGTATAGAGCGCATGATGCGGATGGGCAAGTGCTTATTTTTTGCAACCATGGATTCGCCGCTGGCGCGTCCTTAAAGCACCCACACGCGCAGCTTGTGGTCATTCCGCGGCAAATAAATCTAGACGCGCTGGTTCGAGAGCCTGTAGCAAACATTGTCGAAGATAACACGTATTTCTACACCTATTGCCCTGATTTTTCCCAATGGCCATTTGAGGTGTGGATTGCGCCCAAATCAGAGGGGGCGAAGTTTGGAGATATAGAAGGTAATAAATTATCTGATCTTGCGGGCGTTCTCAAGCGAGCACTCGTAAAAATTCGCGCGGCTCTTCGGCAAGGGTTCGTACACTCGGTACATGAGAAAGATGTCTTCGTATACAACTATTACATTTATCATGGAACCAATTGGTATATCCGCATCACGCCGCGTTTTATACACCGAGCTGGGTTCGAATTGGGGACAGGGTTATCTGTCAATGTCGTAGAGCCAAAGGAAGCGGTAAGAGTGCTTCGTGAAGTTTAGACAGCACTTTTTTGCTGTTGGCCCAAAAGCCACAGAACTGCTTCTCTTTTGTAGCGTCTATCGCCTCGTGAGTTAATACGAATTGCGGGAAGCTTTCCTCGTTTGCCCCATCGTTTGATGGTAAGCGCTGAGACGCGCAAGATCTTTGCGACTTCGCGCACTGTTAGTAATTCTGGCCATTCATCACCGAGTGCCATATATCGTTGGTTCGTTAGTTCGTTACTTCGTTGCTTAGATAAGTCGAAGGCAAGCTAGCGAGTTCTTTCTGGGCAAAATTAAAGTAATCGTTATCGATCACAACAGTACAACAGGGGATCAAACCTTGTCAATGAGGAGTCGCAAAATATGCGTAATTGTGGATAAAATATGGATGCGGTAATTAATTGTACGACGTAAAAAATTACATATGGTATTTATTCCACCAAAAAACCCCGCCTCGGCGGGGTTTTTCTTTGGCTTCATATAACAAAAGTTATTTAAGCTCGGCTTTTGCTCCTGCTGTCCCGCGAAGCGGGATTTCGCTGTGCTCAACTTCCAATTCTATTACTTCAATTCTGCCTTAGCTCCTGCTGCCTCTAATTTCTTTTTGCCTTCTTCTGCAGCTGATTTAGAAAGCCCTGTGAGTACCTCTTTAGGAGCGGACTCGACGAGTGCCTTAGCTTCAGTAAGACCGAGTGTAGGAACGAGCTCTCGGACTGCTTTGATAGCACCGATTTTGTTTGCTCCTGCTTCAGTGATAATGAGATTGAAGACAGTTTGTTCTTCTTTTACCTCGCCAGCTTCTGCTGACGCTCCAGCTGCTGCAGCGACTGCTACAGGGGCTGCTGAGACGCCAAATTTTTCTTCCAATGCTTTGACCAGATCAGAAAGTTCGAGAACGGTCATGTCTTCTACTGCTTTAAGAATTTCATCTTTGGATATTGCCATAAATGAATTCACCACCTCTCTTAGAAACACTTTCAGCCATAGGCTGATTAGTGTTTCTTAGACCCTCCGTAGCTTTATGCGAAGGAGGGCAACGAATTTATACTGCCTTTTTTTATTTTCACTGCGTTGAGAGCCCACACAAATTTGTTTAGATTCCAACTGAGTGCGTAATGTAAGCCTTGAATAGGCGCATTGAGCTGCCCTACGAGCTTAGCTAGTAACAAATCCCTAGATGGTAGCGTTGCGAGCCTGTTAACCTCAGCTTCGGTCAATACACGGTCACCTAAGAGACCGCCCTTAGCCTTGCCAATCGTAGTAATTTTGAAAAACTTCAAGAGTTCTTTAAGCGGTGCGACCTCATCGCCATACTCAAAAAGCACTGCTGTCGACTCGGTAAACGAAGAGGCGACACTGTCAGCTTTATTACCCAATGCGCGCAGCATGAGTTTGTTTTTGGAAACGACGAGCTCAGCATTGGCTTTTTTGAGCACTTTGCGGATCGCTTCCATGTCTTTGTGCTTGATCCCACGATAATCCGTCATGATCATGGCTTTGGCTTTACTGACCTTTGCTTCAAGTACGGCGACTGTATCTGCTTTCTTTTGCCTGCCCTCCGAAGTTTTAACGGAGGAGGGTTTGTTGGCTGATATTGTTTTATCCATAAAATTATGCCTCCTTATACAAAAAAAACACTCCAAAGGAGTGTTTACACATCTCCCTCGGTAGGATTTAAAGAGCCTTCGCTCAACCTACGGTCTTTAGGATAAGTGTAGTATAGCAAGAGGAAGAAGAATATTCAATGAGTAGCTTTTATTTTATAAATGACTATTGCAAGGGGGGAAGTTGCGCTGTTCGTTTTCGATACGCTCTAAGAGCAGTTCGTTCAAGCATTTTCGTTATTGGATTGACACTGCCCCTAGCTTCAATTTTGGTTTGTTTTACTGCAAGCATGAGGTTTTCGAGTATGTCTAATTGATCTCTAGTAGGAGTACCGGAACCAAGGTTTTTTTTAAAATCAGCAACTTCTTTCTCTCGTAGTCGTTGTAACATACTTTTTATTTTAAAATAAAGATATTTATTAGATTGCTAACCGCACACTAGGACCCATTGTAGCAGTTATAGAAACTTTTGCAAGTTTATTCGTTCCTATGCCTTTGAGCACAGCTGAGATATTTTCTGCAATTTCTTTGTCTGGGAAGGAGACTTTGCCTACCGCCATGTGGATGATGGGGTTACTTGGCTCGGTCTTTACGTTTACTTGACCACTCGTCAATTCTTTCACGCGCTTCTCAGGATCTGGGGTCACGGTGCCGGTTTTCGGATTTGGCATCAGCCCTTTGGGTCCCAATACCCGTGCGACTTTGGCCAGTTGTGGCATCATGGATGGGTGTGCGACGAGAATGTCAAAGTTAATTTTTCCTGCTGCGATGTCAGAGATTATGGCTTCGTCAGCTATGACTACTTTGATCGTTTTTCCTGTGCTGTGAGGAAGATTAAGTGTCACGCGGAAATCTTTCTTATCTCCTTTGTCGCTTAAGGCGAGAGGATTTAGATTGATGTGTAATTCGACGGTGCCGTCAAATTTGGTGAGAGACGTTTGCTTTACGAGGCTGACTGCGTCGGACAATGCGTAGAGTTTGTTTTTGTCTACCATTTTTGCCGCTTCGATGTAGCGTTTGCTTCGCATTTTAATTTTTGTTGGTCGTTTTTTATCACCAGTCTTTTTTTCTGTTGCGACAATTTCAGATACAGGAGATTCTTCTGACTTGTCTTTTTTGGCAGCCTTGGCAGCACGTCTGACTTCTGCCTTTTTTTGTTGTTCTGCTTCAGCTGTTTCGTCACCCATGGTGACATGTCGTATTTTTCCCATAGATTACTCCGTTTGAATGCCCATACTGCGGGCCGTACCTGCGACGACTTTCATCGCGGCTTGTACGTTGTCTGTATTAAGGTCTCCTAATTTGTCTTTGGCTATTTGTTCGACTTGTGCCTTCGAAAGCTTACCCGCTGTCTCTCGTCCTGGTTTACCACTGGCTTTGTCTAATGCGAGTGCCTTTTTGATCATGGCTGAGACGGGAGGAAGCTTCGTGACGAAAGTAAAGGTACGATCCTCAAACACTGTGATGACGGCTGGTATGATCTGTCCTTTGAGCTTGGCTGTGCGTTCATTGTACGCTTTGACAAACTCCATGATGTTTAGACCATGTTGTCCTAGTGCTGGACCTACGGGAGGGGCTGCATTTGCCTCACCTGCTTTGAGGTTTAGCTTGAGAAGCGTTTTAATTTTTTTTGTTGCCATATATTCGAAACCTTCTGTAAGTCTCTCCTTCGCGTGTTTTCTGCGGAGTAGACAAATTATAACATTATTTTCACTCTTGTCAAAGATGCTGTTTTATTTCATGATAAGAAAGTATGGTTAAGCGCAAAAAACAGAAAAAAATTACACGGCGAACAATTAGTTGGTCAACTCTTGTCGTTTTTGTTGTTATTTTTATCGGCGTGATTTTATCGGTGATGGCAGCTACACAACCAACATCTCCGAGAGGTAGGGCAGCATGTGATCTGAGTAATTGTCAACAGTGTAAGAGTGGCACAAATTGGTTAATTGAAAATCATACTAATACGACGGATCCAGATGGGGATCAGTGGATTTGTTATGCTACGGGTATTGTGGCTACATGCGGTGGTACTCCATATTGTTGTTCAGGAGCCGGACAACAGTGGACGACTAATATGACTGCGTGTCCTGTTGGTGGTCCATCAGTTACCCCATTAAAAACGCCAACTCCGTCAAATTTCCCAACGTATACTCCGTATCCTACCTACACACCGTATCCTACAAATGCTCCCAATATCATCGCGACCCCCCGACCTACTAGTACCCCGAGGCCTACGAGTACTCGCGCACCGACAAAAACTCCCACACCGACAAAAACTCCCACACCTACTCCTGTCCCAGCGCTTTCATCGGTATGTGGAAAATCATGCACTTCTGATGCCGATTGCCAGTTGGGGCTTACGTGTGTGACGGTGTTTAGTACGCTCAAGGCTTGTCGTAATCGACTATGTCAGGAGAATACGGGGTGTACGTGTGGGGAGGGGAACAATCCCTTTATCTTTGCGACTCCTACACCATTTGCAGGCTCATCAGGCTCCATACGCGTTTTGGCTGTCTCTATTGGTGGGTTTACCAACAATAAATCAGAATCAGGGGATCAACCATCGATTACGGGTACGTCAGAACCAGATGCTAAAATTACGATTACCATTTATCCTGATGGCATTGGCGCCGAGGTGTATGCAGATAAAAACGGCAAGTGGTTTTACAAACCGACCAAAAAGCTGACGGCAGGACCAAAAAATATTCTCGTGGTTGCGACCAAAGAGGGTGCGCAAGGGCAGATTACGAAAGAATTTACCGTTAAGGGTGGGGGAAAGAGTAATCCGTTTGGCATGATCCTTCTTTTTATGATTGTGCTTGCTGTGGGTTTCGGCGGCTACGTCTTCTGGAAATCAAATCAATGAGATTCATGTTATTCGATAGCCAGAGGATCATGTTACGAGTGTGTGGCGATTTTGACTATGGCGCATAAAGAGAATCTGCTTTTAGAAAAAGAATTCGATCAAGTCTACGATGAATTAGATCACCTCGCACGTATGATCAGTTCGTTAAAAAGACATATCGAAGTAACGAAGTAACGTTGTTGCGAATAACGATTTACAGTTTTGCGATCTGGAGAAAGTCCAACTCCACTGGGGTTTCTCTTCCAAATATTGACACAAGCACTTTCACTTTGCCTTTCTCATCATCGATTGATTCGATACTGCCCAAGAAGTCTGCAAATGGGCCATCGACAATTTTGACCGCTTCGCTGACGACAAATGCTGCCTTGTAGCGTGGTGCTTCCATTTCCATGAATTTGCGGATCGCATCAACCTCTTTTTCAGAGATTGGTGTAGGCTTGTTGCCTGCTCCTACAAATGCGGTCACGCCTTGGGTTGTACGAACTGCTAACCATGAATCATCAGCCAAAATCATTTTGACTAAGATATAGCCGGGGAAAATTTTTTCTTTTATTTCTTCTTTTTTGCCATGTGATACTTTGACAATGTTTCGGGTAGGGACGACGATTTCAAAGATTTTTTGGGTTAATTTTTGTGTTTCGATGCGTTGCTTGAGGTTTGCTGCCACTTTGTTCTCATGCCCTGAATAGGTATGAACCACATACCAGCGGCCGGCTGATGAGTCTATTGGGTTTTCTGCAAGTATGTCGTCTGTCATATGGTTATTTAAATACCGTTGATGTTATTTTTAAAAATAGTATATCGAGTCCACCGATAAAGATCCCAACTCCTAATGATATCACGATTACCGCTATAGTAAGCCTCGTCGATTCTTTTTGTGTCGGCCATGTTACTTTTTTTAGCTCACTTACCACTTCTTGAAAAAATTTGGCGGGAGCAATATTTGGTAACTTTGGGCTAACTGGTTTGTCCATATAAAGCAAAGCCCCCTAGACTTGGGGACAAAAACAACTATACCAAATTTTTGAAGGGATGTAAATTGGGAAAAGGATTATTGTTTTGGCCAGCCTAATTTGTCAAAAACATATTCGCAGTACGTTTTATTATCAAGATGTGGGAGAATTGTATCTCCCTCACCATAGTTGCATACGGCAGTATATAGTTCTCCCATGGTTCCTATTTTATTTTCACGGTTTGTACATTGGTTAGGTGTATATACCCATCTACCAGATGAGTAGAGAAGTGCTCTCATGGCAAGCTCAGTGGCGTCTTCAGTGATACAACGGCTAAGTTGAGTCTCTTCTGTCTTACAAATACTTAAATCATCCTGCATATATTCACTGCTACATTCATTTGTAATATCGCCATATGTTTCTGTTTTTATTTGGAAAGGACCAGCGGCAGAAGCAGAATTTTCTTCACAAACATATGAACCGCCAAGCGCTGGATTTAATGTATTATCGTTTCTAACCTCTATATCAAATATTACATTCATTAAATCTGGAAGTTGTTCAGATGCAGGACTTGGAAAATATTGTGCATATTTTTGTGATGTTACGCTCAGTGAGGTTGGTAATTTTTCAAGAATTTGTTCCCATGTGTCTGCCTCTTTGCAGTCAGTTGGTTTTTTATCACACTCAAGTGGAACTGTCCCTTCTCTATCTAGGGCTGCTCCATCTATGCTATCGGGCATTACTGCGCACCCTGCTTGTTTCATCCGTTCTTTCATATTATTTACTAGATTAGTAGGACTTTTTATACTCGCCCCCCTGTCAAAAAATTTAACTTTATATTCATACTCTGTTTCAGCATTATTGATGGTTTTTTTCTTACTCATGAATTCTGGGAGATAATTAAAGGCCCATCCACGCGAAGTGGCTGCTTGAATTGTTTCGGGAAATGGTGATTTTTCAACTTCTTTTTCGGTCGCATCGCCAACATGGGCAAATTCCATGGATTGACCGCTAACTTTTTCTTCTGTCAATCGAACAGCGTACTTAGCTTTGGTTTTTTCATAAATATCATTACCATTAGCGTCGGTACCTACGACAATTGTTTGGAACATTTGAAGAAATATATTTACTGAATCCAAAAAAGCACCGAGGCTGATAATATCAGTTTCTATAGGTGGGTTTGGTTTGGCTGATTCTCGATAATCACAGAATTTACGCGGATCAGCATCGTTTATTTTTATTGGTGGTCGATCCCAATTGTATTTACTATTTTTTGGTGTTTTTTGTACTAAGCCCAAGAGTGCATTTGCATTATATGCTGTTTGCATAGCACCTTGTGAGTCTTTCCAATTTTCGGAAATCTGTGGTTTAGAGGCGGGTACGTCTTCCCGAATAAAACCTGAGTACTTTTCAGTATTAGTTGAAACGGCACAAAAAATAGCATAAATAAGATTGTCTGAAGTATAGGGAATAGAATTGTCGTGAACGACTTGTGGATTTAAATATTGGATAAATTTTTCACCGAGTTCTTTATATGGGGTGAGCATAGGCATAGCAATTTGTTTTTCTTTACGAAAAATAGGAGTGATGACATCAGAGACGGTATAGCCAAAATTATATACTCCTTGAACGAATAACGACTCCGCGTCTCCAAATTTTGTTACGGCAAAGTCGTACGGGCTGCGAAAATAGGCATCTGGAAGGTCCGAAGCGCCACTATCTTGTACTGCCGCATAAACGTGAGGAGTAGGGAGAAATGAAACGAGGCATAGAAAAACAATACCAGCGAATCGTTTGAGCATAAAACTATCTTATCAAATTGACAAATGAAATTCATGGACAGTACAATTGCACATGCGTCATGAAAAAAAATCAAACAATCAGAAAAGCCGTCATTCCTGCCGCTGGATTTGGCACACGGTTCTTACCGCAGACCAAGGCAATGCCAAAGGAAATGCTGCCTATTGTCGATAAGCCAGTAATTCAATATGTGGTAGAGGAGCTCGTTGCGTCGGGTATTCGTGACATTATCATTGTTACAGGATGGAATAAGCGAGCTATTGAGGATCACTTTGATTACCCCAATGAACTTATTCAGATATTAAAAGAACAAGGGAAGAATGAGCTTCTTGACGAAGTAAAGCGCACAGCAGAGCTTGCCAATTTTATCTATATTCGTCAAAAAGGTCCGTATGGCAATGGCACACCTGTTTTGTGTGCCAAAGATATCATCGGTGACGAGCCGTTTGTCGCCATCTGGGGTGATGAGTTTATCTATGCCGATCCACCGCGTACTAAGCAGTGTATCGACGTCTTTGAGAAATACGGCGATCCAGTTATATCTGCCATTCAAGTAGATAAGGAAGATGTTTCTCGTTACGGCATCGTCGAAGCTTTGAAAGTAGAAGAGAGTGTGTATCAAATCAAAAAGCTTATCGAGAAGCCCAAAAAAGATGAAGCACCGAGTAATCTTGCGGCACATGGGTGTTATGTCTTAACGCCTGATATTTTTCCAATTCTTGAGAAGTTAAAGCCCGGTAAGAGTGGAGAAATTTGGTTGACTGATGCTATACGAGAGCTTATGAAGTCAAGACCTGTGTATGCGTGTGAAGTGAAAAATGGTAAGTATTACGATACGGGAAATAAAATTGAATACCTAAAGACCGTCGTTGAGTTTGCACTGCTTCACAAAGATTTAAATGGTGAGTTTCGCGACTATCTCAAAAGCCTGAAGTTGTAAATTCGTTAGTTCGTTACATCGTTACATCGTTACTTCGATTTGTGTGTACGAATAACTAAGTAACAGGTTTTGCGAATAACGTTTACTCCATCGGTGATTCGCCGTATATTAATATTTTTGTCCCCGCGTTGTCTGTCGTTGCAAGGGTAGACCATGCTTTATGATTGGTGACGATCGGTGTCGCCCAATCATAGAGAAGTTTGGCTTCATCTATTTTCATATTAATACATCCATGACTCATCGGATGACCAAAGTTGTTGTGCCAATACGTGCCATGGAATGAAAAGCCGCGCATTTTGGCAATCTTGTCGTTATAAAAGAACATAACCCATGGCACATTTGGCAGATAATAATATGTACCCAGATCTTTATTTCCGCCTTTCATCAACTGGCTTTTTACCTTCGTCCAAATGCGAAATTCTCCTGTAGGTGTCCGACCCCATTTGCCCGTGGAGACGGTGAACTCATACACGCGTGTTTGTCCTTCAAATGCATAAACTTTTTGGTGCGTCAGGTCTACTTCTATCCGTTTTTCACCATTTGTGAGGTCAGTGGTGTCTCCTAATACGGGCGCCATGGTGGTAAGCGATGCGATACTTGGTGGTAAGACAACACTGGTATGAAATGTGGCAGGTGTCGTGTCTTCTTGTGGGCTTGGTAACGTTTTTCCGAGTGTGAGTTGCTGGAGGGAAAAGGGATCAGCGAGTGGTTCGTTGGCAGAGCCGAGTTGCTTTAAGGGTATGGCGACAAGGCTTAGTGCGCCGATAAAGAGGATAAGAAGACCAATCATGCTAGGAACGACTGAAATAAGACCTGCTCGTGACGAATCGGACATCTTCTTTCTACTATACTGCCCTTGTTGTATGATTTGCAATATGGGGAGAGTATTGGTTCGAATAAAGGGATTGGGGTATATTGCGTGGCAATCGCGTCATATGGCGTATCATGTCATGATAGGGCTTCTGTGGGCGTGGTATCTTCGTGAGCGGTGGGCTGAGTTTAATCCCAGATGGATTTATACGGCAATTATTGGGTCAGTGCTTCCTGATATCGAACATCTTTTTTTCTTCTTAGGGTATGGTCGGAAGGAAAAATATAGCAACACGGTGTTTGATCTTTTTAAACATCATCATTGGCGGGCATTATTTTTATTTATATCGACAGGGCATAAACACAACACCAGCCTTGCGTATCATAATTTGTATACCATAGTGTTTCTTTTACTCGTCGGATTGTACGCCTCTGTTATCGATTGGCATGTGGGGGTAGTACTCTTGGGGGCTATGGTGTCGCATTATCTTTTCGATATTGCGGATGATTTCGTACAGTTAGGACGCATGAATTCTAATTGGAAACGGTTCGGCAGACCACGTTAAAAATGGTTGCCCTTTAGCATCGTGAGGATAAAAACAGCCCAAAGAGAAATTTCTACATACTTGATCCAGTGCTTGAGGTACCAGTGCACCCATTCATGATTATTACTCGGCATCATCGGCATCATCGGCATGATGCGGATAAAGCTGTATCTCTTTTTGATCCATGGTCCTAGCCATGCGATGCCACCATAAATAGAGAATGTATCCAAAATAAAATGTGAACTTATAGAGAGAAATGCCAAGAGAAGATACTGCTTCAATGAAGCAAATTCAAACGGCAGTGACAAAAGAAAAAAGAATAGTAATACGAGCGCCCAGTTAGCAGGGTAATGAGAAATAGCCTTTAAATGATTTTGATGGTTATAGATAGTACGAAGCGATAATGCTCCATCGATATCGGGGAGGTTAGCAAAGATGATCCCCATGATATATGTCGTATGTTCATGGGGTAGTATGCCATGCATCACAAGGTATCGAGAAATAAGATAGCCGACTGCTACATGGGACGGCGTGGTCATAGATTATCGTTTCGGCTCCGTTTGGCGCCTTTCTATTTTTCGTAAGGTATACATGACACGTTTGTGAAGATCGATATTTTTTATTCGCGCAAACCGTAATACTGAGACGATGATGTCGCCGAGTTCTTGCTCATACGTTTCATCTTCTTGGGCGGCAATATTGGTCGGCTTGCGACCGTGTTTGGCAAGATACGCGCGTGCCATCTCTCCTACTTCTTCAACAAGAGAGAGGATAAGAAACGATCCAAATTCTTCTTTATTCTTAAGGTCTGCGTCTGACTTTTCGAGGATCGATATATATTTGCCAAAGGGTGATTTGATGGGAGGTTTGTTCATACAGTGATTATATCACTTCATTTAGCGTGGTCCGATAAGTTGGATGGTATTCCCATCAGGATCAGAAAATGTGGCAAACCATTTATCAAAGGTAGGAGCTTTAAACGGTTTGGCAATGACGGTAACACCCTTTTTTATGAGATATGCATACGCTGTATCGACAGAGTCGACGGAGATGTTGTACATGATGCGGAGTGGATCTTTACTTCTTCCATGAATTTTTGAATGTTGACCGACCCAGAGCCACGTGCCTTTATTTGGAAATTCCATGAGTACTCCCGTATCTTGCGGATGATCAAGTTCTTCGACTACCTTGAGATTGAATGTGGCAAGATACCAGTCTGCGAGTTTGCGGAAATCTTGTGACCAAACAAGGATGGTGGAAATATTTTGGAACATATAGGTGTTATATCACCTCACTACTTCATATTCAAGATATTTTGGATTACGTCAAAGACATAGGTATAGTTTTCAGGGTCTGAAAAGTGTCCGCGGTCGCGATAGGTTAATAGTGTTGCGTTTAACTCTTGGGTCATGTCTCTGGCTTGTGCATAGGGAATAGATTCATCGTCCATAGAATGCATGATGATGCGTGTTTTTGTGAGCGCTTGAATTTTTTTCAGATCAATTTCATGTTCAAAAAAATCTGCATAGTGTTCATCTTTTCTTTTGGCATTTTCAAGCGAGTTGTTAAATGCGGCAACGAGGATAAGTGCATGAAGGTTTGGTATGGGGTGTTGGCCTAGATAGAGTAGTGCTGCTCTCGTTCCCAAACTATGACCGACGAGGATAATCGGACCTTTGGATTGTTCGACTTCTGCATGAATTTCTTGTATCCAATCAGCAGCGTGCGGTTTTTCACCACCAGAAAGTGTAGGGATAGCGTACTCTATATTTCTCGCCGCGAGTTCTGGCACGATGTTTGGATACCAGTCACTGGTCGGAGACGCGGTATAGCCGTGGATGAAGATGATTTTCATGGAGTTTGTTGTTGTGGTTGACAGGCTTGTATAGTGGAAGCTTTTTGGTATATTTTGCCGAAATAAAAACCAAGAATTGGGAATAAGACGAGCATACTTAACGCGAGCATTTTAGAAAACGGGGTTACCGTCGTCATGTATTTAGGAAGCTTTGCTGATTTCTTTTTCATATAAACCTTTCTTACCCGAGCAGGTCCGGGAGGAATCGAACCTCCACTAGAGCTTTTGGAGAGCTCTGGTCTACCGTTAACCTACGGACCTATCTGCTTAGCAAATGTATTATAAATTGCGCGAAGCTCCATAGCAATTCGTACGTCATAATATCGTATGCGTAAACTTCCTTGGTATCCTTCCCTAATGCGCCTGCCTGTATGAGGTTTTAAATATGTTTTATTAAATTGATGTTTTGAAACATTGGCTATTTTGGACCAAAATATCATCTGTTGTTGTTCTTTATGATATTCATGAAGGTGCATGAGCGCACGAAATTTACTTTCATTCAATGAAAAAGACTTGCGTAAAAGAGTAAGGAATGTTTGTATCATCAGAGGGTCTGAATTGATAAAGGATATATAACTTCGCGCTGATTTACTTCCCTCTGTCCATAAGAGAAAAGAAGCGAGAAGTTTATACAAGGCCTTATTGTGGGGAAGTTGTTGCAACAGAACCTTTGCGTCATCCTCAAAACGTTTTTTGTTTGATAGACTTTTCTGTTTTTGTATTTCTCCTGATTTATATTGTCCAAATACCCGTCGTTTTTGTAGTCGTAATTTTGCTGCTGTATCAAGTTTGACATTTTCAGACCAAACAGAAGCTGTGCCCTGCGCTATGGCTAATAGTTTTGCAATTTCTCGAATAGAGTAACCTTTTGTTCTGAGATGTTTCGCTTTGTCTTTGATTTGTATTGGATATGACATAAGTTATGTAACTTAAATTAATAGTACAAATATAATTGCATGAGGTCAATGAATGGCGAAGAATATTATGGTAACAGTTTGATTGTCTTTATGGCGTTTTGGTACACCGTTCCAAACCCGGCGATGAAGACATCAAGTTGTTTGTATGTGTTGTAGAAGATGAGCTTATCTATCGGTGTGCCGTCTTTTCCTGATGCATCATGATAGAGGATGGCGGAGAGTGTGGCGCTTCCTGATGCACTTACAATGGTCACATTCTCCATTTTATCGTCTGTTAACGGCACGCGGGGAATATCTTTTTGACAGATGATGATGATACTGTCTTCTTGTTTGTTGGGATTGGTAAGAATCGTGCCGCTTGTCGTGCTGTCTATGCGTTGTACGTTTGATGGATGAGACAGTGAAATGCCGCAAAGGTCATTGGTATATGAGACGGTAGTAACAAGGGGTGTCGGCATAGGTGACGGGGCAATTGCAGGCGTTTTTACGACAGGCGTTGAACTCATCGATTTGCCGATGTTTACCCCGACAATCAGCGCTGCCACGACGGCTAAGACTGACACGAAAATGAACGTATTACGTTGCATACGTAGGGACTAGTCCAATTTATTGGATTCTTTGTGCTCCGTGTGCTTTTTGCACTTTTTGCAATATTTAGACAAGAGAAGTTTGGTCTCTGTATTTATTTTATTGCGAGACGTCATGTAGTTTTGGCTTCTGCAGATGGTACATACGAGAGCCAAGAGTAGTCGTTGATCTTTCTTTGCCATAAACGCATTATAGCGTATCAGCGGATCTTACTCAAGAAGTTTGTTTGCGACCAATGCACTACTGAGTATGGATGCCATATATGAACGACCAGAATCAGAGTAGTGGATATGGTCGCCACCGTTTATGTAGCCTAATTTTCCATTGCCGGTGCTATCAAGCGTCGGATGAAAGGCATCAGCAAGCGGGAGCTTCTGACTCTTGGCAAATTTGACGGCATTATCTATATACAATTTGATTGTTTCTACTTTTTGCTTTTTGCCTTCTGGACTAAAGGAAAGAAATGGTGCGCCATCACCAAAGACGTTCCAGTTGGGGGCTATGGTTGCCGCTATCATAATCTTGGTTTCTGGCAATTGCTGTATAATTACGTCGACCATTGCGGCTAATTGTAACCAATGCTTTGTGAGTGCACCTTCATCAAATGAATAGGGATTGTAGCCGAAGGATTCTATGATGATGACATCGGGTTTTTGGGATATGACCGATGGTCGCGGAGTTCCTAAATAGGTATACCCATTGGTAAGCCGTGTCAGTCCTGAGTCTATGTTTTCAGCACCGACTCCATGATTGATGATGGTAAAGGTTGTCGCCGGATATGTGACACGAAGTTTGTTGCCCAGTCCGCCTACTTCAGGACCCAGTGTATCCACCATGCTGTCGCCAACGATCGTGATAGTCATCGCAGATTTTTTACTTTTTCGTGGTATTACTGAAGGTGTTGGAGTAGGCGTAGTACTAGGTGTCATATCATCCGTCACACCAAGGACGTTTAGCCTTGTTGATAATAGATCGCCAAATGCCGTGATGGGTGCTGTTTCTAAATAGGAAAACGTTGGGATGATTGGGTCATCAGGCACAGGAGAAATTATCCGATCCGCAGCATAGACTTGGAACGTGAAGAGAAAGAAGAGAACGATAAAAAATCCTGCGAGATAACGCATAGATTCATCATACGAAATATGAACGAGAATTGGTATACTTGGGGCATGAATTATATTTGGTTTGCATGGATTACTGCTATTTTTTATTCAGCCAGTGGATTGGTGGGAAAATTTGCAGCAAATCATAAAATACAAAATCGATGGTTGTATAGTTTTGTGTGGTCTCTTGTTGTGGTCATTTTGTCGTGTGCAGCTGCGGTGTACTTTGGTTTCGGGTGGCCTGCAGATTGGGGAAGTATTATTCTTGCTGGCGCATTTTCTGCACTCACAGCGCTTATGTACACATTTGCGATATATATGCTGGACGTATCTTTATTATCATCATTATATTCATTTCGTGCACCTATGAGTGTACTTTTGGGAGCAGTGTTTTTTAAAGAATCACTTTCGTCGTATCAGTTGCTTCTTATAGGTATTTTGACCGTTGGAGGGATGGCCGTGAGTATAGATGAAAAAATGAGTGTGCGATCCTTTTTTCGAAAGCCAGTTGCGTTTGCTCTTATTATGATTTTGTTATCAGCTATATATAATGCGTTGGTCAAAAATGCAGCAGCGTTAAATCCCTATTGGACAACGGTATTTTGGTATAACCTTTTCAATCAAGTATTTTTATTGCCTACCATTCCATTCTTTTGGAAGGAATTGCCAAAAATAAAATTACGTGATTACACACATGTTGCCATATCAGCAGTGCTTGCCGGTATTGGCGGACTTACGGTGATTAGTGCAATCACGGGAAATTTAGGAATTACGATGGCAATCTTGACACTTCCACTTACGTTAATTGCTGCCATGGTGTTGTCTCACTTTGCACCAAAAATGCTTGAGTTTCATACCAAAAAAGTATATGCGATACGGCTGGTAGCAGCCGTAGTCATGTTTGCTGCGGCCCTCGGTCTTTCAAAATAAGATATAATTTCGTTATGAATTGGATTTCAGCCGGGTTTCTTATGTTTGGTTGTTCAGTAGCTCAGTATTTGTTGATACGAAGAAGCATAGTACTAAAAATTCCTTCTCAATTTACAAACTTTGCCATGTTTATCGTGCCACTCGTTTTGTACATTGGCATGGCGGTATCAACGCAAACTGATTTATCAGTGAGTTGGTATGAGTTTTTTATATTAGTAATCCTTGCAGTTTTTTTTAGTTATATGGGCAATGCGATATCACTTAAAAGTATCGAGTACGCCCCTAATCCTGGATATAGTCTTGTGATATCAAAAAGTTATGTGGTATTTACCTCTATTGCATCAATTTTTCTTTTCAATTCATCGCTCACAATTCGCTCTGCATTAGCAATTATTTTGCTAGTCGTATGCTCTGCGATTATTTCAATAAATAAAAAAGGCACGGTGTCACCATCTCATGTAAGACCAATATGGCTACCACTATCAATTGGTGCATTTTTTTGTTGGGGGATGCTCACCATTACTTCAAAATATCTTTTGATACTTGGAGTAAACGTACTATCACGTCTGATTTATTCTATGGCAATAGTGAGTGTTCTTATTTTTGTAGAAATGATTTGGAAAAAACTTCATTGGAAACAGATTTCAATTTCTCAGATTGTAAATTTAATTCTCATTGGCGTCTTGGGCGCTGGTTTTAATTATGGGATGCAAGAGGGGTTTGTCACTGCCCCAAATATTGGCTATATCAATGCAATGAATGCTTCTTCAATTGGTCTCGTTGTTATAGGTTCGGCAATCTTTTTTCATGACGAATTTAGCATTCGAAAATTTATAGGTGTCATTGGCGTGATTGCCGGATTAGTTTTGTTGGTCTTATGAATGACATTTATTATCCTGTAGCACATCGAACTCAAGATGAAATTGATGCACTCAAAAATAGATATGATACGTTTGATGCAAAGATTATTCCTGTAGTGATGAAGTCAAATGGGTTCACGAGTGTTTCGTGGACCAAACCTACCACATGGGGCACCTCACACGTTATTTACATTGTGACGGTGAAAGAGCAAAAAGATCCACTTATTTTTCGTGCAAATATTGGAGGAATTTCTGAAGCGATGATGGTAGTTGAAAAGCTTATTTCAGGAGAATTAATGAAATTGAATATTCCTGTTAATGAAATTTTTGTTGCTGATATATCGCGAAAGCAATTCCCTTTTGATTATCAAATACAAAAGAAATTAAAAGGTATGGATATAGAAGACCATTTTCATGGAAATCACAAAGAGTATGACAATATATCTTTTGAGATCGGAAAATATGTGGGAATGTGGGGGAGTATAAAAATAAATGGATTTGGAAGGTTTGAAAACAGTTTACGCGGTACAAAAAAGTCTATGTATGATTATATTATCGTGAGGCTGGATGAAGACATTCGATTTTTGGTAAATGCAAAATTATTTGATATTAAAAAGGCTACTGTCGTGAGGAAATTATTTGATGAGTATAAAGAGCCGATAAATAATGGGGGAGTCTCGACACTTGTTCATCATGATTTAGCAGACCACAACATTATGTTTGATGGCAAAAAGACGATCACGGGTTTTTTTGATTGGGAAGCGGCGGTGGCTGGAGATCCAATGCTTGATCTGGCAAGTGCGCCGACGTGGAAAACACATTACCCGCGCGAAGAAAAAATAATTGAGGGGTATAAATCTATACGAGATCTGCCAGAATTTTTTATAGAGAAGATGAATATATATAGACTTCGCACGATGCTTTGGAAAATGGTATACGCGTTGCGATCTGGGATACTCAATGACGATCGGAAGAAAAGGTTTGAAGATTCCTTAAATCCATTTAAGCTTTGAGCCCAATGAGAGAATTGAACTCTCCTCTAGGTCTTACCAAGACCTCGTTTTACCGCTAAACTAATCGGGCAATGGATGATATTGTATCATAGCCCTTCGTTTAGACGCGCGTGATTTTTTCTTTCTTTGCGACTAATTACTATGACGAAAAAAATATTGGTGACTGGTGCATTTGGATTAGTGGGGTCTGATCTTGTTCCAGCGCTCAGCAAAAAATTCGGTGCAGAAAATATTTTTGCCCTTGGGAATAAAACTATCCCAGAAGATTTTAAGGGACAGCTGGTAAAAGGCGACGTACGTGATATGGCATCGTTGCAAGCGATAGTCGAAACCCACAAGATTACCGAAATATATCATCTGGCAGGGTTATTATCCGTCGGTGGTGAAAAAAATCCGGATTTGGCGTGGGATGTCAATGTAGAAGGGCTTCGTAACGTATTGGAATTAGCGCGCGATTTCAAACTCCGTGTATTCTGGCCTAGCTCTATAGCAGCCTTTGGTCCGACGACGCCTAAACAAATGACACCACAAAATACCGTCCTTGAGCCAACGACGATCTATGGTGCGACTAAAGTCACAGGAGAGTTATTATGTCAATATTATTTCTTGCGCTGGGGGGTAGACGTACGGTCGTTGCGGTACCCCGGACTCATCGGGTATCAAGCGCCTCCCGGAGATGGGACAACTGAGTACTCCGTACATATTTTTTACGGACTGTTAAAGGATAAAACATATAGTTGTTTCCTCAAAGAGGACGCACGACTTCCTATGATGTACATTGCGGATGCCATCAAGGGAACGATTGATCTTATGGAAGCGCCAAGCGAAAAAATCTCTATCCGTACCAGTTACAATTTCGCTGCTGTGAATTTTACCCCGAAAGAATTAGTGGATGAAATCACAAAGCTTTATCCAGATTTCGTGTGTACCTATAACCCAGATCCCGTAAAGCAGCGTATCGCTGAAAGCTGGCCACAATCAATAGATGATAGTGTGGCACGTACGGATTGGGGTTGGAAACCTGATGTTGATCTCAAAACATTAACGCATACCATGATAGAAGGGATAAAAAATACATATATATGAACAATCCACTCCAACACTATTATGACGCAATTGAGGATATGAAGGAAAAAGGCTTGTACACACCGATACGCGTACTGGAATCACCACAAGGCTCGTGGATTACGATTGATGGCAAAAAGCTTCTCAATTTTTGTTCGAATAATTATTTGGGATTTGCACAGAATAAACGTATTGTAAAGGCTGTAATACAAGCAGTGAAGCAGTACGGCATAGGAGCGGGAGCAGTGCGTCCTATATCAGGAAATCTTGCCCTTCATATGGAAGCTGAGAAAGCACTAGCTACATTTAAAGGAGCTGAAGCGGCATTTCTTCTCTCTGGCGGCTTTATTGCAAACATCGTGGCGATTGCGACTATAGTAGGCAAAGAAGATATTGTGATTTCTGATGAACTCAATCACGCTAGTATTATAGACGCAATCAAATTGTCTCAGGTGAAAAATAAATTTATTTACAAACATAGTGACATGGAAGATTTAGAACGAGTTCTTCATGATGCAAAGAAATTAAACACAGGAATCATTCTTATTGCAACCGATGGGGTCTTTAGTATGGATGGAGATATCGCAAAATTGCCAGACATTGTGCGATTAGCGAAAAAGTACGGTGCGATTACCATGGTCGATGATGCGCATGGAGAGGGAGTATTGGGAGATGGCAAAGGTATTGCTACTCATTTTGGTCTTGAGGGACAGGTAGACATAGAAGTCGGCACCCTTTCTAAGGCATTTGGTGTGATAGGTGGTGTGATAACGGGCAAGAAAGAGCTCATAGAGTATTACAGACAAAAGGGGAGACCATATCTTTTCTCAACCGGTATTTCTGTGGCGGATGCTGCGGCAGTTGTAGAAGGCGTTCGTATTCTTTCAGAATCCAATACGTTAGTGAAGAAATTATGGAGAAATGCTAAGTATTTGCGCACCAAATTTAGGAAATTAGGATTTAATACGGGTGTGACAGAAACGCCTATAACGCCCGTGATGATTGGGGATGAGAATATGGCAAAAGAATTCTCTCTGCGTTTGATGAGCGAGGGTGTCTTTGCAACCCCTATTAAGTTCCCCATGGTAGCTATGGGCAAAGCACGTATACGCGTGATGCCAAGTGCGACACATAGTAAAAAGGATTTAGACCTCGGTATAGAAGCCTTTGCAAGGGTTGGCAAAGCGTTGGGTGTTATTTAAATACGATGAGTATTGTGATCCCAAGAAGCAGGGTTACTAGTGCACTATGTAGGATGATTAGCGTGATCTTTCGTGAATTGCGTTTTTTCTTTAGTTTTATAGATAAAGGACCCTCTATAGCAGAACGCGCATAAATTTCTGCTACATTTCCGTGAGTTGCTCCCATATATTTCTTATGGCGAAGGGAATGTGAAGTCTGCGCTGCATGTCGCTGTTGCCTTCAAGTCATCAGTGAGCTTCACGTCTATGGTCGTTATGACATTTGGCTCGATTTCTACTGCTTTACTTGTGCAGCGGAAGGTAGATCCGCCTCGTTGTGGCGCATCGGAAAGTGCGCTTTCTGCTGTCGCTTTTCCGACGACTTTATCTTTCACTTTTACATTAAATTCGCAGGTGACTTTTTTAGCATCATTTACATCGCCACCTTCGGCAGTCAGGTAGTATTCATTAAACGCTATTTTTTGGTTGAAATATTGGCTATCACATGCCAATGTGGTGATAGGGCCAGGTGTAGGGGTCGCGATAGGTTCCATTTGTGCGGCCGGTACCATAGCGTTTTGCGTAAGTGCTGACTTGGAGCGGAAATACCATGCACCACCTAAGACAACCAAGACAAGCATGGCACTGACTACATAGGTCATCATTGGTTGAGATTCTATTTCTTCATTTTCCATATACCATGAGTATGAATATTTTTTTATAATAATTCAAGAGGGGAAAATTGCGACGTAGTATCGTATAATCACTACTAGCAAAAGCTGAGGTGGTGGAGTGGACAATCACAACAGTCTGTAAAACTGTCGCTCGAAAGGGCTACCTAAGTTCGAATCTTAGCCTCAGCACTATGGCAACTGGTATACGACTATCAGGGAAAATAGCGCCTTATGCCACAGTGCTTCGGGGCATCGCGCATCCTCATCGACTTACTATTGTGTATTTACTTGCGCATGATTCACTCTGGGTGAGAGACCTTGTGACCAAACTTGGGATATCACAAAGTCTTATGGTGCATCATTTAGATGCAATGGAGAAAACTGGATGGGTAAAAAAATCTCGTGAGGGAAGGCATATGGCATACACGTTACAAAAAAAAGCGTTTAAAGAGATGGCACGACTTCTTACGGATACACCATTTTGGAGAGATTTGATCAAAACTTCGTGACTTGGTGTATGCTGTAACGTTTCTTTGGGACACGTTATGTTTCTAAACGCTGTTGCGCTTCTGTGACTGATCTTGCGATATTAAGTATTCCATTACTCATACCAGACACTACAAGCGCGTCTAATTCTTTTTGTGTGCACCAGCGACCAGTAGGGACAGTTGTTTTTAATTTTTGGGCAAGCGCATCAGATACGTTCATACTGCCATATGCGACGTTTGATGCAATTCGGTTGCCATCGGTAGGTGCTTTCGAAAAATTTGTTGCGTTTAATATGTCGGTCACTGTTGATTTGCGATCGTTGGCAATGGTGGTGAGGATTGAGGTAAGTGCTGGGTCGTATTGTTTGCCGAGCGCAGCACTTCTAGATATTAGTTGTAATTTCTGTACACTTGTTTGAATGCTACTTCGTACGACGGGGTGAATTTCTTTTTTGGTATCTGTGCGTTTGGCGTCAGACAATGGTTCTTGTGTCATGGTGACAAATGTTCGTCCTTTCGTGTCGTTTAAGAGAATGATGACGGCACTAATTTCGGCTTTTTCTCCTGATTTGGTTGGAAGAAATTCACTGCGCTGGATGACGGCTCCCTGATGCCACTCTTTATCATTTGAAGACACATCGATGCCTTCTACGGCAAAAAATGGACTACTTACGCTATCAACTTGACCGTCTGGGGTCATGGTCGCTTTCCATGAATCTTTATCAGAAAGCGGACTTTTTTTTACTTTCATCTCAGGCAACGCATTCATTTGTTCTTTGAGCCACATGTTGAGGTCTACAAATTCAGGTCCCTTTAGCTGCTCTGCGGGTGAGAGTAAGGGAATTGCGAGCGTGTTGGGTTGTGATGGTAAAGATTCAGTCATGGAGCCTTTCTACAAAACCACTCGAACCTATTTTATCAAAAATTCATAATTCATGTTGGCGGCAAGAAAAAAGGGGTAAAGGGGAAAAATGAATTGCCGCCACTTCCAATCAAATTGACTGCTCGTCCCGCCCAAAGCGGCGGGACTTCGCTTCTATTTTACTCTCTCTCGTTTCTCTCACCCTGCTGCGCGGGGCTCGTCGGGCGCTATATGGAAAGGGGAAACATATTTTAGTTTTGCTTGCCCCACCCACCATGCGCGCAAAACAAAGAAAGACTCCCAAAAACAAAAGGCTCTTGATTCCGGTTCATCCCGCCCGCCCAAGAATATTGACGGCGGCGCCCCCTCCTCGCTCGCAGGCGCTCCTAGGGTCGCGCTTGCCAATGTCTTTGCTTTCTAGTTTCGCTTACAGTCTCTTCCGCGCTACGCGATAATAATTTACTTTTACGATCTGGAGCTCACTGCGGGTGGGCAATCCTTTCCCCCTCCGGTCATACCCCGCTAAGGCGAATTGATAAGTAATATGGTAGCGGGGTCTGCCGGTTTCCCCCACGCGGCGAAGACTTGCGCAGGGGAGCCCCCACCTTCTTTATTGTACCCTTGTCCAGCGTTCGCACGGCTTGCGCGCCCGCTTGTAGGTAGCGCTTCGCGCAAAACAATATTTTAGCGCCCTGCGCAACTACCTCGGTTGTCCTTGAGCGCGCGTAAGAACGCGCACTTTTAGCAGGATTTCTCCGGGGGGGGTGGGGCAGGAGCCGCCAAGATATTAGAATCGGCCTTTTTGTATAGTATTCGGCCGATTGATTACCAAGCCGTGAGTATAATCTTGCTCTATTCCGGCCGATTCTTTGCTATACTAATTCTATGGGAGATTATACGCCTATCGCGACGCCAGCCGATCCGGTGGCCACAGCTTCCGCACAGCCGGATGCTCCTGTTCTTGATCCAAATCGGCCTGTTTCCACCATTTCGGCCGATTCACAACAAACGCCTACACCAGTTCAACCAGTACCGGCCGATTCGATAGTTCAACCTGTTCCCGATCCGGCTATTCCAGTCGATCAAGTCTTTGAGGCAACCGCATCGGCAGAAGTAATCCCGCCGGCCGATTTACAGCCACCAATTCCATCCGTATTTCCAAGTCAGCCATCGGCCGATCCGCAGCCAGTCGCCCCCACATTGCCCTCATCTCCCGTACCTGAGGTTACACCGGCAGTCATTCCGCCATCTGTTTCTGTACCACTCGAGGCTCCAAAAGAAAGCAGTATCGAAGACCATTCATCATCAAATGAGCCCTCCCAAGTGCAACCAGAAACTCCACAGAGTGCTCCGGTCATTCAAGTAGAAAATATTCCTCCCCAATCGGCCGGAATCAATCCAGAGCCCCCGCAGGGCACCCAGAATGCTCCATCGGCCGATGTAAAATTACCAGAATCTCCCAAATCATCGTTTGGTGATCTCATGGGAACACCCGCCGACTTGTCGGAGGAACCGGCAATTCATATCGATCCCATCGAAGCGCCACCGATTGCACCCGTCACGCCACCTGTTATACCACCCACGCAACCAACAGAAGAAAATCAACAAGCTGCACTCGCGTTACGAAGGCAACATGCTATCGAGGCACGCAAACAAAAACGTGAGGAAAACCTCGGTCAAATTCTTGAATTAGCCCAAAAGAAAGGCACAGTCAACAATCTCGATGTCCGCGATTTCTTGCATATTTCTCAAACCACGGCAACCGACTACTTGCGTACATTGGTCAATTCTGGAAAACTAAAGAAAGCAGGAAAAGCAAAAGCAACAATGTATACTTTGTGAGGAGGTGATTGGTATGATTCCATACGCAGTATGGCAAACACTCGCGGGAGGAGCAGGAGGTCTTGTTCGGGCACTTGTTGGCATTGCCAAAGGCAAAGAGTTTAATCCCGATACCTTCAAGTTTCAATGGAAGTATTTTGCATTTTCAATTATTGTTTCCATTGTCACGGGACAAATGGCTGGACTGATTATGAACGCAGATTGGCGTATGTCATTATTAGCAGGATACGCAGGAAGTGATCTGCTGGATAGTTTATATAAATTACGATTTGGGCAAATGATTAAGTCATGAAGGCGAAACAGAAATTTAATACACATAAACTGGTTATCGTACCGGCAGCATTACTTGTTGCTCTGTTATCCTTTCTTGGCGGGACGAAGTATGAAAGTCAGGTAAAAGATATACTCGAACAACCCAATGTCTCAACAACGACCGTTCGGAACCTTCCAACAAAGGAAAAGGTCAAGCGAGTGATCGACGGAGACACTATAGAGTTAGCTAATGGTCAGATTGTCCGATTTGTCGGCGTGAACGCACCAAACAACGGTGAACCGTTTGAAGAAGAGGCAACGGAAGCAAATACAAAACTGGTATCCGACAAAACAGTCACACTTGAGTACGACACCTACACTTCAGATCGGTTTGGAAGAGTGCTGGCGTATCCGTTTGTTGATGGAAAAAACGTGGTTGTTGAACTAACCCGTTTGGGTATGGTGAAAGTGACCATTTATGAGGACAGAAGAAAGTTAAAGTATCAGGATGAATTATTAAAAGCACAGGAAGAAGCAAAATTGAAGAAACGCGGAACGTGGAGTAGAAAATGAACATGGCCTCTACAGTAAGAGTAAGCATAAGAGTTAAAAAATATCTCTGGAAAGAATTTATTCAAGACGTTGTGAGGGATATTATTATTCCACTTATCCCATTTTTCCGACTTGTCGTGCGCGTCTATCGGCCTATTACCTTGTTTCTCGGAGAAATCGTCGTTGTTATCAAAAAAATTCTGTTACTGATTATTGCTCTTCTTTTTGGGTTCATATCTATGATTGTTATTTTTGGTATACCCTTCGCGTTTGTTTACGGAGTGATGACGCAAAAATAATCCCTCAAAATCAATCTAAACATCCTCGACTAGCCAGCTAGACAGGAGTATAATTTGAGTTGTTGATATGCAAAAAATAAGCATGGGTACAAATAAAAATATAGCAAATCAAGTAATCTCGAAAAAGAGGGTAACCGATCATGGCGAAGTATTTACAGCAGAACGAGAAGTGAGCGCTATGCTTGACCTTGTGAAACAGGAAACAGAGCGTATTGATTCTCGTTTCCTAGAGCCTGCTTGTGGCACAGGGAATTTTCTTGTGGAAATATTAACAAGGAAATTAGAAATAGTAAAAAATCGTTATTCAAAAAACCAACTAGAATATGAACGTTATGCAATTCTTGCCTTATCTAGTATTTATGGCGTAGACATCTTGCAAGATAATGTTCAAATATGTAGGGATAGATTGTTGGGCATTTTCACACATTATTATCTGGCAAATTATAAAAAGGAGTTTAAGCCAGAGTGTTTAAAAACAGCAGAGTTTATTCTTAGCAAGAATATATTGTGGGGAGATGCATTGAGCTTAAAAACACCTGACGAAAAAGCGGAACCAATTATTTTTTCTGAATGGAGTGCTGTAAATGGAAGTATGATTAAAAGACGTGACTATACAATGGCCAATTTGTTAGCAAACCAACCTCTTGAAGGGTTAAATTTGTTTTCTGATTTGGGTGACAAAGCTTTTATCCCAACTCCTGTAGCAGATTTCCCTTTGGAACATTTCTTAAAGGTAGGCATAAAATGATAAAAACGAATTACAACCCAGATGTACTTTCCTGTCTTGTCAATTTAAGTAGTGACGAGGTGTTTACTCCACCAGGTTTAGCGAATCAAGTATTGGATTTATTACCTAAAGAACTTTGGACTAATAAAGACGCTAAATTCCTTGATCCCGTGAGCAAATCAGGCGTATTTCTTAGAGAAATTGCCAAAAGACTTATGGTCGGTTTAAAAAAACAAATACCTGATCCACAGAAACGAATTAATCATATTTATCTTGATCAATTGTATGGTATCGCCATTACGGAATTGACATCATTGTTATCACGAAGAAGTGTGTATTGTTCAAAGATAGCTAACGGGAAATATTCTGTTTGCGGAGAATTTACCAACGAACAAGGTAATATTTTGTTTGAGCGAATCGAGCACGTTTGGAACAATGGTAATTGTAAGTATTGCAGCGCTAGCCAAGAGGTGTACGATAGGGACGAATTGTTAGAAACGCATGCCTACCAATTCATACATACAGACAAACCTGATAGAATATTCAAGAATATGAAATTTGATGTAATCATAGGTAATCCACCCTATCAACTGAGTGATGCAGGACACGGTAGAAGTGCAGGCCCGATATATCATAAATTTATTCAGCAAGCAAAAAAGTTGAATCCACGATACTTAACCATGATTATTCCGGCAAGATGGTTTGCGGGAGGTAAAGGCTTAGATGAATTCAGAGAGACGATGTTAAATGATAAAAGAATCCGTAAAATTATAGATTTTGAAAATTCTAATGAGGTATTTCCAGGGGTTGATGTGGCAGGAGGAGTGTGTTATTTTTTATGGGATAGAGATAATGAGGGATTATGTGAAGTAACAAATTTTCATAATGGACAAGAAGTTAAATCAACAAGACCACTTAATGAGTTTTCCATTCTTGTAAGGCAAAGCCAAGCTATACCTATTATTCGAAAAGTTCAATCAAAAAATGAAAATGGTGGTAAGCGTCTCAGTGAGTCAGTATCGTCAAGGAAGCCATTTGGTTTGCCAACAAACTACAATCCAAAGAAAAGTGGTATTCCTTGTTGGTTCATTCAAAAGATTGGATTAGAGTATGCTGATAAAAATGACATTAGTGACGAGAATAAACTTTTAGATAAATGGAAATTACTAATCCCCCCTGCGCCAATTGCTGGCCAGACAGATTTTTCCAAACCAGTGGGATTTTATTATGATGGAAATACAAGAATTGCAAAACCGGGTGAGTGTTGCACAGAATCTTGGGTAGTAGCAGGAGCCTTCTCCACTGAAAAAGAAGCTACTTCATTCAAATCCTACCTTTTTACTAAAACAGTTAGATTTCTTTTGCTCCAAACCGTGGTGTCACAGCATGTAACTAAAGAAAAATTTTATTTCATACCAGAATTTGAGAAATATGAAGGCTTGTATACTGATGAAATTCTTATTAAAAGATGGGGAATAAATGAAGAAGAATGGAATTATATAGATTCAAAAATTAAGTCAATTGGGTTGACTAATAATGATTATGCAACTGAATAAAGATAAATTTTTTCCGCAGCGACCTGAGGCGAACCCGACTATTTACGCTTATGAGGATACTAACCCACAGTACAAAGGTTTACTAAAAATCGGTTTCACGAATACAAATGCACAAAAACGAATTGCACAGCAATATCCAACACTTCGTCCAGGCGGATTGCCCTACAAGATAGTTTTGGAAGAATCAGCAATGCGAAATGATGGTTCTTCATTTGATGATCATGATATTCATCGATATTTGAGAAATAAAGGTATAAAAAATCCTGAAGGTGAGTGGTTTAAGTGCGGTACAAGAGAAATTAAAGGGGCCCTGGTCGCTCTTAAAAGTGGTATTAAAAATGAAGACAATCGTACACTTGATTTTCAAATGCGTCCAGAACAAGTAGAGGCAGTAGACAAAACAATAACTTACTTTGAAAGTTTCAAAGCAGAAAATCCTCATAAAACACCACATTTTCTTTGGAATGCAAAAATGCGTTTTGGGAAAACCTTTACTACTTATCAGTTAGCTAAAAAAATGGGGTGGAAAAAAATATTGGTTCTTACCTTCAAACCTGCCGTACAAAGCGCTTGGGATGAAGATTTGCAAGCTCATGTTGATTTTAAGGGATGGCAATTTATTTCGCGGAATGGTTTAACTTTCGAAGATGTCGATAAGAATAGGCCATTTGTATGCTTTGGTTCGTTTCAAGACTATTTAGGAAAAAATGAAGCAGGTGGTATAAAAGCAAAAAATGAATGGGTACATTCTACAAATTGGGATATGGTCGTATTCGACGAATATCATTATGGTGCTTGGAGGGAAAATGCTAAAGACCTGTTTGAAGCTGAAGGAAAAAAAGAATTGGAGTTTGGTGAAGGTGAGGGAATAGAATATTTTGACGAGGGCAATATGCCAATTACAACTAATGCTTATCTATATTTATCTGGTACCCCTTTCAGAGCTATCGCATCAGGAGAATTTATTGAAGAACAGATTTTCAATTGGACCTATTCAGACGAGCAGAGGGCAAAGGAAAACTGGAATGGAGCAGATAATCCATACGCATCATTGCCAAGAATGGTTATGATGACATATCAGCTACCAGATTCACTTCGAGAAATTGCTATGAAGGGAGAATTTAACGAATTTGATTTGAACGTATTTTTCTCTGCTGAAGGAGAAAGAAAGAAAGCAAAATTTAAATACGAAAATGAGGTTCAAAAATGGCTCGATTTAATTCGTGGCTCATTTTCAGAAACCACAATTGATCATTTGAAATTGGGAGCAAAAAAACCTCCATTACCATTTTCACACGCACCATTATTAAACATATTATCACACACCTTTTGGTTTTTACCCTCCGTGGCTTCGTGTTATGCAATGAAAAATTTGTTGGAACAAAGACAGAACAAGTTTTATCAAGACTATAAAGTTGTAGTAGCAGCAGGACCTAGTGCTGGCATTGGTGTTAATGCACTTGCCCCTGTTCAAGATTCAATGGAATACCCATTGCAATCAAAGACCATAACTCTTTCGTGCGGCAAGTTGACTACTGGAGTTACGGTAAAACCGTGGACAGGAATTTTTATGTTGCGTAATTCATCAAGTCCAGAAACGTACTTTCAGGCCGCTTTCCGAGTTCAATCACCCTGGACGGTTAATAACCCTGATAGTTTATCGCCCAACAAAGAAGAAATCATCAAACAAGAATGTTATGTGTTTGACTTTGCACCTGATAGAGCATTAAGTCAAATTGCTGATTACAGTGACCGTTTAAATGTGAATGAGTCTAATCCTGAAAAGAAAATGGAGGAATTTATACATTTCTTACCTGTACTTGCTTATGATGGCAGTTCAATGAAACAGGTTGATGCCGCAGGCATCCTTGATATGGCATTAAGCGGTACAACCGCTACTCTACTTGCAAGACGTTGGGAAAGTGCATTGCTTGTAAATACGGACAATAATACTCTACAACGACTGATGGACAATAAAGAGGCAATGGATGCGCTCATGAGTATTGAAGGTTTCCGAAGTTTGAATCAAGATATTGAAACCATCATAAATAAGACAGAGGCAATTCACAAAATTCAACAAGAAGCTAATGATAGAGATTTAACCAAAAAAGAGAAGAAAGAATTATCAGAAGCAGAAAAGGAGTACAAAAGTAAGCGAAAACAAATACAGGAAAAATTAATGAAATTTGCGACGCGTATACCTATATTTATGTATCTTACTGACTACAGAGAAAGAGCTTTAAAAGATGTCATTACGCAGCTTGAGCCTGGTTTGTTCAAAAAAGTATCAGGTTTAACATTAAAAGACTTTGAGTTATTAGTAAGTCTTGGCGTTTTTAATGCGGCACTTATGAACGACGCTGTCTATAAATTTAAGAGGTATGAGGATTCTAGTCTAGTTTACACTGGTATTAATAGGCATGAAGGGGAAGATATTGGTCTTTATGATACTGTTATTAAACGGCAGGATTATGAGCAGACATTTGAAAATAAATCTAAATCAGAATTTAGTTAGTGTATAAATTCTATGACTCAGAGTCCGAAGAAATTGTAAAAAGAGCTATGAACTAAAGCAGGGTTTACCCCTGCTTCCGTCTGCTCTTACAAGTTGCGCTAAACGGTTATTTCTTGTGACGTGTTCGGTCAACAAGAGTCCAGTTTGGCCGGTGGCCTGGATTTGGCGGGGCCGGTTCATTTTTGACCAATGTTGCCTCAGTATTTTTACCTGAAGCCTTATACTGGCCAGAAACTGGAACTTTAGTGCCAGTCTTAACTACTATTGTAGGCATACTACCTCCTTTCTCGCTGAGGACAGCGAGTTGTCAACTGATTCAGCAAGAAGGTATTCAGCAGGGGTTCCCTGTAAATAAAACAATATCATAAAACAAAAGATTAAACAAGATGCAGACTGTAGTGGAAACTAATGTGCACTTATGGAATTAGGTGTAAATAACAATCTATAGACTTGATGTAAACAGATGGTTGTTGACAAGTACACCTGTGGAGTGTATATTAGACATTAATATGACGTTCGTTAAATTTGAGGAAACAAATAAAAAACAAGAAGATAGAATTACAGTTACTGGCCATTCTTCTTTCGGATTTCCAACAAAGTTCTATAATGATAATAAAATAGATAAATATAAATACGTAACGTTATTTTTTAATGAAGAGAATAACGAGGTTGGTTTTTACTTTCATAGCGATGAAGCAGAGAAACATAAATTTTCAATTTTAAAAAGTAAGCAAGGTTTTGGAGGAAGTATTGTCGCTTCAAGTTTTTTCAAAAATAAAAACCTTGATTCTAAAATTTATCGCGGTCGCTACGAATGGCGAAAAGAAAACATACCTGAGATAACCGAAATATTTGTTATCAAATTAAAGATAAGAGAAGACTCTAATGTTGTATGACTTCGTCTATGTATCTTCTGCAAATATTACAAAAATATCAGGCTAGGACTATCGTAAATAATTCTAATTCAATTATTCACCTTAAAAATGCACTTACTTCATGGGCTGGTTCATGCTTACTAAGCATTCTAGATTCAGGTTCAAGAGCGAAGGGCACAGCAATATCGTTAGCTTCTGACGTGGATTATATGGTGTCTCTTACTAACGGATGCAACCAAAATACGGGAGGTTTAGAATTTACTTTTAATCAGCTGTATCAATATTTGATAGACAATGGATATCAAAATGTTAGAAAACAAAATGTGTCATCTAGAATTACACTAAATAATTTGGAAATTGATATTACACCGGCTACAAAACATCCCGGCAACACTAACGATCATAGTATTTGGTTGTCTAAAGAAAATACTTGGCAAAAAACTAACATTCAAAAACACATTTCAGATATTTCTCAATCTGGAAGAACAAATGAAATAAAACTACTCAAGATATGGCGAAATTTAAATAATTTTGATTTTCCATCAATCTATCTCGAATACCTTTTAATAAATAACATTCTACTGAATAGGTCTACAGATGTTGCAAATCTAGGTAATAATGTGTGGCATGTTCTGAAAGAGCTAGCAAAGGATTATGGAAATCCATTGTATGTAACAATTATTGACCCCGCAAATTCTAATAATATTCTTTCAGACTTACTGAATCAAACCGAGAAGGGTAAAATTATAAATGCCGCAAAAATAACAACAAGTCAACCCAATTGGAATCAAGTTGTTTGGTGATAATTAGCTATGAGAAGAAAAATTAATATTCAGAAACTATTTACGGCGCTCGATGAAGAAATGCGTTTAAAGTTATCGAGCAAGATTGATCAAATTTATCACCCAACAACAAAGGGAGATGAGTCAGAGCTAAACTGGATCGGATTATTAAGAGCGTATTTACCAGAAAGATATACTGTTGATAGTGGTTTAGTTGTAGATCATGAAGGCAGTATAAGTGATCAGATTGACATTATTATTTACGACAGACATTTTACTCCTTTCATTTTTAGAGGTGAGAAAGTTGTTTATATTCCGGCCGAAGGTGTTTATGCAGTTTTTGAAGTTAAACCACATTTTGATAAAAAGAATTATGATTACGCCATAAAAAAGTTAAAAAGTGTAAAAGTTTTAAAAAGAACCTCTGCAAGTTTCGCTCATATTTTAGGTAAAGATAAAAAGGAACTTTTTGATGTTGTTGGAGGAATTTTAACAAAAGAAAACAAAGCAAAAAAATATTTTAACGACATAAAAATAAACTCCGAATTATCTATAATTTTATCTCTAGACTTTGGGATAAAAGTAATAAGCGACAAATCTATGGAAAAACAGGACACTGAACCAATCTTGGCCTTCTTTTTATTAAAATTAATAGAAAAACTAAGAACCCTCGGATCAGTGCCAGCGTTAGAAGTAAATAAGTATTTGAGTTTTATTGAAAAGAATAAATAACAAGTTATGTCTCAATATTACAGCCTGAATCAAAAACGTACTTTATATGTATAAACTTTCACCGTCAGATTTTGCGTATTTATATGAAGAGTGCAAACATTGTTATTATCTCAAGATTCGCAAAGGAATTGGTCGACCGCAAGGAGTTTTTCCTGCGGTGTTTGGTGCTATAAATTCCAGATTGCAAGGGAATATGGTCGGCAAAGGTTTGCGCGAGCTTTCACCTACACTACCAGAGGGTATCGTGGAAAGCCAAGAGCAGTTTGTAAAATCCGTGCCAATACCAGGAACGAGTGTATATGTGGGTGGAAGGTATGATTTGCTTGTACGTTTGCCCGATAACACGTATATGATCATTGATTTAAAGTTAAGTTCGCCAAGCGATGAAAAAGTAACCAAGTATCAATCTCAGTTGTGGACATACGTGTATGCGTTTGAACATCCCGCAGAAGGAGTGCCAAAACAAATTACCCGAGCAGGACTGCTGATGTTTTATCCCGACGCCGTATCATTTGCCAACAATGTGGCATCGCTTACATTTCCACCAACTTGGTTAGAAGTGCCAATTGATCGAGGTGCATTTACGAGTTTTATTACCGAGGTGAGCGGTTTATTAGAAGGGCCAACCCCGCCAGAGAATCCGGATTGTAATTGGTGCAAGTATCGCCATCTTGGTGAAGCGTTAGCCCATCCGCAAACATCGGATATACCATTTTAAATTAAAACATGACATCGCAAACATCATTCAAAAGTACAGCAATAAAAATATTGGAAGATGCTGGATCAGCACTTCATTATAAAGAAATAACGAAGCGTGCTATTGAACGTGGACTACTTAAGTCCGAAGGGGCTACCCCGTGGGCAACGATGAATGCACAGCTTTCGATGGATATTATAAACAAAGCGGATCTTTCTCCTTTTATACGAACGGTGCCGGGTTTTTTTGATCTAAAAGCTGTAAGAAAACAGAAGCAAACTATATCGGGGAAGGCTTTGATTATAAAACATAAAATCAATGAGAGTCTCAATACCAAACAAAAGGGTGATATTGCCGAAGCTCGTGTCGCAGAACTCATAACGCTTTATGGAGTCGAAGGGCTTACTTGTTACCGCCCGATTAGCGATGACGAAGGCATTGATATTATTGTAAAACGCCGTAATAGATTGGACGTAGTCTATATTCAAGTTAAATCAAGTTATGGCTATGCTGAACATCGAGGTTTTGTGTCTACGGTTAAAGAAAAAACAATCATTAATAAAGAGCGTATGATTATGATATTCGTTTATTTTGACCTATCGAGTGGTGATATATTCGACCAAATTTTTTGTATTCCTGCCCCTGATTTTTTGAGGCTAACTGCAAATGAAGATAAAAAACCAGGCCATCGAGTTTTTACGGTTGGACTAAAACATCCGGATCAATCGAAATACGCTGAATTTATGATTGAAAAACGCGAATTAGCAAATCGAATTGTTGAAATAATGGATAAATTATAAGGAGGTGTTTGATATGACAACCAATGACGAATTGCTCAAAAAGATCAAGGAATTAGAAAAGCGAATCGAAGTGATTGAAAAAGCACTTACGCCAACGACTATTGACGATGATGCGTTATTAATACAGGCAGAAGTATTAGTGAAACAACATGAGTTTGCCAGCGCTTCACTTTTGCAACGACGATTAGCCATAGGCTATGCGCGTGCCGCGCGTCTTCTTGATCAACTCACAGAAAAAGGAGTTATTGAAAATGCAGACGGATCAAAACCAAGAAAAGTCATAAGATAAACGGCGCCCGACGAGCCCTGCGAAGCAGGGTGAGAGAAACGAGAGAGAGTAAAATAGAAGCGAAGTCCCGCCGCTTTGGGCGGGACGAGCAGTCAATTTGATTGGAAGTGGCGGCAATTCATTTTTCCCCTTTACCCCTTTTTTCTTGCCGCCAACATGAATTATGAATTTTTGATAAAATAGGTTCGAGTGGTTTTGTAGAAAGGCTCAAATTCCCGACTTGTCGGGGCGGCGCACAGCGCCGCCCATGGTTCGCGCGCGTCACCGCGCGCTATTTTGTGGGACAGCGTTAACAAGCCGAAGAATACAAGCTAATACCTTTTTGAACACAGAAGACCCCCCGTGCGAACACAAAAACAATACCTCCGCCTGCTGGCGGATTGCCCAAACGCGATAAAGAATGGCTGCTTGGGTTTTCATGGTTTCACCTCTCTTGTATTTCACACATCGCTTGATATATTGAAGGGGTATGAGCCCTGCCCCGACGCCACCATTCTTTCTGTATGCGCGCAAGTCGACCGATGTGGAGGACATGCAGGTTCAGTCTATAGAATCCCAACTTATAGAACTCCGGGAGTATGCCGCTCGCGAGAACATTTCGATAGTAGAGGAGCTTGTCGAGAAACAATCCGCAAAGATTCCCGGTCGTCCCATATTTAACGAAATGATCTCGCGTATTGAAAAAGGAGAAGCGAGCGGCATTGTGTCCTGGCACCCGGACCGACTTGCGCGCAATAGCGTGGACGGTGGGAAACTCATCTATCTCGTTGATACCGGAAAAATACAGTTTCTCAAGTTTCCCCAGTTTTGGTTTGAGTCCACGCCACAAGGTAAATTCATGTTGACGATCGCGTTTGGGCAAAGCAAATACTTCGTGGATTCCCTCGCAGAGAATACCAAGCGAGGGTTGCGCCAAAAAGTACGGCGTGGCGAATTTCCGGCCAAAGCTCCTCCCGGATATCTCAATGATTCCAGAACAAAAACTATTGTCGTTGACAAGCGGAAAGCTCCGATCATCAAAGAACTCTACACTAAATTCGCCACGGGAAGGTACACACTCAAAACAATGACGCACTTTTTGGCACAACACGGCATGACCACAACTGGTGGCCATTTCATGAAAGATAGAATTTCATGGATTCTGGGCAATCCGTTCTACTATGGCCACTTCCGGTATGCCGGTGAAATCCACGAAGGAATACACGAGCCACTCGTTACAAAGAAACTGTTTGACGAGGTGCAAGAAGTTCTACACAAACGATGTCATTCGTGGCACGAGGAGCGGCCGGTCAAGCCGTACACCGGACTTTTTCGTTGCGGTGAGTGCGGCATGATGGTTACGGCAGAGTACAAGAAAAAGTTTTATCCAACGACCAACCATCATGCTACCTATGTCTATTACCGTTGTACGAAAAAGTCCAAGGATACAAAATGTTTCCAACCGTTCATCCGAGAAGAGGAGCTTGACCGGCAACTGTCAACGATGCTGCAAACAGTTTCTTTGCCCGAGGATTGGGCAGCTAAAATGTTGGAAAAACTAGAAGGAGAAAAAGTAGACGCTGCTCAATCCTCCCACGCGTTTGTTGCAGAGAAGCAGAAAGAAATATTAATAATCACGGGAAAGCTTCAGCGTCTTTTGGATTCCTACCTGGATCAGGATATTGACCGAGACGATTATCGTACGCGCAAGGCAAAATTGCTCTCCGACAAAAAGACGCTGGAAGAATCGCTTTCCCGTCTGCAACACACGCAAACTGCGTGGCTCGAACCCATGCGAGCATGGGTGAAGGAAGCGTCAGGAGT
>ERZ1292633.544-Hain-H41-02um-R1-544-length-43350-cov-6_pt2 | contig 39603 bp, 34 predicted proteins | sample MGYA00564406_ERZ1292633 | MGnify/ENA primary metagenome ERZ1292633 (study PRJEB36523, sample SAMEA6512639) | groundwater metagenome | collected 2019-01-08 | study: AquaDiva: Metagenomics assemblies of 32 groundwater samples
TTTGTAGAGATTACGGAGCGCGGCGGGGTGATCGTCTATGGCCGGTCGGACGCGACGTTGAATCCGGGCGGGGTGCGGATCGGGACGGCGGAGATTTATCGGCAGGTCGAGTCGATCGAAGAGATTGTGGACAGCGTGGTGGTGGGGAAGAACACGGCCGACGCGGATGTAGACGTTTGCCTGTTTGTCGTGCTGCGCGAGGGGATGAAGCTCGATGGGGCGCTCGTCGAGAAAATCAAGAAGCGGATCGCCGAGGGAACCACGAAGCGGCATATTCCGAAGCATATTAAGCAGGTGACGGCGATTCCGTACACGATCAGCGGGAAGAAGGTGGAGCTTGCGGTGCAGCGGATGATCCACGGCGAGTCGGTCCCCAACCGCGACGCGCTGGCAAACCCCGCGGCATTGGAACAATACGCCGGGATTATTTGACCGGATGAGTACTGCATCCGACAATGAGAAAGAGGATTCTATGCACGTACGCGACCTTGAACATTGGTTAAAGGCCAAACCCTTCGAACCGTTCGTCATGCGCCTGTCGAACGGCGAGACGGTCCGCGTCAACCACCCTGACGCAGCCGTCCCCGGCACCAACGCCGTCCTCGTCATCGACAAACGCGACGGGCGCTTGCGCGGATTCTCCCACGTCTCCCTGTTCCACGTCGTGCGCATCGAACCCGCGAACGGCTCCGCTCGTCGGCCGTCCCGCAAGCGAACGCCGAACTCGTAGGTTCCGCGCTGGGGACCATACGGGATCGACCAGCGCTCCTACGGCCCCGCGACCTTCGATCGCCCGAAATAAATCTTCGCCCCGATCATCAAGAGCAGCGTGAGGACAGCCAGCCCCCATTCCGAAACCGTCGGGATAGGCTCCCTTGCGCAGTCAATCTGATCGCACGTCCGTTCTTTGAACCATTCGCACTTGTCGCACACGCACTCGTCCAGCGTCCGGTCGTCAAGGCAGCCCCCCAATGGGTCGTGATCGCAGCAGGCCCCCGGATTGGGAACGGGCGGCAGCGCGGCCGGCGTCCAAAACCCGCCGATTAGAACATACCCGCCGCCCGCATGATCGCCGGCGTCGTGCTGGCCGATGGTGCCGCCGAGGCGGTAGCCGCCGCCCTCGTGAAACGTGTGTCCGCCGCCGTCGATGGTGCTCTTCTTGATGACGTATCCCCCGTCGGATTGGGCCAGGACTGGATGCGCCGCAGCGAACATCGTGGCTGCAAGGCGTATCAGACTTCGAAGTGTGCCCTTCGCGAGTTCTTTGTGATCGGGAACAGTCAACCGCCGATGCGGCGGATGCTCATTTCTGAGGATCATGTGGCTGCCGGTCTGGTGGTCCAGGGCATAGCCGATGCGGGAAAAAGCGCGAACCGCGTCACGTCCGGAAACTACCGGAAGCCTTGTCAAAGGGCGACCTCCACCGTCTCCTCCCAGATCGACGGCGGAATCGGCTCGTTGTGTTGCCGGAGGCTCTCAAGGTAACCGGCGATGGCATCCTTGATGTTGGCAAGCGCTTCGTCACGTGTCGAACCCTGGCTTACGCAGCCCGGAAGCGCTGGGCACTCGGCGACGAAAACGTCGTCCTCGTCTTGTTCGATGAGCACGCGAAACCGGGTCATTCTTGCACCTTTCAAAGACGCTTGGAGTTCGAGGCTTCCTTCGTAGTATAAGCAGCATTCGGCAATAATCAAAGGATTCGAGGCGATCAATGCTCGCCAATCCCTCTGAAGGAAAGCGACAAGCTGCCGGGTGGAGTCAGCCTATCGGACGTGGTAAGATGTGCTGGAGAACAAGGCGAATCATTCGTTGGACCGCGCCTCGCAACGCAGACCAGCCTTACTTGGGTCGGATAGCGCGAGCAAAGGGCCGGTGAAGAGGAGGAGCAGGGCAACCCATGGCCGAGGATTTTCTGCCGATCAAGGGCTACGACCATATCGAGTTCTACGTCGGCAACGCGAAGCAGGCGGCGCACTTTTACGACAAGACCTTCGGCTTTCGGCCCGTGGCGAAGGTGGGGCTGGAGACGGGGTGCCGCGACCGAGCAAGCTACGTCATGGAGCAGGGGAACGTCCGCTTCGTGCTGACGACGGCGTACGGGCCGGATCACGAGATCGCGCGGCACTGCGCGTTGCACGGCGACGGGGTGAAGGTGATCGCGCTGACGGTGAACGACTGCGAGGCCGCGCTCCGGGAGACGAAGTCGCGCGGGGCGACGGTGCTGCAAAAGGCGACGGCGCAGGAGGACCAGGACGGCGTGCTGGTGAGCGGGGTCATTAAGTACGCGGGCGACACGGTGTTCAAGTTCGTGGAGCGGAAGAACTATCGCGGGGCGTTTGCGCCCGGTTATAGACCCATCCAAGCCCACGGATCACAGTCCGTGGGCCTGGCGGCGATCGACCATGTGGTCACCAACGTTCATCTCGGCGAGATGAACTTCTGGGCTCGATGGTACGAGCAGGTGCTGGGCTTCACCAACCTGTGCGGATTCACCGACAAGGACATCAGCACGGAGTATTCGGCGCTGATGAGCAAGGTGATGGAGAACGGGACGGGCAAGTGCAAGTTCCCCATCAACGAGCCGGCCGAGGGGAAGAAGAAAAGCCAGATCGAGGAGTTTCTCGACTATTACTACGGGCCGGGGGTGCAGCACGTCGCGATGAACAGCGGGAACATCTACGAGACCGTCACAGAGTTGCGCCGGCGGGACATCGATTTCTTGCGCGTGCCGGACACGTACTACGGTTACATGCGCGAGCGAGTGGGGGACGTAGGCGAGGACTGGGACAAGTTGCAGGACCTCGGAATCCTGCTGGACAAGGATGACGACGGCTATCTGTTGCAGATTTTCACGGCCCCTGTGCAGGACCGGCCGACGCTGTTCTTCGAGGTGATCGAGCGGCACGGCAGCCGTGGGTTCGGGATCGGGAACTTCAAGGCGTTGTTCGTCAGCATCGAGCAGGAACAGGCGCTGAGAGGAAATCTGTAAAACGTCCAAAAGACCAAAAGTCAAAATGTCGAACGGACAGGGGCTCCGCCGTTTGGACTTTTGGATGTTTCGCCTTTTGGGTATTTCGAGGAGCAACACGATAATGATCCAATACCACAGACTGGGCAGCGTGCCCCCCAAGCATCACGTCACGCACTACGAAAACGGCAAGCTCCTCATGGAGCAGTGCATGACGCGCGTGGGCTTCGACAGTACTTATTCGATTTTGTACTTTCGCACACCGCCGACGGATGAGTTCAACGTGCGGGCTATGGAACTGCCGGGGTTTTGTCCGATCGCGCCGGTTGAACGGCAGTTGCTGCACCGGCGGCACATCAAGACGCAGAACCTGAAGGTCGAGGGCGATTTCCTGACGGCCCGGCGCACGGTGCTGATGAACGACGATATCCGCATCGGCATTTGCAAACCCAACCAACCGGCCAAGCACTGGTTCAACAACGGCGAAGGCGACGAGTGCTGGTTCGCGTATGACGGCGGGGGGACGTTGGAAAGCATCTACGGCTTGTTGCCCTTCAAGAAGCACGACTATGTCATCGTTCCGAAGGGCACCCCCTACCGGCTGCACCCGGACGGCGACCGCGGGACGTTTCTCGTGTTCGAGTCGAACACCTACATCGACGTGCCCAAGCAATTTCGCAACGAGTCGGGGCAAATCACCATGGACGCCCCGTTCTGCCACCGCGATTTTCGCGTTCCGCCTGAGTTGCTCAGGTTCGACGAGGGCAAGCACGGCAAGGGGCCGTATCCGCTGATCGTCAAACACGCCAATCAGCTCAGCGTCCACGAATTCAAGCATTTTCCGTGGGAGCTGGCGGGATGGGACGGACTTGTCTATCCGGTGGCGTTCAACATTCACGATTATCAGCCGCGGACGGGGACGATTCATCTGCCGCCTACGATTCACATCACGTTCGCCGGGCACGGGTTTGTGATTTGCAGTTTCGTGCCGCGAAAGGTGGACTACTTCGAGCGCGACGGTGTGCGGGCGATTCCGTGTCCCTACGGCCACGCGAGCGTGGACTGCGACGAGATTCTCTATTACATCGAGGGCAACTTCACGAGCCGCAAGGGGATCGAGTCGCAGTCGATCAGTCTGCACCCGATGGGCGTTCCGCACGGGCCGCATCCGGGAACGTATGAGAAGAGCATCGGCCACGACCGCACGAGCGAACTGGCAGTGATGTGCGATACGTTCAAGCCGTTGCGACTGACGGCCGTCGCCGACTCCGTAGAGGACAAGGATTACCACTATACCTGGGTCAAGCGCGAGAATGAGGCGATGGAAACGAGCAAGTAAGTGAATGTCGAATGGCGAATTGGGAATGGCGAATGCAGAATGGACGTTCCGAGTAATGGGCGGAACCGCATTGGTGCGAAAGAGACACAGGCGGTATGATTTTGACAATGCGGTGACTTTCGTTCGGCGTACTTGTTAGTACTACAACTCCAAGTTCTTTTGTCGCGCGGATCGGAAAGCCCGTTGAAACGGGTTAAAAGGAGGCCGTTGGGGTCGATACGTTACCAGCCAAAACGTCTGGCCTGAAACGCGCCTTCGGCGGCCAAGGGCGGCTCAAGCGGCCTGAAATGCGAGCCACCGCAATCGGTACCCATGAGCAACGTAGCGTTGTAGTGTTAGGAGGGCGCGTCATGTCGCAAACCGAGAATCTCCATCGCGGGGCGGTGATCCGCCATCAGGGGCATCTCTACACGCTGCTCGACTTTCGCGTGGCGCAGTCGGGCAAGATGAAGCCGACGGTGCACGTCAAACTCCGCGACATCAAGAGCGGTCATATCGGCGAGCGTAGCCTCGACGAACTTGGCAAGATCGAAGAGGTAGCGGCGCAATTCCGCGAAATGCAATTCCTTTACGCGGCCGGGAAGGACCGCGTCTTCATGGACAGCGGGACGTTCGAGGAACAGAAGTTCGGCGAGGGCTTTCTTGGCCGCGAAATCGAGTTCCTCGTCGAGGGCGAGACGTACCGCTTTCTGACGATCGAGGGGCAGGCCGTGTCGATGCAGCTTCCGCCGGTAGTGGTGATCGCGGTGGCCGACACCGCGCCGGTCGAGCACGCAAGCGGGATGAGCAATATCACCAAAGAGGCGAAGCTCGCCAGCGGTCTTACGATTCGCGTGCCGCTGTTCATCAAGACCGGCGACAAGATCCGTGTGCGCACGGACACGCACGAATACCAGGGGAAAGAGCATTGAGGACAATGTTGTGATTGGGCGATGTGGTGATTTGGTGATTGACGGCGGCAACACACCGTTAGACTTGTCGAAATTGCAGCGAGGGAGATCTGTGTGAGCGCCGGGCCGTAGGAGATTGTCGGGCAATGGATCGATCGAATCAACACGCACGATGTGGACGGCGTCGTGCGGTTGATGACGGACGATCACTTGTTTACCGATGGTCTCGGTCAGGCGGTTCGCGGTCGCGAGGCGATGCGGCAGGCGTGGATCGCGTATTTTGAATAGATGCCGGATTATCGGATTCACGTTGACTGGAAGCTCTTGGGCGACGAGGTCGTGGGGTTGTTCGGTCGGGCGAGTGGGACGTACGCAGTCGGAGGAGAGCTCAGCGATGAGAATCGTTGGGAGATTCCGGCAGCGTGGCGGGCGGTGGTGCGCGACGGGCTGGTGGCCGAATGGCAGGTTTACGCCGACAACAAGCCGGTATACGACATCATGTCGCGCGGCCGTGAACCCGGCGAATCGTGATGACCGCTCGTTAACACTCGCGGTTCTGATTGGGTCGCGCGGGCTGAAGCCCGCGGCTCAGGTTGGTAGTGCAACCGATCGATTAACTGACGGATTGCTTGCGCATGATCATGTCGAATCCGCGCACGAGCGCCGTGTAGCCCCGCCACACCAGAAACGCATACAGGCCGAGCGCGACGACGCTGCCGATTCCGGCGGCAGTGCGGGCGGCGGCGGCCCCGGCAGCGTAGCCGCGCGTGGGATCGTTGAAGAGCGCGGCTGGATCGACGAGGAACCAGACGGCGGTGAACGGTGTGAAGGGGGCGAGAAACGCGCCGAACTCGCCGCCCGACGCATCGACGAGCGGGAATCCAATCAGCGTTACGAGTCCGCCGGCGATGATGATCGCGCCGATGCTGGACATGACCGCGGTCATGTTCGTTCGGCTGGTCAGTGAGAATCGCAGGCCGATTACGCAGGCCGTGGCGGTGTAGATGACGAGCAATGCGCCGACTTCGACGGCAGTTTCGATCCAAACCGTTGGCTGCTTAACGCCGCGGATCAGATCGCAGATTGCGAAGAAAAGAAGGGCAACGACCGGGCCGGCCAGCAGCGGCAGGGCGAAGCTGACCAGGCCGCGAAGTTTGCCCCAGAGGATGTAGCTGCTGGTCAGCGGGGTGGTCAGCAGAAGCTCGACGGTCTTGGACTCCTTCTCCTTGGTCATGGAGGTCGCGGCGGTGTTGGCGGCGATGATGAGGGCGAGCGCGAACTGAACGATGGTCAGGCCCGCGAGCCAGACGGAAACGTCGGTTGGTTTCAGGTCGCCGCGAACGTAGTAGACGAAAACCGCCAGCGAGGTCGCCAGCCCGCCGATGATGATCGCCCAGCGAAACACTCGTCCGCCCGACCCCCGCGTGCGGGCCTCTCGCCACGCGACCGGGTTGGACCAAACGGTGCGCGGGGAGCGGGTGCGCTCGCCCGCGGGGCGGCGGCGGAACTTCTGAAAGAGCGAGCCAAAAAAAGTCGGTTCGCCGGTCTTGATTCCGCTGCGCACGAAGTACATGCTCCCGACGACAAGCACCAGGGACAACGACGTTGTCCAGGTCACGAAGACCGTTGAGGGATAGGCGAGCGCGTAGCGCGCGAGGCTGCCGTACTCCGGCAGCGCGGCGTACGACGGAGCGTTGACGCGGTTGAGGGCCACTTCGAGGGCGAGGAAGGGGTGGAGCGGCGTCAGCCAGCTCATTCTTGTGCCCGCGATGTTCGGCGTCGATGCCGCGATCCAGGTGCGATCCAATCGACTGAGCAGAAACAGGGCGAGGAGGTACAAGGCGATCATCAGATAGAACGAGAAGATCGTTCGCCGCGTGCCGACGCCGACCATGGCGATGAAAATGGCCAGAGCGCCGGTGAGGATTGCCGTTGCGGCGGCAAGGGCGGTGCTCTCGAAAATCTGCCGGCTGGTCACGCCGCCGTAGACCATGGTCATGAAAAAGATCGGCAGTCCGGCGAGCAGGAGCATGATGACGAAATACAACCGGCTCATGAGCGAGCCGAGAACGATTTGCCCGGAGGTGAGCGGCGTGGACAGGAGGATGTTGTAAGTTTGTGCGTCGCGTTCCTGGGTGATGGCCGACGCGGTGAAGATGGGTGCGAGAAAGCACATCAGGAGCAACTGCGTTGTGGCGGCGTACTGAAAGGTTTGCGAGGCCCCCTTGGCGAGTTCCGTCAGCGACGCGTTCTTCTCGGTCGCCGAGGCGAGCTGCAGCCAGAGCACGACGGCGGTGATGATTCCGAGATAAGCGAAGCGCAGCCAGAGATGCCTCTGGCGGCGCGAGGCGCCGTGGACGACGCGCACAAGGATCGGGTTGGCGGGCAGGAGATGCCAGACCCAAAGCCACAATTTGGCGAGCATTGCGTTCATGACAAGCCAGAATGTCGAATATCGAATGGCGAAGATTGAAATGACAGACGCGTGGATATACAGTCAATCAGGGACATTCTGAATTCGCTCATTGTCATTTTGGATTCCGTTACTGCACGATCCCCTTCGTCAGTCGCATAAAGGCCGTTTCGAGGTTGACCTCCTCCTCCTTGATTTCATTGAGCTTGAAGTTGTTGTCGAGCAGGAGTTTCGCGAGGCTGGTGAAGTCGTGCGTCTGCTGTTCAAGCTCGACGATGATCGCGCCGTCGAGCTGGTCGACGCTCTTGATGCCGCGAGTCCGCTGGAGAAGCAGCGTAGCGAGGTCCTGTTGTTCCATCACGCGGATGTGAATCCGCGTCCCCGTCTTGACGCGGCGGATGATATCCTTGATCGGCCCGTGAAAGAGCAGTTGTCCCTGCTCGATAATGCCCACTGTGGTACAGAGTTCGGCCAGTTCGTGCAGGATGTGCGAACTGATGATGATCGTCTTGCCCATCCGCCGCAGCTCCTTGAGCAGTTCGCGGATTTCGATGCGCGCCCGTGGATCGAGTCCGCTCGCGGGTTCGTCGAGCAACAGCACCTTCGGATCGTGCAGGAGCACGCGCGCGATGCTCAGCCGCTGCTGCATACCGCGCGACAGGGAATCGACCAGGGCGTCACGCTTGAAGACTAGGTCGGTCAACTCCAGCACATCCTCCACCACGCGCGTGCGCTGCTTGCCGGTGATGTTGTAGGCGCTGGCGAAGAACTCCAGATACTCCTGAACCACCATGTCCTCGTAAGCGCCGAAGAAGTCCGGCACATAGCCGATGAGCGGGCGTATCTTACGCGACTCGTACCCGACGACGTGGCCGCACACCCGCGCTTCGCCCCACGTCGGCTGGAGCAGGGTCGCGAGAATCTTGATGGTCGTGGTCTTGCCGGCACCGTTCGGTCCGATGTAGCCGAAGCACTCTCCCTCCTCGATGTTGAGTTGGAGGTTGTTGAGCGCGACGAGCTTGCCGTACTTCTTGGTGAGGTTGATCGTTTGGACGATCACGGTTTCTTTCCTCCCTCGCGTGCGTTCGCGGACTCGTCGGCGGTTTCGGCGGTTGGCACCGCGGCGTCGCCGCTCCCGGATTCAAGCACCGTGAACGGAATGCGGATTCGATACATGCACCATGAGTTTCGCTCTTCGGGCTGGATGGCGGCGAACGGTCGCTCGCCCGAGCGGGTGAACAACCGTACCGGCCCGGCGCCATCGACGAAACCGATCAAGACCATGCCGCCCGGTTCCGCGAGGCCGCTCTCGCCTGCCATGCGTCCGGCCCTGAGTTGTTCGCGCAGGTCGAGTTGCCGCAAGCGATCCATGGACCATGTTTGTGAACTTCCCAACTGGTTTCCGAGAATCGTGGGATCGAAGTCGCCGATGGTCGAAAGCAGCATCAGGGCGTCCCGTTCCTGGCCCAGCGCGGCCGCGTTGTCCGAACCGGATCCATACACGAAGCTCGGTATCAGGCTCCGGAATGGAGCGCTCCAGGTTCGATGCCGCTCGATGAGTTGTGCGCGCTGCAGACCATCCCGCAGGGTTTCAGAGCCGGTCAGAACGTAACACCGCGCCGCCAAATACGTCTTCATTCCATCCGAAGGGATATCGCCGATCGAGTGAACATAGGTCACCGTGTTTCGTTCGGCTGCCGAGTCGCCGGGATTCAGTTCCGTCTGCACCAGGCGGCAATTCTTCAGGTCCACGCCAAGCTCATTGACGACGAAACTGTCGTCGGTGATGAGACCCTTTCGAACCGCGACACGACCGGTCATCCGTCCGCCCAGCGGTCCTTCCCACCGCCCTTCAAACCGTTTCAGCGTCGCACGGAACCGAACGTCGTCGATCTGTGCGCTCGCGGGTTGCAGGCGATATTCCTCGGGGTCGGCGAAGCTGCTCGCGCCGCTTCGCCAGTCCTGCCCAGCGGGCAGAGACCTGAGAAAGCACGACGTAACATCCGGCTCGCGTGCCGTCAGCCAATCCGACGGCAGCCACAAGTCCAGTCGCTTGTCGATGCCGGTCTTGAGGCCGAAGAACGCCGTTCCGCGTCCGAAGGTTCCGCCGGCGTCCGCGTCCACGATTGCGATCTGCTCCAGCCGGTCGCCGATACCGCGAATGGAACTGACCGCCAGTACGCTGACCACACTGCACGCCGCCGCCACCAGGGCAAAGGCGGTCCAGCTGAGATGCCGCCAGCCCCGCGCCGACAGGAACGTCCATGTTCCGAATGTCGCCAGCGCCACATAAGCGATGGAGAAAACGGCGGCGATCAGCAAATACAAACTGCGCGAGGTCATGAATCCGACCGCGCTGACCACACTATCGAACAGTGAAATAGGCGTCGGGGGCGCCGACTGCGTGTCGGACGTGGGGATGAAATGAAAAACCTTCTCGAAAAACGTGTTGGTTGTCCCCTGGGCACTGAAAAGATCGTGCAGGGTCACCGCGCAGAAGATCACGCGGCCCCGTTGCTCCCGTCGAGCGGATACGATGTCCGACGAGATCGTGCCTCCGCCGGGCAGCGGTATCTTCTCTTGAACGATCCGGTTCGCCTCTTCTCGCTTCTCGCACTGCGCAACCGGAACCGGCTGTGGAAACGGCATCTCGAACCAGATCTTTCCCGTGTTGGTGGACGATTCTTCCGCGGTTGGCCGCCCGAGAAGCTTTTCGCGCGTGTCGGGCAAATTGCTCACGGGGGTGATGTCGCCGATTTGCACGGGCAGGATTGCATGGATCGGCTTGACGAGCTTCAAGGCTCCGGCCGATCGTGCCGCGGCGATCAGAAGCGTGCCGCCGTGGCGTACCCATTCGATGACGGCTTCGAGCTGACGTTGTGTAAGGTCCTCGGGCCGGGCGTCATCCCACACGATGTAGTCGACCGCCTCCAGGGCGATCCAAAGCTCCGGCAGGTCCTCCGGGCTGATGTGGGCCACCGTGACCCCGCGACGAAACCGCGTCCCTTGTTGCAGGCCTGCGAGGTCTTTCACCTTTCCGATCGTCCCCGTTCCGACTGAGAGGATGACGATGTCGTCGTGGCTGACCGCCGAGGGGACATCAGCCGGCGTTGCCCGCGTGGCCAGCACGCCCTGCGAAATGACCTGCACCGTCGATCCGTCGGCGTCGCGCAGCTCGACATGGTACCTTTCGTTCGCGGCGGCGGGGTTGGCCGGTACGTACAGTGTCCGTCGCTGGGTGCCGCCCGTCTCGGCCCGAAGATGGACCTCGACGACATCGAAGCACTGATCGCCGTCGGTGTCGAACTGGGCGGCGCGCAGCGACCCGTGAAACTCCGCCTGATCGACCAGGGCGAGATCGACCATGATCGGCGTCCAGCAACCCGCTCGAATGATGTCGCCGCGTCCGACGGCTGGAAAGCCGACGTGGGTCACGTTGACCTCGACACGTCCAAGGGCGGGCCTCGCTGCGGCGAGCACTAAAGCCGCCAGGAGAAAAGCGACAGAGAATGGTGTACTTCGCAGGACAAACGGTGGAAAACGATTCATCGAGTGCACCGACAAGGAAACGACGCGGTTGCGATTGGGTTGCGCGGGTTGAAGCCCGCGGCTCGGGTCGGCGTTTCCGCCGGACGTCCGAACGACAATCGCCCACAGTCACCGCAATTGTATTCCTGTCATTGCGGCTCGACAACTTTGAGCGGCACAATGTCGAATTTGAATTGCCGCCCACCCCTGCCAAACTCCAATGGGCTACCGCATACGTGAGCGTTTTGCACTGTCCACCGATCAACGAATGCTGTAACATGCCCGCCCATGTGGCGAGTGTACGGACTGTTGCTGATCGTCACGCTGATTGCGGGCCTTACTCCGATGGCCGCGCGCCTGGCCACGCACGAGCTTCCGCCGCTGTCGATTCCGCTGGTGCGGTTCGGCACAGCCGGCGTCTTGCTTGCCGTGACGGTCAAGCTGCTCCGACTGGGTCGGCCGATCCCGCGCGGACACTGGCCTTTGCTCGTCGGACTGGGGTTTCTTTGCGTACCGGTGAACCAGATCGGTTTTCTGATCGGGATCAAGAAGGCCAACGCCTCGCATGCCGGAATCGCCTACGCGCTCGTGCCGGTTCTCGTGTATTGGATTTCGATCCTCCTGCGGCGGTCGACGTTGACCCTGCGGCTCAGTCTCGCCTCCGTCCTGGCGTTCACCGGCGCGGCCGTGGTAGACCTCTCGACGGCCGGTCCTACGACGGCGACCGCCGCGTCGCTGCGTGACTTCTTGATCGGCGACGTTTTGCTTTTCTCGGCGGCGGTCAGTTGGTCGCTTTTCGTCGTGCTGAGCCAGCCGCTGGTCCGCGAGTTGGGCGCGGTTCTGACGCTCTCGTGCGTCTTTTTGATCGGGACGGTCTGGCAGGCGCCGCTCATGCTGGCCGACTGGCGGTGGTTCGATCTGGCGGCGTTTGATGTTTCGCAGGTCACATGGCGGGGGTGGGCGGGGCTGGCGTTCCTCACGCTGGTCACGGCCTACGTGAACTACCTGCTCTGGTATATCGTGACCGCGCGATTCGATGTGACGCGGTCGGCGGTGGTGACGAACGCGCACTTCCTGGTGACCGTTCTCGTCGAGGCGGCGTTTTTCGGCCAGCGCCTCAACGCGTGGGTGTTCGTCGGATCGGCGGTATTGCTGAGCGGCATCGTGCTCGCAACTCGCGAGGCGACGCCCCTCCCGGAAGAAGAATAGGGTTCGCGTCGTCCGCGAACCCTATTGAATTGTCGACCAGGATCGCCCTGTTTTCATTCCCTTTTAGGGGGCCGGTAGCGCGGGCTAAAGCCCTCGGCGGTTTGGTCGGAGTCCTTACGTTCCGTCGGCGTGAGCGCCGACGACTTCGGGCTGCATCGCGTCCCCTTCAGCGCCCTCGATCTTGAGCGACGGCTTTTCGCCGTCGCCGGCCGCCGGCTGGACGGACACGCGGACTTTCTTCTTGCCGACGAATTCGCCGCGGAGCATGGCTTCGGACAGCCCATCCTCGAGGTGGTGTTCGATGGCGCGGCGGAGCGGGCGTGCGCCGAACTTTTCGTCGGTGCCGTTTTCGATGAGGAAGTCCTTGGCTTCCTGCTCGACTTCGAGTTCGAGGCCCTTCTCGCGCATGCGCGTGGCGAGCTTTTTCAGTTCCAGATCGACGATGAGCACCATATCCTCGTGGTTGAGCTTGCGGAACACGATGGTTTCGTCGAGGCGGTTGAGAAACTCCGGTCGGAAGTGGTCCTCCAATTCCGTCTTGAGCGTCTCCTTCATCTTGTCGTAGGAGATGTTCTCGTCGCGCTTGCCGAACCCGAATTCGTCCTGGTGCGTGATGCGGTGGGCACCCACGTTGCTCGTCATGATGACGATCGTGTTCTTGAAGTCCACGTGCCGTCCGAAGGAGTCGGTGAGACGACCTTCCTCCATGATCTGCAACAACATGTTGAAAACGTCCGGGTGCGCCTTTTCGATTTCGTCGAGCAGAATGACCGAGTAGGGTCGGCGGCGGATACGCTCGGTGAGCTGTCCGCCCTCTTCGTAGCCGACGTAGCCCGGTGGGGCGCCGATCAGACGCGAAACGTTGTGCTTCTCCATGTATTCCGACATGTCGAGCACGAACAGCGCGTCGGGGTCGCCGAACATGAACTCCGCGAGGCACTTGGCGAGGTAGGTCTTCCCGACGCCCGAGGGACCGACGAAAATGAAGCTGCCCATCGGACGGTTGGGGTCCTTGAGTCCGCTGCGGCTGCGGCGCACCGCCCGGGCGACGGCCTTGACCGCCTCACTCTGGCTGACGATCTTTTTGTGTAGTTCGTTCTCGAGGCTGAGCAGCCGATCGGACTCGTCGCGCCCCATTCGCTTGAGCGGGATGCCGGTCATCGAACTGACGACCTCGGCGACGACCTCTTCGTCGACCACGCCGTCGATTTCCTTGGTGTGGTCGCGCCATTCCTTTTGAAGCTGCTTTTTCTTCAGCTTGATGGAGTCGATCTTGTCGCGGATTTGAGCGGCGCGCTCGTAATCCGCGTTTTTCACGGCCTCGTCCTTTTCTCCGCTGAGCTTTTCGAGTTCGTTTTCAAGCTCCGTCAAGTCCGGCGGTTTGGTCATGGACTTGAGCCGGACGCGAGCACCGGCTTCGTCCATCACGTCGATCGCCTTGTCCGGCTGGACGCGTGCAATGTACCGCGCCGAAAGCTCGACCGCGTGCTCCAGCGCCAAATCGGTGATCCGCACGCGGTGGTGGGCTTCGTAACGGTCGCGAAGACCCTTGAGGATCAGCAGCGTTTCGGGCGTGGTCGGCGGCTCCACGATGATCTGCTGGAAGCGTCGCTCCAAGGCGCTGTCCTTCTCGATGTACTTGCGATATTCGTCGAGCGTCGTTGCGCCGATGCACTGGATTTCGCCGCGCGACAGCGCCGGCTTGAGTACGTTGGAAGCGTCGATCGCGCCTTCGGCTCCGCCCGCGCCGACCAGGGTGTGCAACTCGTCGATGAAGAGGATTACGTTGCCCGCGCGGCGAACTTCGTTCATGACGGCCTTGATCCGCTCTTCGAACTGTCCGCGATACTTCGTTCCCGCCACCATCATGGCGAGATCGAGCACGACGATGCGGCGGTCGGCGAGAAGTTCAGGAATGTTATTGCTGACGATGAGCTGCGCCAGTCCCTCGACGATCGCGGTCTTGCCGACGCCGGCCTCGCCCAGGAGCACGGGGTTGTTCTTCTGCCGGCGGCATAGAATCTGAATGATTCGCTCAATCTCTCTCTGCCGCCCGATCACCGGATCGAGCTTGCCCTGTTTGGCGATCTCGGTCAGGTCGCGTCCGAACGAATCGAGGGCCGGGGTCTTGCTCTTGCCCTTCTTGGCGTCGGCTGCCGCGGCCCCGGAAACCTCTTCGGATTCCTCGCTGGCGCCGAGCAGATTGAGCACTTCCTCGCGGACGTCTTCAAGCCGCAGGTTGAGATTCATCAACACCTGGGCGGCGACGCCGTCCTGTTCGCGCAGCAGACCCAGCAGCAGATGCTCCGTGCCTACGTAGTTGTGGTTGAGGTTGCGGGCCTCTTCGATGGCGTATTCGATGACCTTCTTGGCGCGCGGCGTCTGCGGCAGCTTGCCCATCGTAACGGTTTCGGGGCCGCTCTTGACGAGCTTTTCGACCTCGAGCCGGACCTTGCGAAGATCGACGTCGAGGTTCTTAAGGACGTTCGCGCCGACGCCGGACCCCTCCTTGACCAGCCCGAGGAGGATGTGTTCCGTACCGATGTACTCGTGGTTGAAGCGTTGAGCCTCCTGATTGGCCAGCGCCATCACCTTCCGGGCACGATCTGTAAAGCGTTCAAACATCAGTAGTGTTCTCCTCCGGATACGGGCCGGCCCAACCACGCGGCCGCCGATTCCCGCTCGATTCCGTCGCTCGTCTTGCGCCGGGCCGATGACGTCCGCAAAGCTCCACGCCGCCCGCTGCCACTGGATTGTAGCCGTGCATTATCAGCCCATCAACCAAACGGCGGTTCCTGCAGCCGACGCATTCTCTGTATCGACCGGCCCCGCCCGCGACATCATTTCGGCCTACAACGCCGCAAGCGTTTGGAAGACGCTGAAACCGCTCAAGAATGTGATGCCGCGATCGACCGATTACCGGTCCCAAGGGGCAATATCGACGCCTTGCTGCCGTTTGGCTAGAATCGCCGCTCGACTTCCGTAAGCGGCGGACGCTGCCCCGGGGGTCGTTGCCGCACAACCGATCGAAAACTTGGTCCGGGTCGCCGAGGAAGGCGACGACCGCGGGAATCAATGGATGCTCAAGCCCTACATCGTCTACTTCAAGTACAAGATTGTCGGCGAAAAGGCCGCCCCCCCCGTGAGGCAGTTTCGCATCTACGCGTCAAATCTCGACGAAGCCAGGCGTTTGGCTTCAGGCTATGCGAATTATCCCAACATCGAGGTAGTCAACATCAAACCGGCGGAGTCTCCCGTTCGGTAGCTTCGCTTTGCGCATCGCAGGCGGTGCGCTCGCCTGTGCCGCCGCTTACCCGTCGACGCGGCATTTGACGCACCAGTAGTACCGCATCCCGAGGTATTCGATCTCGCCGGCGTGACGATCCAGCAGCGTCCGCAACTCCGCTTCGCTGCTGTAGTTCTTGAGCACTTCGTGGGTGCTTCCATCGGAAAGGGTGCGCCGCTGGTACGTGTTTCCCTGCGCGTCCGTTCGGCAGATCGGCGTGCTTTCGCCCTCTACGCAGGTATTGTCGCACAGGACGATTCGCGCCCCCGGATGCAACCGCTCGACCAGCGCCTGCAGGAAGGACTCACGCCGCTCGATCGGCACGTGCGACCACCAGAACGCTGCAAGGGTCGCGTCAAACTTCCCACGCACGGCTGAAAGGTCGTACGCATCAACAACCACAAAACGAACCTCCGCCGGGGCGTACTTCTTGGTCCGGGCGATCGCGATGATTTCTTCATTGATGTCGGTTGCGAGAATGGATCTCGCTGACCGACTGACCGGTTCCGTCCAAAACCCCGTTCCGCAGGCTATCTCCAATACGTCCCGACCGGCGAGCAGTTCGACGAGTTTGGTCCGCAATATTTGCAGGTCGTCTTGCCGCTCCGGTATTTCGTAAATCCGCTCGTACTCGGGCGCTCGCCGCGCATAATAGTCCACCATGGATTCGTTGGATTGCGTCATGGGCGCTGCTCTAATCGAAATACGTCCGCCGTTGCGCGCGGCGGTCAATCCGAATCTTCGTGATCCGATTCGTCCGGTCGTCGCCCGGACGGTTCGCCGCCGAGCTGGGAATCGAGGAACTCCTGCAAGATGCCTTGCGCCGCCACCCGATCCAATCGGGCTTTCCGTTTTTTGCGGGTCAGTCCGGCCGGTGCGAGTTTCTCTTGCGCCGATACGGAGGACAACCGCTCGTCCCAATAGTGTACGGGTTGGCGGGTCACACGCTCCAATTCCGCTCCGAACCTGCGGACGAGTTTGGCCTGCGGACCTTCGGATCCGTCCATGTTGAGCGGTAGTCCGACGACAAACTCGTCCACGTCGTATTCCTCGGCCACGCCGCAGACAGTCCGAACGTCGTTCGATGCGTCGCCGGTCGCAACGACAGTGGCCACCGGTGCGGCGAGCCGCGTTTCGTCATCGCTGACGGCGAGTCCGATGCGTTTGGCGCCGTAGTCAATCGCGAGGTATTTGGCCATCGGGCATCATTCCGTTGAAACGCCGGCGGCGTGACCATCCGAACCCCAAGCGCAAGCGCGGGGGTCATCGTTCCAACCCGAAAGCCAATGGCGGGTCGCTTGCGCTTCCGGTTCCGATAGAGTCTCTAGCGCCCGGAGTGGAGGGTTTGGGTTGTACTTCGGGGTTGCTCCTTGCTGTCACTTTTTCTGTGACTTTCCCCGCAAATCACTCGGATACACGACTCCGAACAAAGCCGCCGCTACCTGATTCGCCATTATTCAATCGTTTCCTCGTAACTCTGCTAACGCTTCAACGCGATTACCAGTCCAGCGGTTCAAGATCGAGATCCGGCATGTACCAGTTGTAGATGCGTTTGAACACCCACCCACCCGCGAGGAGACACGCAAATAGCAACAGCGAAATGCCGTATGACGCGACGGGGCCGACGACAAACACGTAACATACGGCTTTGAAGATGGCGCGTTCTTCAAACGCTGCCTTTCCTCCCAAATAAAGAAACCAGAGCTGCGCGATACTGCCCAACGCGTAAACTGCACATCCAATCCCGCCTGCAACAGCGCCAAACGTTGATGCGAGGAACGTCAGCACCGACTCTCTGTACTTTTCGCCCACGAATCCACCAAGCGCCGCGGTAACCATCGCATAAAGCATTAGCCGCATCAGTGGCGCGCGCAATGGATCAAATGAAACCTCCACAGCCGGGTCGGTCACCACCAGATACGCCCAAAAACCGATCACGATGCCGGTCAAAACGATCTCCAACGTCTGGGTCAAAAGGCCGAATATCCAACCGAAGCGCGGGACAAGCGTCCCTGTTGTTGCACCGGCCACGAACGCGGTAAAGAGCTCGAGGAGAAGCATCAAATCGCTGGGCAAGGCATCGTCGGAGCGGAAAACGAAGAACAGCGGGATAGCGATAACGCCGCGAAGGAATAGCCCAGCAATATCGCCCAACACAATAGCGACCACGTTTTTTGCCCACGGATTCTTCCGAGTGGGACGGACGATCAAAGGCCTCTGGTCGATCAGGTCGTGAGGGTCCAATGGCGCCGGAAGATTGGTCATTGGCTGCCCCGCTCCCCACTCGGGGTAGGAAGTTCGGGCACGGACACTAAAGCCTCGTCACGTGTAACAAGTCGAACGGGAATGGCTTTCTTGCCTGTGACGACATCGCTGAACCACTCGCGGGCAACAGCCTGATAAAGTTGTTCTTGACCGTGAGCTATTGGGGAGTACACCCCCTTGCTTAGTTCCACTTTGTCGAACTCGTATCCAAGACTTTTCCCCATCTGATAGAGCAGATCAGTGAACAATTCATTCCCACGCCGCCCCCAAGCCTGGAGTTCGTGTTCGTCGTAGCGCGTGTTCAAATGGTCACGGTACAACTTCCATGCTTCACCAACCGAGCGTGCACCCGCAGCTTGATAGAACGGCTGCCGAAACGCAGGCGCGTGAAACTCGAGATCGATCCGGTTGAGTGCCTCAACATGTGAGAGGGATGTCCGAGCTGCACGCGTCGCCATCAACGTATGGAAAATTTGCAGCCTCCGGCCCCGTTTCTCGCGAAGCATCTCAATGTATTTCTGTACCTGCACCGCAAGAATCGGACCAAGGAGTACTGCGCCAATCATCATCCATTCCGGGATTGTCATCACAATCTCGCAACCACAGTGAATCGAAACTCCGCGTCGCTGGGCCCTGAAACGCAGGAGTGGCTTGGGCAGCGTCGTGCCGCAGCGACTCGTTCAATCGTGCTATCCTACCCGCGATCGACGCTTTGGTGAATCGCCGTCGCCGTCGGAATTCAGGTCGCTTCAGCGACCTTCCCCGCCGCAGGGGGTTTACGCCGGAAACTTCACGGCTGATGTACGCCCGGAGGCCTCGTTGACGACGGTGAGGGTCTCACCGTTGCCGGTCCCAAGCTGGACGTTGGCGTTGAGCAACTCAATTCCGTACACCGTGCCGTCCGGGGCAATGTCGATGTTTAACTCGTCGCTGATGCGGATGGTCTCGACCTGCTCGGTCTTTTCGCGAAGCGCGAGGTAGGCGATGTTGTAGCGCGGGTCGTAGGTAAGTCTCATGGACGCATTCCTAAAAGAGCCGAACCACTACGGTAATGACCAGCCAACCATTTTCCTCGACGGCGATCGCCTCCACCTGCTTGTTCGCATAGAAGCGGCCACGCCACTGAGCATTATACTCGAAATTCCGGCGAAACCCATGCCGACCGAGTTTTGCCGGAAAATGCTCGCCCTCTTCGACGGTGGCGATAACTTCGTCTTCCGAGGCACCCCGTTCGACGAGACGTGTGAGGGCGTGTGGATGGAGACGAGTTTTCATGGTGCCCTTTGACTCCGGTGCGGGCGGAAGGACTGCAATACGTTCAACCAGCCAATAGGTCTGCGGTCAACAGCGCCGAAAATCGCCGACCGCTTCTGTTCGATAAGTCGCTTGGGCGACCTCTCCTGCTACAAGCGGCTTTGACCAGGCGTTTAATACTACGTGAACTCCTCGCCGAAGCGTTGGCGGATGTTGTCCACGAGTTCTTTGATGCCCTGAGCGTCGCGCCGCGTGCAGATCAGCGTCGCGTTGGGGGAGTGAACGATCACCAAATCGTCCACGCCGATCGTCGCGATCAGGTGCTTGTCCTCGGATACGACGATGTTTCCGCGAGAACCGAGGTGGATCACTTGGCTGCACGCCGCGACGTTGCCATCGCCGTCCGATTGCAGCACAGACTCCAGCGCCGGCCAGGAACCCACGTCCACCCACTGGCAGTTCAGTTCGACGACAAGCACGCGGTCGGCCCGCTCCATCACCGCGAAGTCGATGCTGATCCGCATCAGCTTCGGATAGATGCTTTGCAACCTGGCGTCGCGTTCGTCGCCGAACCAGGCCGCGGCGATTTCCATCAGGGCCCCGTGCGACTGCGGCAGGTGCTTCTTGAGCTGGTCGAGAATCGTCGTCGCCCGCCAGCAGAACATCCCGCTGTTCCAGTAATACTCTCCGCTGGAAAGGTACTTGGTGGCCGAAGCGAAGCTCGGTTTTTCGATGAAATCCTCGACCTCGTAGGCTCCCTCGTGAAGCCGTGCGCCGCGATGAACGTATCCGTAACTCGTATCGGGCCGTGTCGGACGAACGCCGAGCGTCACCAGCGCGTCGGGGTGTTGCTCCACCACGCCGAATGCCTTTTGCACCGCGTCACAGAACCGGTCGAGCGGCGAAATCACATGATCGGCGGTGAAGACGCCGATCACGGCGTCGGGGTCGCGCTCGTGAAGAACAGCCGCCGCAAGACCGATCGCATTGGCTGTGTCGCGTCCGACCGGCTCGCCGTAAAGATTCGACGTCGGGACTTCCGGAATCTCCTGTGAGACAAGCGGCAGGTGCGCCTGATTCGTGATGATGTGGATTTGTTCAGGCTTGAAGAGGGTGGATACGCGTTCGTAGGACTGGCGGAGCAGGCTCTGTCCGCCCAGAAAGCGGAGCACTTGCTTGGGGCGGCTGCGGCGACTGAGCGGCCACAACCGCACTCCGGCCCCCCCGGCCATGATTACCGCATGTCGCATGGCGATGCCTCGTAACCGGACGCAGATTAACCGCAATCGTCGAACCCGACGCGTTCAAGGTCGGCGAATTCGAGAACCCACGAGCATCGGGGGCCGCCCTCGAACTGCACATCCACGTGCGTGCGGCGGGTGCCTCGGTGGATCGACATAATCAGCCCCAGCCCGTGTTGCGGATGCCGCACCAGCGTCCCGATTGTCCACTCCTCGATGTCGTCGGGCAACTGTCCCGACGGGACAGCCTGATGCCGACGTTTCGGGGAGGGGCGATCGGCCTCGGGCCATTCTACGCACTCCTGCGGGAGTTCGTCGAGGAAGGGGCTTCGCACCGTCCTCTGGGTCACGCCCCGGAGCATACGGTAGCGGGCGTGCGAAAGCGTCAGTTCCTTTTTCGCCCTCGTCATGCCCACGAAGCAGAGCCGTCGCTCCTCTTCATCGTCGGTGCCGGCGCCGTTGTCGTCGCCGAATCGCCGGAATGGCAGCAACCTTTCTTCAAGCCCGACAATGTATACGGTTGGGAACTCCAGCCCCTTGGCCGCATGGAGCGTCATCAACGTCACCATGCCGACGCCCTCGTGCACCGCGTCCACATCGCTGACGAGTGCGGCGTACTCCAGCCAGTCCACGAGCGTCGCCACCGGATTGTCCTCCTGAAACGCGGCGGCGGCGCTGATAAGTTCGTCGAGGTTCCGCGACGGCGAGTCGTCGGCGTCACCTTCGCCCTTGTACATCGCCCTCAGGCCGCTGTGGCTGATGACGAACTCAAGCGCGGACGGCGCGGGCGACGCGATCGTCGGCGACAGCGATCGCACCAACTCGGTGAACTGCCGAACCTTGACCGCGCTGCGACCGATTCCCGCCAGCGTCTGATCGTCGCTCAAGGTGTCGAAGATCGGTCGCCCGGCGCTCCGCGCGCGATCGGTCAACCGCTCGATCGTCGTGTCGCCGATCCCGCGCGGCGGCGTATTGATGATGCGAAGCAACGCGACCTCGTCCGCGGGGTTGACCATCACCCGCAGGTACGCCAGCACGTCCTTGATTTCCTTGCGGTTGTAGAACTCCACGCCGCGCGCGATCTGATAGCGGATGCCCGCACGGAGAAACGCCTCTTCGATCACCCGGCTGAGCGAGTTCACCCGATAGAATACCGCGATGCCGTCGGGGTCCGCCCCGCAGCGAGTCTTTTCCGCGATCTCTTCGGCGATCGTCGTCGCCTCCTCGTTGCCGTCCTCACACTCCAGAACGCGCACCGACGGTCCGTCATCATTCTTCGTCCACAGCGACTTCGCTTTGCGGCGGACGTTGAGCGAGATGAGCCGGTCCGCGACCGCGAGAATCCGCTTCGTGGAGCGGTAGTTCTCCTCCAATCGAACGACTTTCGCGCCCGGATAATCGCGCTCGAACGAGAGGATATTTTCGATGTCGGCCCCGCGCCAACCGTAGATCGACTGGTCCGGGTCTCCCGTCGCACACAGGTTTTGCCGATCGCGCGTCAGCAGCCGGGCGATGCGGTACTGGGCCGCGTTGGTATCCTGGTACTCATCGACGAGCACATATCGAAAGCGATGCTCCAACTCCCCGCGCAGCTCCTCGTCTTCGGCCAGCAGCGTCGCCATCCGCACGAGCAGATCGTCGAAGTCCAGCCCGTTCATCTCCGCGAGCAGCTTTTCGTAGCATTGGAAGATTCGGGCCATCGCCCGCCTGTCAGCCGCCTGGGCCGCGTAGTCCGCCGCGGTGAGCATGGCGTTCTTGGCCCGGCTGATTTCGTGTTCGACCGACGCGGGAGAGTAGTTGGTCGGCGAAAGGTCGCATTCCTCGATCGCCCGCTTGATGACCTTGCGGCGGTCGTCGGTGTCGAAGATGGTGAAGTTCTTGGCGATTTCCGCCCGATCGTGATGCCACCTGAGCAGCTTCGCGCAGAGGGCGTGGAACGTGCAGACGGTCATCCCCGCGCCGACGCCGAGGACGTCGATTCGCTCGCGCATTTCCTTCGCGGCCTTGTTCGTGAAGGTTATCGCCAGAACGTGATACGGCTCGGTAACGGTGGCCGCGAGGTGCGCCGCCCGCCGCGTTACGACCCGCGTCTTGCCGCTGCCCGGCCCGGCGAGGATCAGCAGCGGTCCGTCGGTGTGTACGACGGCCTCGCGCTGCGGGTCGCTGAGGTCCGCGAGAAGGTCGTCGATGTGGGCGTCCGTGCCGATTCGCATGGCTCGATTCTATACCGGGCGGGGAGACCAATGTCGAATGGCGAATGGCGAAGATCGAAACCGAACCCGGAGCGCGAGCCTCAAGTTTACCCACATCTTTAGGTCGTCCCGTTAGGGACGCGCGACAATAGCCCAGCGTTTCAACGCTGGGAATGCGAATCGCATCGCATATCGAGTCCCGGAGGGACGACTGAATCGCTCAACCGTCCCTCCGGGACTCGCGTCAAGCGCCGGCGATCACCCAGCCATGAATGGCTGGGCTATTCTCAGCGTGTCCCGCCGGGACACTGCGACCCAGGACAACCAAAATACGGGTAAACTTGAGGCGCAAGCGACGGGCCAATCCGAGCCGGGAGCGTCAGCGACCGGACTCATGCAGCCCGCGATTCCCGGCACGCCGTTAGCCCGGCTCCAAGACGAACGAACCCAAATGCCCCGGAGACGCCGGTTTGAGTTGCCGGGGTCGTGTGGTACGCTTCCTGTAAATGGCAGCCAAACGAAAGTCGCGTCCCGCGCAGCGCCCGCCCGATGCGAGACCCTCTTCGTTGCTGGACACCCGCAACATCAAAACGGGCAGCCTCTACTACCACTACGACTGTCACGCCAACCGCCAGCGCCAAGATGCCACACACACGCACGACCCTACTATGTGAGGCACCCTCGAATGGAGAGCTTTGAATGGCGAAAACGAAACTGCCTAAGAACTTCTGGACTCATCAACGACGGCTGCTCATTTTCAAGAGCCTTTTTGAACGGTTTGGCCCTTTCGCGCAGTGGGGCCATACTCGTCACCCGGCGGGAAAGGAGAAAGCGTTCAACCAGTGTCTACAGCAAATCGCCGACGAACTGGAAGAGGAGAGTGGCCTCCAAGTGGAGTGGACGAAGTTGAAAAACCAAGTCCAGTTCGCTATCGGATCTCAACGCCGTCGGTCAGAACTGAAGAACGATGGGTATTGGAACAACCTCGTCGGGAACAAGCAGGCAGCTTTTGAAGCGGGCCTGATTACGCAAGCCGAGATGCCCATCGACGATCCGACAAAGGGCGCTGTCGTTCCGCTCATTGGACAGGCGGAAGGAAACCTGTCCCACCGAGGCGCTTACCCTGTAGCTGAATCTGCCGGCGACGAGCCGTTGCTTGAAGGAGCGGTTCAGCGGGTAGAACTCGATGAGCACGAGCGTAACCCGAAGGCCCGAAAGCAGTGCATTGAGCACTACGGTGCCAATTGCTGCGTGTGCGGGTTCAACTTTGAAACCGCCTATGGCCATGTGGCCGCTGGATTCATAGAGGTTCATCATCTCACACCGCTGTCCGAGACCTGCGCAGAGCACGTGGTCGATCCAGTACGTGACATGCGGCCCGCATGCCCAAACTGCCATGCTGTATTGCACATGCGAACGCCACCATTCGGCATTGAGGAAGTCCAGGCGTTCTTGGTCCAGCGGCGCGCCCCAAGTTAGGTTGCCTCGGCGGTATGAATTCGAGAACTGGGCCGTCGTTACCCTGGGCGGCATCACGAACAAGGTACAAGTCGGCGACATGGGCATCGACGGCCGCATCTACCCCGTTTCTGCGATTCCCAAGAAGGGAGGCGCGGCGGGGGGGAATGGCTCGTCCACTCCGAGGAGTAACTCGTCCGCTCCAGAGAGTAGCTCGTCCATTCCAAGGAGTAGTTCATCCATTCCCAGGCGTGGGCGGTCCGCTCCCAGGGTCTAAATGCCGTTTTTGAGCGAAAAACGGCGTCTTACGAAGGTGGAGGTGGTTGGGGGATGGGAAGCGCTGTCGGACCCATAGGGCATGAAAGAATCGTCCCTCCGCTTTCGGCGTTTCAGGGTTTCTACGTTTTCCTCCGTGCCCTCGTGCCTCGTACCTCCGATCCCAGACTCCGAAATCGGGCGGTTTTTTGGGGGGAGAGCTTGTATTGGTCCAGCATGCGACGGTACGATAGGCCTACATTGCCCGTGCGATCCCGGCAGCGACGGCGGCAAGACCGCCCTCTACATGCTCCGCGAAACTGACGTAGCGATAGGAGGAACGTGGCGAAGTATTTTGGATTTAAAGTAGTCGCCGCCGAACGTAGGCTGGTGAAGCTCTTGGTGGGGAAACCCCCACCGCGGCGGCGACTGACTCGCTCCGGTCGGCAGCGCAAAGTCGAGCGGATGATGACCAGCGGCAAAGACCAGTTCGGATTCTCATGCGCCATGCTGGCGATGTTGCTGGGCCTGTTCGCGCTGTTCGGATTCATGGTAGACGGCACCAGCGAGGGACGCGTTGCTGCCGGGGTGCTTGCGCTGCTGTTGTTTGTGATCGGGGCATACGCGTTGGGGGATCAGGGCCCGCGTGACTTGCCTCACTCACCTCGAGCGAACAGCCCATCCATCTCAACGACCGCTAATCGCCCTGTGGTCGGCGGGACATTCCTGCGAGAGGCCGATCTCGAAAACTTTCTGGTGAGAAACTGGGACCGACTCGACTTCGGTACTCCCCTGAAGTTCATCGAGCAGCAGGTCCGGTGCGGTGAGCTCGGCATCATCGATGTGCTCGCGCGCGACCGGGTCACGCGCGACTACGTGGTGGTTGAGATCAAGAAGGAACAGGCTGACGATGTCGTGTTCGGCCAGCTCGCACGGTACATGGGTGGAATCGAACGGGACCGTGCGACGATTGAGGGCGTAGGGGTCCGTGGAATCGTCGTCGCGCGTACGATCTCATCGAGGCTTCGCGTGGCGGCATCGGTCAATCCCAAGGTCGGTCTGCGACAGTATGTCTGGGTTTCTAATGGGGAGTCGAGCGCGAGTCTGGCCCAACGCCTAAATTGTTCACCCGTTGACCTGCTCTTGCTCCCCGGGACTGCCGATCAACACTGCTGATCCGACGATCGAAGCGCGAGGACCAAGGGGGACATTCTACTTTTTGACGCGAAACTCGTAGCATCCGGCGCTTCCGCGCCGGAGTGCAGCGCCGGTTTCGGCGCGCCGGGACGAATGGTCTCTTGTGTACGGCGACAAGGTAGGGATCGAGAGATTCTTCGCTTCGCTCAGAATGACATGGCTTCGCTCAGAATGACTGGCGCTCCTTCAGCCATTCGCTATTCGACATTCGATATTCCACGCGATAGCGTGGTTTCATGTCCATCATCGGCCACGGTATCGACCTTGTCGAGTGCGAGCGGATCGCCAGGGTGCTGGAAGCGCACCCCGAGCGGTTCCTCGACCGCGTCCTCACGCCCGCAGAGCAGGCACGGGCGAAGCAGTTCAAAGACCCCGTTCCGTTCATCGCCGGTCGCTGGGCCGCCAAGGAGGCGATCCTCAAGATGATCGGCACCGGCTGGCGCGGCCAAATCGCCTGGACCGACATGGAAATCCTGCCGGACGCGCTAGGCCGTCCGGTCGTTACCCTTTCCGGCGAAACCGCCCGCCGCGCAGCCGAACTCGGCATCACCCGCGTTATTCTCTCGATCACCCACACGGAGCTTACCGCCGCCGCATCGGCAATCGGCGTACATGATGCGTAGCAGTCCGTTGAAAAACGCGGATGGTTCGCGATCCAATGTAGCGTCACCCCTCGTGGGTGACGCGGAACGCGGTTTGCGCCGCCCACAAGGGGCGACGCTACAGTTTTTCAACGGGCTGGTAGCCGGAAGGCCTCTCGCCACGACCGCCGACTGCTGGTCACATCGAAATCCTCAGTCCGTCGTAGGCAAGCTCGATTCCATTGGGAAGTGTCGCGTTTGTTTCAGAGTGCCTGAGTTGGTGGGCCATGTGGGTGAAGTAGGTGCGAGTTGCTCTGATGCGGCGGGCCAGCACGACGGCCTGATCCACGCTCAGGTGAGTCGGGTGAGGTACCAGGCGCAAGGCGTCGAGGATCAGCACCTCCAAATCCCGCAGCAACGCGAACGACTCCTCCGGGATCGCGCTGCAATCGGTGCAGTAAGCAAACTTTCCGAAGCGGAATCCCAGAACCGGCATCGGCCCGTGCAAAAGCGGGATCGGCACGATGGTTTCGCCGGCGACCTCGAAAGGCGCGTGGTCGATGGTGTGCAGATCGAGTTGAGGCCGGCTGTGCGGTGAGTCCGCCGCCGGCTCGAAGGCGTAGGCGAACATCCGCCGCAGCGCATTCAGTGTCCGCTCCGCGCCATAGCAGGGCACGGCCCGTTTCATCAGCCAATTGAACCGCCGCAGATCGTCCAGCCCGGCCACATGATCCGCATGATGATGGGTGAAGAGCACCGCATCGACCTCGCGGATGCCGTTGGCCAGACACTGCATCCGAAGCTCCGGCGACGTATCGACGAGAATCCGCGCGCCGCCGTAGCGAACGTAGATGCTGGGCCGCGTGCGCTTGTCGCGCGGATCGTCGGACTTGCACACCGCGCACTCGCACCCGATCATCGGCACGCCGTGCGACGTGCCGCTTCCGAGGACGATGACTTCAACCGGGCTGTCGGACATCAACCGGCTCCGCTATCGGCGTGCGAAATTGCAAACAAGCATCATAGGCGTGGGGCGAACCGATCGCCAATTCAGCGGCGCGGAATTGCAGGGGGTGCATCCCGTTCCTTCACTTCGTTCGAGGATAAGTTTGTGCGGTGAAGGATGCCCATGCGTGTCATTCTGAGCGCAGCGAAGAATCTTCCGGCGGGCCTGTCCTCGAGCGCAGCGAAGGATTGGGATGCTTCGCTTCGCTGATTCTTCGCTGCGCTCAGAATGACTTGGAAACCGTCACGCCGCCACCTTATTGGGGATGCGCCGGATTGCAGGCGCACTCGTGGTGGGTTTTCGTTGACCGAAGGGTAGGGGGCTGCTACGGTTTGAACTCGCGCGGGCGAACAGCAATGGAAGCGTGAAGACAGGGTCAATGAAACGCTCGATAAGACAATTCTGTTGCTGCGGAGTATTGACGGCCGTTGCCTTTTCCTCCGCGTGTGCCCCGCGCGACGCGTCGCCCGCGTCCTCCGTCAGCCAAGCATGGGAGCATCGCCGCGACGGCGAGCCGACCGCGCGCCCGCGAAGCCGCAGCGCTAACGCGAGGAGTTCCGGTGCGGCGGATTCGACTGCGGCGTCCGATTCGCCTGGCGCGGAGCCGATCGCAACGGTCAACGGAAAACCCGTCGATCGCGGAGAGTTGGTATCGTTGTTGATTCGTTCGCGTGGGGCGGCGATTCTCGAACAGCTCGTCGGGCTGGCCGCCGCCGAATCCTACGCCGTGGATCAAGGCGTCGCGATTACCGACGCCGATGTCGATTTTGAATACGACCTCGCGCTCCGACGGCTTTTCGACCCGCTGACTTCGACAACTTCCGCGGACTTCGACCGCGCCGGGTCCGAACGTCTTCTCGACGCCGTGCTGGATGGTCGAATGATGTCGCGTCCCGAATACATGCTGACCGTCCGCCGCAACGCGCATCTTCGGAAGGTCGTTGCGGCTCAGCTTGCCATCTCCGATGATCAACTCAGGTCCGAGTACGAACTTGCCTACGGCGACCGCGTACAGGTGCGGCACATCCAGCTTGCCAACCTCGCCGACGCCTCGCGCATCAAGGAACGCCTCGCAGCCGGCGATGATTTTGCCGAGCTTGCGTCGCGCTACAGCACCAATATTACGACCGCTCGTCACGGCGGACTGCTCGAACCATTCTCTCTCCGCGACGAGGACATCCCGCAGGCGTTTCGACAGGTGGCCGCCAATCTCAAGCCCGGCGACGTATCCGATCTCGTCCGCATCGGCGAGTGGTTTCACGTGCTCAAAATGGAGCGGCGGATTCCGGCCGAGACCCACGAGTTCGATGAGGTCAAGGAATCGTTGCGGCGTCGGCTTCTGGTCCGGCTGACCGACGCACGGATACGCACGCTCTTTGAAAAGCTCATACATGAAGCGTCGGTGCAGATTGCCGATCCGGTGCTGCGCGAGGCGTTTCAGGCCGCGCATCCCGACGTGGAACGGTAACGTTCGCTCAAGGGGCTGTAAAAAATGACTCCAATCATCTCGGGTACGACGGTCGAGCGAATCATCCGGACCCTGTTGTTTTCCGTGCTCGTGGACGTGTTCGCGGTGTTGTATCTTTGGGACGGGTACGTCGGTTATCAACGTCAGAATGCACAGGATTTTGCGAAGCTATTGGGATTGCCGGCTGACGCGGCGCCGCCGGCACATGGCGAACTATCGACGACAGAAGGACGCAGACTGGCCGCAGAACTGAAGTCCGGCGAGGAACTCAGCAAAGCTGCGGAGCATTTCGGCTCACCGTCGGTACGGCAGCCCGATGCCGCCTATTACCTCGGCCCGGGCGGCTGGCTCAAGCTCAGCCTGCGGGGCGACCGAGTACAGGAAGCGACGTGGACGAACGCCGGCCACACCGAGTCCGACCAACAGTTACAACGATGGATCGGATTCGCACTTCTCGTTGTCGGCGTCGGTGCGACATTTCAACTCGCTCGCGTTCTGAGTACACGCGCGACGCTTTCGGACGCAGGATTGAGGATCGGTGGTCGATCGCCGATTCCGTTCGAGGCAATGACCGAACTCCGCAAACCCGCTTCGGGTCGGGTCGGAATGATTGAGCTTGTCTACGAATCCAACGGTCGCAGCGGCGTCGTGCGGCTCGACGATTATGTCATCAAGAAACTTCCCGCCATCGTCGCCGCGATTTGCGGGCGGAAAGGATTATCGAATCCGTTCTCGGAATAACCGTGCAAGAAGCGGTAAGGGCGATCAGACAAGTCCCAATCGCACCGCAATTTCGTGAGCGATCTGCTCCGGCGTGGCGTTCGTCGTATCGACGATCAGGTCCGCGGCCCGGCGATAGTAAGGCTCGCGATTCGCCAGGAGGCGCTCGATTTCCTCGACGTTCCCAACCGATGTCAGGCTTGGCCGCGAGGCCGGGGTCGCGGGATCGGCTTCTATTCGCCTTTTAAGAACGGTCGCGGGCGCGGTCAGCCAGACGATCGTCGCCACTGATCGAAGGGCTTCGACATTCCCCTCATCGAGCACCGCGCCGCCGCCGACGGTGAGCACGGAGGGCGGTGCTGCCACGATTTGTCGGATCACGTCCGCCTCGCGATTGCGAAAACCACTTTCTCCTTCGGCGGCGAAGATGTCTGCGATGGTACGACTTGCTGCCTTGACGACGAGATTGTCGGTATCGATGCAGTCTCCGCCTAGAAGTTCGGCGAACGCTCGTCCAACGGTCGTTTTTCCGCTCCCGCGAAACCCGATCAGCGCGACGCATCGCACGCCAAACGTGCCGAGCTGTGCACGCGATTCCGGCCGCTCAATCTCGTGGTGCAGAAATTCCCGCGCGCTCGCGGCATCCGGCGACTGCCCGGTCCACAGCTCAAACTGCGTCGCAGCCTGTCGAACAAACATGTCCAGACCGTTGAGCGTTCGACATCCGGCGGCCGTGGCATCAGCGAGCAACTTCGTATGCAGAGGCCGATAGATCAGGTCAAACACCAATCGGCAACCGCGAAGGGCATCCGCCGGCAGGGGGGTCGCGTCCACGTGGGGCCACATTCCGATTGGCGTGCAATTGATGACCACGTCGCCGGTGCGCCGCACCCGATCCTCCCACGGGCGAGCCTGGAATCCGAATCGTTCCGCAAGCAAACCCCCCCGATCCCCCCCTTTCCAAGGGGGGGAGCAGCAGGACGCCGCCGATCGCGCGTAGACCGTCGCGCGACAACCGAATTCGTGCAGGCCGTAGAGCACCGCACGGGCCGCGCCGCCCGCCCCCAACACATCAACGGTCAATCCGGCGAGGTCCACGCGTTCGCACGCCAGCGCGCTGGTCAGCGACGAAATGGCCGCGTAACAGTCCGTGTTGTAGGCCGAAGTGCCGGCCCCGAAACAAATTGCGTTTGCGGCCCCGATGCCCTGCGACATCGGGTCAGCGGCATCTTTTGCCCAGGCGAGCGCCGCCGACTTGTGCGGAATCGTTACGCTGAACCCGCCGATGTCGAGCCACGGACGCTTGGCGCATTCGTCAAGAAACCGCGAAAGTCCGCCGCTTTCCGGCCGGATGCGCAGCGGCAGGTAGATCGCATTGATGTCGCACTGGTCGAACCAACGGTTGAATAGGCGAGGACCCATCGAATGCACGACCGGATCGCCGAGCACGCCGTACACTTTCGTGTCGGCGCCGATCTCGTCCCATCGGAAGGCGTTCCGCAACTCGTCGATCGTGAACTGCCCCGGCGCAGTCGTTGTATCCGACGACAAGGCTGCATAGCCCGCGAACGCGCCGAGTTTTTTCGCCAGCAACCGCGTCCAGGAACCGTCCTCGCCCATGCAGATGGCGACAGCCCGACGCCCGTGGTCGTGCATCACGTCGAGGGCGGCGAAACTCTCGCAAATATGCCCGGCTGCGTACGCCACCTTGGCGACGACGGAGGGTCCGGCGCTCAATGCTTCATCGACAAGGGAACGCACGTCCGGCGACGCGCCGGAAAACTCGTGCGCGGAGAGAATCAAGTGCGGTCTCGTCTTATCCGTGTCGATCGTCGATTCGATTGCCTTCCGAATCTCGGGCCGGTCACGCCAATCAGCCGACTCAAAGTCTAATAGCGCGCCGGTCCCGCGAACGGCCTCGGCCATGCGACGGACGCGAACGCCGGCGTCGTCCGTCGAGTTACCACCCTCGGCGGCGCTGCGACACGTAACGATCCACGTTCGATCGTGTTGCCGGCAGAGGAATGCGGCGAGATCGGCCGGATCGTCGCGGAAATGGTCAATGCGCAACTCAACCGCTTCCGCGCCCTGTTTCCAGGCCGCCGCCGACCGTGCGGCTGCTTCCTCAACCGTTTCCGCAAGAACCGATACGACCAGCAACGTCATCGCGCATTCCGCCTGTCACGTGTCCCGCCCCGACTATACCGTCGTCGCAGTCGTCGTCCAAAGTCGTCGCTGACGATGCCATGGTCGTTGAACGAGTATACAATGATGGGAAGGAGACATTGAACCGTGCCCCGTCCGTCCGATGGTTATCGTTTCATCATGCCGCTCAACAGGCTCCACTGGTGCGTTCGCTGGCCGTGCAAGTGGGCCGCATTCGCGATCGTCTACTTCATCGTCTGCTTTCCGTATCCGTCGCTTTTCATCCGGCATGTTCGGCACTGGAGCAATCCAAACGCGCTGATCGAACCCGACGCCCCCGCGCTCCAACCCTGGGTTCAGGAATTGCGGACGATGCCGGCCGAGTCTGATCCCAGGGCCGTCCTCAAGAGAGTGCAGCAGTTCGTATACAACCACGTTCCGTACGACTGGGACTGGAACACGTGGGGGTTGGTGGACTACATGCCCACGGTTACAGAGGTTGTCGAGCAAGGTCGTGAGGACTGCGATGGTCGCGCCGTGATCGCGGCGTCACTGCTTCGCAACCTCGGTTACAATGCGCGGCTCGTTACCGACTTCGCCCATGTCTGGGTGGCCACCGACTATGGCGAAACGATGGGACCAGGCAAAACCAAGACCGTCGAAGTGACCGACAAGGGAATGAAGTTTCAGTGGGGCGGCCTCGTCGAACTGCCGCGTGCAACCGCCTACGGCGTCGCGGTGTTCCCACCCGAACGCGAATTGATCCTCGTCGCAGCGGCGTGGGTGTTGCTCCTGGGCGGCGCCGGCTATGCCAGGAGTGCGGCCGCTTTGCTGCTACTGGTCGGCGGATTGTTTCTCATGCGACACGGCGGGCATGACTATCGAAAACCGCTTCTTTGGGCGGAGCTTGCCGGCCTCGCATCGTTGGTCGTCGCTTTCGTGCTGATGTTTCTCCGCACGCGTCATCGTGGGAGCGGCGTCGCAATTACTGAAAACGTCGATCCCGGCGGTCGATGATCGGTAAGGCGGTGTAAGCTTTTGTATGTAGTGGTCGGAACGGCTTTCGGAACGCCGATTCACGTGCTAGGCTTCTTACGAGAGAGTTCGATCCCAGGGTGCGTTACAGGAGCGTCTGCGATGAACCATCGTCGTCTACATTTGTTGACCGCCGTTCTGGCCCCGTTGTTCCTTGCCGGCGTCACCTTCGGGCAATTTGATCAGCTCAAAAAGCTCGGTCGCACGGCGCTGGGCGGCAAGGAGGAGGAGTCGAAGCAGATCGCCTACTTCAAGCTCAAAGGCCCGATCGCGGAGACGCCCGTCGAGATGCCGCCGCTCTTCGAGAAGCATCCGCCCGTTTCCATGAAGTCGCTGCTCGAACGATTCAAGCAGGCCCGACTGGACAACAACGTTGTCGCCATCCTTGTGGATTTGCAGAACGTCGCACCCGGTCTCGGTCAGCTCGAGGAACTCCACATCGCCATGCGGCAGTTCGCCGCCGTGGATAAACCCGTCTTCGTTCATGCCGAATCCCTGAGGACTATTACGTACGCCGCCGCCACCGGCGCCTCGCACATCAGCATGGTGCCGACGGGCGATCTGTGGCTGACCGGTCTGTACGGCGAGATGCCGTACCTGCGCGGAACGCTCGACAAGATGGGCTGCACGCCCGACTTCGAACATTTCGGCGATTACAAGAGCGCATCCGAAATCTTCATGCGCACGGGCCCGTCCAACGAAGCCCAGGAGATGAACAAGTGGATTCTCGACGGCCTCTATGCCGCGCTGCTCAAGCGGATCGCGGACAGTCGCGGCATGACAACCGAGAAGGTCTCTGATCTCGTCGATCACGGACCCTACTCCGCCGAAGAGGCGCTCAAGGCCGGCCTCATCGACTCCGTGCAGTACAAGGAAGACTTCATGGCCGACCTCGAAAAACGCTACGGCGACGAGGTCGAGTTCGTCTCCGACTACGGCAAAAAAGACGACATGTCCGTCCCCGAAGACCCCTTCGCGATGTTCGCCTTTCTGATGAAGCTGTTCAACCCCTCGCCGAAAGTCTACACCGGTCCCAGCGTCGCGATCGTCTACGTCGAAGGGGCGATCATGACCGGCGAGTCCGAACCCAGCCCGTTCGGCGGCAGCGGCGGCGCATTCAGCACCACCATTCGCCGCGCGCTCGACAAGGCCGCTGACGAAGACACCGTAAAAGCGGTCGTCATGCGCGTCGATTCGCCCGGCGGATCGGCGCTCGCTTCCGAGATCATGCTCAACGCGTCGCGGCGCGTCGCGGCGAAAAAGCCGCTCGTCGTCTCGATGGGCAACGTCGCGGGGAGCGGCGGGTACTACGTCACCTGCGCCTCCGAAACGATTTTCGCCGATCCCAGCACCATCACCGCCTCGATCGGCGTGCTCGGCGGAAAAATCGTCACCACCGGCATGTGGGACAAGCTCGGCGTCAACTGGCACGAGAATCAACGCGGGAAGATGGCGGGCATGTTGAGCTCCGCCGAGAAATTCAACGAGGAGGAACGCGCCAAGATTCGCCACTACATGGGCGACGTGTACGACATATTCAAGGGTCACGTGACCAAGGCCCGTGGAAGCAAACTCGCCAAGCCGATCGATCAACTCGCCGGCGGACGGGTCTTCACCGGCGCTCAGGCGCTCGAGCTAGGTTTGGTGGACAAGATGGGCGGGCTTGAAGACGCGATCAAGTTCGCCGCCGAAAAGGCCGGCCTTGGCGAGTACGACATCCGCGTCATCCCCGAACCGCCGAGCATCCTCGATTTCTTCATGCAAAAAGAGAGTGAGGATTATGCTTCGGCTCACGCGCCGGCTTCATCCATGTTCCTCGACACGCCCATGATCCGCGAGCTGTTGCCGCTCATCGCCCGGATCGATCCGCTTCGCGTGCGTGCGATCGTTCATCAGCTTCAGATTCTCGGCATACTGCAGTCCGAGGGCGTCGTAATGGCCATGCCCGGCGAATTGGTCATCCACTGATCCGAACGGAAGTCTACGGTTCGTTGTCGGGCGACGCGCGCGGGGACGATCCGCTGACCTCGATGTCCTCGATCCGCGGCGTCCAGATGTTTTCCTTCGTGAATGTCAGCTGGATCGTCCCCGGTCCGTTGACGAACTTGCCGTCGATGTTCAGGACCGCCTCGCCGGAAGGATTCTTGGCAATAAGATTTGTCTGATCCAACTTTAGAGCGGTCAGCTTGCCGTGTTCCTTCCCTATATCGCGCAGCCACTCCTCGATCTGGCGGGTGCTGACCGCCTCTTGGAAATCTTTTGATCCCAATTCGTGCAACTTCGATGCCGCATCGTGCATCGAGCTGGTTGAAGCCGAGAAAACGGGTTCGATCTTCTTGATGAACTCGGCCCCGCGAGCGAAAAACACGATGCCGATGACAATGAACGCGGATACGGCCCCGGTCACGAGCGAAATCGGGATGGCCGAAATCGCCAGCCCCATACCTCGACGCCGGCCGCCGCTGGTTACGATGATCCCGACGATACCGAGAATGATCCCCAGAATCGCGGTGAAGCCCAGGAAACCGAGGATCGACAGCACAAACGCCGCAATGGCCGCCGCGCTCCAAGGCTGCGGGCCGACGACTCCCATTCCGTTCCGCGCTGCCTGGAGAGGGGGGGGCGGATCAGTAGGTTGCTGAAACTGCGTCATAGGCCTGCAATTCTCCGTGGGCGAACCCGGATTTGCGCCGGGCGGCGAAGCTCAACCCCGGAACGAGTGGAATTCGCGGAGGTCAAAGAACCAAAGCTCTCGTAGCGTCACCCCCTTAAAAAGGGGGGCTCCGGCCCGATTCGTCAGCCGCCCACCTTCTTCGCGCATTCCAGGATCGCGTCGTAATTCGGGTGGCTGGCGATCTCCGGAACGTATTCCGCGTAACGGATCACGCCGCTCTTGTCGACGACGAAGGCCGCACGACATTCAATCCGCAAATCAGAAATCAATGTACCGTAGGCCTTCCCGAAGCTGGTGTCGAAGTGATCGCTCAGCGTGTGCATCCGCTCCTTGTTGATCCCCTCGGCCCCGCAGAATCGCGCCTGGGCCGTCGGTAGATCGCAACTGATGGTGTAGAATTCGACGCCGGCCAGTTTGGCCGCCTCCTCGTTGAACCGCTTGGTCTGCAGCGCGCAGACCGGCGTGTCCAGCGACGGGACGACGCTGAAGATTCGCGCTTTGCCGTTCGTTTCGCTGATCTTCATGGGTTCGACGAGACTCTTCTTGAGGACCGCTTCGGGCGCCTTGTCCCCTGCCTTGAGCTCTGGTCCCGTCAGCGTAAGGCTCTTTCCCTTCAGGGTGCACGTTCGGGCCACAACAAGCCTCCTTTTTCCGGGCTTCGTTCCTGATTGCGTTCCAGCCGTCCCCACGCCTCGGACCCTGCTGCCGCCGAGCAATGGGGGTCCAGGCTTCGTTGGGACAGCGACCGCGATCGTAGGACCGATCGCCGCGACGGTCAACCAGCGTGTGTATCGTCAGCCGAAGGCGGCGGGTGGCATGCCCGCCCCACAGGCGGGCATGTTGTACGCTTGGGCGTTCTCGAAGCACTGAAAGACATGGCCGCGACGCGCGGCCATGACACCCGACGCCGAAATCGCCACCCTTTTTGGGATGCACCCCGGAATCCGCTAATGCTCAACTGCGGCTTGACGGGACATCTACGACCCCTCTAAGATTCGCCCGGCAGCAAGGACTCGCCCGGCAGGGCTCCGCCGCCGGAGTCGCCCGCCGTGCCGCGAAACGCAGTCGCCGTGGGTTCCGAGTGCGACCCTCTTCAACATACGGAGCGTCATCGATGTTCAACAGCGTCCGCTGGAAGATCGGCTTGGGATGTATCGCGTCGGCCGGAGGCATTCTCGCGCTGATCGTCGGCATTACATCCTGCGGAACGGCCCCGACGGCGTTCCTGGTGCGTGGTCCCGGGGGACTGGGAAACGACGTTCCAACGCTTGACATCAAACAGCCGATCAATGACATCACCGTCCAACAAGGCGTCCCGTTCCTGATCCAGTGGACGGACAACGACCGCGATAACAACGCGAAGATCAGCTTCGAGCTTGTGGATACATCCACCAACCGCGTGATCATCCTCGTCGAAGGCATCAATGAAAACGACCAGGACGGCCAGGATTCGCACACCGCCGGAACGGCGCTGGTTCCCGTCGGAACCTATAACCTGCTCGGCATCATCGACGACGGCGTCAATCCGCCGGTCAACAGTTTCGCAATCGTCGTGAATACTTCGACACAGCGTGTCCTCTTCCGCGTCGTCGGCGCCGGCGAGGGTCCGCCCTCCCTGCCGCCGACGGTCGCGGTGGCTGAGCCGCTATTCGACCTCAGTGTTACTCAGGACGACACGGTCCGGATTGTAGTCCAGCCGACGCAGGTGGCAGGCGCTAACGTGCCTTTTGACGGCGACAGCCCGGTCACGCTCTTCCTCATCCTCGACACGGATTTGGACCCCAATAACGACGATCCGTTCAATCCGACGCCCGGTCAGATCATTATCTTGAGGCAGCAGACGGTCGATCAGGGTGTGGCAGCATTGGATCCGTTCGACATCACCATCGATCTCAACCTGATACCCGCCCGGCCCAATGGCGAGCCGTACTTCATCCGTGCGACGGTCACGGATGGGGTCAATAAGCCGGTGCACAGCTACGCGCCCGGAACGATCAGCGTCGTCGAACTGGCTTCGGCAACGGTTGACCTTTACGACATTGGCCGCCGGATATCCGGTGCGAAGTTCTACGGGTTCAATCCCAGCGCTAACTTGGGCTCGACCGTGAAGGGTATTACGGACTTTGATGCCGACGGACTCGCCGACTTTATCATGGTCGCACAGTTCGGGAATCCGCAGAACATCGGCCCCGTCGGCGAGGCGTATCTAGTCTATGGACAGGACAAAGTGCGCTTTGGAGGCACCATTTCGGTCAACTCCATCAGTCAGACCGTCTCCGGCGTGGTGTTCCAGGCGCCGCCGGTTCGAACGCAAATCATTGGTTATCGCGCTCGGACGGATGGGATCACAGACGTTAGCATAGTGCGCGACTTGAGCGGGGACGGCCGACCCGAGTTACTGTTCGGACTTCCCCACGTTCACGGCGCGTTCGATTCCACGGACTACGATCCCGGCGACGACGACGCACAGGCCTTTGATCCCGAGTTCTGCTACCCTGATTCTCTCGTTAACAATTACACGGATCGGTTTGACCGACAATTGGGCGTTGTCGATACCGGTTGGTTCGCGGGTGGAATGGCCGTGCTGGTCAACAGCCAGAACCGCGACGAAGAGGGAACCATCAACGAGAATCGCCTCGAATCGACCGCAGTGTCGCTTGAACTGTCCGGGCAGCTCGGCCTGACGCTGAACATCAACGGATATAGCGAATCGGGCAGCATCTTACCCCGCGCCAGCAACGAGTTTACACCTGATAATCAAATGGGCAACGACGATGAGGAGATCAATCGTATTGCGGGTGCACGGTTCATCGCGGGGGGGTACGACTGGTACTTCCAGTTTGAGGCCCCGCGGGAGGACTGGTTCGGAGCTAACGTCGGGTCCATTGCCGACATGACCAGTGACGGGCTGGATGAGATCATCATTTCTTCGCCACGCAACGAGCGGTACCTCGCCGACCTGCGCAGTTCGCTGCCGGTCGGATTCATCAGCCTGCTTTTCGAATCAACGGTTTTCGTCGGCAGCCTCACCGTTTTTCCGGGAGATAACTTTAACAATGTCTTCTGGCGGGATATCGACGACGATACGGGCACATCTATTAACCCTTCACTGGATCAGCAGCACTTCCCGCCGTTCGGCAAGTGCACCCCGCCAGTCGAACCGCGTCACTATTTCCTGCCTGCCGAAACGTTCGAGATCTTCGCCGAGGACATCGACGACATGCTCGGCGGCGGAAAGTCCGCCGGCGATTTCAACCAGGACGGCATCGGCGACATCCTTTGCAGTGCGCCGCTCAACGATCGGAGCTCCTCCCTCCCCGACAGCGGCGCGGTATATATCATCTACGGTCGGACGATCTTTGGCGAGATTCAACTGGGGCGCGCCAACGATCCCGTGTTGCGCCCGCCCATGCTCCGCATCCGCGGCCTGAAGCGCGGCGACCAGATCGGCTTCAAACAGGTCGCCGGGCTCGATGTCAACGGCGACCGCATCGACGACATTTTCATCTCCTCGCCGCGCACCGACTACGGCGGCATCACCCGCGACGCCTGCGCCGGCGACTTCAACGGTGACAGCCTGATCAACGCCGGCGATCTCTCGCTCTCGTCGTTCAGCGACTGCCAGGTTCGATTCGGGGCGCAGGTTTTTTCGAGTGACGCGTGCAAGGCTTTCGACTACGACAACGACGGCGACATCGACGACGACGACCGCTGCGTATTCTGTTGCCAGTCCGGCGCCTGCGCGGTCGCGGACACCTGCACCTTCGGCCGCGACGCCGGCAACTGCTGCGCCAACATGGCCGACAACGGTTTTGTCGGCGTAATATTCGGCGGGCGCTTCATCGACGGCGATCGCGACATTACGCAAATGGCCACGTCCGACCTGCCCGGCGTCATCTTCTACGGCGGGAAGTCGAACGACCTCGCCGGCTGGGATGTCAGCTCAGCGGGCGATTTCAATCAGGACGGCTTCGGCGATCTTCTCATCACGGCGCCCGGCGAGATTCGCCATGACAGCGCGGGGCGCGAACGGCTTGGCGTGGTCTACCTGGTTTTCGGCGGCACGCACCTCTTCAACACCCAGTGGAACCTGTCCGATCCGGAGCGCGGCGTGGGATCCGGCGCATTGCCGGGCATCGTGTTCTTCAGTCCGTTCGTCAAGGGGCGGCCCAACGAAGCGCCTCCGACCACCGTCGGTTTCATCGGCGACGTCAACAACGACGGTTTCGGGGACATCGCCATCGGCAACCCCAAGGCCGACTTCATCGACCTGACGTTCCCGCAGGGTCCGAATGCACCGGGCGACGACCCCTCAGCCGGACGCCGATCCGACGCGGGTGAGGTCTACGTCATTTACGGGAACAATTTCGGACCCAACCGCGCCACACCATGACTGGGCGGTTAACACCTTTTCAGAGCCGCAAGCGGAGCATGTCCCGTAAATAGTTGAAAAAGAGCGGTTCTCCTTCGGAGCCTGCC
>ERZ1292633.313-Hain-H41-02um-R1-313-length-61447-cov-62_pt1 | contig 39580 bp, 35 predicted proteins | sample MGYA00564406_ERZ1292633 | MGnify/ENA primary metagenome ERZ1292633 (study PRJEB36523, sample SAMEA6512639) | groundwater metagenome | collected 2019-01-08 | study: AquaDiva: Metagenomics assemblies of 32 groundwater samples
GCCCCGCCCCCTAACCTCTATGCCCTCGCCAGAGGTGCGGTATCGCCCTCAGAGAGAACCTCTATGCCCTTGCCAGAGGTGGGGTATAGCCCTCAGAGATAACCTCTACCGCTCTGGGAGAGGTGGTCTATAGCCCTCAGAGAGAACCTCTCCCGCCTCGCCAGAGGTGGGGTATAGCCCTCAGAGATAACCTCTACCGCCCTGCGAGAGGTGAGGTATAGCCCTCAGAGAGAACCTCTATGCCCTTGCCAGAGGTGGGGTATAGCCCTCAGAGATAACCTCTACCGCTCTGGGAGAGGTGGTCTATAGCCCTCAGAGAGAACCTCTCCCGCCTCGCCAGAGGTGGGGTATAGCCCTCAGAGATAACCTCTACCGCCCTGCGAGAGGTGAGGTATAGCCCTCAGAGAGAACCTCTATGCCCTTGCCAGAGGTGGGGTATAGCCCTCAGAGATAACCTCTACCGCTCTGGGAGAGGTGGTCTATAGCCCTCAGAGAGAACCTCTCCCGCCTCGCCAGAGGTGGTCTATCGCCCTCAGAGATAACCTCTACCACTCTGGGAGAGGTGGTCTATCGCCATCAGAGATAACCTCTCCCGCCCTGCCAGTGGTGGTCTATCGCCCTCAGAGATAACCTATCCCGTCCTGCCAGAGGTGAGGGGTAGCCCTCAGAGAGCACCTATCCCGCCCTGCCAGTGGTGGTCTATCGCCCTCAGAGATAACCTCTACCACCTCACCAGAGGTGGGGTATAGCCATCAGAGAGGGGATAGGGTGGGGCTAGAGAGGGGCTCTATCCAGGGGGGTAGTACCCCCGATTGCCTTTACCCCGTTAGAAATGCCGGTATCACTTGTAGAATATATATGCTAACTTTAATATAATCATCTAGTTGTGAACATTTCTAATGGGGCTAAGTCATTGTCATATAAGAGGCATTGATTGGGGAAGGTGTCTATTAGACACCCTGTGGGTGGTAAAAATAGTGGTCAATAAATACATATTGTATAGTTTTTGGATACGCTCTTTGTCATTAATCTTAAAGCGGCGTCTTTATTTCTGAAGTATGGGTAATATACCAAAATATCTTATAATTTTATCAGAAACTACTTGACTTTTCCGGAGGAGATGTTATATTAATCATAGATAATCTTAGGGCAACATCCTTTGCGTTCAGCGTCATTTGAAGTTATAGATTAGTTATTCTGAAGAAATAAGGAATTTCCTGAATGTCTAAACTGAATTGGAGAAGGAGGGATAACATGCCGAACAGAAGTCCTGCCACATGGTCAATTATATCCTTTTGTGCTATCATAAGTATTCTTTCAATGTCCTGCCTGCCGGAACAGAAATTTACGGCTGGCTCCAGTGCCGCTGACAAAGGATTATATACAGAGACAGTAAGTCCAACGAATCTTGCTGAATTAACTCCATTAAAACCAGACGGTTATTATCTTTCCTTTGAGGCAACTGGTAAAGAATTTATCCTGAAAGACAATCCGATTTCGCCTAATCTCAGGATTGTTTCATCTGAAGAAATCCACATCATTATAGAAGCAATAACCAATACGGTCAGTTTATATGTGGAACCGCTATCCACCACTACGGCAACCGCGACAGACATAACTATCTGGGGGCTTGAACCTTTTTATCCCAATTCCACAAAACCACTCACGTTATTCAGGCATCAGGACGGCTATTTTCAGGAAGAATTTAAGCTGGACGCTGAAGATAAATATTCTTATGTGCAGGATATTAAATCGCATCATCATACTTATTTCCTACCCTGTAAGGGTACCGTTAATATAGGACTGGAAGCAAGTGGTCAACCACCGCCTCTTTCGCCGCCCTACAGTTATAATAATTCAACGAGAACTTATACGCTAACCAGAAATATTCAGGATTTTGTTGTTATCGTAGCCAGTAATATTACTTTGGATGGAGCCAACTTTCGTATCACCGGTACTAATTCAGGATACGGGATTTATCTCGCTAATTATAACACTGTTACAATTACCCGCTGCACCGTTCAAAACTTCACCGGAGGAATCAAATTACAATATAGCAATGGTAATTTATTGACCGGGAATATAGTTCAAGCAAATTCTTACTTTGGTATTTATCTCTGGCCTTCTGCCAATAGCAATAGGGTTATCAGGAATCAGGTGACGTCAAATGGATACGGCATCGCCGATTCATCATCTTATAATATTATTGCTGATAATACGGCCAATCTAAACGGCGTTGGCATAGAAACCTGGGGTTCCCTTTTCCCAACGCTTACTAATAATAATGTCATCTCAAATAGCACCGGTTTCAATATAGGACGCATAGGGTCTGGCAGTAATGTAAGTATGTCTGGTAATACAGCCAGTTTAAATACAGCAGTAGGAATCAATCTTTACTATAACAGTGGACCTTGTTACATCTATCATAATAATATTTACAGTAACGCCCTTAATGTTTACTCCACTAATGCGATACAACTCTCCTTTAATAACGAGGGTAACTGGTGGGGAAAAAACTGGGCACCAGGATTTTATAGACCCGGCGAGGTAGGTTTGCCTTATTATGATTCTAATTCACGGGATATATGGGACCCTAATCCTTATCTGGTCAAGGACGGCTGGTTATGGGGCTATGCACCCGGTCAGGCGGTTGCTGATATCATTCCACCTGTTATTACTAACCTCTCCCCAGCTGATGGTGCAATAACTACTTCTTTACGACCCATCATATCTGCAGAATATTATGACTTGCCGACAGCCGAGTGGGGGAATTACCGGATTCCTATCACCATATTAAATGGTTCCACAGCCTTAACTGATTACCCGGTTAGTATTAATATTCCTTATAACTCAAATATGCGGTCTGATTTTGCTGATATCAGGTTTTTTGACACCATGAATAATGAATTACCATACTGGATTGAGAGCAAAATAGATAGCATCTCAACCCGGGTTTGGGTAAAAATTCCCATCCTGCCGGCTAATACCACGACCACCATATATATGTATTACAATAATCCTTTAGCCGTCAGTAACAGTAGCGGAGACCTGACTTTTGAATTCTTTGATGACTTCAGTGCCGGCTTTGATAACAACAAATGGAACAGGAATCGCGACGCCTCAACCGGCGGCGGCGGTGCTTTTGTCCTGAATGGGGAATTAAATGTCTATGCCGGAAACGGCAATTGCCCCGGCTGGGCAAAGTCAAAGGTTAACCTGCCCAATAAGATAGTGGTTGAGACCAGACAAAGAGTCGTGCGGTATAATGACTACACCCTTGGCACCTTCAAGATTCTTAATAGTAGCAGCGGCGCCGAAGTTGCCGGTGTTGTTTATGACTACTATATTTGGAGCGGCTCTCCCGGTGACGCCTGGTACGGTTGGTATGTTAATAGGGATAGTTTTGCTCCTCTACCCCTGCCTATACCGAATGTGCCTGTTAGAAACCTTACTCCTTATTGGAACGATACCTGGTTCACGCAAAAACTATTTTATGACGGCACATCCTCAGCCAATAATTTTAAATATGTACGCGATAAAGGAACCGGCGAGGAAAGTATTGTTCACACGGCGACTGCCACCAGCGAAAACCTAAGGATTAATTTCCAGCCCTGGGCCTGGTGGGATCAACCGAATAACCGCTTTTATATTGACTGGGTCTTTGTGCGTAAATACGTGGCTGTAGAACCGTCTGTTTCACTTGGCGCTCCGGAGCCCTCTTTATCATCCGTATCCGGAATTGACCTGTCCAGTGTAAAGATGTTTCTGGATTCACCAACTGTCACGGTTCCGGCAACCGTCACTGCTAATAAGGTTTCCTATACGCCGGTCCAAAACCTGACCAGTGGATTGCATACTGTAAAGGTTCAGGTCGACGACCTGGCTGGTAATAAAGCCGAAACTATCTGGTCATTTCAGATTATTCCCTCTGATACCACCCCGCCTGTAACTTCACCAACGGTTACACCAGCGCCTAATCCGGCCGGCTGGAATAATACCAATGTTACTGTAAAGTTAGAGACAATTGACCCTGGGGCACCTTCTTCTGGGGTAAAAGAGATACATTACCGCATCAATAATCCGCCTGAAACTGTAGTCGTAGGTAACAGCGTGAATATTCCCTTTACCACAGAAGGTGTTTTTACGCTCTTTTATTACGCCATAGACAATGCGAATAATGTAGAGCCGACCAAGGAATTAGTGGTCCGGATAGACCGAACCAAACCAACGATTACGTATAATAAATCTCCTTCAGCCAATACAGCCGGCTGGAATAATTCAGATGTTATGGTAACCTTTTATGCAACAGACGACCGTTCCGGGGTTGCCTCCATTAGTTCACCGATAACGATAACTACCGAAGGCGCAAACCAGTGGATTAGCGGCACTGCCGTGGATTATGCAGGTAATTCAGCCACGATTAACGTGGTGGTTAATCTGGATAAAACCTCGCCCCAAATTAGCAACCTGCCAGCTACTTTTATTGTTACAAACGAAGATTTTGCCCCGATTGTCTGGGACCTCAGTAATTGTATGACTGATAATCTCACAGCGCCCAACCAACTTACCTGGCAGGCCGGCTGGATTACATTTACAAATACCACACCACCTATAGATACATTCAAGGTATCTCTGGTAGGTAATACCCTTACTATTTCTGCGCCACCCGATGTAAATGGAACAGGTAGTTTTGTTCTGCTCTTAAGTGATTTATCTGGGCTGAGCGATTACCGGATAATCCCCATTACAATTACTGCTATCAATAACCTGCCTACAGTAAACCTAACTTATCCTGGAATGTCCGCTGGCGATGTTCTCTCTGGTGCCACAAATATCCGCTGGTCTGCAAGTGATGATAATGATTTATTGATAAATATTTATTATAATGTAGCAGGTGGCACCTGGCTCGCCTTGGCAGAGAATCTCCCAAACACCGGCTCATATTCCTGGAATACCGCTACGGGTAGCACTGCTGTCAGGGATGACTATCGCTATAGAATCAGGGTGGATGCCGTAGAACAAAACACCATTGAAAAATACGCCGCCTCTGCCTCTTCTACTAATTATTTTACCATTAATAATTACCCCCTGACCATTACCGGCTATAAACCCATTCCCAAATATTTTAACAGTTTCTCAACCGCAACGGTTCGTCTTATCTTTGAACTTTCTGAACCAGCATTTAATGTAGTTGTTTCTCTTTATCAATATGATTTTTACCAAGGATACATTTATATAGGTCAGTTTCCTACTTATCCTTCTCTTGATGCCGGTATCCATTCAGTAGAATGGGATGGCTCTATTCCTCCCGGAAGCGCCGGCTACGCAAGAGGTACATTTATATTTGCCGTAACCGCCACAGATTATCAATCTAATACTGTTTCTTGGAGCCCCAGCCCCGACAAGTATAAGGATTATAATTTTAAGAGTGTAGCGATGCCTGTTTTTATTGAGGTTAAAGATAAGCCAGACCCTGTTTATATAGGCAGTCCAATCTCAAGCACTATTTATTATTCAGTTGCAGGATATCCATCATCACCAACACTTCCTACTCTTATAAAAGTAATGGATGAAAAAGGAAATGTTATAGAAACATTACCTCCTGCATTACCTTACCCATTAGGTGGTTATTTCGTAAATTGGTATGCCCAAGGCATAACAGAAAACGGGGTATTCTCATATGAAATATCAGATAATAGAACTGTCATTCCGCCTGGAGAATCTAAAGCCAATCCGGTTACCGGCACAATAACCGTGCTTAAGTTAGATACCAGGATTATCCAGAGTTCGGACCTAAGCGCCACGGTGTATGCTTTCCCTGCAACCGCTTCAGTAACGATTACTCCCAAGCCCGAGATTGCCTCAGGCGTTACCTATGCCCTGGGTTCTCTTAATCCCATCACCGCCACGCCTTATACCTATCCGGTCAGCCCGTTTTATGATATTACTGCGACCGGAGTTGCTACCCCAACCATCATTGCCATCAAATATCCCTCTTACCTTGCCCCGCAATACGTCAAACTCTTCCGTTATAACCCTGATAACAACACCCTTGTGGCCATAACCCGAACCGTGGTTGATTCCATAAACTATGTCCTCTATGCCGAGGTAGATACCTTCTCTTTATTTGTCCTGATGGCAAGTCCTGATGAAACCGCTCCACAAATCCAAAATCTGCTCCTAACTCCCCAAGTGTTTAATTTTACGCTCACGGATGACCTCTCAGGGATAAATATCCCGTCCATTAGCGTTATCCTGGACGGGCAGGATATCACCGATAAACTGACCATCAGTGGTAATACTGGTGATTTAACCGTGTCGGTTTTCGGTATAGATGTATTCCAACCCTCTCTACTCACACACACTATGGCCATTACTGCCCAAGATAGAGGCGGGAACGAGGTCAGGAAAGACACTACCTTTGGCGCTGGCTATACCGATGTGGAGGTGGTTATCAAGCCCGAAGCCCTAAATATCAATCCCGGCATCTTAACCGCTTATATGAAACTCCCTCAGTCCTTTGGCGTTCCCATAACCCTGGATGCAACACTGGACGGCGGCGCCTTAGACAAATGGATGGTCTCTTACGAGGATATGCCTGAAGAAGGCCTTACGGCCCCTATTATTGTTATGAAATTCAGGCGCCAAGCAATAGAACAGGCATTAAGTAATAACAGTGATGTTTTAGATACTGAGTTCATTCTTAAAGGTAGTTTTGACGATGGCACTGCCCCTTATGGTCAACCCTATGAATTTGAGGGCAGTGATTCCGTTACTAAAATCATCTCTGATGAGACCCCATCCACCGGTCCGCCAGAACAATCAGAAGGAGGGAAGAAGAAATGAAAAACCATTACTTAAAAATATCTATATTTATTCTTCTGGGGGGAGTTATACTGGTTGGCTATGGCGGCTGGTGTTATTATTCTCCGGCTACGGATAGCGGAAGTTCAGCGCAACATAATTTCTGGAGGCCAATTACATCGGAAAACGCTCCGTCACCACGGATGTTGCACACGGCGGTCTGGACAGGCACAAAGATGATTATCTGGGGCGGGGATGATGGAGTGAATGAGTTAAATACAGGCGGGATTTACGACCCAATAAGTGATAGGTGGAATCCTATTACTACAACCGGAGCACCACCGGCACCAAGAGGCCTCCATACCGCGGTCTGGACAGGGACTAAGATGATTATCTATGGTTGGGGGGGAAGCATTTATGACCCGATAATTGATACTTGGACAGCCCCTGTTACGACGATGACTCACCGAGATAACCACACCGCGGTCTGGACAGGCGAGAAAATGATTGTCTGGGGTGGGTATAGTACGGTAGACTATTCAAATACCGGTTCTATGTATAACCCTGTGCTTGATATCTGGAGCGACATTACTACCACCGATGCACCGTCAGGTAGAGATTCTCATACAGCGGTCTGGACCGGCAGTGAAATGATTATTTGGGGTGGAATGGAGAGTAGCAACTATTCTACTAACACTGGCGCTAAGTATAATCCTTCAACTGACGCCTGGACACCAATAACTACCACAGATGTTCCAGGTCCACGACTGGGGCATAGCGCCATCTGGACCGGTAGCCCCGCAGAAGGCGGAACAGGCGAAATGATTATTTGGGGAGGTGGCGACGGCACTAGTAATGGTCCTTATAATACGGGATGGAGATATAACCCTGCGATGGATAAATGGGTACCCATTACTACAATCGGCGCACCGACACGAAGGGGTGGACATACCGCGGTCTGGACAGGAAATAAAATGATTGTCTGGGGAGGGTCAGAAGGTGGTTTTACAGGACTTAATACCGGCGGTATATATGACCCGCAAACCGATACATGGTCTGATATTACTATCACCAATGCGCCTTATTCTACGATGCATGAAGCCGTTTGGACAGGGACGGAAATGATTATCTGGGGCGGACCGGGCACCGATACCGGCGCCCGGTATAAACCATGATTATCCCTATTATTACGCTATTCTTGGTTGGGTTATTGACTTCACAGGATGTTACTGATAAACTCACCATCAGCGGCGCAATGGGCGACCTGACCGTATCTATCTCAGGTGCAAATCTCTTTGAGCCGAGAATAGAACCGCATACCCTGACCATCATCGCTCAGGACCGGGGCGGGAATGAGGCCAGAAAAGAGATTACCTTTGGCGCTGGCTATGCCGATGTAAAGGTCGTTATTAAACCCGAGGCACTGAATATTAACCCCGGCGTCCTGACCTGCTATGTCAAATTCCCTGATTACTTTGGTGTTCCTCTAACACTTGATGCCACATTAGACGGTGGCGCAGGCGGCTTTGTTCCGGCTGTGAATCCAGTACCTGGCTATAGCAGATGGTCTAATTATGCGAATATAGGATTCACTAATGGGCTTAGAGGCGGTGTTTCAGGAGGCGTAAATGCCTATTTGTCCGGCGCGCGGGGAAGAGATTTAAGAAGAGCTCCATGGAAAGCTGCATATGAAAATATCCAGCAATATGGTAAAAAAATCGCAACATATGGTGGAACAAAGTCACTTGATAAAAATATATTTGGTGGTTGGTTTTCACAGCAAAGACGATACCCAGAATGGATACCATTTACGGGCGGAGAGAATTTTACAATAATAGAAGATTGGTTTGGTGTAAAGAAGCCAGAACGAGATTGGTCTAGTTTTGCAGAAGGCGGTGTTTATGACCAAACTCCGGGAAGTGTAATTAATAAAGTCGCCAAAGGGTCTTTTGGCAGAATAACTAGTAACCTTCGGGACCGCATTATGAAAAAAACTGAAAGTCGGATGCCTCCATGGTGGACAGAGGTGGGTTCGCTGTGGGGCAAAGGTGTTGCAATAAAATAAAAGCTTAAGGAATCACCGATATTGGGGAAGGAATCTTTCAAGTTCTCTTTTTAGGATTGCCATATAAGTTTCGGGCGGTTAATTAAGCATGACCGATATTGCTGTTTTCAGGATAAACTGTCATAGAATATAGGAGAAAGCGCATCCGTTAGTTTTAATATGGCGAATTCCGAATAATATATGTTGAAAATTCTTTGTCTGAAAACGGGTCCGACAACGTCGTTAATAAGAACTGCTTTGTTGTCGCTGTCAGGAGCCTGGCTATTTAGCGGGTGTGCCGCTCCGTCTTTGCCGCCACCTGTACTTGACAGGCCGTATAACTACCCCGGAAGCATGACCGTAGACCCCTTGCCGGATGGCAGGCAATCCGTAACAATCGGAGTTCTGGATTTTGCCCCTGATATAAACCCTGGTAAAATGCCGTATATCGCGCTGGACTTCAACATATCAAAATATTTTACCGATACCCTGTTCCGAATGCTGGGCGATAAAAAGATAAATACCGTTCATATAAACGGTAAATGCCCTGCGGTTGAGCCGGATTCAATAACCGCAGAACTCCTGAAGTGCGCAAAAGACGGGGTGGATTATTATTTAATCGGTAATATCCAGGAATGCAGATTTATTGATAGTTATGAAAAAAGCGCCGGGGCTATAAAAATCGTTTTGGAAATAAAACTATTTCACCTGCCCAGCAAATCCGTTGTATTCAGCAAACTCGGTTTATTTGCCTACGAAAGTGCTGAATTCCAAACGGAGATTTATAAGTCTTCTGGCGGCTCATATATAGTTGAACAGCCGCGTGTAACTATTTATAGATACGAAACTATCCCGGAAAACGAAATATCAAAATATTGGGATATCGCCGTTTTTAATGCCCTGAAAATGATTGTCAACGACCCGACGTTTATTGATAAAATAGTTAAGTAAGGTTAATATGAACTCGAATAGAGCGTATTGTATTAAATTATTACCCGTTTTATTATTAGTTATATCTTCTTGTGCCACTGGCAATCCTGCCGGAGACGTCTCTCAGCCCAAATGCTACTTAAACAGGGATTCCCTGAAAATAGTCGTTCTGCCGGTTATAAATGAATCTGACCAGGAAGATGCCGGCATGCTTTTTGATGAAACCGCTACCGGAATTTTCGAAGGATGGAAGACAAGTTATAAGAATAGATATAATCAAATAAGAATCATTACCCCTAAAGAGGTTATCACATATACCGCTACGCAAGGGATTGGCATGCAAGATATATACCGAATTCCAGACCAGGAATTAGGCAAAAGGTTTGATGTTGATTTTATTATTCATACTAAAATATACCAGGTGGAGTCGTCAAGTCACGCCATTGCGGGCAAAGAAATATGGGGACAAACCGTATTGATTGAGACGGCTTCCGGCGCCCTGGTCTGGTGGTGCGACTGGGATATCTATCAGGGGGACCGATATGCTGTTTGGAGGTTCCTTGATAATCTCATTGAGGGATTCTTTACCGGTACGCTAAAATTTTGCATACAGTATGGTTGTCAAGGCATCTTTAGCCGTATGCCGGTTATCGGTAAACCATTACCAAAAGACAAGAAAAAGCATGGCGATGTCATTGATTTTTAAGGGCCGGTGACACACCACGGGCGGGAATGGACTATTTACCTATGATGCCGCGATGATATATCGGGACTCCGCTTCGGCTCCGCGGGCATAATAATAGACGACCTAACCGGCATCCTGAATATTCCCGCCTGACCCGGCCAGTCGGGCAGGCCCATTTCCGGCGATGGCCGCGGTATAGTATATTCCGGCTTATGGCGGGTGATTTCCAGAACTAATTCCTTGAGTATCTTGACCTCGCCCTTAAGTTGGTTGAGTTCCGCCTCAAGTTTATTCGCTCGTGCGCTTCTGGTTCCCCCGATGTCACCTCGGGGGACTTCGCCTGCCTGCCCGCCTTTGGCGTTCGGGCGGGCGGGCTTCGCTTTCTTCTTGAGTTTCTCCTGCATTTCCTTTGCCTTGAGTTCGTTTTTCGCCTGAAGCAATGAATCGGTGATATTGGGTTCGCCCGGTTTTAGTTCCAGCGCCTTCTTGAAATCCGCAATCGCCTGGTCTAATATCTCCATATTGGCGTAAATCACGCCCCGGTAGAAATATGCCATACCATTCTGGGGTGTTAACTGGATGAGTTTATTGAAGTCCAACAGCGTCAGGCCGAATTCCAAGGTCACGGCATAACTCCTGCCCCGGACCGTATAAAGCATTACTGCCTCGTTGCGGTCTTCGTCCCTGAATATCTTTAACGCCGTATTGCAATCGTTAATCGCCTCTTTATATCTGCCCATAATCTCGTAGGTCATTGCCCGGACTATATAGAAGTGCGGGCTGAGCGGTTCTATGGCCAGCCCCCGTTCGCAATCCGCCAGCGCCTCCTTGAATTTACCGGACAGGAAGTTGATATTGGCCCGGTCAAAATACGCCTCGGTATAATCGGGATTATGCCTAATGGCGGATGACAGGTCATTCAACGCCGACGAGAACTGGTTCATCTGGCTATAGATTAGCGAACGATGATAATACGGGTCGGCATCATAGGGAGAGAGTTCTATTGCCTTGGAGAATGAATTCAGGGCGTCAGCCGTGTTATTGAGTTTCTCATAACACAGGCCTTGGTGATAATAGGCATCAGACAGGATTTCCGTGTCATTATCAGAGAGTTTTTTATGGGGTGCCAAAATACTAACGAGTGAGTCAAAGGTCTTCTTAGCGTCCAGGTATTTGCCCTGATTATACAAAGAGATACCCTGTTTAATGGTGTCCTGGAAAGCGGGGCTGGATGATGCTCGTTTCATACCAATTCCTTTTACCACAAAGGCACAAAGAACACAAAGAATTAGTGTCTATTCGCTGGACGCGGTCTCTTTGAGTTCGTGTTTATTCGTGGTTTCTATAATCTGCGGTTTCTTCTTAGGCAACCACTTGGCTACCTCTTTATTCCTCTTTTCCCATACCTTGCGCCAGGCCTGACCAAATATTGCCCACAGGTCGTCCTCGGTCTTGGCCCTGAAGAGCGACTCGTCCTGATTGATGGCGATGTATTTCCTGCCCCTGGTCACATGGCAATGCCAGAGCCGGTGTTCCGGATGGGTCAGGACGGCCAGGATTCTGAACAAGACCGCCATTGCCTCGGCGACATCCTCATACGCGCCGCCGCAGTGCCACTCGGAATCATTATCCTCAACCTCAAACCAAAGGAGGTCCGAGTCGTCACTCCCTCCCAAAGCCAGTTGGGATAAAGAAATAAACCTGTTGCGACTGCGCTCACGTTGTATATTATAACACTCGTTAGTGCAGACCCGGTAGAGATAAGACGAGAATTTCCGGGTGTTTTCTATATTATCAAGGTTCTGCCAGGCCTTGGTCAGGGTCACTTGGGATGCATCCTGGGCATCCTGATAATCACCAACCTTTTCCTTGGCAAACCAGGTCAGACGCTCGCGGTAACGGACGTCCAATATGGTAAAGCATTTCTTATCGCCTGAGAGATATGCGGAAATTAAGTCCTCATCAGCCCTGGTCTCAATAATCATCAGACGGCTCTTTCTTCAATACAGAGTAACCTATAGCATATCCATATATTATAAAACCCTGTATAAAAGTCAAGGAAAACCTCTGGTCGGCTAAATAGCACATAAATTCCCGTATTCTAACATCCTGATATTGCGTTAGTTATAAGAATCTGCAAATAAATATACGATTTTATGCAACTGGGGGTGGGGGGTAATACGTCCTAATAATAGAGGGACAAGCAAGGGCGACTGGCTAAAGGGATGTATCCCCCGGGTGTTGGTAGGGATACCTGTTACCCGGATTCCTGAGGCCAGGATACCCTTGCCAACCTTCACGCTGTTCGGTATCTGTCATTCGTGGTTCGGATAAATGGACAACGCAACCTTAACACAAACTACGATTTGGGAGAACACTAATATGTTTACCAAGCATTTTGAACTGAAACTGTATGTCCCGGCAACCTGGGAGGTCTCCGGTGACATGCCTTTGAGGTGGAGAGACAACCTCAAGAACGCGGCTCAGTATATGTTTGACCGCCTGACTGCCAAGATACCTGATGATGGGACATTCATCAATAAGATGGCAACTCCGGCTGGCAAGGCATACCGGTCGCTGTTAAACCCGGCTTATATTTCCAAGAGCGGACGCACGGCTGATGATATCAGCAATACGCACGCTACGAATATGGGCCTCAAGTTTACCCAGTGGCTGGGGAACCTGACCAAGGCATTTGCCACGGTTGACGGCGTCCAGGCCAAGTCCTTCAAGGAGAAGGTTGATGCGGCCATAGACCGATGGGCAATCGCAGTGGGGGATAAGACCATCCGCCTGACCGGCGATAAGATTCGCGGTCGCTCGGTGGCTCCAATAGCCGCCCATTATCTGGTCGGAGAGGAAATGGCTTCGGGCTGGATAAGGGAAGGCGACTTAGCGGACGGCGCGCCTTACAATATTACCTCGGACCTGCAGAGGACTGCCCTCAAGGCGGCGGTGATGCAGAGGCTTCTCCAGGGTGGGATGATGGTCATCAACTCAGGGAATAATCCGGGCGTAATAACAAAGCAGAGCGACATCAATGCCGAACTCTTAACGATGTTAAGAAACACGGCCAGATGCGATGCTTTTGTGGCGACTCCGGCACCGGATAAGTGCTTCTGCGTCTGGGCTCTGGATGGCTCTTACCTGTATCTGCACATACAGGTTGGCGTGACTACACCATAGGGTAGTTAAAGTAACGGGGCGTTCCCGATATCCCGGATGGGATTGGGGCGCCCCGTCTTATTTTGTTTCAGTCCGTTACTGAATCCTACGACACGGCCGAGGTATTCTTAAGGACGAAACTGTCCAGGGATGCCTTGGCCGCGCTTTCAATGTCCAGATAATAGCAACTGACCCAGTATTTGTCTTCGGCTAAATCAGCCCGCTTCTGCGGCTCGTGCTCCACCTCCACCCGGACCACCCGGACCAGGCAATCTATGGTCGGAATAGAGGGCAGAAATATCTTCAGGTTAAGCAGAGACCCGACCGGAATGGATTCGTGGGCTTCAAACTGCAATCCGCTGGCTGAGATGGCAATAGCCACGGTCTTGACCAACTTGGCGGTGAGTTCCTGAGGCGCATTTATTGATGCCTTATAAACTTTGTATTCCACGGGAATCCGCAGGTTCACCCTCTTTAAAATCCTGGTAACATTTGTATCCTGGAATTTATCCCTGTCTTTACTTGTCCCGTCCCTGACGGGACTTCCTTGGGACTGCAGTCCCGTAGGGGCGGAGGGAGCCGGCCGTTTTATTTCTTCCCCGAAATAATTCCCGACATCCGTCGGGACAGGCGGGACGGAGTTTATCCCGCTTCGGCGGGATTGAGAATCCGCCTGCGACAATGCCACCGGAGCAGATTTTACCTGCGCCCCGGCATCATGACTTCTAACCGGGTCAGACGGCGTAATCCGAATCACCTCGTCAAAGGTGCTTAATCCGGCGGCTATCTTGGCCCAGCCGCCCTGGCGCAGGGTCCGCATGCCGTTTTCCATGGCCGCTGATTTCAGCTCGTCCGACGGCGCTTTTTGGATAATCAACCGCTTGATCTTGTCGTTGAGCATAAAAATCTCATAGATGGCGGTCCGGCCCAGGAATCCGGTGAAGTTGCAGTTGTCGCAGCCCTTGCCTTTGTAAATCTTGATTGACTTGGGCGTGACGCTGTCCGGCAGAGCGAATTCCTTCTTGAGCAGTTCAAACGGAACCAGGGTATCCTCAATCTTGCAATCAGGACAGATAGTCCTGATTAATCGCTGGGCAATGAACGCCTCAACCGAGGAGGTAATCAGATACGGTTCAACGCCCATATCCACCAGCCGGGTGACGGAACTGGCCGCATCGTTGGTGTGGAGCGTGGAGAATATCAAATGCCCGGTCAGGGCAATCCGGATGGTAATCTCGGCCGTCTCAAAGTCGCGCACCTCGCCGACCATCATAATATCCGGGTCGTGCCGGAGCATACTGCGCAGGCCCCGGGCAAAGGTCAGCCCGATATCCGGCATGACCTGTATCTGGGTGATGCCTTCCATTTCATATTCTATCGGGTCTTCCAGGGTGAGAATCTTGACGTCCTGGGTATTGAGTTTCTGCAGGCAGGCATAGAGCGTGGTGCTTTTGCCCGAGCCGGTCGGGCCGGTGACAAAGATAATGCCGTGCGGCTTTTCCAGCAGGCCGCCCAAGGCGTTGACCTCTTCCGGCTCCAGGCCCAGTTCGGCCAGCGAGTAGAGCATCTTGGTCGGCAACAGCCGGATGACAATGCTCTCGCCCCAGGGGGTCGGGATGACCGAAACACGCATATCAAAGGTTTCTTTCTCGGTCTTAACTACGCAACGTCCGTCCTGAGGCATGCGCCGCTCCACGATATTAAGATTTGACATTATCTTGATGCGGGACAGGATGGACGGGAAGAATTTCTTCATAGCCGGCGGGATATTCATATTGTAAAGGATGCCATCCACCCGGTAACGTAGTTTAATCTTGCCCCGGTATGGCTCGATGTGGATATCCGTGGCCCGCTTGGTGTGGGCTTCCAGGATTATCTGATTGACTAATTTGATAACCGAGGCGTCTTCGGTCTTCTCGGCTGATTCGATATCCTCGACCCGCTCGTCGGCCTGGGCCAGCGGTGATTCGGTGATATTATTCGTTCCGTATTTGGACATCTTCTCAACCGTATCAGCCGCAAAGCCGTAATATTTCTTGATGGCCTGCATAATCTCGTCCGTGGTAGTCAGGGCCATATCTATTTCACAGCCAAGTTGGAGCCGCAATTCATCGCGCATCCGGATGTCCAGAGGCGACGAGACCGCAATGGTGACTTTCTCGTAGATTTTACCGCTGGCATCAGGCGGCGGCGAGATAAATTTGATGGGCATAAAACGGTAGTAAGCCGCAAAGCGCACCGGCACCTTTTTTATCACGTTGACCGCCACGGTGACATCCCGCAACTTGATGACCGGCAAATCCAGTTCTTCGGAGAAGGCGCGCAGAATGGCATCCTCCTGGGCCAGGTTAAGATTGATAATGGTCGGAATCAAGCGGCTATAATTCTTGTGCTTTTCTTCCTGGGCCTGTTCCAGCGCCTTGGCGGTAATGACGCCTTTCTTGACCAGAATATCACCGAGAACATTTTCATTCTTGACCATATAAAATTTACTCCTTTGAACCTATATTAAAACCTTGCACTAAATTGTCATTGCGAACACCGCAGTGACCGCGAAGCGAACCCGTTAGGGCGCGGCAATCTCATAATCTTAGATTGCTTCGTCGCTCTCTCCGTTCGCTTCTCGCAATGACATTAAAGTAAAACCTTGTACCCTTTATTTCACCGCGCCAATCATATAGAAACTATCAACCGAGCGCTTATCCAGTTCCCCGGAAAGTATTTTCTCGATGCCCTCGAGGGTTTTTTCCAGCGGCACGTATTCGCCTTTCTTGCCGGTGTAGAGCTCGCCGCTGAAAAACGGCTGGGTCAGGAAGTTCTGAATCTTGCGGGCCCGCTCATAAGACAGGCGGTCTTCCTTGGATATTTCCTCGACCCCGATAACCGCCACGATGCGCTTTAATTCCTCGTACTTATTTAATATTTTCAGCACCTCCATAGCAATATTATAATGACGATTTCCCACGATGTCCGGGTCCAGCGAGAATGAGGATGAAATGAGCGGGTCAATAGCCGGATAAAAGCCGGCCTGGACCTTTTCTCTTGATAACACGATGATGGAATTAAGATACCCGAAGGTGCAGACCACAGCCGGGTCGGACAAGTCATCGGCCGGGATATAGACGGCTTCTATGGCCGTGATGGAACCATCGAAAGTAGAACGGATGCGCTCCTGGAAGGCGCTCATCTCAGCCAGCAGGGTCGGCTGGTATCCGGTCTCGGACGGAGTGCGCCCCAACAACGTGGACAGCTCGCTGCCGGCCTGGACAAACCTGAATACGTTATCCACAAAGAGCAGAACGTCTTTGCCTTGTTCCAGGAAATGTTCGGCGATGGTTACGCCGGTCTGGGCCACCTCAAAACGGGCGCCGGGCGATTCGTTCATCTGCCCGAATACCATGATAACCTTATCCAGCAAACCTTGCTCCTGGAATTCGTAATAGAGCTCGTTGCCTTCACGGATACGCTCGCCCACGCCGGTAAATATGGGAATACCCTGGGCCTTGCCGACGATGTTATGGATGATTTCCATAACCAGGATGGTCTTGCCCACGCCGGCGCCGCCTAAGAGGCCGACCTTGCCGCCCTTCACCAGCGGAAACAACAGGTCAATCATCTTCATGCCGGTCTCCATAATCTCGTATTTCAATGACTGGCGCATAAGTTTCAAGGTCAGATGCGGCGCGATATGTATCGGTTTGCGTTGCTGGCTTTTAATCTCGCCCTTGTTATCAATCGGCTCGCCTAAGACATTCATCAGCCGACCGAAGACCTCATTGCCCACCGGCACCTCAATGGGCCTGCCGGTTGCTTCCACCTGCGCATTTCTCTGGAGGTCATGGGTCTGAGCCAGAGCAATACAGCGGGCGATGTTGCCGCCCGGATGCTCCACCACCTCCAGCGGCACCCGGCGGTTATCGTAGGTCAGGGTGAACATCAATTCATAGATAGCCGGAAGCGCTGCGTCTTCCGGGAATTTAACGTCCACTACCGGCCCCTGAATCGCAACAACTTTTCCTGTATTCATAACACTACTAATTACGCATTACGCAACTTCCTTAAAGTAACCATCCGGCCGCCAAAAATATCCCTGATAGTCCGGTCGGTAATCTCATGCTTACTGCGGAAATACTGCGACTGGATACCCTTTTTCATCTCGGTCAGTTCCTGCATTGAGCCGTCCAGATGCATACTCCGGGCCGCGAATTCGGACAGTTTCGCCTGCCAACAAATGTCGTAAATCTTATAAGCCAGATACATTTTAAGAAGATAATCCAACACCTTCTGAGGCGACGGCTCGAACAGGAACTTCGTTCTTACCCGCGGCGCATTAACCGGCTTAACCGCTTCAGGCGGAAGCGCTGACGCATCGGTCTCATCGCTCTTAAATAAATGTCCACAGGGTACCAGAACCTCCGTGGCTATTTCCTGATGAGCAAAGGAGATAAACTTCGGGTAACTGATTATCACCCTGCCAATTTTATACTTCCAGCAACTGGCATAGATATAATCCCTGACCTTTTCGGCTAATGAGAAATTCATATCCGGGCCCATGCCGGGCAGGAATTCGAACTTATACCCTTTTTCCTCCAGTTGCAGATATCCTTTTTCGCCCAGCGCCAAAAGATGAAGTTCATCCTTTTTACGAATCTCCCTCAAACCCATATCAACCACCTCGGTATTTAAGCCGCCCACAAACCCCATATCCGAGGTAATCACCACCAGAATAACCTTTTCCGGCGGATTGGTCAGGAACGGGTGTTCTGCCCCCGACGAGAATATCTTCAACAAATCCTCCAGGGACGCCACGTATTTCTCCTGGACGGTCTGCATCTTACGGCGGTTAAACAACGACTGGAATTCAAACGTCGCTGTCTTCTTGAGAATGTCCATCAACTCGTTCATCTCGCGGTTGAAAACCAGGTCTTTCTTCAAGTCGGCAATCGTTCTCATCTGGTATTACTTGTGTTTAAAGAACTCCATCAGCGCCTTATCCAGTTGCTCGGTTATTTCAGGCGAGAGTTTCTTGGTTTCCCTTATCTTTACCAACACCTGCGGGTAATTCTTATCCAGAAATCCCATAATATTCGCCTTAAATAACGTTACAGCATTAACCGACATCAGGTCCAGAATTCTTATCTTAAAGGCATAGAATATCACCGCCTCCTCTTCCACGGCCAAGGGCTTATATTTGTCCTGTTCGAAAAGAATCGTCAGTATCTGCCCCCGTTTTAGTTTGGTCTCCACTTCCGGCGAGTATCTGGTCCTGAGCCGGGTCAGTTTAAGCAGTTCGCGGTATTGGATATACTCCAACCGGAGCATCTTGGAGACATCCTTGATAGCCGGATACTGGGCCTTGCTGCCCACGCGGGAAATACTCAAGCCCATGTCAATGGCCGGCTTGAATCCTTCGTAGAACAACGAAGTGGAAAGATAGATTTGACCGTCCGTGATGGAAATCAGGTTAGTCGGGATAAAACCGGTAAAATCACCCTGGATGGTTTCAATAATAGGCAGAAAGGTCATCGTGCCGCCGCCCAGGTCGGGCTTTAATTTGCCGGCCCGTTCCATCATCTGGGAATGGATATAAAATATATCGCCCGGATATGCCTCGCGTCCGGGCGCCCGTTCCAGAAGCAATGCAATCTGGCGATAGGCCCAGGCGTGCCGGGTCAGGTCGTCAAAGACGACAAAGACATTTTTGCCCGCGAACATAAAATACTCGCCCAGAGCGCAGGCCGTATAAGGCACCAGATACTGAGCATTGGCCGAATCAGCGCCGGTGGCGGCCACTACGATGGTGTAATCCATCGCCCCGTATTCCTGGAATAACTGGACCGTCTTCAGCAAAGACGCCTGGCTCCGGCCGATACAGCAGTAGATGCAAATAACGTCCTTGCCCTTCTGATTGATGATGGTATCCATGCCGATGGTGGATTTGCCGATCATCCGGTCGCCGATGACCAGTTCCCTCTGGCCCCGGCCGATGGGAATCACCAGGTCAATAATCTTGATACCTGTTTCCAAAGGCGTATCTACCGGCATACGGTCAATCACACCGGTGGCCTCTCTGAAGACCGGATAAAAATCATCGGGTTTGATTGGACCTCTGTTATCCATCGGCTCGGCCAGGGAATTGACTACCCGTCCTAAATAGCCGTGACCCACCGGTACCCTGAAGGGCTCGACCTTACTGGTCACTTCCTCGCCTGAAGATACCGAGGTTTCGTCGCCCATCACCAGGGCCCAGACATCTTTCTCGTTAAAGCCCATTACGATGCCCTTGGTGCCGGAGGCAAAATGAATCATCTGAGAATTGATGCAGGATGAGAGTCCCTCTATCCGGGCAATGCCCCGGCGGACGTCTTTGACTATCCCGACCTCTTTAATTTCAACTAATTCCCGCCCTAAAGGGCGAGGCACACTATGCCCCTGTTGGGGCTCACCCTCGCCTCGCTTAAGCGAGAGCGGAGCGGGCGTATGGGCGGCGGGCATAACCATAGAATTACTTCCTCATCTCGGAGAGAATTTCCTTGAGCCGATTATTCATGGTGGCATCTATGACCATGTTTCCTATCTTAATGGAAACACCGGCCAGATACTTGCTGTTAGCCGGTTTCTCTGTAAGTTTTGCGGTCTTAGGCGCTATCCCGGAAAATAATTCGTTCAATGACTGTTTCTGGTGGGGTGTCAATGCCAATCTGGACGATATTTCTATCTCACCCTTGCCGGACGCTAATGCCTCCCGGATGCTTTCGGGATTAAGGGACTTGATTTTCTTCATTGCCTCATCCAGGAAATACTGGTGCAATCCGGCGACCATCTTGTCGCTGTCATCCGATGTGGAAAATAACTTGCCTATCACCTCTTCGGTAATTTCGGCCACCCGCTGGTTGTTTGAACGGGCCAACTCATTCTTCAGGTCGTTAACCTCCTGGCGGGCATCGGCTAAAATGCCCTCTTTTTCCTTTTCGGCAGCTACCACTGCCTTGTGTTTCAGACCTGATATCTCTTCTTCCATTTTTTCCCTAATCTTTTGTATATCGCCGGATGCCTCGGCCATCCGTTTCTGGTATTGGGTCTCGGCCTCGTCTAATTTCTTCTTTAATTCCAATTCGCGCTGGAGGTTATTCTGGTTGATGCGCTTGAGCCGCTCTATAGCCGTATTGGACTGGCCGGACAGGACCATCCTCAAAAGAAGCGCCAGAACCCCGGCCACCACCACAAATCCAACTACCAGATAAATACTTAATTCCATAATTCAACTAACCCCCCGCCTTAGGCACAAATATATTAAACAACACCAGCAGGGAAATAAAGGCAATACCGATGGCAAAAATAAAAGCCATGAGCATGGCCATTTGGATTTTAGGAGCGGCTGAAGGATTGCGTCCCAGGGCCTGGATGCTGGCATAGCCCACCATGGCGATAACAAAAGAAGGTCCCAAACTTATGGTCAAGAGAGTCAAGATTAAAGGAACTGTTTCTTGCATTATAGATAATATACACCATTGATACCCAAATCTCAAGAAAAATATGTATTTTACCGCAGAATAAATGCAACTTCCGGCTCTTTTCCTATTTCACCCCCAGGATGCATTCCTCCCACTGGCGCTCGATTACATCTATCTTCGTCTCAAAGACCTCTTCAAAGAGTTGCCGATGCTGCGCGGTGTTGTGATACCCCTGTCTTTTCAGTTCCTCAAAGTAGTCGTTGAACTTCTGGGCGTATTTGCCGCTTTTGTAATTCATAAAGAAATATATCAAACTCCAACTGTGCGAATATTCGTAACTGGTAAAACCGAGTTTGATATTAATGACTTCATCAAAAGAGGAGGCGGTCTTTTCCTTAATCCGCTCCTTCATCGTCTTGAGATGCCCCTGATGGATGATATTGGTTTTCAGTTTAACGCCCTCAAACTTGCTCGTTTCGTAATAACCGGCCAGGCCTTCGTTAATCCAGAGGGGCACGTCCGATCCGGTGACCAGATGGACAAACTGGTGCGTGCCTTCGTGTAACAGCACCAAAGTGGTGTGCGCCGGCTGGTAGTAGGTCATAATCTTGCTGCCCATAAAGACCCCGCCCGAGCCGAATGGCCCGCCGTTTTTCAGGTATTCATCCTGGTTCTTGAAGACAAAGACCTTGAGTTTACGTTCCGGGTCCATATAGAACTTGAATATCCTCGACGCCTCCAGAAAGAAACACTCCATCATATAGCAGACATCATCCAGCGCCTCCTGGGAAAGATTGGCCTTGACGATATAGTGGTTGGTCTCCTTGGTCCGGGCGCTTTCCCAGGTCAATTTCTCGCTGTCTGCGCCGGGTTTGTCTATCATGCCCTTGGGCGCCAGGATGCCCTTTAACGCCTCCAATGCCCGCTCGTCAAATTCCAGCCGCTCCGAATCCTGGGGCGAGACCCATTTGTCCTTGAATTTGACCAGGCCCTTGGACTCCATCATATCATCATAGGTCATCCACTGGCCTTCGTATTTAACGTAGCCCTTTTCCAGGTATAACTTATCCTCGTGCGAAACGATTTGGCCTTCGTAGACCTCAAATCCGCCATCGGGCATCGGTATGTTACGGTAACGGCAGATAAAACGGCTAACTTGCTCTTGCTGTTCCGGGAATCGTTTCAGGCAACTGACTAATATCTTTTCGCCCTCTTTGAGAAGATTGTGGCTGTAACAGAAGAACGACAGGTGCAGGTATTCGGTCTTGGGCGGGTCCTGGGGAAAAAGGTCATAGACCATCTTGGGGGTAATGTCGGTCCATTTCTTGGCATAAACGCTGTCGCTTAGGCCGGCAATAGAGCCCTCAAAGCCGTTCTCATCTGCCTTGGTTATCCAGATGGTCTGATTATTAATGACAATCTTCTGGCGCTTGCCCTTGGCGGATAATCTTTTGGCCAGGTTATCAAACAACGTCTGTTCACACTTTACGTCTTCCAGATAAGAAGTGATATCCTTTTTGAGGTTCTCGTCCTTGATTATCTTGAGAAACGAGGAGAGCGACTTGACTGCCTCGGAATACTGGTAACCCGATATTTTCTGGGTGATTTTAGGTTTCTCGTCGTTCCAGAAATTCGCTTCAGGGGATACCTCGGCGAGAATACTGCTGATGACGAACAAGAGAAATGCGATTAACAGCGGAAGATACTTTTTCATAAAATGCAACCACAGATTACACAGATTACGCAGATTACGTTATTGCGGTCACTGTGTATTTAATCCCGTACCCCCATGATTTTCTATAATTCTCTTTTTACGGAAATAAATCAACAGTATTACCAGCCCGGCTAATAAAGAACCTATGGTCGGTAATATTATATAGAGCTTAAATTCATTCATGGCATAAATCTGGTCCATGGTCACGCTGCGATGCACTCCGTCAGGCATGGGAGAAGAATAATAAGTTTGTAAAAGATTATCTGAAAGCATAAGGGCTATTATTAATAATAATCCCGCTATCACCAGGCCCAACCCGAGATATTTATAGGTCTTTATCTTCATCTGTGCAATCTGTGTAATCTGTGGTTTCGTTATCAAGCGAGTTTAAGGAGTATTTCCAGGCCCCGGCGGAGTTTGACCTCTGAGGTTGCGTAAGAAATTCTGAAGTGGGTATTCTGCTCCGAGAATGCCCGGCCCGGGACAATCAGGACATTATTCTGGGCGGCTTTCTTGACGAATTCCGAGCCGTTATTGCCGGGCGCCTGCGGGAAGACGTAGAATGCGCCCTGGGGCTTTACCAGATTGAATTTAGGTTTCAGGGTTTCGTAAACGATGTCGCGGCGCCGGTGGAATTCCTTGATAACCGCGGACATATCCGTATCTAAGGCCACAATTCCGGCCTTCTGGAACGGTCCGGGCGCGCAGATAAACGACCACTGCTGGAGTATGGCCATCCGTTCTATCAATTCAGTCGGTCCGGCGGCATAGCCCATCCGCCAGCCGGGCATGCCGTATGCCTTGGAAAATCCGTCGGCCAGCAGCGTCTTCTCGTAATATTTCACCGCGCTTTCCACCTCGGTATCATAGACAAATGTCCGGTAGACCTCGTCCGAAATGAGAAGCAGATTATTCTTTTTGCAGATGTCCACCACCAGCATTATTTCGTCCCGGGAATAAACCGTGCCGGTGGGGTTGGAGGGCGTGGTGATGATGATGGCCTTGGTCCGGGGCGTAATGACCCTTTCAAACGCCTCGCGCTTAAGTTTAAAATCCGGATAGGTGTCGGCGTACCGGGCCAGGCCGCCGGTGATATGGATGATGTGCTTATACATCGCAAAGTAGGGGTCGGTAATCACCACCTCGTCGCCGTCCTCCAGGATAACCATCAGGCAAAGGACAATGGCGCCGGCCACGCCTGAAGTAACCATCAGCCCGCCCGGCGCGAATCCGAATCGCTGGGTGAATCTCTGGATGAGTTTATCGCGTAATTCCGGAATGCCCTGGGTGGTGACATAGCGGTTGAATCCCTGTTTGATGGAATCAATGGCGGCGTTTTTGATAACGTCCGGCACCTCAAAATCCGGCTGTCCGATGGAAAGGTCAATCGGGTCTTTAAGGGACCGGGCCAAATCAAATGCCTTCCTGATTTCAGATGCCTCTATCTTAAGCGCGCGTTTAGAAAGCATATACAAAAGAAGAAAGATGAGAGAAAAAAGATGAGAGAAATATTCCCTTTCATCTCTTTACTTTATTAAATAGTGGCGAGGGCGAGGGGACTCGAACCCCCAACATCCAGCGTGACAAGCTGGTACTCTAGCCAAGTTGAGCTACGCCCCCATTAGAGTCCGTTGGAGTCCCACAGGGACGACTTACGGACTCTTACGTCCCGATGTATATCGGGACTTATTTATCAAGTGTTCAATATATTCCTTACTTTTCTCCGCCTTTATTCTCTTCTTATTTATTATTCCGTTACTATTGTCAAGAAAAATAGCAATAGGATTTGCATGGCGAATCTTAATCTGTGCAATCTGCGGAATCTGTGGTTGGCCTCTTCTTCCTCAGAAACGATAACGACGTCTGCCCGTAGTTTCTTAAATCAATCCTTTCCAGTTGCCCCGTGTTATTCAGGGCATCCACGTCCGTCTTATGGCTCCGGTGTTCTACTATTATTATACCGCTTTTAGTAATAATATTATTTTCTGCTATACCGTTGATAACCCCAAACATTTTTCCCCTCGGCTCTGGTTCGTCATAATATTTATAAGGCGGGTCAATGAAGACATAATCAAACCTCTGGCCGGTTTTTAGCGCATACGAAATAATATTAAATGAATCCATCAATAAAACCTTGGCTGAATTTTCCAGACGGAGTTTGACGATGCTTTTCTGGATGGCGTCTATGCAGGCGCGCTGATTATCAATAAAAAGGCAGCGCCGGGCGCCCCGGCTGAGCGCCTCAAGCCCCAAACTACCGGTGCCGGCAAAGACGTCCAGGACGGATTTGCCTTCCATCTGCCAGGCCAGGATATTAAACAGCGAATTCTTCATCCGGGCCAGGGCCGGACGGATGTCCACCCCGGCCGGCGTAAATAAATTAGCGCCTTTATAAAGACCGCCGAGTATTTTTATATTCATTTCAGCGCTTCCTTGCTTCTTCTCAGATGATGATATTTCTGGGCGAAGCGATGGGCTTCGTCACGGACATAAGCCAATAACCTTAATTTATTACTCATCATTATTTTACTAATTACGCCCTGTTTCATCAAATAAACGGTCTCTCTTTTCTTTCCCTTGGCTAACCCGGCAATTACTGGCCCGGTTATGCCCAGCCCGGATAAAACGCCGGCCGCGGCATTGACATGCCCTTTACCGCCGTCAATCAGGAGCAGGTCCACCCCGTTAGAAACGTCTGATGTCCGAGATTTAGTCCCGCCGAGGGCGGGATGGTTATCTCTAATGTCTTCGCTATCGCGGTCACTGCGGTGTTCGCTTCTAACGGGGTCCACCCTGACGTTTTCTCTGGCCAGTCCATAAAACCTGCGCCGGACGATTTCCCTGATGCGGCTGTAGTCGTCAGCCCTGCCCTCGGCGGTCTGCTTTATCTTAAACCTGCGGTAAAGGTTATTCGCCGGCTCGCCGTCAATAAATACCACAACCGAACCAACGGCCTGGGTACCTTTGATATCGGAGATATCAACGCCTTCTATCCGGGCCGGGTCTGAGGCCAGTCCGAGCGTCTCCTTTAGAGATTGCAGTTTTTGCCGGGGCGTTTCAATCAGGAACGCCTCCTCGTAAAACGGCCCTAATTTGCCGGTCTCGGAAATATTATCCAGCGCCTTAATCTGGTCACGGTAGAATGCGGCGGTTTCATAGTCAAGTTGTCCGCTGGCCTGTTTCATCAGCCGCTCTAATCTCCTATTCAAAGATGCCTTATGACCCTTGAGGAAATCCTCCAGCGAGGTTATGGTTTCTTGATAAGACGCCGGGCTGATTTTACCCAAGCAGGGCGCCAGACACAGGTTGATGTGGGATAGGAGGCAGCTCTTGCCGTTGCCTATCTTATGCTTGCACACCCTGAACCTGAAAATCCTCTGCAGGGTCCTCAAGGCACTCCTCAGGTCTGAACTGCTGATAAATGGTCCGTAATAGACGATATTATTTTTACCGCGCTCACGGGTAATAAATGCCCGGGGGAATTCTTCTTTAGTTACAGCCAGCAAGGGAAAACTCTTGTCATCGGTCAGTTGGATATTATATCTGGGTTTGAGTTCCCGGACCAGCCGGGCTTCCAGCAAAAGAGCGTCCAGGTCGCTGTCCGTCTTGCGGAAGGAGATACTCCTCACCTCCTGCATCATAGATTGGGTCTTCGTATCTAGGACGCCGCGGAAATAACTCCGGACCCGGGACTGGAGGTTATTGGCCTTGCCCGCATAGATTATCTTGCCCGCGGCATTCTTCATAAAATAGACGCCGCTGGTCTTGGGGAATTTATTTATCTTGTTCTTTAACTTATTCTGGTTCATATTAGTAACTATCCTGCCGCCAACGGGGTATAAATACAGCCGATATTTACTACTGGCATTTTACCAAGATTATTATTGACCCCGTCAGCCATATTTAATATAATAAATATTTTGGTAATTATAAAAATATACTTGATTAAATTCAGTTTATGAAAAACCCGACTGCCGTGAATTCCGCCGGGACGAATCTGTACAAAATTGCCTTTGACGACTGCAACGACCCTCAGTATATCGTCAATTTTGATACCTTGAGATTTATTGCGGTCAACCGGTCCTTCGCGGCTATATCCGGCTATTCTGAAAAGGCATTGTTGAGCGGATTAAAATACAGCGACCTGGTCCCGGCTGAGGACTTGCCCCGGTTCAAAGATATTATCAAGCGGCGCAAGACCGGCGTGCATTCGGAAAGATATTCCTTCCGGATAAAAACCAGGTCGGGCAAGATTATGCCGGTTGAGGTCAGCGCCCATCTGGTTAAATTGGACCAGCATTATGCGGTTATCGGCTCCTGGAGAGATGTCACCTCAAGACAGGTCTGGGAAAAAAATAACCGGGAAAAGGTCTCGGAACTGGCTTTAGCCAATAACCGGATTCTGCTGCTGACCGAGAAAATAAAGGATGTGCCTAAACTGACCTCGTCGCTCCTGAAGATGCCGACCGAGGAGCACCTGATTAAGCATATCTGCACGGCCCTGTGCGACCGCCGGCAACTCAATTATGAATTCTGCGCCATTTACCTCCTGAACGAACACTACCTTGACTACGGTTACAGCAAAGGCGTAAGACCGCGGGTCTGCCGTAATGAAATGACCTTGCCGCCCAGGATAGACATCCGCAAAAACCATACTATCGCCAAGGCCTTCCGCAATTTCCTGGCCGACCGGAACATATTCTGGGACAGCGCCAAGGGCTGTATTATCCTGCCTTTAGCCGGCCGGGAAAAGATTCTCGGTTTGATACTGCTCCGGATAAACCCCAAAGAGCAGGAACTGATGGAAGCCAATCCGGCCGCCAAAAAAGGTTATTACGATGTCCTGGAAACCCTGACCAATTCCATCGGCCTGGCCATAGAAAACATCCGCCTGTCCGAGGCCCTGAAAATCCAGTCCATCCGGGACGGCCTGACCGGCGTTTTTAACCGCCGGTATTTTGAGAACACCTTTACCGAGGAATTCCAGCGCGCCAAGAGGTATAAACGCCGCCTGTCCCTGCTCTTCCTTGACCTGGATAAGTTCAAGGCCATCAACGATACCTACGGCCACAAACAGGGCGATATCATATTAAGAGAGGTGGCCGGGTTGCTGCAACGCAATTCCCGCAAGATTGACTCGGTCTGCAGATACGGCGGCGATGAATTCGCGGTTATTCTGCCGGAAACCGACTGGAAAGGCGCCTCGCTCAAGGCCAGAAATATCTCCACCCATGTCCAAACCTACCGGTTCACCAATATCACCAACCCCAAAAATCCGTTCAGGATAGCCATCAGCATCGGCATCAGCGTTTTATCGGACGCTATTAATACCGCCGATGATATGATTATTGAATCGGATAAATTGCTGTTCAAAGCCAAGAAAAGAAACCCTCATGCGCTACGAAGACCCAATTTACCGCCCGCCGTCCGAAGCAGATAGTTTGCTGATTCAGGCCACCATCGGATGCCCCCACAATAAATGCACCTTCTGCGGGATGTATAAAGGCAAAAGATTCCGCATCCGACCGGTTGATGAAATTAAAGAAGATATCCTGACGGCCCGGAAATTATACGGCGATGCCTTTGACAGCGCTTTTTTCCCGGACGGCAACACTATTATAATGAGGACTTCCCAATTGGAGGAAATCTTCACCTTCGCGCGCCGGACATTTCCTAATCTCAAGCGGATTACGCTCTATGCCTCGGCCAAATTCCTGAAACTAAAGTCATTGGCAGACCTGAAACGGCTCAAAGTAGCCGGGCTTAACCGGCTGCACAAAGGATTGGAAAGCGGGAATGACGAAATACTGCGGCGCATCCAAAAAGGCGCTGATTCCAAACTGATGATATCCACCGGCCAGAAAGTCAAAGCCGCCGGCATAGAATTAAGCGAATACGTCCTGGTCGGCATCGGCGGTGCGGAATTATGGGCCGAGCACGCCCAGGATACAGCCCGGGTGCTCAATGCAATCAACCCGGACTTCATCCGCCTGCGCACCTGGGTGCCGGTGCCCAATGCGCCATTATATGAAGATTATCAAAGCGGTAAATTCCAACTGCTCTCGCCGCACCAAGCGCTCAAGGAAACCCGGCTGTTGCTGGAAAATCTTGATGTCAGCAGTTTATTCTTGAGCGACCATATTTCCAACTTTGTCAACCTGTCCGGCCATCTGCCCCGGGACAAGCAAAACATGCTCGACAAGATAGACCGGGCATTAAAGATGGACGAATCATCATTCAGGTCTGAAATAATAGAGCACCTGTAGATAAAACAGGATTCACCACTGGCGCCAAAAGTCACAAAGATGTCATTCCCGCGAAAGCGGGAATCCAGAAGACCAAGATAAAACTAAACAGGGACTCTTAAGAGACCTTTACGAGACCGTATCTCAAGTCTCTTAGCAGTCTCGTTCAAGTCCCTGTTATATCTTATTCGTGCGATTCGTTCCATTCGTGATATTCGTGTTCTCTTTCGTGTCCATTCGTGGTTACACAATATAGCCGATAACATACGGATTGAACGTGACACTCACGTTCCCGCTCGCATCCGTAAACGAATACTGAAAACTCCCGGCAGTTATGGGAACAATCACCTGTCCGCCGTAGACCTGTCCGACATTGCGCGCCTCTACGCCAATCGCATAACATTCCTGCTGGGTTGCATCGCGCCTCAAGCGGCAGTTAATAAAGCCCTGGGGCGGCGGGGCAATACTCTGCTGGACCAGTTCCACCTGCAGGAGCAGGGCCGTGGCCTCTGCCGGAATACCCGGATTCGGGGCGCTCGGCATCCAGTCCTGATTTCCGCTGACGATTAAACTGGTCAACTGGAGCCGGGTCGGCAGGAAGGTGATTTGACTTCCGCCACCCGCGCCCGGCGCCAGCTTTTCGGCTGTCACCGCGCCATTCTGGATTTCCCCGGTTCCGATAGCATTATTGGCAATCTTTCCCTGGGTAATTGTGTTGGTGGCGATTTTAGAGTTGGTGATGGTCGCATCCCTTATCTTCTCGGCTGTCACTGCCTGGTTTGCCAGCTCATCCGTATCCACCGCCCCGGTCGCCAGATGCCGGCGCTCCACGCAATTGTCTGCCAGCTTAGCCGCTGAAATGGAATTATCCGGTATGCCCACAGATGGCACATCATCGCCCAGCTTGGCCAGGGTCACGGCCTTATCGGCAATATCCTCGGTCTTGACCTGCTGGTTCTTGATATCGCGCGACTCGATGGTCTCATCCGCTATTTTATCAGAGGTCACCGCGCCTTCGGTTATCTGGGGCGTGGTCACCTGCCCGCTCCCGAAATATCTTGGATTGTATGTCATATAATTAATCCTTTCTACAACAGGATTTAGCGGATTTATCTGATTTCCGTTTAATCCTGTTTAAGTACCCGGTGCGTTCCAGTAGGTACTCCCGACCAGTGTTTCGCACAGGGCCTGTTGTTAAAAACGGGATTCGGGGCGTCTCGAGCCGCCCTTTCATCCCTTTAGAGCCAGTTAGATTTTAGTCGTTACAGGCTCTTATCCCGACTATTTCGTCGGGGCACGACCTTACGGTGTCGTCAGTCCCACCTGCACATGCAGATACAGCCGCGCTTCGGCGTCAACCGCCCAGATGCAGAAACACTTATCCGCTCCGGTAGTCAGCACGAAGGCATCGCACTTGGCGATGTCGCGCAGACCGTTCAGGACCGAGGCGTTGAGCGTATTCTGGGCCAGCCGAACGCTATCCGTTCCGGCATAGTCCGCGAACAACCCGCTCTGGACCAGCCTCTGTTCCAGGGCCGCCTTGAGCACCGGCTCTTCGCCGTCTCGGGCGATGTCGTAAGGCGCGCCGTCCTGGTAATCGCCTTCAGCCAGCCAGCCGCTGGCGTGCATCTCGCCGACCATAAAGGCCGTAGCCACAGTCGCCGGCCCGCGTCCCCGGACCTTGTCACCGGTGAAACGCAGTGTGGTGGCGCCCATCTTCAGGGCCCACCAGTCCTTGGCGTTAGCCACGGCCGCCTTGAAGGCCGTTGCCCCGTTGCCCAGCTTCTCGGTCAGATTGCTGACCCATTTGCTGAACGACCCGGCCAGCTTCTTCTGGCGCAGGGCCTTAATGACCTCGGTAGTCCGCCCGCCCTTGCTCCGGTAAGCCGGATTCAGGACATTGGCGTACTCGTTGGTGGACGGATTAGCCAGTATGTCAAAGAACGCCCCATCGGTCGGCATCTTGGCCATCTGGCGGTCCAGCATCAGCTGGGCGCTGTTACCCAGATTGTCCGACCACTTGTTCGGCATATCGCCGGAAACCTCGCGGTTCGGCGCCGGGTAAAGCCGCAACTCAAATTTCTTATCAAATGCCATCTTAATCACCCCCTCTCATTGGCTGTTACAGTTCAAATGTTAATGCATGCATGTTTACTTCTTGTTCCTCTTTTCCAGATAATCCAAAAGCATTTCCACTATCACCTGTATTACTTTTCTCCAAAACCCAGACATCGCTTCGAACATTGCTACCACCTCCTTTTTAATAGAGCAATGACCGCGCAGCGCACACCACAGTGGACGCGTAGCGATTATCATCCGCCAAAAATTAGACATCAGCCTCATACAAATCACCTCCCATCCTCGGTTCTATCTCCTGAATCAAATCCCAATAACCCTTAGAAAACCGACGGCCTGTTCCGTATTTATCCAGCCACTCATCCCAGAGCACAAACATGAGCACCTCGATAATCTGCTGTTTCAGATGCGGATAGACCCGGGCCAGGGCTTTTAGATCCTTGGCGATATCCTGCCGGATAGCCGGCTTGTTGTCCGCGGCGAACTCCAGCAGGCGCTTAAGCGAGCCGAAACTGCGCAGGATATAGAGGTAGGGACGGACCAGCCGGAACGACGCCTCGTAGAGACCGGGCTGGTCGTAGAACTGCTCCTTCAGGAACTCAAAACTCGTGTAACTATCTGCGTGTTTCCTTTTCATATAAAACCTCTCTTTCTTACTCGCTGTTAAACTTTAGTTGTTACAGCGAGTTAGACCCCGCAGAATTGCGGGGCATTCATTGTTTGTGGTTATCCAAGAAATTATAAATTTCATTTATCGGCACAACCCCAGCCATTGTGGTGACCAGTTGTCCATTGTAAACCTTAACCCATACCGCTATACCAATGACTTCATATGTCCGGGCGTCGTAGACAGGTCCACCTGAATTTCCTGGAAGTATGGGAGCGGAAATCTCGTAACATGAACCACTGAAGGCACTGAGGCACCCTGAAGAAGGCCGGGGCGGAAGACCCAAGGAGCATCCAACCGCCCATATAGGAGTAAATAGATACGGAGTATAATTCTGAGGCGCTAATTTTGCTTTTGTCACAGAGCCACAGAGGCCACTGAGAAGAGCCAGGTCTTTTGCAGTATCTGTTATAACTACAGTTGCTTGTATTTCTTTTGTTACAGGATAAAAGAACTCTATTGTTACACTGGATTCATCCTGGACGACATGTGCTGCAGTTAAAATATATATCTGTTCTGTGTTTTCAGTGTCTTCTGTGGTGAATACTACTCCTGAACCCGTCGAGCATCCCGCAGTTATTCTTACTGTTGGATATAGAAGTTTCTCATATTCATCCTGATATGGATGCCTTGGTTTTTCAGGCGCCTTTATTATTACTATTTCTGTCTCTGTGGTCTCAGTGTCTCTGTGGTAAAAACTCGTCCCCAGGAGAACTATCAGTGCAATCCCTAATATCTGCGTTAATCTGCGTACCATAACCCACCATCCTTTCTTTATGGAGACGGTTGGCCTCTGCGGGCTCTGTGCCTCAGTGGCTAATCTTTTGTTTCTCCATAAGGAGGGGGTCATATGAACCCTTTTCCTATAAATCTGAGGCGAGTATTTTCGCTATTTTGCCATATTTATGAGGGAATATAAGGGGTTAAAGAAAATGCAAAAATCCGGGCAGGCCAAAAACGCAGGACTCGTTTTCCTCTAAGTGAGGGGGATAGGGGGTAGTACCCCACCCTAGCACCCTAAGGCCGGACAGATAGCCTGATTTATCAGGGCATATAGCCGAAATGATTAGGTCAGATAGCCCGATTAGTCAGGCAGGATAGCCGAAATGATTAGGTTAGATAGTCCGATTAGCCGGGCCATATAGCCGAAATGATTAGGTTAGATAGCCCGATTGATTAGGTCAGATAGTCCGGTTGATTAGGTCAGATAGCCTGATTAGTCGGGCAGGATAGCCGAAATGATTAGGTCAGGTAGTCGGTCTGGTTGGGCCAGATAGTCTGATTAGTTGGGTCAGATAGCCGGAAAATGAGGGGTGGATAGTGGGGATAAAGAACCGGCCGGCCGGCGCTATTCCGATTGGCGGCCTATTTCAATAACTTGCGGGCCAGGTTGTGCAGTTCCGGATTGGCCAGGGCCAGGACCTTTTTCTTGACCACCCGCGAGAAATATTCCGTCTCGGTCTTAGTGAGTTTTTCGCCCTGCAATTTCTTCAGGAACAATGACTTTTGCCCGGCGGAGAACAACTGGGACAGGGCATATTCCAGCCCGGCCTCTGATTTCAGCGCCATCAGGTCATTGAGATTTGATTCTGAACCCTTGAGATACCGGTTAAAGGTGTTTTTCAGCCGTTGGCCGGACATTGAATAATCCTTTAACTTTAAATCGTGATTACGCGTCAATGAGTTGCGGAATTGCTCCAGTTTGCCCCTCAGTTCTTTGGTCAGCATTTGATGGAGTTTTTCGGCCCAGGCAAACTTCAGGCCCAGCGCCTGATACAGGGCCAGCGACATCAGTACCAGCAGTTTAAAATATACCCGGTCCGCCGGCTTCAGATATTGGCTGGTCCGGCCGTAAGAGAAGAGATTCCGCTCGGAACTGTTGGCCAGCGCCACCGGAAACCCCTCCCAGAGCCGCAGGTCGCGGGACTGCACCAGCCGGGCCAGGGTCAGATTGGCGTCCACCATTGATTCCGGCTCCATTAACTTAAAACCCAGACTGCTTAGGTTGTTCAGCAATTCTTTGTCATTCATTGATTAACTTCTCCTTCTTGAGGATACGCCAAAAATGCTCCAGATTCTTCAGCACGGCCTCTTCCGAGGTATCGTATTGAGCGGTGGCTTCGAACCGGCTCCGGAGCTTGGTGAAATCTATCTCCCTGGTTTTGGCCCGGATTAAGGCCAGGCAGTCGTCAATATCCACCTGAGTAAACCGAAAGAGCTTGCTGATAATCAGGTCATAATGATTAAGCATGCCCAGATAAATCCGGCTGAACTCCTTAACCAAAACGTGGTTACCCGGCTCCAGCGGCGACTCCAGAAGTTCGGTCGTATGAATCCGCTTGTACCGGAACAGGTCGAATATAAAACCATCGTCCCGGCTCCAGCCGTAGGCCTTGACCGGCTTATAGCCCAGTTGGTCCAGGGTCTTAATCAGGTAGTCGTATTCGGCCTGGACCGGCACCAGCAAATCAATATCCTTGGTTGAGGGCTTGATGCCCTGGAGCGTTAGGGCCGTGCCGCCGCAGGCAATCAGATGCACGCGCCGCTTGAGGAAATCGTTCCAGACCATCAGCCGGCCGAACAACCCGCCTTTATCTATTCTGTAATCCATAAACCTGAATAATTATTAATATTATGGCCGTTACCCTCACAGGCTAGATTTTAGCTGGCCGAGAGGGTTACGGCAGGTTATCCCGCTACGATAAACCGCCTATCCCGTAAAACGTTACACATAAAGCGGGGCACAATATATTGTATAATTTAATACAATCCTTTGTATGTATATATACAATAATTAAAACACTTGTCAAGTAAAATATTTATTTTTATGCGGGATTTTAACCGAATGGTGCCCCATCCGGGTCTTAAGGGCTGTTTCTCCAAAGCGTGGCCTTAAATGCCGGGCCAGCGGAAATTAGCCGGGCTGAAACAGACCATCCTGGCCGTTAGGCAATATGTCAGGTATTGAGGTATTAGGAAAACGATGCCTTGCGAAGTCGCAGCGAAGTCCCGATTATTTCGGGGTAATGCAGATAAATCAAGGGTTATAAAATATGTGGTCTGTCCCACTGATGTGCGATACTTACTCTTTCAATTATATAGCAGATTCCTCAACCTCAAATTCTGGGACCTCTACCGAATTTCCCTTACCCCAAAGTATCTCCCAAATTAACCACTTAGTAAGAAATGATTCTATTTTGAATATAGTTTTAGCATCTTCTTCTAGAACTTTTTCTCCTTTATGTAAGAATCTGTTTCTTTTGTTTTTCATTTGTATGATTAAACTATATTGCTTAAAGTTTATCTGGCCAGAGAGGCTAAGAATTTCTACTGCTCTGTCGGCTGTATAATTTTTTAGTTTATTTTTCCTGTCTCCAATAATTTCAGTAGATTTTTGTTCCAGGAACTTATCCCACAAATAATTTATAAATTTTTCAATAACCATCCATCCCATTATAAACGTTTGATTGTATTCGGATCCTTGTAAATAAGAATATGACTCCAATAAATAAATCAGAAGCTCTGCTATGGTCTCATTTTTTGTAAAAAGTTCGGCTTGCTTTATTGTTTCTTTTACCTGTTCTTCAGAAATCTCTCTTGTTATATTAAAATCATAGCCAGTCCTTTGCTTAGGCGTAAATTCACCTTCAAATGCGGTGGTTCTTAATGAAACATGCATCGGCATGCTTCTACTGCCTATTTCTGATTTATCTGGAGATATTTCTGCTGTGCCTAATTCTAATTCTTTTACAGCGTAAAATGGGATATTGAGAAGTAACGCCGTAGCCATTATTTCATTCAACATCTTTAAGGCTTGAGTTTTCTCGTTAACGCCAATCGCAATAAATCCATTTTCGTTAACAACAATCTTACATCCTCTGTATTCTATATCAAAAGATTTTTTAGGCCACATGAATACCCTGGAATCAAACGCTTTTTCTTCAAAACTTGGATTGGGCTTTTTGCCAATCCAAATTGGGGGATAGAAGTAAGTTCCAAAACCTTTTATTGAAACTGGAGGAGTTTGTTGAGGGGCAGAAACTGGTTGGTTCTGAGATTTTACTCTATTTGTTGCATAACCTATGATTTGACTGATTATTTTTTTGTATCGAGTTGCTGAACATTCCCGCTTGCTTTCCAGGAAAAAGAATCATCTGTAAGTCTACGTTTCATTCCAATTCCAGCTTGATACAAGTTCTGTTTAGAAAATATAGTGATAAAGGCTCCTCCTTTGAAGCTTCTCAACAAGTCAATAAAAAGCCCTTCAAGTAACGTAGCATATATTCGCTTAGATTCATTTTTGCTAATCCGTATTTCGTCTTCCGGTAGTTTCCGCTGCCATTTTTCATCTTTTAATTTTTCCTTTAATTTTTCTGATGCTTCATTTGAGTCGCTTTCATTAACGATTATATCTAAATCAGGCTTGTCTTTAAAGTGCGTAAAAATGAAAAGTTGATCCTGTATCATTAAACCGTGATTCTTAATAACAAAGACTTCTACTTGTAAAGGAGAACTTAAATTGTCAAGGTTGCTTACATTTTCTTTGTCTTGTTTCGAAAGTTTGGCATACTCTGTACGAAAATCTTGAACTAAATGTCTAATCCAATTTTGCATAATAACCTTAATTCGGGGGACACCATACTCAATTCCCCCCTACCCCCTAACCTCCGCGTGTTCATCCTTGGTCAGGCAGATATAGGTGTCTTTCTTGTCTTTAGCGATTCCCACTCTGCGCTTACGTCCTCGTGGGACACGTCCTCGTGGGACAGACCACACATTTTCTTTCCCTTTATTTACGCGGGTTCTAAGACGCAGTTTCGCTAAAACGCCCCTATTTTTTAGAACCCTGCTCCTTCCGGTAAATTGCTTGTTCAACCTCGGTCAGGCAGAAGGCGTATTTTTTAGGGCCAGCCGCCTCGGCGGGGTTTTCAAACATCCTCAGCTTGCCCTCGCAGGCCAGCCAGCCGATACCCATCGCTGTATAGTCCTGCTTCGCCTTTATCCGTTTTTGTATCAGGTCGGATGTCAGGCGGCATTCTTTGGCGGTTTTGCCCGCCTGACCTTGCCCGTCGGGCAGGTCTTCCGCGCCTAAGCAATGCCATATCTGGCCGGCAGTTTCACCGACCTTGTGGCGGAACTCTTTCGCTGATTGCCTTTCTTCATCGGTCATTTCATAGTGCAGCTCCCAGGCCGGTTCGTTATAGGGCGATTTTTCAAGATAGGCGGCCCGTCCGATTTTGACCAGTTCATCCATTTGTTCCTTTATCACTTCAGGGCTCAGCCCGGTTTGGTCAGCTATTCGCTGGATAGTCCAAACGCTTTGTTTATAGAGGTAGTCCCATACTTTACCGGCGGCCTGGCCGATAACTACTTTCGGGTCTACTTCTTTCCATTGCGGCTGTTGAACGGTTTTCTTCGGCATATTTTTCTCCTCCTGTTTATCTGCGCAATCAGCGTCATCTGTGGTTGCACTGATGATAATCTGGAGACACATACTACTCATTGGCACTATACCTTTATTCGCCTGTTAAATCAACCTTAATCCTCTTTTTTATGGCCTTTCTTTTTCTTGTCGCCACTCAGGCGCTTTTTGTTCTTTTCATACATCTTTTCCAGGCCCAGAAGCCAGTGGCTGATGGTATTCGGGCTTTCGCCCAAATCAGCGGCCATGGCCTTTATCACCCCGCCGCACTTGGCCAGCGATTTCAGGCGTAACAGCTCCTTTACTCCCGGAAAATTCAGGCATTGGATGGCCTGGAATACGCCGATTAATAATTTGCGGAATCCCTCGTGCTTGCGCTCAGGTAAGTCCGAGGACAATTCGCCGTCGTTCTTGGCCTGGAATATGTCGAATTTAGACGGTCCGGATGCTTTGCGGCGTGATGGGCCGTTCCGGGGATTTTTGGTTTCCCCTGGCTTATCTACCGGTTTTTCAGGACGCTGGTCGCTCTCATCAAAGAAGTTTTCATCATTGCGTGCCGGTTCCTTAAAGTTGTTATCCGGAGTGGCACAACATATTTAATCGCCTCCCCCCAAATCAGGGGGAACCAAAAGTGTCAGGTCATCCGGGTCAATCCGGACGGCCGCCGTTTTTCTGGTTTCTCCTTTCTAGTTTTAATCTGGGGAATCTGTGTAATCTGTGGTTCCCCTCCATATATATGAATGTTTGAGCACCCCTAAAAACTGCAATCAATCTCAATTTTTCTCAGTATTTATGCGGTTTCCAGGGCGTTTCCCTCCACTTATATAAACCAAAAAGAAGACGAAAAGTTGCTATGAAAATGAGATTTGTAAGCAGATTTAGCGGATGGGTAATCAGGTGTATTTATCCGCACGTTTTATTCCTTAGACGCAGTTAATTGGGCAACGGTGGGGATGCCGGCCGAGCCCGCCGGCAGGATGCCCAGCCGGACGTAAATCGGATGGATGGATTTTCTGATTTTGCCGAGTTGAGAGGCAAAGACCAGCGCGGCCAGGATGCAGACCCCGCCCCCGATAGCCAGGATGGCCGGCGCGCCGATGACGCTGGCCACGCTACCGGCCAGCAGGATGCCCAGCGGCATGATGCCCATAAAGGCCAGGGTAAACAAGATCATAACCCGAGATAATCTGGGATAATCTGGGGATAATCTGGGATAATCTGGTAATCTGGGGTAATCTGGGGACACAATACTAGTTAATTTATTGCACACTCCTAAATAATAAGTTACAATAATAACACTATGGCACGATTAGCCAAAGCCGTTATTCCGGGGATTCCGCACCATGTTACCCAAAGAGGCAATCGCAGACAACAGGTATTTTTCCGAGATGCTGATGACATATAGGTTAAACAGGAGGAAAACTAGTATTGTGTCCCCAGATTAAGCAGATATTTCTCATATAGTAGGTTATGTTGATGCGTTTATTTTTGAGCCACATTTTTTATACCCAGACTTAATTGTTTTTAGTCCATTAGCAATAGAAAATGAACAGGAAAATTCTCTTTTTGCGTTACTTGCTCATGAGTGTGCGCATGTTGTTCTTGGACATGCAATAGAATCGCCTGTTGAGCCAGAACCGGAGGCTGATGCCGTAGGAAGTTATATATATACTTTACGTTAGTAAAATGAAAGGAACGATTACTATGATAAACTGGAAACGGTTAATGATAACATTGCTTATAGTAATAAGTGCTAGTTGTATTTTGTTAGTGCCTAGTATTTGTCGCGGCGTAAGAGCAATAGATATTAAATGCAGGCTAAATTTATTAGCAATTAGTGATGGGTTGGGTAGATATTTTGAGACGAATAAATATTATCCTCAGCAGATAGAGGAAATTAAGCAGTATTTATTGGAAAGAGGATTAAATGCAGAATTAATATTTAAATGCCCTGCGGACAAAGATAAAGTCAATAAAATAGACTATGAATATTTTTCTATTAGTCGTGCTGATGCGACTGAAACAACGGTACTAGTATATGAAAAACAAAACAATCATTATATTGGTTGGTGGGCATTTGGATTAAAGGCATACAATGCCAGACATGTTTTAATCAGTGATGGCAAAAACAAGGATATAAAATTATACTCGGATGACGATTTCAAGGTACTATTAGACAAACATCAACGCAAGCCGGATAAGGAAAATAAGTAATCCAAGATGATTTCTATTTACGATAAAGAAGACAATCGGTCGTATAGTGCCAGAGGGACACTTCCCACCGCCGGAATCCCTTTACTTTCCTATCCCGCGTGTCTTGTGCCAGAGGGACACTTCCCACCGCCGGAATCCCTTTACTTTCCTATCCCGCGTG
>ERZ1292633.648-Hain-H41-02um-R1-648-length-39568-cov-11_pt1 | contig 39568 bp, 36 predicted proteins | sample MGYA00564406_ERZ1292633 | MGnify/ENA primary metagenome ERZ1292633 (study PRJEB36523, sample SAMEA6512639) | groundwater metagenome | collected 2019-01-08 | study: AquaDiva: Metagenomics assemblies of 32 groundwater samples
AAGGTACGATGTGAAAGTTCAGGAGATGTTACAATAACTGAAGTGGCTGAGGCGACTGTAACTGTTACAGCACCTCCCCCTACTTTAACTTTATCATCGGATTTAACTCTAACATCTCCAAATACTTATTCTGTTACAATGCCTGCTAATTCTTCTAAACCAACTACATTAACAGTGACTAGTAGTAATTTGGACACAGGTGTTGATCTTCTTGCTGATAGAGGGAATACAGTAGCTACTAGCTTGCCCCTAAATCCTAGAACTGTTTCTAAGAATATACCTTCAACCAGCATTCTCACAATTGATAGTCCAACTCAAAATGTGACCATAACTGTTACTGCAAGTGGAACGGGATTGGATGGAAGCAATCCAAATTCAACTATAAAAATTAATGTCACCGTAACTTCACCTAAACCCAACCTCACCGCATCAGCTCCAACTCAAAATACAGCAGTTGTAGGTGTTGAAAAAACTTTTACTTCAAGAATTTCAAATAATGGTACTGTTTCAACCGGGACTGGATTTTACAATATATTCCAAGTTGCTCCGGATGTGGATGGAATAGATGCATATGATCCTGTTTCAGCAGGTTCAATGTTAGAAATTGAGGAAAGTAAGGAAAGAACAGCAACTGCTAAATATACTTTTGATACTGCTAAAGAATATTCTGTAAGATTTTGTGCAGATAACGACACTTCTTGGAAAGGAACCATTGATGAAGGTAGTGTTGCTAATGAAGGGGATAACTGTAGTGCTTGGACGACGGTAACGGTGACGGCGGCACCTATCAATGGCACTTGTGGCACTGCTAGTGGAACAAATACTTCAACTATACCAACTACAAATCTATGTGCCACGGGTACTGCGTCAACTGTTTCTGGTACTGGTCCTTGGACTTGGAGTTGTAATGGTTCTAATGGAGGAACAAATAATACGACTTGTAATGCTAAAATACCTACATCAGGAACTTCAAGTCTTCTTTCTACCTCTTCTTGTACCATAGCTAAAAATGCATCCACTTGTGCTGTTAAAGTTTCTTGGGTTGTCACTAACCCAGTTACAAGTGCTACCACAGCAATAACACACGACAATCCTGCCAACACCACAGTTCCTGGTACTTCTGCTACCTCAGGATCTAATGTAAGTGCAACCATTAATTATGGTACAGATGGAAAAACCAATTTTTATCTCTATCACAATGGATATCCACTAGCTGGTCCCGAAGTAGCCACTGCTTCCTGTATAGCAGGTACATCATGGGATAGTACAAATGGTAAATGTAAAGAAAATCCTCTCCCATCCTGTTCTCTTACTACTACGAACTGTACTGTTACAGACGGTGCATCTACTTGTTCCACTAAAGTTACTTGGACTACAGCCAACATACCAAGCACAGATACCATAGCAGTAACAAAAGATAAGCCTGTTGCAAATACTTCCGTTTCCACAAATGCATCTGGTACTGATGTAAGTAATACTATCGCTTATGGAACAACTAATTTCTATTGTTATTATAGTGGTAGTGCAACTCAACTTGCCGGCCCTGTTCCAGCGGTTGCAACTTGTGTTTCGGGTACTGGATGGGACAGTACTAATACTAAATGTGCATCTTACACCATTACTTTCAATGGCAATGGTAATACCGGTGGTTCTACAGCTATTCAAACTATTGCAAGTGGAGCTACTGCAGCTTTAAGAGCTAATGGTTTTACAAAATCTGGCCATACATTTGCTGGTTGGGCGACTACTGCAAATGGATCAATTGCATATGCTGATCAAGCTAATTACATAATGGAAAGCTCCAACGTTACTCTTTATGCACAATGGACAGCTGCATCTGTCACCTCAGGGACTCTTACAGGAAGTAATTGTATAATTACAACTACTGCAAGTACTTGTCCCACTTCTTTAACATTAAATGTTACAAACCCAGTTGCTGGAGCTCAGACAAATGTTACTAAGCCAACAAATGTTCAAGTTATTTCAAATGCTACAATTAACAACACTTTTCCTAAAACAGTTACAGGTATAGTTGTTGATTATCCTTCTACAACATTTTATCTAAATCATAATGGTGGTACTCTCACTAATCCTGGAACTACAATAACAGCTTCTTGTGATACTGCTAATAATTATGTTTGGGATGGTGGTAATTTAAGATGTAAATTAAGTGGTGGAGGTTCACCAGGTATTGATCTAACTGCTTCCGCCCCAACTCAGAATACAGCTACAAAAAATGTGGCTCAAACTTTTACTTCAACAATTTCAAATATAGGAACTCTTTCTACTGGAGATACTTTCCGTAATTCTATGCAAGTAGCAGAAAGTGAAAATGGGGGAAGTCCCGGGTATCCTCTTTATGCTTCCTCTCCTCTTACTTTACCAGTACTTGGTCCTGGAGAAACAAATACTGTAACTGCTACATATACATTTCCCATTACTAAAAAATATTCTGTTCGATTCTGTGCTGATAATAATATTAATATGATGGGACTTATTGATGAGGGGACGAATGAAGGAAATAATTGTAGTGCTTGGGTAAACGTTACAGTATCTGATCCAGGTCCTCTTGTTGATGGACAGTGTTCTGCAACTCATTATTTCTGCACTACAGGCACAAATCCTGCTGGTAATTTTACTGGGGGTACTAATGTAGATGGAGCTACCTCTTGGACCTGGAGTTGTAATGGTTCTGGTGGAGGAACTAATGCTACTTGTTCAGAACAAAAGGTACCAATCAATGGTGTTTGTTCAACCACTCATTATAACTGTACTTCAGGTAGCAGTATTAATAATGTAGACGGTGCCACTTCCTGGACTTGGAGTTGTACTGGTGCAGATGGTGGGGGAGATATCTCTTGTTCACAATCCAAAACTAAAAAACCAATCTTTAAAGAAGATTAAAAAGTTGATTTAGTCAACTATCAAAAAAATCTCCCATTAGGGGGATTTTTTTGATATACTATATAGATATGGTAATTGACGAAGAGCAATTTAAAAAAGTTATTTTAGATTCTGGATTAATTACGCGCTCTGAACTTGAGCTATCGGCGGAAAAAGCGCAGGAAAAGAAACAGAAACTCAGCGATATTTTATTGTCAGAAGGAAAAATATCTGAGACTGATTTAAAACGAATGGAAGCTTATGTTTTAGAAATTCCTTTTGTTAATTTAGAAAAAGAAAAAATAAATTTCGCTATCCTTTCTCTGATTCCTGAGCCGATAGCCAGGAATCACAATATTATTGCTTATAAAAAAAGTGAAGCCGGCTTAGAAGTGGCTATGCTGGACGTGGATGACTTACCAATGATTGATTTTATCAAGAAACGAGCTGGAGAAAGAATTTTACCTCGGCTTACTGATTCTGATTCAATCAAATCCGCGCTTGTGCAGTATAGAAAAAGTTTGCAAGCTGATTTTGACAATATTATTCAGAAAGAGTCTCTTTCACTTAAAACTGATTCTGAAAAATCTGCTTCATTCACTGAAGGCGAAGAAGAAAAAGAAAAAACAGAAGCGGAATTAAAAGCGTTAGCTGAAGATTTGCCGGTAATTAAAATTGTTGATTCCTTAATTTTTCACGCTATCTTACAAAATGCTTCCGATATTCACATTGAACCCGGGGAGAAAGATCTAACCGTAAGGTATCGCATAGATGGTATCTTGCATGATGCGATGATTTTGGATAAAAACGCCGCGCCCGGTATCACTACTCGTATTAAAGTGTTAGCCAATTTAAAACTGGATGAAAAGAGATTGCCACAGGACGGAAGATTTAAAATAGAACAAAATGGAGAAAAATTTTCTTTTCGTGTTTCTACCTTGCCTACTTTTTATGGAGAAAAAACAGTTATCAGAATTTTGAAAGAAAATGCTAAAGGTTATTCTTTGGAAGGTCTTGGTTTTCACGGCGAAGCTTTGGAAAGAATTCATGATTCTTTAAAACAAAGAATTGGGATGATACTTGCTACTGGTCCTACCGGAAGTGGAAAAACTACCACTCTTTACACTATGCTTGAAATTTTAAACAGGCCAGAGGTCAATATTTCTACCGTAGAAGATCCGATAGAATATCAAATGCCCAGAGTAAACCAGACCCAAGTCAAACCAGAAATTGGTCTTACTTTTGCCAACGGACTTCGTTCTTTGCTTCGTCAAGATCCTGATATTATGATGATTGGAGAAATTCGCGATGGCGAAACGGCCGGACTGGCTATTAATGCGGCCCTTACCGGGCATCTTGTTTTGTCCACTATCCACACTAATTCGGCGGCTGGAGCTATCCCAAGAATGATAGATATGGGAGTTTTACCTTTTTTGATAGTTTCAACAGTGAAAACGATTATTGCTCAAAGATTGGTACGAAAATTAATGTCCAGTAAAGAAAAATATTTTTTATCAGCAAACGAACTAAAGAATTTAGCCAAACTTGTTGACTTAGATCGGATGTTGCAAATGTTGAAGGATGAAAAAATTATCGGGCCGAAAGATACATGGGAAAAAGTTCCTTTTTACAAACCGGTAAAAAACAATGAATCTCCAGACGGATATTCAAATCGTCTTGGAATACATGAAGTTTTGAAAGTCACAGCTTCCATCAAAGAATTGATTATTCGCGGAAGTTCTCAAGATGAAATGGAAGCGCAAGCCAAAAAAGAAGGAATGATGACTATTTTAGAAGATGGAATTTTTCAAGCGGTTTTAGGAAATACCAGCTTAGAGGAAGTATTTAGAGTGGTTTCTGAATAGCAGAATTTCAGAATTCAAAAAATTTCTGAGCCTTCGCCCTCGGAGTCATAAGGACAGGGGACCCACGACTCTTAAAATTTTTTAATTCTGAAATTCTGCTAAAAATAAACAGCTATGCTTTTTACATACAAAGCAAAACTAAAAAATGGAGAAATTTTTGAAGGGACGATGGAAGCAACCGATCGTTTTGCTCTTTCTCATGAGTTAAAATTAAAAGGGAATACCCCAATATCTATAACTGAAGCGAAAAGCGGCTCTCTCGATTTTTCAAATTTATGGGGACGGTTTTTTTCAAAAGTAAAGACCGAAGAACAAATTATTTTTACTAAAAACTTAAGCGGCATGCTCCGGGCCGGACTTTCTCTTTATCGAGCGTTATCAGTTTTAAAAAAACAGACGAAGAATGTCACACTTGATAAAATTTTGACCTCACTTTCTAACGAAATAAATGCTGGTGGAACCCTTTCTTCAGGGCTGATGAAGTTTCCAAATGTTTTTTCAAAACTTTTTGTGTCGATGACAAAAGCCGGTGAGGAATCTGGCAATCTCGCCGGCGCGCTTTCTGAAGTTGGCGCAAATTTGGAAAAAGCGCATTCTTTAACAAAAAAAGTAAAAGGAGCGCTTATTTATCCCGGGGTGATTCTTTCAGCTATGGTTCTAATAGGTGTTTTAATGTTTGCTTTTGTTGTACCGACGCTTGCTGGCACATTTAAAGAACTTGGGGTGGATTTACCGACTTCTACTAGGTTTATAATTTTGTTGGGTAATTTTTTCTCTCAATATTTAATTTTATCTTTTGTTTTAATAATTGGCTCAGTGGTGGGTATAGTTTCTTTTTTGCGTGCCAATTTTATAAAAAAATATGTTGACTATATAATTATCAGGCTACCTATCGTTGGTAAATTATCTAAAGAATTAAACACTGCTCGCACTACTCGTACCATGTCTTCTCTACTTTTGTCCGGCGTATCTATCACTCGAGCCATAGAAATAACGGAAGATGTTGTGCAAAATGTTTATTATAAAAAAGTTTTAGAAAAAGCTAAAGAGGAAATACAAAAAGGAGCTCCTTTTTCTAAGGCTTTTGAAGAAAATCCAAATCTTTATCCGGTAATGATGACCGAAATGGTGCAGGTAGGAGAAGAAACTGGGAAATTATCAGATATGTTGTTTCAAGTTGCTACTTTTTACGAAGCAGAAATAGAAAATAAAACAAAAAATCTTTCTGTCATTATTGAACCAGTGCTTATGATTTTCATCGGCGCAGCTGTCGGATTTTTTGCTATCTCCATGATTTCGCCTTTGTATTCAGTGTTGGATAATATAAATTAACGTAATGCAAAAATTTTTTCAAAAGGGAATAACGGCGATGGAGATATTAGTTGTGGTATCTGTCATAGGTATTTTGGTTTTAATTGCGCTTCCACAATTTTCGAAGATGAAAGAAAATCAAGTACTTAAAAATACCATAGGAGAGGTCTCTTCGACTTTGCACAATGCGCAATCCCAAAGTTTGGCTTCAGTAAATTCTTCAGAATATGGAGTACGTTTTCAGTCTAATCAGATAATAATTTTTACAGGTAAAGTTTTTTCTTCGGGGGCGAGCGATAATAAAATAATAAACATAACTTCACCGTCTAGTATTTCGAATGTTACTCTAAATGGGGTCAGTGCTTCATCTGGAGATCTTTATTTTGAGCGTCTTTCTGGTGTTCCCAGCAAAACTGGCACTATAACTATTTCCACACCTTCTACTTCGAAGATTATTACAATTTCTGCTACTGGCGCGGTGAGTGTGAATTAGATTTTTTTACAAGGACAGTCCTTGGGGAAACTCTCTTAAGGACTGTCCTTAGAAAAGAATGGAAAAAGATATACAAATCAATAAGGGATTTATGATAGTCGAAATAATAGTAGCTGTGGCTATTATTATTGTTTCAGTTTTGGCAGCCATGATGGTTACTCAAAAATCTATTTACGTGTCTCGTCAGGCCTTGCATGTTTCTCAGGCAACTTTTCTGCTAGAAGAAGGAGCTGAAGCGGTGCGTATTTTTAGAGACAATGCTTGGAGTAATATTTCTTCTCTGAATGTTGGTACAAATTATTATCCAACTTTTTCTGGAACTTGGACAGTATCTACTACTCCCTCTACTGTTGGTATTTTTACTCGCGTTATAACCATAGCGAATGTTAATCGCGATGCCACTTCTGGAGATATTACTACTTCTGGGGTGAATGATTCTGGGACAAAATTAATTACTATAACAGTTTCCTGGACAGAAAGCGGGCAAGCTATGAGTAAAACTTTATCTTTTTATATAATGGATATTTTTTCATGACCCATTCGATAAAAACTCAGGGTCATGGTGAGCAGAGTCGAACCATGATTAAAAATACAAAAAAAACTAATGCTGGTTACATTTTATTAGAAACTATTTTTTATATTCTTCTTTTTGCTATTCTTTCTATCGCAATAATTAATGCCATGATCACTATGACCAAATCTTTTAAAGAAACAGCTATTCAAGCAGAATTAATGCAAAGTGGAAATATAATGGAAAGAATTTCTCGGGAAATTAGACAAGCATATGGTATAAATTTGATAAGTACCAGTAGTTTGAAACTTAATACTACAGATAGTGTTGGAACAAACAAAACTATAGAATTTTTACTTTCCGGTTCAGATATTAGGCTTTTAGAAAATGATGTGTTTATAGGAAATTTAAATACACAAAATATAACAGTTACGGGTCTTACCTTCACTCAAGTAAATACGGTAAAAGGAACGGCAGTCAAAATATCTTTAACAATTAAATCTAACCATGATTTACAAAATCGTAATGAAAGTTTTTATGATACAGTAGTGCTTCGTGGGGGTTATTGATTTTTTCCAAGGACAGTCCTTGGGGAAACTCTCTTAAGGACTGTCCTTTAAAAATAAAAAAATGCAAAATTTAAAAAATAAAAAAATAAAAAGAAATTCTGGAGCAGCCATGCTGATTTCTATTGTTTTTTTCCTTTTTATTTCCTTGGCTATAATTTCCGGTCTTGTTTCACCATCTATTCGTGAATTTAAAAATGCTAGCGTGAATTTAAATTCAAAAAAGTCATTTTTTTTGGCGGAATCAGGAGGCGAAGATGCATTTTATAGAATATTAAAAAACAAACCGATAGAGGGGAGTGAAATAATTACTCTTGATTCCAATTCAGCAACAACAACTATTACTACTTTAGGAAGCGGAGAGAAACAAATTGTTTCGCTTGGAGATGTTTCAGATTATCAAAGGCAATTAGGTATTACTCTTTCTACTAGTACTGGAGTCTCGTTTAATTATGGCGTACAAGTTGGTCAAGGAGGTATTAATTTGACCGGCAGCGGAACAGTTAATGGAAATGTTTATGCTAATGGTCCAATTACTGGTGATAGTTCTGCTATTATTTCTGGAACAGCAATTTCAGCTAACAGTCCTGCGTTGGCAGCTGATCAAACAAATGGCACAGGTACTCCTGCTTACAACATTTCATTTGCTAATGCGAGTGGTACTCAAGATATCGCTCAAAGTTTTCAAGTTGCGATTGAAAGTCCATTAAATAAAATTCAACTTTATATAAAAAAGACTGGCGCCCCGAGTGATGCCACAGTTAAAATAGTAAATGATACAAATGGAAATCCCGGAACAACAATTTTTGCCACTGGCACACTTTCTGCTTCAACCGTTACTACTTCATACGGATGGATCAATGTTACTTTTTCATCTAACCCATTACTGGATGTTGGTACAACATATTGGTTGGTTGTTGACGCTGGTACCTCTAGTACAAAATATTACACTATTGGTGCATCCAATGGTGGATATGCAAATGGAGTTGGTAAAATTGGTCAAGTAGGAGGAACTTGGAACAATACTACGCCGTCTGGGTTGGATTATTATTTTAGTATTTATTTAGGTGGAGTGACTGGTTTAATTGCTGGTAGTTCTGGTAGTCAATGGAACCAACTTCATATTGGTACTGTTTCTGGTACAGCTCAAGCGCATACTGTTAATTATACAAATGCTACTGGAAATATTTATTGCCAAAGTGGTACAGGCAACAATAAATCTTGCACTTCGCAAACTGATCCAACTTATATCGCTTTTCCGATTTCCGATGCAAATATTGCGCAATGGCAAGCTGACGCTCTGGCCGGAGGCACTTATAATGGCGATTATTCTGTCGGCGGGGACGGTGCGACATTGGGTCCTAAAAAAATTATTGGAAATTTAACTGTTTCAGGGGGTGGAATATTAACTGTTACTGGGACGTTATGGGTAACGGGGAATATTGTTCTCAATGGTGGTGGAGAAATTAAACTTGCATCAAGTTATGGCTCAAACGATGGAGTACTTGTTGCTGATGGTACTATAACTATATCGGGAGGAGGTCATGCTACTGGATCAGGAACTACTAGTAGTTATATTATGATGCTTTCGACTAACTCAGGAAGTAGTGCCATAACAGTTTCTGGTGGGGCGGGGGCAGTTATTGTTTATGCTTCTTTTGGTACTATTAATATTTCAGGTGGGGCATCTCTTAAGGAAGTAACTGCTTATAAAATATTAGTATCTGGTGGTTCAAGTATTACTTATGAATCTGGTCTTACGAATAATAATTTTTCTAGCGGACCTTCTGGATCATGGGCAATAAATAGTTGGGGAGAAAAATAGAGTCATGGTATAATTAACCCATGTCTAAAAAAATAGTGATAGGCAATTGGAAAATGAACCCGCTTTCTTTAAAAGAAGCGGAAAAATTGTTTGCTGATGTGGCTAAAAATATTTCTGATATTCAAAAAACGGAAGTAGTAATCTGTTCTCCTTTTGTGTATTTAGAAAAATTAAAAAAATTATCCCTTGGCCATAGCCATATGGGCGAGGCCAGAAAAATATTATTAGGAGCCCAAGATGTTTTTTGGGGAGATACTGGTGCTTATACAGGAGAAATATCAGCAGATATGCTTTATAATATTGGAGCAAGATATGTGATAGTAGGTCATTCTGAAAGACGAGCTATGGGAGAGACTAATTATGGTATAAATAAAAAAATAAAAGCATCAATTTCTGCTGGGCTTCGGCTGATACTTTGCGTAGGAGAGAATGTACGAGACGAAAAGCATAATTATTTTAATTTAGTTAAAATTCAACTGACAGAATGCCTGAAAGGAGTTTCTAAGAATTCTATTTCAAAAGTTATTGTTGCCTATGAACCAGTCTGGGCAATTTCAAGTACTCTTGATCGCAAAAATGCTACATCTGGCGATTCTAGAGAAATGGTTATTTTTATTCGCAAAATTCTTTCTGATAAGTTTGGTTCAGAAGCGTCAAAAATCAGAATTATTTACGGTGGTTCTGTGAATGAGAAAGATGCCGAAGATTTTTTGAAGAACGGAGGAGTAGATGGTTTATTGCCAGGTCGCGCAAGCTTAGATTCAAAAAAGTTTTCTCAAATTATAAAAATATGCGAAACATTAAGCAAATAAAGAATTTAAAAGGGAAAAGAGTTTTAGTCAGGGTAGATTTTAACGTACCAATAAAAAATGAAAAAGTTTTGGATGATTTTAAAATTAGAAAAACTCTACCAACTATAAAATTTTTGCAAAAAAAAGGAGCTGAAGTGATTTTAATCTCTCATTTGGGTAAGGACGGGACAGAGAGTATGAAACCAGTGGCAGATTGCCTTAAGAAATATATCAAAAAGAACGTAATATTATTGGATAATATTAGAAAATTTTCCGGCGAGATGGAAAATGATTTAAATTTTGCCAAAAAGCTTTCGAAAATCGGTGATGTTTATGTGAATGATGCTTTTGCCTCTTCTCATCGTGCGCATGCTTCAATAGTTGGATTGCCTAAATTTTTGCCCAGCTATGCCGGTTTTCAATTGGAAAGAGAAATAAAAAATCTTTCAAAAGTTTTTAAAAAACCAAAACATCCATTACTCTTTATTCTTGGAGGTGCTAAATTTTCGACAAAAATACCCTTGATTCAAAAATATTTAAAATTAGCTGATTATGTTTTTGTTGGAGGAGCGTTGGCGAGTAATCTTTTGAAAGCTAAAGGTTATGAAATAGGCAAGTCCCTAGTAAATAATTCCAATTATAATTTGAAATCGATTTTAAAGGATAAAAAACTGATTTTACCAGAAGATGTAGTTGTAAAATCGGGCAATAAATTAATTACTAAAAAAATACAAAAAGTTAAAAAAGATGAAATTATTTTAGATATTGGCTTTAAATCAGTAAAAAATTTGATGCAACTGATAAAAAAATCAAAACTTATTTTTTGGAATGGACCATTAGGAAAATATGAGGATGGAGGAGGGAGAGCTACTAAAAAATTATTGAAATTAGTTTCAGGATCAAAAGCAGAAAGTATTATTGGTGGAGGTGATATTGTTTCTTTGGTATCAAAAATGAAATTAGAAAATAAATTTACTTTTGTATCTACTGGTGGTGGATCAATGCTGGAATATCTTGCTAAGGGTACTTTGCCAGGGATTAAAGCGCTTGAGTAATTTTTTTTAGTATTTCTTTTGCCTGTCCTTCTTCATACTCTTTTGTGGGAAAATTGCGGAAATTGTCCCCATAATGTCTGGGTATTAAATGAATATGAAAATGGGGTATTTCTTCGCCTACGACAGATTCTTGTACGAAGTCGCAGTTTAGTGCTTTTTTAAGAGCGAGCATCATTTTTTTTGTTAGTTTAAATATTTCAGAAATTGTTTCATCGTCTACATCCTGCATCCAGGCAATATGTTTTCTGGAAATTATGAGAAGATGCCCATCGGAAACCGGTTTAACATCCAGAAACACCAAAAAATCTTTATCTTCATAAATTTTATTGCTTGGTGTTTCTCCTTTTGCAATTTTACAAAAAATACAGTCTTGCATAAGTATATTGTATCAAATTATGTTAAAATTTGCTCCATGCGGAAATATTCTGAATTATTAAGAATAATCTTAGAAAAAAGGGGTATAAAAACTCTGGCTGAAGCAGAGATTTTTTTAAATCCCGATTTTGAAAGGGATTTATGTGACCCTTTCAAAATGAAAGACATGGAAAAGGCTTGTGTGAAACTTTTTGAAACGATAGAAAATAAAGAAAAAATAATTATTTATGCCGATTATGATTGTGACGGTATTCCTGGGGCGGTTATTTTGGAAGATTTGTTTAAAAAAATAGGTTATAAAAATTATGAAGTTTATATTCCCGGAAGAAATTCTGAAGGTTATGGTTTAAATCTTTCGGCCATAGAACAATTTGCCAAAAACAAAACAAAACTTTTGATAACTATCGATTTAGGTGTCACGGCAGTTCCTGAAATCGCACAAGCGGAAATAAATGGAATTGATGTTATTATCACAGACCATCACCTGCCTCGCGTTGACGCGAGTCAAGGCGGGTTTGCCTCTTTAATTCTTCCTCGAGCTTATGCTATCTTGAATCCGAAGGTAGATGATTATCCTGAAAAAATGTTATGTGGAGCGGGAGTAGTATTTAAATTCGTACAGGGATTTATAAAAAAATATGGTGAGTTTTATAAAATAAATACGGGTTGGGAAAAATGGTTACTGGATATGGCGGGACTCGCTACTCTTTCCGATCTCGTTCCTCTTTTAGGTGAAAACAGAGCTATTGCTTATTTTGGTATGAAGGTTTTGAGAAAATCTTCTCGTCCTGGTTTGCAAAAACTTCTGACTAAAATGAATATTGATCAAAAATATTTAACCGAAGATGATATTGGTTTTATGATAGCGCCTAGACTAAATGCCGCTTCGCGAATGGATGACCCGATGAAAGCGTATGAACTTCTTTCTACGAAAGATGAAGTAAAAGCTGGAAAGATTGCGGATCACTTATCAAAAATAAATGACGATAGAAAGACGATGGTGGCTGGCATTATGCGCGAAGTTAATAGCAAATTTGGCAAAAGTCCTTTGCGTAAAATGAAAGAAGTGATTGTCATAGGCAACCCAGAATGGCGAGTAGGGGTGTTGGGATTAGTGGCAGGTAAAATATCTGACGAACATAAAAAACCGGTTTTTGTTTGGGGTAAAGATGAAAATGATTTAATAAAAGGTTCTTGTCGCTCGGATGGATCTGTGTCGCTGGTTGAATTGATGACTGAAACTCGTGAATTTTTCTTAGAATTTGGCGGGCATGAATTTGCCGGCGGATTTACAGTACATAGCGATAAAATTCATTTTTTGGAAGAAGCACTTTCTACTTCTTATGGTAAAATAAAACGCAATATAGAAGAAAATGAAGTAGTTTATGATGTTAAATCAGATTTAGGCGCGGTAAATATGAAAAATTGGCGAGAAATAGATAAAATGGCTCCTTTTGGGTTGGCTAATCCAAAACCGATTTTTCTTTTTGAAAATGTGAAAGTAGAAAATATTAAAAAATTCGGCAAAAATGGTTCCAGGGAACATTTAGAAATTACTTTTTTCGATGCAAGCAAAAGTAAAGTGAAGGCGATTTCTTTCTTTTCTAATAACGAATCTTTCAAAGTTCCTCTGACTGTTGATATAAAGGTAAATTTACTTGCTACTTTTGATCTTTCTAGATTTAGAGGTAAAGAAGAGCTCCGTCTGCGAATAGAAGATATTTACTAAATGTTAGCAAACTCTGCTATCGCAGAGAATGTTAACAATTTCAAATTTACCTTGAGATATTATAAGATTTGGTTAATTTGAAAGTTTTTATTGATTCTTTTAATTTTATCTTTGAAACATAATCCATAAATTCTTTTGGCAATGGAGACGGTCCGACCCAAACACTTTTCTGAATCATTTCATAATTGAATTTTTTTAAATGCCACCTTAGCCATTCTCGTTCTGCTTTTTTAGTTTCTGGTACATCAAACATCACCATAAGATTTTTTGGTGTTTCTTTTGTGAAATTGTGTCCAAATTGTTGTAATGAATTTTCTTTTCTCTTTATATATCTTTTGCCAGCAGGGGTGAGATACCAACCTTTATCCCCCATATTTATGACACCTTTTTTATGTAGTCTAGAAAGTGTTGATCGCATTGAACCATAGGAATAACTTTTGAATTTTGGTATACCAAAAAGATTAACTTTTGCGCCTTTATAAGAAAGCGAAGTATTCCAAAGTTCTCTTAATATTTCTTCTACCAAACTCATAATACGAATTATATCATATAAAAAACAATGTTAACAAACTCAGCGATAGCAGAAGATGTTAACATTATGTTTTCTGTTTACGTATAGTATAATTATATTATGAAACCTAAAACAAGAATTGCCGGTATCATAATTCAAGATGGTAAAATCTTAATGAAAGATAAAATTATAATTTATACCGATGGGGCGGCGAGAAAAAATCCGGGACCGGCAGGTTGGGGTGTAGTTTTGATTAATGGGAAAAGTGTTTTTGAATTTGGTGGAGCGTCAAAACATGCCACTAATAATCAAATGGAACTTATGGCTCCGATAGAAGCATTAAAGTATCTACACAAAAACAGATTAAATATGCCAATAGAAATTTTTTCTGATTCAAAATATGTAATTTTAGGAATTACTGAATGGATTTTTAATTGGCAAAAGAAAAATTGGAGAAATGCTGCAAAGAAACCTGTTTTAAATAAAGAACTTTGGGAAGAATTGTATAAACTTACTCAACGATTCAAAATCAAATGGATTTATGTGGAAGGACATAATGATAATAAATATAACGATAGAGCAGACGAAATAGCTACGAATTTTGCAGACGGTATTAAAATAAAACTTAGAAAAGAAAAATAATTTTTTTATCATCTTTATTTTAAAATGCAAGATAAAATTTTCTATGCAATTTGTTTTGGTTTTATTTTAGGAGTGCTTTTGCGCTCTTTTGTTTTTGTAAATTTATATTTAACTATTTTAATTGAGGTGATTGCTTTTGCTTCTATTTTATTTTTTGCTATCGTCTCCAGAAATAATTGGGGAATTATTTTTGGAATTTTTATTTTGGCATTTTCCTTTGGAATTTTTAGATTTCAAATGGTTGATATTTCTGCACCCAGTGTTTTTGGATCACAAGTTAGTCAAAAAGTTGTTTTGTCTGGAGAAATTATAGATGAACCAAGTATTACAGAAAATAATCAGAAATTAACTGTAGAAATAGAAAAAAATGAAAATAAAACAATAGTTTTGTTGTCAGCCAACCTAGATGAGGAATTTAAGTATGGAAACAAGATAAATTTCGAAGGAAAATTAGAAAAACCAGAAAATTTTATAACAGATCAGGGAAAAGAATTTGATTATGTAAATTATTTGAGAAAAGATGGAATTTTTTATGTAATGAGTTATCCCAAAATTGAAATTGTGTCACGTGGAAATGGGAATTTCATAAAAAGTGCGTTATTTTATGTCAAAGATAAATTTTTAAATAAAATGAATTTGGCTATTAGAGAGCCAGAATCATTATTGATGGGCGGTCTTATTTTAGGAGAGAAATCTTCTTTTAACGAAGCCTTGAGACAGAGTTTTGTCGATACAGGCACGATTCATATTGTAGCTCTTTCCGGGTATAATGTGACAATTGTAGCTGAATGGATTATGAAAATTTTTTCTTTTTCTTCTTTTCCCAAAAATCTCGGAATCGGAGCTGGAATTGTCACCATTTTGCTTTTTGTTTTAATGACCGGCGGATCTTCTACGGCCGTGAGAGCGGGTATAATGGCGAGTTTGGCACTTTTTGCTCGAGTAATTGGTAGAAACTATGACGTAGCGCGGGCTTTAATTTTAGCTGGTGTTTTCATGATTTTGATAAATCCATTTGTGTTAGTTTTTGATGTTTCTTTTCAACTTTCTTTCATCGCTACCGTGGCCGTGATTTTCTTTTCACCAAAAATTGAAAAATATTTTTTATGGATTACCCCTCGTTTCAAACTGAGAGATATTATTTCAGTCACCTGTGCTGCTTATGTTTTTGTTCTACCTTTTATTCTTTATAAAATGGGGAATCTTTCTTTAGTAGCCTTACCGGCTAATGCTTTGATTTTACCTTTCATTCCATTTACTATGATTTTAGGTTTTTTGACCGGCTTTGTTGGGCTTGTTTCGTATTTTTTTTCGGTTCCATTAGGGCTTCTTTCACAATTTTTCCTGCATTATGAACTTTTTGTAATTAATTTTTTCTCCAATATTCCATTTGCAGCATTAACAATACCAAATTTCCCATTTATTTTAACACTATTAATTTACGTCTATTTCTTTTATAGACTTTTTGGCAGGAGTATAAAAAATTTCTTCACAGAAAATTCAAAATAGCTGCCTTTTCACGGCTCGCACTCCAACCTGAATGTGATAACTGAATCTAATATTGCGTATGCCGAAAAAGGCACTATTTTGGATTTTCTTTATTGAGCCTTTTTAAAATTTTTTTCTATAATCTCCCAGTTTAGATTCTCAAAAAAAGCTTCGATGTATTTTTTCTTTTCGGATGATAGGAAATCATAAATATATGCATGTTCCCACATATCAAGAGCTAAAATCATTTTGCAACCATTTAATTGTCCGAGATGTTGTTCATCTACCCACGAAGTTAAAAGTTTTTTGTCGTTGGTATCATACCAAAGCACAGCCCAACCAATTCCGCGAGTCATAGCTATTGTTTTAAATCCCGTGATGAATGTTTCCACTGATCCATATGTTTCAATAACCGCTTTTCCAAGTTCACTGTTTTCTGTTAGTGATTTTGCTTCTCCGGAGAGAGAATTAAAATAAATTTCATGGTTTCGCATACCGTTGTATTCAAAACTGAAACGCCTGAAAAGTTCCCCAAGAAGATAAATATTTTTTTCCGAATCACTGCTTAATTCATTAATTTTTTCAATTACAGTATTTGTATTTTTTACATACCCCACGTACAGTTTCAAATGCTCTTCTATGTTTTTAGCCGAAATATTTTTCAGTTCTCCTATGTTAAAAGTTTTTAATGTAAATGTTTGCATATTTTTTAATGTTAAATTGATAATTATTGTGGAGATATATTCGTGTTAATATTATAGCATGTTTGAAGCTTGTAAGAAATACTGGTTATTTTTCTTTACCTTTTTGCTCCTGATAGCAAATATTTTTATTTTTTATTTTGCTTGGCAAGATTCTCACAGAGGTTTTACTTTCGCCATGTTGGATGTTGGGCAAGGAGATGCTCTTTTTATTGAATCTCCGACCGGAACACAAATTTTGATTGATGGTGGGCCACCAAAAAAAATTTTAAATCAACTATCTCTCGTGATGTCTCCTTTTGATCGGACTATCGATGCATTTATTATCACTAATCCAGACGCAGACCATATTGCTGGCTTCTTGGATGTTTTAAAAATTTACAAAGTAGATAAAGTCTTTGAATCTGGTACCTTAACTGACTCCAAAACATATCAAAACTTAAAAGATGAACTGAAGAAAAATAATATTCCAGATATTCTGGTAAAAAAGGGAATGAGACTAAATCTCGGTGGTGGAGCAATTATTGATATTTTATTTCCTGACCGTGATGTGGCATCTTGGACGACAAACGATGGGTCAATTGTGGCAAAACTTTCTTACGGTGATACTTCTGTAATGCTTACTGGAGATGCTACTATCAGAACAGAAGAAATAATTTTGAAAGAAAATTCTCCAACACAGCTTCACAGTACTATTTTAAAAGTAGGCCATCATGGTTCGCGTACCTCCACTTCTCTGGAATTTGTAAAAGCAGTTTCTCCGACCTATGCTTTTATTTCTGACGGAAAAGACAATAAATATGGCCATCCGCACCAAGATACATTAGATACACTTTCTGCATTTGGTGCCAAGATTTTTCGCACAGACCTGTTGGGTGCCATAGTTATGAAATGTGCTAGAATAAATGTATGCGCGATAAACAAGTAGAAAAATTAATAAAAGCAGAGGAAAAGAGGCAAAAAGAAGGGCTAGAGCTCATCCCTTCAGAGAACTATGTTTCAGAAGATGTTTTAAAAGCGAACGGTTCTGTTTTTACTAATAAATATTCTGAAGGATACCCAGGGCGTAGATATTATGGTGGGCAAGAATTTACCGATGCCGTGGAGCGTCTAGTCATAGAACGTGTTTGTAAATTATTTAAATGTAAATTCGCAAACGTTCAAGCACATTCTGGTGCTCCTGCAAATTTGGCAGTATATTCTGCTCTTTTGAGCCCTGGTGATGTTGTCTTGGGTATGGATCTTTCTCACGGAGGACATTTGACTCATGGACATCCGATGACTTTGCCTGCGAAGATTTATAAATTCGTTACATACAAAATGAAAAATCCTGATACGGGAGAGATTGATTATGAAGATCTTCGTCGGGTAGCGTTGGAATATAAACCGAAAATAATTTTAGCTGGTTTTTCTGCTTACTCTCGCACCCTTGATTATAAAAAGTTCGTAGAGATTGCACACGAAGTCGGAGCTGTCACTATGGCAGACATGGCACACATTGCTGGGCTCATTGCAGCTGGTGTACTTCGTAACCCATTTGATGATGGCTTTGATATCATCACTTCCACAACTCACAAGACTCTTCGTGGTCCTCGTGGAGGAATAATTCTTACTCGGGAGAATGAAGAAATTGCAAAAAAAATTGATAAAGCTATTTTTCCTGGAATACAAGGAGGTCCACACATGCACACTATTGCCGCTAAAGCCGTCGCATTTGGAGAAGCAATGACCCCAAAATATAAAAAATATGCCGGACAGATTTTGAAAAACGCAAAAGCGATGGAAGAAGTTTTTCGTAAAAATAAAATCCGTATGATAGGTGGAGGCACAGATAATCATCTTATATTAGCTGATATTTTCGGCTCATTAGGGGTGACAGGCAAAGAGGCCCAAACGGTACTTGATGAAGTGGGTATCACCTTAAATATGAATACTATTGCGGGAGATACAAGAAAACCTATGGATCCATCTGGTATAAGATTTGGCACTCCGGCTATCACAACGCGGGGTTTTAAAGAAAAAGAGTGTAAGTATGTCGCAGAATTGATGGTAAAAGTTTTGAAAAATAAAGATAACAAAAAATTAAAAGAATTTGTGCATAAAGAGATTAAAAAACTTGCTAAAAAATTTCCAATACCAAAAAAGTTTGTGTAAATATTTTTTATATGCCACATATTCACGAAAAAGTTGATTTTACCGTAGAAGTATTTATTGTTTTTAAAAACAAAGTGCTTTTACGTAGACATGAAAAATATGATATTTGGTTGTCAGTTGGTGGACACATTGAATTAGATGAAAACCCAATACAAGCTGCTATTCGGGAGGTAAAGGAGGAAGTAGGACTTGAAGTAGAAATTATTGGAGGTAAAAAAGGGATAGGAGATGGCAGTTCAGAAAACAAAGGATATCAAGATTTAATACCACCTAAATATTTGGGAATGCATCCTGCTGGTGAAATACATAAACACATAACTTTGGTTTATTTTGCCATTTCAAATTCAGATAAAATACTTGATGCAACGAATGATGAAGAAAAAACTGAAACTTGTTGGGTAACAAAAGAACAATTAAAGAAAATGGATCTTGTCCCCAATGTTTTGTTTTACGCCGAAGAAGCATTAGAGGAATTAGGAAAAAAATAATTTATGAATTTAAAAAATAAAGTAATAAATATTGTTTTGAATATAATTCCGATTCTGATAATGATCGGGTTGATTTCTTTTATTCAGAGTGATTATTTGCTTACGGTTATTTATATAATAATTATTTTAATTTCATTTTTTATTAAAAAAGAAAAAGGAGATGTTTTTATATTTATTTTTGGATTTTTTGTAATGATAATTTCTGAAATAATTTTTGTTAGCACTGGTGTTGAAACTTTTGTCAGAAACACATTATTTGGACTAATGCCTTTGTGGCTCCCATTCCTTTGGGGATATGGGTTTGTAGCGATTAAAAGAGGAATAAAAATTTTTGAGATTTAGAGATTTTCAATTTAAGGTCTTTTTTGATATAGTAAAACAATATGAAAAAAGGCAAACCCGGTAGTGAGTCTTGGCAAAGCGCGAAGCGCGCAAGTAAACTTGCATTGCCAAGGTCTACTACCGGGAAACTCATTGTGATAGATGGTACAGATGGAAGCGGAAAGGCGACGCAGGTTGAGCTTTTGGCGAAGAGACTAAAAAAAGAAAGTAAAATAGTAAAAATAGTTGATTTTCCGGAATACTACAAAAATTTTTTTGGAGCTTTTGTCGGTCACTGTTTGAGTGAACAATATTACAAGTTTTTAGATGTGCATCCCAAGATTGCTTCTGTTATGTATGCTGCGGACAGATGGGAGTCCAGTGATGAGTTAAGGAATTGGCTAAAAAGAGGGTATATTGTTATTGCCAATAGGTATGTTTCAGCGAACCAGATTCATCAAGCAGGGAAAATTAAAAGCGCAAAAAAGAGAAATGATTTTATAAAATGGCTTGATAAAATGGAATATGAAATTTTTAAAATTCCTCGTCCCGATATCACTCTTTACTTAGATTTACCTACGAAGATTGTTTTACAACTTTTGAAAAAACGCGAAAGTAGTAAAATGAAAAGGGAATATTTAAAAAAGAAAAAAGATGTTCACGAAAGTGATGTAAATTTTTTAATCAATTCTCGGAAAAGTGCTCTCAAGCTCATAAAAGAAATTCCTAATTTTATAAAAATAGAATGTGCAGAAAAAGGAAAAATTTTGTCTCGTGAAATAATTCATCAAGAAGTTTATAAAAAAGTAAAAAAAGTTTTGCTTGCCCATTAGAAGCTTTAGCGAAGAAGGGAAATAGATGAAAATCAAAATTAAAAAATTAAGTAAAGATGCGAAATTACCCACCCATGGACATCCGGGCGATGCGAGTATAGATTTTTATTCTATAGAGGATGTTGTATTTCTTCCAGGTAAACAAGAGCGAGTTCATACAGGAGTTGCAGTTGAAATTCCTGAAGGTCATGTTGGACTCATATGGGATAAATCGAGTATATCTTTTAATTTAGGATTAAAAGTAATGGGTGGAGTAATAGATTCTAGTTTTAGGGGAGAACTTGTTATGAGTTTATTAAATACTAAAACCAAAAAAGTTATTTTGGAAAAAGGTCATAAAGTTGCACAGATGCTTATTCAAAAATTTGAGCATTGTGATATTCTTGAAGTAGATGAACTCTCTCAAACTGTTCGTGGAGGGGGACGCGAAGGAAGTACGGGATATAAATAAAATGGATATAAAAAGTAAAATTGAAAATTTAATAAAAGAAACTCTTAAAAATCTTGATATAGAAATTGAAGAGATTTCCCTAGAACATCCGGCAGATTTAAATATGGGCGATTTTTCTACCAACATAGCTATGACTGTGGCTAAAAAAAATAAAACTAATTCAAAAGAACTTGCAGAAAAAATTGTTGAAGAAATAAATAAAAGGGCAGCCCTTTTTGGAGATTTAAGGGCTGCCCTTAATAAGATTGAAACAAAAAATGGATTTATTAATTTCTATTTGTCCAAAGAATTTTTTGTTAATTCGGTGAAAGAGATTTTAGCCTCGTCCGTAGGCTCTGAGCCGATGGAAAATAAAAATTTTGGACAGAATAATCTTTTTGCAGACAAGAAAGTGATGGTGGAATATACTCAACCGAATCCTTTTAAACCTTTTCACATCGGACATTTAATGAGTAATGCTATAGGGGAATCAATTTCTCGTATAGTTGAGTTTTCTGGGGCTAAAACTGTTCGTGCTAATTATCAAGGTGACGTTGGTCCTCACGTAGCGAAAGCCATTTATGAACTTTTGAAATCAGGTTTGCCAGAAGAAAGTAAGTCAGTATCAGAAAAAGCACGATATATAGGTGAACTTTATGCTAAAGGAAATGATGCGTACGAAACTAATGAAAAAGCGAAAAAAGAAATAGATGAAATAAACAAAAAAATTTATGATAAAAGTGATAAAAAAATAAATGAAATATATGATTGGGGCAGAAGAATTACTCTTGAAGCTTTTGAAGAAATATACAAAGTACTGGGAACTAATTTTAATTATTATTTTTTTGAAAGTCTAGTTGCTCCGATAGGAGAAAAAATAGTAAATCAAAATCTAGATAAAATTTTTGAAAAAAGCGATGGAGCAATAATTTTTCATGCTGAAAAATATAACCCAAAACTCCATACTAGAGTTTTTATTACTTCCCAAGGATTGCCTACATATGAGACTAAAGAATTGGGACTTACAAAAATGAAGTTTGAAAAAGAAAACTTAGATATGTCAGTAGTAGTAACCGCTCATGAACAAGAAGAATATATGAAAGTAGTGAATAAAGCACTTGAAATAATAAATCCCGAATTTGCCTCCAAAATGAAACATATCGTGCACGGAATGATGCGCTTAGCTTCCGGGAAAATGTCCTCTAGAAAAGGGAATGTGATTACTGGAGAGTCTTTGATTCTAGAATCCTGTGAACAAATTTTAGAGAAGATAAAAGACAGAGATTTTACAGACGAAGAAAAAAAACAAATTAGTAAGGAAGTTGGGGTGTCGGCTTTAAAATATTCAATTCTGAAACAAAATATTGGTGGCAATATTATTTATGATTTTGGAAAATCTATTTCCTTTGAAGGAGACTCTGGGCCATATTTGCAATATTCGTACGCCCGAGCAAATTCTGTGTTAGAAAAAGCGAAAAAAGAAAATATCTTACCGGGATTTACTTTTTTAAGGTCGACCCTTGGATCTTCAAAAAGGGCTGACCTTTATATTTCTGAAGTAGAAAAATTACTGTATAGATTCCCGGAAATTGTTTTAAGAAGTGCAGAAGAATTTGAACCGCATTATATTGTTAATTATTTGGTAGATATTGCTCGCGCTTTTAATGTTTATTATGGTAATACGAAAATTATAGATAAGGATGATTCGACTTCATCTTACAAAGTGGCTCTTACTTTAGCCTTTTCTACGGTTATAAAAAATGGGTTATATCTTCTAGGTATAAAAGCACCAGAGAGGATGTAAAAATATAATTTTTATGTTAAAATCAGTCAATAATGGCTGAAAATAATCTCTCGACTTCACTCGAGACAAGTAAATCTGAATCGGCGCTTCGGGAAGAAGCGATTTTAGAATTTTGGAAAGACAATAATATTTTTCAGAAATCTTTAGAAAAAAAAGCTCCAAAAGGGAATTATGTTTTTTATGACGGTCCGCCTTTTGCCACAGGACTTCCTCATTATGGTCATATTTTGGGAAGTGTCGTTAAAGATATTTTTGGGCGTTATAAAACTATGCGTGGGTTTTCTGTTCCTCGTCGTTGGGGTTGGGATTGTCACGGATTGCCAATTGAAAATATTGTTGAAAAAGATTTAAATATTTCTGGCAAAAAAGCTATTGAAGAATTAGGTATAGATAAATTTGTTGAGTATGCCCGAAGTAAAGTTTTGACCTATGTTGCAGAATGGGAAAAAACCATTAATCGTATTGGCAGGTGGGTTGATTTTGATAATTCATATAAAACCATGGATAACACTTTCATTGAAAGTGTTTGGTGGGCACTTGGGGAATTGAATAAAAAAGAATTACTTTATGAAGGTGTGCGCGTGCTTGCTTATTGTCCGCGATGTGAAACGCCGATCGCTAATTCTGAAATCGCGATGGATAACAGTTATAAGGATATAACTGATATTTCAGTCTATGTAAAATTTAAATTAATCGGCGAAGAAAATACTTATTTACTGGCTTGGACTACCACGCCTTGGACATTGCCAGGCAATACCGCTATTGCAATAAATAAAGATTTTGTTTATTTAAAAGTAAAAATGGGAGATGATATATTGATACTTGCTAAAGAGACATTGCAAAATGTGTTAAAAAACAAAGAATACTTTGTTTTAGGAGAAATAAAAGGCACAGAACTAATAGGAAAATCTTACGAACCAGTATTTGATTATTATAAAAATATTGATTTACCACACAAAAAAAATATTTGGAAAGTTTGGCACGGAAATTTTGTTACTTTAGATGTGGGAACAGGAATCGCTCACGAGGCGCCCGCCTTTGGAGAAGATGATATGGTTCTTGCTCAAAAAGACAATGTTCCATTTATTCGACATGTTGAACCAAACGGCACATTTTCAAAAGAGGTTACCGATTTTGCTGGCATTAAGGTTAAACCAAAAGAAGATCATCAGTCGGCTGATATTTTGATAATTAAATGTTTAGCTCACAATGGAAAACTTTTTGAAAAAGAAAAAATAATTCACTCTTATCCTCACTGTTATCGTTGTGAAACACCTCTTCTTTACTATGCTCTACCTTCATGGTTTGTGAATATTCAAAAAGTTAAAAATAGTCTGCTAAAAAACGCAGAATCAATGAATTGGATTCCGGCTCATCTGAAAGATGGACGTTTTAAAAATACGATGGAATCTGCTCCAGATTGGACTATTTCTCGTAATCGTTATTGGGCAAGTCCTTTGCCTATTTGGAAGTCCGATTCTGGGAAAGTGATGTTTGTAAACTCGATAGAAGATTTAAAATCTAAAACAAAAAAATCGGGGAATAGATATTTTGTAATGAGGCACGGAGAGGCAGAGAATAATGTTGCAAATGGTGTTCACCGTGAAAATCTTGAGCATAATGCTAAATTGACAGAAAAAGGAAGAGAACAAACATTAAAAAATTCTAAAAACTTCAAAGAAAAGGTAGACATTGTTATTTCCTCGCCATTTGAGAGAGCAAAAGAGACTGCCCAGATAACTTGCAAACAGATTAATTTTCCGTTAGAAAAAATTATTTATGATGAACGCGTTCAAGAATGGAAGACCAGCTCTTTTTTTGAAGGCAAAGACAAGACTTTATTTAATAAATACTATGATAAAGATTACTTAGATAATCCAAGAGAAGTTTTACCAAATAGTGAAAATTTTCCTCAAGTGGTAAAAAGAATTGGTCAATTTATTTATGAATTAGAAACAAAATATTCTAATAAAAATATTTTAATTTTTGGACATGGAGGTGCGACTAACGCTTTAAGTTTTGTAACAAAAGGTATGTTGTTAGATACTTTATCAAGTAAGAATAATCCGCTTCATGAACTTAAAAATGCTGAAATAAAAGAATTTAATTTTGTTCCTCTTTCACATAATGAGAATTATGAATTGGATTTGCATAGACCATACATAGATGCCATTACTCTTGTTGACGAAAATGGAGAAGAATATAAAAGAATTCCTGAAGTTATTGATTGCTGGTTTGAATCTGGTTCAATGCCTTTTGCGCAGGACCACTATCCATTTGAAAATTTAGATTGGAAAAAGAAAAACTTTCCGTCTGGTTTCGTGGCAGAATATATCGCTCAGACTAGAACTTGGTTTTACTATACTCATGTTATTTCTTCCATTCTCTTCAACAAAGCACCGTTTAAAAATGTTGTTACTACTGGAACTATTTTAGCGGAAGACGGAGAAAAAATGTCAAAATCAAAAAACAATTTTCCAGATCCGTGGATTTTATTTGATAAATATGGAGTAGATGCGCTTCGTTTTTATCTTATGTCTTGTCCGGTGATGAAAGGAGAAGATATAAATTTTTCAGAAAAATCTGTTCAAGACATTTCGAATAAAATAATTAATAGACTCAATAATGTTTTGTCATTTTATGAACTCTATCGTGACAAAGAACTGGAAATACACCTCTCCCCAACCCCTCTCCTTATTAAGGAGAGGGGCGAAGGGGTGAGGTCTAATATTTTAGATAATTGGATACTTTCTAGATTAAACGAACTTATATCTGAAACAACAGATGGAATGGAAAAATATGACATGGCTTTAGCCACACAATCGTTCGAATTATTTATTGAGGATCTTTCCACTTGGTATTTACGTCGTTCAAGAGACAGAATCAAAGATGGGGACAAAGATGCAAAAAAAACACTTTATTATGTCTTGAAAACTCTGGCAAAAATTATGGCACCGTTTGCGCCATTTACTGCAGAGGATATTTGGTTGAAATTAAAAACAAAAGAGGATGAAGAAAGCGTACATCTAACAAATTGGCCTGAATTTAAAAAGCCAGGCTTTTGGAAATTTTTAAAGCCTGGCTTTGGGAAGACTCAGGTTATAGGAGAAATGGAAAAAGTACGAAAAATAGTTTCCTTAGGTCTCGAAGCACGTCAGAAGGCAGGGATAAAAGTTAGACAACCACTCGCTTCGCTCAAGTTGAAAGTAGAAAGTGAAAAGTTATTAAGTGAATATTTAGATTTAATTAAAGATGAGCTGAATGTAAAAGAAATAATACTAGAACCTAGAACCTCAAACCTAGAACCTAATGTAAAACTTGATACAAAAATTACTCCAGAATTGAAAGAAGAAGGGGACTACCGCGAATTGGTACGGGCCATTCAGGATATGCGTAAAAAAATGGGACTTACCCCGAGCGATATAATTTCTCTTGTTGTTGAAACAAACGGAGAAGGTAAAAAGTTAATTCAAAAGTTTGAAACGAAAATAAAAAAGACAATTCTTGTGTCAAAAATAGAATTCAAAACAAACGAAGGCGAACCTCTAAAAATTGATGAGCTACTATTTAAGGTGCAAATAAAAAAATAAAAATATAGTATAATTAAGCTATGAAAGTTAAGAAATTAGGACATTGTTGTTTAATTATAGAAGAGAATGGAAAAAAGATAATGACAGATCCGGGTTCTTGGACTATTGATGAACATAAAAAAGAACAAAATATTGATATTATTTTAATTACCCATGAACGTGGAGACCACGTGCACATAGAATCTTTAAAAGAAATTATTAAAAATAATCCCAAGGCCATAGTTATCACAAATGAAGGGGTTGGAAAATTGCTTGATGAATCAGGGATTGAATATGAAATTTTAGAAAATAAAATACCAAAAGAGTTTATGGGTATTGAACTTGAGGCACATGACTGTAAACATGAAGAAATTTTTGAAGAGTTGGGACAAGTTAAAAATACCGGATATTTTATAGGAAAAAGACTATTTTATCCTGGTGATGCTTTTTATAATCCAAACAAACCTATAGAGATATTAGCTCTTCCTGTCGCTGGTCCATGGGCCAACATCAAAAGTGCCACAAATTATGCTCTAGAAATAAATCCAAGAATTTGTTTCCCAGTACATGATGGTATGCTAATTTCTTTTGGTGGTAATCATGCGATTCCTAAAATTGTTTTAGAAAAATTTGATATTGAGTTTAAAGATTTTGAGAAAAATAAAGAAGAAGAATTGTAAAATTTGGTTACTACTTCACTCAACACTTTCATCCTATCGTCTAAAAGTGTTGAGTGATATAATATGAGTATGTATTACGAAACAACTTTTACAGATGAACTTATCGCTTTTCTTCTTTCTTGTCATTCCAATTCTATAAGAAAAAAAATTCTATGGGAACGAATACAGAAAAAGCGTAAAATTTCTCAGAATATATATTGTCAAAACATATATAGATTAAAAAAACGTGGAATTTTGGAAGATAAAAACGACACCTTTTATCTTTCTCAAAAAGGGAGGGTGTTTTTTCAGAACCCATATAAAAAAGTGAAAGAGAAACCATTAAAAGATAATAAGATTCTCGTAATATTTGATATACCGGAAACAAAGAGAAAAGTTAGAACTTGGATTAGAAATCAAATAAAAGAATGGGATTTTGAAATGATTCAAAAGAGTGTTTGGATTGGCTATGGGCCTTTGCCGAAAGAGTTTACTGAGAGATTAAAAATTTTAAAGGTTAATGATGGGGTTAAGATATATAATCTTAGGAAAAAATAATAATTTTTTCAACATATTTATCCTATCGTCTAGAAGTGTTGAGTAATATTTTTTTTGAGCTCATATCTATGATAGAATAAAACTATGAGATTTGAAGAATTTAAAAAACCAATAGAAGCAAATTCAGTAGAAGAGCATGAAAAAATACTTGCAGAAAAAATGACGGAAATCCAACTCAAATATGTTGATAGGTTGACACAAGGTAAAATTTTACCACTTGATGAAATTTCAGAAGAAAAAGTGGATATTAAAAATATAAGAACACTTTTATCTGAATATACTTGGATATTGTCAGAATTAACGCACCAATATGATATTAGAACCGGTGGTGAATTTGACAAAAACGGCCGTGATTTATTTAAAGAAAAAATAGTGAACAGTATTTCTATTTTTTTTAAAGAAGATCCCCAAAATTGGGTTGAAAAAACGGAACAGTTTATGAAAGATGAAATAGAAAAATTAGGCTCAGTTCAGAAAAAAGAAAAACAGAACGACAATCAAGACATTAGAAGAGTAGGTTTAATAGAATTTGGGGTAGGAGATGATTTAGGGGGATTATTATCTAAACCAGACATGAAAGACGATTCTTACATTTCGATTCATTTTCCAGAATTTTATAAACAAAAGAAAGATGAAGCAAAAAATTTATTTTCTACAAATCCGTCGGATTCTTTTAAAGAATTAGCATTAAAGATTATAGAAAAATATCCGGAGACAAAAGCAATAATAGGCGAATCCTGGTTAATGAGCACTCCCATAGCCAAAAGAATTGGTTTTACTGTTATTGATCGTAATTCTAAAATGGGATTAGGTGGTCAATTTTGGGGACAATTTATAAATAGTAACGGGCAAATTGACAATGAAAGAGTTTCTAAGTTTTTAGAGACTGGAGAACCTCCCTATAGGGTTTCCACTGGGATTATAATGGTTGAAGATTTTTTGAAAAAATATTTACCGAAAAAAAAATGCGGTAAAATAACCTTAAAAGATTTGAATTATGATTTTAATGAAGAATATAAAAAAGAAAGTGAAACAGCAAATAAAGTTTTTGAGAATTGGGATAAAAGTACAGAAGAAGATATTGATAAGGTTTTTTTTGAGAATAAAATTTTTGGAGACTTTTTAGAAACTAAAGAAGGAGAAGGATTTGATTTGCTTTTAAAGGGTTTTAAGAAAGATAACAGAAAAAAAGAAGAAGTTAAAGAAGATAATAAATTTATTGAATATAGAGAAGCTTTTAAGTTATTTGTTGATAAAAGAAAGTTTATTGATAAAGAAGTTGTTATTTAATTATGCATCATATTTATCACACAGAAGGGATAATATTGGGGAGCGGGGATTTTGGGGAGACTGGAAAATATTACTCCATTTTTACTCGTGATTTGGGAATGATTTATGCATCGGCCCAAGGTGTACGAAAGATGTCTTCTAAGTTGCGTTTTGTTTTACAGGATTTTTCATATTTAAAAATTGATTTTGTCAAAGGAAAAGATTTTTGGAGAATCACTAGCGCTTCCAAGACAAATAAACTCGAAAAACTTTCTAGACCAGAAACTTTTAAAGTTTTTGTAAATATTTCTAAATTATTAAAGCGTTTGCTGGCTGGAGAAGACCCAAATAAAGATTTATTTTTGGATTTGATAAATGGATTATCTGTTCTGGAAAAAGTTGGGACAAAAGAACCTGCCCGCAATGCTACGCATAGCGTTGCAGGCGGGGAATTACGCAATATTGAGGCCATTATTGTCTTGCGTATTTTGAATAATTTGGGATACATTGGCGGAAATGAAATATTAAAAGACTTTATTAAATCACCATTTGAAGAAGATTTGATATTTAAGGTTTCAGAAAGTAGGGCAAAAATACTATATCAAATTAACAAAGCACTCAAGGAGACACACTTGTAATGTGTGATAGATGCTAAAGCATATATCAACGGCATTCGAAGCAAGGTAAAAACGAGCTTTTGCTTTGCTCCTCTCTTGTTGGTACAATAATATAATGTCACCTTATGATAGAGATAAACTGAATAAGATAGAAGAATTAAAAAGTAAACTCTTTAATAAAAATTATCAGACGAAAATTGAACATCGCGATAGTTTCCCGCATTTTCAAAGAAAAGAAGTAATGGATTCTTGGGAGAAAAAAGAAACTGCTGAACCGAATTTTAGAGAAAAATTTTTTATGAAAACATCTATGTTTAAAAAATTTTTTATATTTTCAATAGTTTTTTTTATTTTAGCTCTAGGCTATGCTTCTTATATGTTTTTTGCTAAAGGTAATTCTGTTTCTAACGACAATATAGATATTTCTGTACTTAGCAATGCTTTTACTGCCGGTGGAGAAGAATATCCTCTTTTGCTTGAAATAGTAAATAGGAATAATTCTTCCCTTGACCTTGTTGATCTTGTAGTGGAATATCCAAAAAGTTCTCAAACTAGCTTGTCACAAGACAACGAGCATCTCCGCATTTCACTGGGAACAATTCCTGCTGGAGGAATAAAAAATGAAAATGTAAAATTTATACTTTTTGGCGAACAAGGAAATACCCGCCAAATAAAAATTTCTATTGAATATAGAGTAGAAGAATCGAATGCTATTTTTGTGAAAGACAAACTTTACGATGTTTCTATAAATTCCACGCCGATAAATCTTTCAATTGATGCTCCTCTTGAAGCAAGTTCAAATCAAGATATAACTCTTGGTGTAAAAGCTACGTTGAATTCCACTAAATCAGTTTCAAAAATGCTTCTAAAGGTTGATTATCCAATTGGTTTTCAATTTGTTTCTGCTAAACCGGCACCATCTTTAGGCAATAATATTTGGAACCTAGGAGATCTTGCGCCTGGCGCAGAACGTAATATTTCTATACTCGGCAAGATGATTGATGTTTTTGATGGAGAAGAAAAAGTATTTCGCGTATGGAGCGGATCTCAATCTTCGTCAGATAAATCATTGATTGATGTTGTTTTTAATTCTTTAGAACATACTGTTATGATAAAAAAATCTTCAATTGAAGCTAGACTTCTTATAAATGGTGTATATCAGAGAGAGTATGCGATAGATACTAAAACACCAATTCAAGGCCAGATACAATGGACAAATAATTTAGAGACAAAAATAAATGATTTAGAAATTTATGCAAAAATTTCTGGTAATGCAATTAATCGTAAAACTATATCCGCTGGGCAAGGTTTTTATAATTCATCACAAGATTTAATGATTTGGGATAAGAATTCTCAAAGTAAGTTTGCTGAAATAAATCCAGGTGATTCCGGAGTAGTATCTTTTTCTCTTTCTCCTAGTTCTCTTTTTTCTACTGCGGGTGGAATAATATCTCTTCCTTCTATTAATATAGATGTTTCTATCACAGGTCGGCAGGTACAAAGTGGTGGTACTATCACAGAATTAAACAATTCAGAATCCAAAATTATAAGAATTATTTCTGATGTTGGGCTTTCAACTAAGGCACTTTATTATTCCGGATTTTTTACAAATAGTGGACCGATACCTCCAAAAGTGGAACAAAAAACAACCTATACGATTACTTGGTCTCTTTCTAATACGGCAAATAACATTTCAAAAGCGCAAATACGTTCTACTTTACCACCGTGGGTACGATTTATAGGTCCGTTTTCTCCTGCAACGGAGGATTTAACTTATGATACTTCTACAAAAGAAATAGTTTGGAATGTGGGTGGAATTCCTAGGGGTACTGGTATTACTGAGGCAGGGAGGGAGGTTTTTTTTCAACTAGAGTTTATCCCTTCACTTTCTCAAGTTGGTACCACACCTACTATCATAAATGATACAATTTTAACTGGACACGATGATTTTGCTAATGTGGATGTAAGAATCAACAAGACATCACTCGATACTCGACTTCTAAATGATGCTAATTTACCAGCTAATGGAAGTAGAGTGGTGGAGTAGTTTATAAAGTAGAAAGTTTATAAAGTTATAAAGCAAATATGAAAAAAAATACAGAAGAAAATAATTTAATGGAAAAAATAGTTTCGCTATGTAAAAGACGCGGTTTTATCTTTGCTGGTTCAGAGATATATGGTGGACTCGCAGGCACTTATGACTGGGGACATTTTGGAGTAGCTCTAAAAAATAATATTAAACAATATTGGTGGAAAAAATTTGTAGATAATAGACGTGATATGTATGGCGTTGACGCGGCTATTCTTATGAATAGTAAAGTTTGGGAAGCGACTGGGCATGTAGCTAATTTTGCAGACCCACTCGATGGTAAACAATTTAATACAATGCTTAAAACACAAGTCGGGGCAAAGAAAGAAGAAGTTGCAATTTCTTATCTGCGTCCTGAAACAGCACAGGGGATGTTTGTAAATTTTAAAAATACAGTAGATGCTTTTCATCCGAAACTTCCTTTTGGTATGGCGCAGGTCGGCAAAGCATTTAGAAATGAAATAGCTCCGCGGGATTTTCTTTTTCGCCAGAGAGAATTTGAACAGATGGAAATAGAATATTTTGTTAGAAAAGAAGATTGGGAAAAATATTTTGAATATTGGAAAGATGAAACACTTTCATTTTTAGAAGAAGTAGGTGTTGATATGAGTAAAGTGCACGAAGTAGAAATTGCCGATGATGATAGGGCTCATTATTCTAAACGCACTATTGATTTTGAATTTGAATATCCTTTTGGTCAGAAAGAACTTTCTGGTCTTGCTTACAGAACAGATTTTGATTTAAAAAATCATAAACTTGATTATATTGACGAGGGAAAAAATAACCTGCCTGCCGGCAAGGCAGGAAAAATGATTCCGCATGTCATCGAACCGAGTTTTGGTATAGATCGTTTAGTGCTTGTAGTCTTGCTTTCCGCGTACCGTGAAGACGAAAAGGGAGGAGAGATACGAGCTTATTTGAAATTTAATCCCTCAATGGCTCCAGTTATTTGCGCTGTTTCTCCTTTGCTTAAAAATAAACCAGAGCTCGTAGAATATGCCAATATAAAAGTATTTGCTCCATTAAAAGCAGAATTTGGACGGGTGATTTGGGATGATAATGGCAACATCGGTAAGCGTTACCGCCGACAAGATGAAATAGGCACACCGTTTTGTATTGTGGTTGATTTTGACACTTTGACTGATGATACCGTCACCGTTCGTGATAGAGACACAAGCGAACAAGAGAGAATAAAAGTTACAGATTTAAAAAAATATATACAAGAAAGAATATAAATGAAATTCACAAAAAAAGTTTTAAAGAATGGTTTGCGAGTAATAACAGTGCCGATGAAGGATAATCCGACGGCCACTGTTTTAGTATTGGTGGAAGCGGGCTCTAAATATGAAACAAAAAAGATAAATGGTTTGTCGCATTTTTTGGAGCATATGTGTTTTAAGGGGACGATTAAAAGACCTAAGGCGATAGATATTTCTAAAGAATTAGACGCTCTTGGTTCCCAGTATAATGCTTTTACTGCCCAAGAATATACTGGATATTATGCTAAATCTGACGCCAAGCATTTTAGTCAAATTTTTGATGTGATTTCAGATATTTATTTAAATTCTACTTTTCCAGAAGCTGAAATGCAAAAAGAAAAAGGTGTTATTGTTGAGGAGATAAATATGTATGAAGATATGCCCAATCGGCATGTTCAAGATTTAATAATGCAACTTTTATACGGAAATCAGCCAGCTGGGTGGAATATTGCCGGTGAAAAGAAAAATATTGTGAATATGAAACGTGATGATTTTGTAAAATATAAAAAAGTACATTATTTACCGGAAGCTACTGTGATAGTAGTTGCCGGACAAATAAATGAGGGTAATGTCTTGAAAGAAGTGAACAAAATTTTTGCTAAAGTTCCACGAGGGATAAAAGCGAAAAAATTGAAAGTAAAAGAAATACAAAAAAAACCAGAGATATTGGTCAGTTTCAAAAAAACAGATCAAACGCATTTTGTTTTAGGTGTTCGTAGTTATAATTTATTTAATAAAAGAAATGCTGTACTTGCTGTTTTGGCCGGAGTTTTGGGTGGTGGAATGAGCTCACGACTTTTTCAAAAATTACGTGAAGAAATGGGTGTGGGCTATTATGTGCGCACTTATAATGATTCTTATACTGATCACGGGTTCTTCCAGATTTCTGCTGGTGTAGATAATAAAAGAATTTATGAAGTTGTTGAAGCAGTGCTGGGAGAATGTAGAAAGCTTAAAACAAAAAAGATTTCAAAAGACGAATTAAATAAAGTGAAAGAATGTTTGATAGGTAATATGAAACTTTCTCTTGAATCAAGTGATGATATTGCAAATTTCTATGGTGGACAAGAATTATTAAAAAAGGAAATAAAAAGTTCAGAAGAAAAAGCTGATGAAATTAGAAAAGTGACTGCGAGCCAAATACAAACTTTAGCGAATTATATTTTTAAAAACAACAAGCTTAATTTAGCGCTTATTGGACCCTTCAAAGACAAATCTAAATTTTTGAAGATACTTAAATTTTAGATATTTTTATGGTATTATATTGATATGCCCGATAAAAATAATTTTACTTCTATTTCAGTAAGCACCGGAACAATCCTGCGGTTCTTTTTGGTGGCCTTAGGCATATATGTGCTTTGGTTTTTACGTGATTTGTTTTTGGTCATTTTAACGGCCATTATGATCGCTTCTTTTGTTGAATCGGCTGTGCCTTATTTTAAAAAAATAAAAATCAATCGAGTCTTTGGAATAGCGGCTTTATATGTTCTTTTGGTATCATTTTTAGCATTGTCATTTTATCTTTTTGCTCCATTATTGATAACAGAAGTTTATAATTTTTCAGTCTTTCTGTCTTCTTATATACCGGATTCTGCCATCCTAAATTATTTTCGAAATGATGCATTTTCCGGAGCTAAAGATATTATTATCAATCTTTCTCGTAGTTTATCATTAACAACCCTCTTGCAAACTTCCAAGGCTTTTGTCTCTAATCTTTCCGGAGGATTTTTTCAAGTACTGGCTGTTGCCTTTGGCAGTATTTTTAATGTAGTACTTATTATTCTTATTTCTTTTTATCTTTCAATCCAAGAAAATGGAATAGAAAATTTTTTAAGAATTATATTGCCGGTAAAATATGAAGAATATGCCGTAGATTTATGGGGGCGTTCTCGCAGGAAAATTGCTCTCTGGATGAAAGGACAACTACTTATTGGTATTTTGATAGCTATTTTTACTTATCTAACCCTTTCGCTTTTAGGCATACAATACGCTCTTCTTTTGGCTCTTATTGCGGGAGCAATGAATTTAGTTCCCTACGGTATTTGGATTGCTTTGATACCCGCCATCTCTTTTTCATATCTTTCTGGCGGAATATCGAGTGCTCTAATGGTGGCAGGGGCATATATGATAATCCATCTATTTGATAATTTTCTTTTTACCCCGCTTATCATAAAAAGTGTAGTAGGTCTTTCCCCGTTGGTGGTGATTTTGGCTGTGGTCATAGGTTTTAAATTAGGGGGAGTATGGGGGTTGGTTATTTCCATTCCGGTAGCTGTCTTTTTAATGGAATTATTAAGTGACTTAGAAAAAAAGAAAACTTCTTCTAGAACAAGTAATGAATCCCGTTAGAAATTATAAAATATATGTCTCATTATTTTAAAAAATTATTTGAGTTTATTTATGGAGATTTCTAACGGGATGAAAACTAAAAGTTTTTACATCACAACAACCCTTCCTTATGTAAATGCGCCACTTCATATGGGACATGCGCTTGAACTCATACGAGCAGATGCGATTGCTCGTTATAAAAAACTTTCTGGGTTTAATGTTTATTTTAATACTGGTACGGATGAACATGGTATAAAAGTATATGAAAAAGCTAAAGAAAAAAATATAGATACACAAGATTTTGTTAACCAAGGTTTTGAAACATTTAAAAACCAGTTAAAAATGTTTGGAATCACCGACGAAGCACATTTTATTCGTACTACTGATAAACATCACATGGAATCAGCGCAATATTTTTGGAAACTTGTTGCCAAAAATGGCTTTATTTATAAAAAAAATTACGAAGCAAAATATTGTATCGGTTGTGAAAGTGAAAAAACAGATTCTGAATTAGAAAATGATGAATGCAGGGAACATCCGGGAGTTAAAGTTTCTGTAATTAATGAAGAAAATTACTTTTTTAAATATTCAGCCTTTCAAGAGAAACTGCTCAAATTTTATGAAGAGCATAAAAATTTTGTAGTACCAAATTTTCGTTTTAATGAAATGAAAATATTTGTTGCTAATGGTTTACAGGATTTTTCTATTTCACGACTTAAGACAAAAATGTCTTGGGGAATAGAAGTACCAGAGGACCCAGAGCATGTAATGTATGTGTGGTTTGATGCGTTGATTAACTATATTTCTACCTTAGGTTGGCCAGAGAATACGGAGCAGTTTGATAAATATTGGGTAAATGGTAATCCTACTCAATACTGTGGTAAAGATAATACTCGTTTTCAAGGAGCTATGTGGCAAGCCATGTTAATGGCCGCAAACTTACCGAATTCTCATCAGATTATTGTGGATGGTTTTATAACTGGTGAAGGTGGGATTAGAATGTCTAAAACGTTGGGTAATGTTGTTGACCCGAGAGACGTAGTTAGTGAATATGGGGTAGATGCTTTACGATACTTTCTTTTGAGAGAAGTAAGTAGTTTTGAAGATAGTCCTTTTACCATAGAACGATTTAAGGACGCATATAATTCAGGATTGGCAAATGGGTTAGGGAATTTAGTTTCAAGAATTTTAACTCTTTCCGAAAAATATTTAGAAAAATGTCCAGAAATTCCAGAGCGAACAGATCTTACAGAATATTTTAAAATGTATGAAGAGTTTGATATTAAAAAAGCGATGGATTATATTTGGGATAAAATACAAAATCTTGATAAAAAAATTCAAACAACTGAACCATTCAAGGTTATAAAAACTGACGAAAAAAAAGGGAAAGAAATAATTCAGGAATTAATTTTGGAATTATATACAATTGCCCGAATGTTGAATCCCGTAATGCCAGAAACAAATGAAAAACTAAAAAAATTAATTAGAGAAAACAAAAAACCAGAGGAGCCGTTGTTTTTGAGGAAGGAATGAAGATTCTCTCCTCCTTATTGAGGAGGAGTGCCTGAAGGGCGAGGTGGTAATTAAATTAAGAATCACCACCCCCAACCCCCTCCTCCACAAGGAGGGGAGCTAAAATTCAATGAAGACTATTCATAATATAAAGAAGTTACTTTATAGGAGAAAAGATTTAAGAAATAATAGTACTTCCGAAGAAATTTTATTATGGCTAAGATTAAAAAATTCTCAGTTGGGTTTTAAATTTCGTCGCCAACATAGTATTGGTGGATACATTGTGGATTTTTACTGTCCATCAAAAAAATTGGTGATTGAAATTGATGGCAAAGAACATTCTAAAAAAGAAAACAAAGAATATGATAAAATTCGAACTGATTATTTTGCAGGTTTAGATATAAATGTATTGCGTTTTACAAATGCAGAAATAAATACTAATATTGAGAATGTTGTTGATGGGATTGTAAATAAGTTAATATAAGTACATGGAAGAATTAAAACCAAAAGAGAAAATAAAAACACTACCAGTCAAAGAAGGATATGTTAGACTATATAGAGGAGAAACTAGTTCACCATCAGATATTTCAGTGTCTGATTGGTTGAAAGAACGATTAGAACAAGAAAACAGACCAACTGGCTCCTTTTTTACCGATTCTTTAGAAGAAGCTAAACATTATAATAAAGAATTTGGAATAAATGATGGAAATATAACTTATATTGATATTCCAAAAAATGAATTAGAAAATTATAGATCTTTAAATAACAGAGGAAAAGAATTTTCGGCTAGAGGTATGGCAGATAAAGAATTTTTTCTACCAGAAGAACTTTCTATTATCAGAAAAAAGTATCAGGAATAATCCCCTCCTTGTGGAGGAGGGGTGCTCCGACTTAGGTCGGAGCGGGGTGGTGATTAAGTAAATTTTATGCAACCTAAATACATAGATATACATGCTCACGTAAATTTTAAAGTCTTTGAAGAAGATCAGGACATAATTGTTCGTAGAGCACTAGATAGTGGTACTTGGTTTTTTAATGTTGGTACTCAAATTGATACTTCACGTGCTGCTATTAAAATGGCTCATAGATATGAGGAAGGAGTTTATGCGATTGTCGGGTTGCATCCAATCCATACTGGTAAATCATTTCATGATAAGCAAGAATTAGGAGATGAAGGAGAGGCATTCACTTCTCGGGGAGAAGTTTTTGATAAAAATATTTACAGAGAACTTCTAAAAGATCCAAAAGTTGTAGCTATAGGTGAATGTGGTCTTGATTATTATCGTATGGAATCAAGTTCAATTGAAAAACAGAAAAAAGCATTTATTGAACAGATAGAACTTGCAAATGAAGTTGGGAAGCCACTTATGTTGCATATAAGAGATGCGTATACTGATGCTCTTAAAATTTTAAAAAAGCATGCACAAGTAAAGGGTGCAGTTCATTTTTTTATTGGCAATATGGAAGAAGCAAAAGGTTTTTTGGATTTCGGTTTTATGCTTTCTTTTTCCGGCGTTATTACTTTCACTCATGATTATGATGAAGTTGTAAAAAATACTCCGCTTGATATGATATTGACCGATACAGATTCTCCATACGTTGCGCCAGTTCCATATCGTGGGAAACGTAACGAGCCGAGCTTTGTAAATGAAGTTGTAAAAAAAATAGCCTTGATTAAAAATTTACCCGAAGAAGAAGTGGCAAAAGCTATAATAGCAAACACTAAAAAAGTTTTTAAAATTTAGCGATAGGGTTTACCCATACACTTACTTTTTCAAAAAGTAAGTGTATGGGTTTACTTTTTAAAGGGTTTTTGCTAGTATGAGATTTATGCAAGATGTAGAAAATAAAAATAATAATAATGTAATTCAGGATGATATAGATGGAACAGATGGAAAAGTTTATGAACTTGGTTATCTTTTAGTGTCTACCATTTCCGAAGAAAGTATACCAGTTGCTTATGGTAATTTGAAAGATCTTGTTATTAATTTGGGTGGAGAAATAATTTCAGACGAAATACCTAAAATGATTTCTCTTGCTTACACAATGCTTAAAGTTACTCAAAATGTACGAAATAAATTTAATTCAGCATATTTTGGTTGGGTAAAATTTGAGATGAATCCTGAGAAAGTTTTAGATTTAAAGAAAAAACTTGATCTTGACCCAAATTTTATTAGATTTTTGATATTAAAAACAGTTAGAGAAAACACAATTGCTGCTAAAAGATTTATACATAAAGATACCAGGAGAAAAATGCCGATTATCAAAAAAGAAGGGGAAAATCAGACATCTACTCCTATTGATAAAGAAAAAATAGATAAAGAAATAGACGCCATGGTTGCATCATAAATTATTATTAATTAATTTTAAAATACTATGTATTTAAATAAAGCAATTGTAATAGGAAATCTTACTCGCGACCCAGAACTTCGTTCTCTTCCGTCGGGGATAAAAGTTTGTTCGTTTTCTCTTGCTACTAATCGTGTTTGGAAAGATAAAAATGGGGCACGTCAAGAATCCACTGACTATCATAATGTTGTAGTTTTTGGTCGCCAAGCGGAAACAGTTGCGCAGTATATGAAGAAAGGAAGTTCTATATTAGTTGAAGGCAGAATGCAGACTAGAAGTTGGGAAGATAAAACAAGTGGAGAGAAAAAATATCGTACAGAAATAGTAGCGGATCGCACTCAATTTGGTCCAAAAAGTGCAGGGGCAAGTGCTTCAGTTCAAAGTGCAGAACCTACAAAAGCATCAGGTGGAAAAGGCCCAGAAGAAATTGATACCATAGAGTATCCAGAGGAAGATATTAATCCGGAAGATATACCATTTTAATAAGTCCCTAAGCTGGGGATAGGGGAAATTCCCCTATCCCCAGCTTAGGGGCAAAACAAAACAATGAAACAAGATTATTTTTCAGCCAACAATATAAAAC